>Ga0163144_10023799_pt1 | contig 12064 bp, 13 predicted proteins | sample OliLak19BULKMAT1_FD_123175 | JGI IMG/M metagenome (GOLD analysis project Ga0163144, IMG submission 123175) | Freshwater microbial mat bacterial communities from Lake Vanda, McMurdo Dry Valleys, Antarctica - Oligotrophic Lake LV.19.BULKMAT1 | ecosystem: Environmental > Aquatic > Freshwater >...
CAACAGGAAGCTAATTGCCGCCGCAAGCTAGCATCCCCACCAGCCGTAACACCTATAACATCATTGTAGAGTTGATCCAAACACCTATCGATAAGAACTGTAGCTGTAGTATATTATCCTCCGTGCCTGAGTAGCTAATTCAGGGGGAGCTCCAGTGCACGCAGGCCCAGATGTGTCTGCGGGCGCAAACCAACTTTCCGCCTACCACAACAAGGAAAATCACAAACGGCAATTGAAACGGTTTGAGGATCATAAAACGGCCAGCAAAAACATCAAAGATGCTGTCATTTCTACAGTTCCCAAAGCTTGCATTGCAACGCTTTCTGAAGCAGACATTGGTTTTGGAAATGTGACCATTCTTCAAATCTTTGAACATCTGATGACAACCTATGGAACAGTGTCTCATGAAGGACCTAGACCAGAATGAGGAAGAATTGAAGGCCCCCTAGAGTCCGGCTACCCCCATTGATGACGTGTGGCTCCAAGCAGCAAAAGCACAACTCTTTCCACCAGCCAGCGATGCTCTTAGCGACAACTACATTCTGCGAGCCCTGGTTCAAAATGTTCGCAGCACCAATGCTTTTGACTCCACATTGAAAAGATTTGATGAACTACCCACCGCTGATCAGAACTTGGCAAACTTTAAATTAGAAATGAACAAAACATGCAGGACGTGGGTGCGAGCCAACCACAACTCCACAGCGGCCAAAGTAGGCTACAGCAGTGTCAATCTGGCGCAGACCCCAGCTCTTCTCACAACAGCATCCAAATGCTCCTGCAAGTGGGGCACAAAGACCTACACCTATTGTTGGAGTCACGGCTTTTCAGAAGTAAAACCTGACACCCCAGAACACAACAGCTGCACCCGCAACAACCGCTACGAGGGACATTAAGAAGAAGCCACCTTCGACAATTGAATGACTGGCTGCAACCCCTTGCTTGTCACTCGCCACATCCGTCGTGACAACAACAGGTCTTGAAAAGGGGGCGAGCCTAGTGAGAATCATGTAACCCAAACAATGACAAAATGTCAAATGTTTCACAGCCAGGTCCCGTCTCTCTCTCTCCCAAAACATTAGTAGACAGTGGCTCCACATGCCATTTCTTCCATGTCTAGTCAACCCATCTCAAAAACAAACGTCGCACAAACAGTCCCTTCATTGTGCACCCACTAATCAATTTAGCTAGCTCTTGACGTTTAACAGCAAACTGTGATCTTCGCATGTCGCCGTGCGACAACAATGAAAGTCACATTGCGAACATTCACGGATTTAACGTTAACAACATGTGCTGTGCTTTTACACAGTCCTGGACATTGTGTGTTAAATCTACAAATGCTCACATTTTTCATGGAACAAGTTTAACATGAATTTAACAACAAACTCACGAATCCCTGATGTTTGTGTTTCCCTGCCACTCAAGAACCTCTGCAATGGTCCGGTAAACACCATTGAGATAAATTTCAGTTCTGATTTATGAGTCACTCTTGAAACATGCTCTTGAAACTCTTGAAACTCTTGATATCTCATGCCACATCTTGAAATACTCTTAAATGTGTTGCTATCTCTTAAAAGCTTGAAAAACTTTGAAACTCTTGAAGCTGCTCTTGAAAGGATTTTGAATTTTTTTGCCAGCTAAGTTCGGTAAATCGCGCCTCTCTAGGTTGCGGTGCGCGCGCCGGGCATTTCAAGAGTTTCAAGAGTTTCAAACATTTCAAGCGTTTCAAGAGATAGCAACACATTTCAAGAGTGTTTCAAGAGATAGCAAGACTTTTCAAGTGTTTCAAGAGCACGTTTCAAAAGTTTCAAGCGCATGTCGGCGATCGAATTTCGAAATCGGATCAAAGCCAGTTTTGCACTTAATCGTTGCACGCCGGGCATTTCAAGAGTTTCAATAGTTTCAAGCATTTCAAGTGTTTCAAGAGATAGAAACACATTTCAAGAGTGTTTCAAGAGATAGCAAGACTTTTCAGGTGTTTCAAGAGTTTCAAGAGCACGTTTCAAGAGTGACTAACGAATCACGACTGAATTTTGTGTATCGAACGTTTACTGTACCTTGCGGCCCGCAAATGGTCATTGTACGTACCGTAGCTGGTTCGCTGGCTACTAGCTACCTACTACTAGCTACTAGTAGCTAGCTAACTGCGTCGCCATTACTGGTACCGGTACAATTGTAAGTGGGTCTCCTACGTACTGGAGTACAACAGTATCGCTAGCTAGTCTGCTTCAGTCCTCGCACTAAGGTACGCTACTGTAGCGCTTCTACGATGTACCGTACTAGCTAGCTAGATAGTACTTCGGTACTTCTCGCTCTACATAATTATGGTAGCGGTTTGTAAAGTAATGTTAGCTCTACTACTACTACCATACCTAGTAGCTGGCAGTAGCTAAACGTAGCTTGCTCTAGATAGTAGTACTAGTACATGTACGGCATGGTAGTGGTACGGTAGGGAAATGAAGCAGTTGGTAAAGAAGCCATTTTGATCGTGTTTGTGCAATTAGTAGCTAGCTATTACCGACAAAACTTTTGCGGTTATCAATAGTAGTACTAATAGCTTGACACCTCTATCTCGAGGTTGCCTTTAGCATTAAGAAATCGTATTAACTACCTGTTAGCATATATTGGAGTAATCTCGTCTTTAGACAATGCTGTTGCCATCTTCAAGGGATCCCGTTACTAGTGGTGACCACACCTACACGAACCCGGCCTCTCGCAACAAACAAAGAAATAACAGAATCTCCCGCAAGCGTGCACTGGCTTTCATGGGCGCTGGTATAGCCGCCACAAGCACTAGCGGCTCACGCTGGCCGATTGGGTTGGTGGAGGCGTCGCCATTTTATCAGCACCGTGTAGGAAGGTCACACCGAAAAGTCGACTATGAACACACCATGTCACAAGAACCACGCCACTGTCCTTCGTTTGGGTTTTGGCACCCGGAGGATGAACCTGCAATTGATAGCGATAGCAAGATTCGCGAAACCAGCGTAAGTAGACTCGGCATTTCGGTCGAAGCCTTAGAAGGCGACGAGCGAGGCCATGTTGTCTGGTCTCTCGTAGCTGACGCTGCACACCAACACCCGACTGAGGAACCGCGCTTGAAGCAAAAGGGGCCGGCAAATCCCAACAATAATTACTCACTGCAAGCGGAACCCGGATTCGGCGGAAATCACGATGATTTTGATGATTATCATAACTTAGTCTCCAAAGAAAAGTCAACTTCAGGCGAAAATGTACGGCGCCGGCGGCAGCAAGTGACAGATAAATTTGTACAGGACAGTACGTCAGCAGTCCTTCACGAGCAAGGCGAAAGCGCAGACGCCAATCACGGAGAGATTACCCCTACAGCCAGCGACAGCGACAGCAACAGCACCACCAGCGACAATAATCCTTATGTGGAAAGCGAAGCCACCAGCAAGTATTCCGGATACAACGTTACTGCGCAAGTGGAGTACAATGTGTCCGAGGCGGAAGATGACCCTGAAGACATCAGTGGAAGTGGTGAGACGACATCCAGTGTTCTCACCAGTAGCTCTAAACTACCCGACAACTCTTCGTCAACCTCCCATTCGATATACCAGCCGCTCCGAATTCGAGCTATACTGTCTGAGCAACGAAATGGAGGAGAATTTCTGACAAAGAGGGGGCGAGAAATTTTGTTGAAGGATATAATCCGACCAGCTCTATTAACATGGAGCGCTGCATTACGAGTGGATCCAGTGATTGGGAATTTAACGGTTGACGAGCGGCAGCTTTTTGACAACCGCACTTGCGGCCCTGGAATGGACAGTGGTCTTCCAAGCCCGCGAGTCCCTTTGTCGCACCTGACTGACGGTATCCCAAATACAGACATGATTTTGTACCTGAATCTTGGCTTTACACAGGAGGCTTTCGCCAATATGACACGGTTTGTGAGGAACGGGACCACCTCCTGGGACGAAAATGATCCAGACTCTTGGAAAAAGAACGCCACAAAGACGGGTAACAATGGACGAGACAGCGATCGCGCTCTGGGGTGGACAAGCAATACTGCGGCACCAAGTTCACAGGAAAGCCGCGAGTCAGTTCCACTTCCGCCGATCACGTCAGAGCCTATGCTGTGCTCAGGCGACTACGTAGCAGCTGCATCGTACTGTTCTACGGATCAATATGATCGGCCCACCGCCGGGATGCTACACATTTGCATTGGCGATGGCTTCTTCAGCCGCTCTCTAAGAGACAAACAAATCGTGACCGTCATGCACGAAGTTGGGCATTCTCTTGGATTCAACTCAAGAAGCATGGCGCACTTTCGGCGACCAGATGGTAGCCCCATTACACCGAGGGTTGACGGAGAAATTGTTGAGACGCGTGTTGAATGCACAGGACCAAGCTCGAGCAGGCGACACGCCAATGTTGCTTTGCCCTCCGAAGAAATTTTGCAATTTCGGGCTGTTCGAGGAGGTGTTCGAGTGGCTGAAGTTGTTACGCCGTCTGTTTTGCAGGTGGTTCGCAACCACTTCGACTGCCAAAACTTGACAGGCGCGGAATTGGAAAGCGGAGAGTATTCACCGCTGGCTGGTGATGCAGATGAACAAGCCTGCATTGGTGATCATTGGGAGCGGCGCCTCTTCCAGGTAGGTTCAGTCAAGATTTCATTTCCTGTTGATTGGATTGGATGTGTTGCGAACTTACCATGATTTTTATGCTGTTGAATCTATCTTTGCTCAATAAATGCCCCGCTTCCCTTGCAATCAGAACGATCTAATGAATCCTGTCGTCGATAGCGTCGAGTATTCCCCATTTATCTCGACAATCACTCTCGCTTATTTTGCTGACTCTGGGTGGTACCAAGTCGACTTGAGCGTCGCACAACTGGCAGCGAGCTGGGGGAGAGGCGCTGGTTGCGGTTTTGTTGAGGAGACTTGCATCGGCGAGGATGGCGAGGTACCTCCTCAGAACAAACCGTTCTTTTGGTACGAAAATGAAATTGCTGGCAAATCTATTATGGTGATGAAATGACAAATCTTTTGTTGATATGATTGTGACTTGTCATAGTTACCATGATCGAAATCCATTCAGTGGTGTTCTTCAAGTCCTTACCCAGCCAATCTCCTTTGCTCTTGCCTTGCAGCAATGCTGTTCCCAAACGAACTTCCAAGGTAGGTACCTTGAGGTGACTGATTGAAATTCCGTCGTGATTTTTGGGCGGTGTTGGTTGTAAATATCTTTTGAAAGTGTTGACTCTGCAGCAAGCTGTTCAATGAACAGAATGCAATGGGAAAGCAAGCGAAATGCCTAAGTGCTGGAAGATACGTTGAAATTTTGGGCGACTCAATCAGTCTAAACTCATGTAATGTTTGATTTTGTACAGGGGATAGTCCAAGAAATTGATGGTTGTACACCTGATTTGTCAAGAAAAGCGGCTTGCGCACTAGGGCAATACGATAGTGCTCTTCCAAAGGAATATCAATATTTTGGTTCACTTTACGGCGGTACCGTTGGTGGTGATGACCCATTCATCGATTATTGTCCGACCTACACTGGTTTCGACAACGGTCTTTGTTCGAGGTAGGTACAGCGCAGGAGCAATTGTTCTTTTTACGTGGAGTCGGATGAATTCACATGGATCAGCTGGTCTGTGTAGAATTTTGGTCCTTGTCGAGCTGGTTGAATTGGGGGTTATTGAATGATTCTCTTTAATTTCTCCATTTGGTGTCACTGCATCTTGAGTTGACTTCTTTGCCAACTCAGCAAAATTTGCCATTACCTTGCCTTCCTAACAGCCGGGAAAATGCAGCTCTGCTTCAAGTTAACCCTATTGAGCGATTCGGCAAACGCAACTCGCGCTGTCTTTCAGGTGTAGTCAAAGCTCGGCAGACGGTAGCGTTGTGTCTCCCAATTGCCTGTGTTGTAGAAGATCGTTCTCTACATGTGAAGATAGACGGTATCTGGCGTCTGTGCGAGTCAAAAGAACAGCGACTGAAAGTCCTAGAAGATCAATACGTGGTCTGCCCAGACCCACGACGAGTATGCCCAACATTTTTTTGCCACCACGATTGCCTCGGAACCTCTGGGCGTTGTGACTATGATACTGGTTCTTGTGTCTGCAGCAGGCTCAACACAACAAGCATGACAACTGGAATAACAGGAGAAGGCCTGAACAATATCACCGGTATTTGCGAACAACGCAACCCTTTTGCAGCAGACATGATTGCCAACCAGTCAGCTGCGATGCCGCACGCCAACTCGCCTCTTTCGGACTATTATGTCCCTTTCAAGGTGTCACTACGAAATGACCAAACAGGCCTCCTGAAGGATTGGCAGATAATTTTGCTTTCCGTCGTCGTCACCGTCATCATTGTGTTCGCCTTGTGCTTGTACTTTAGGCTGAAGCACCGCCGCGACGAAGGGTGTGGGACAAGAGATACCAATGAAGACGATTCACCGGGTGCAGTTTCGAATCCCAATAAAGACAAGATGATCGCATCAATCTTGGTTGACATGCGGGTGAACGCAAGCAATGGTGAGGGAGGATCTGTTGCATCTGTTGCGCCGACGAATCAAACCGCAGCGAGTTTGTGCGGGGTAGAGAGTGCTGCGAGTGCTGTTTCCTCGCTGGCTCCGTCGTCGTTAGATAATGACGACAGGTCATCTCTGGCGAGCGAAGATGTCTTGGGGGAAGTGGATTTGCTAGATTCAAAACCTAAGGCGAAATGTGTGAAAAGGCGAAAACGACGCTTGCCAAGTCCTTTTAGCAGGGATTAACACATGGCATCAACAAAAGTAAGCGCAAGAAGCGACGCTTTTCCGTGTTCTTGGCTTTTAAATCACTCGGTGGTTTAAGGTCGCGTCCGACCCTCTCTATTTTCTAGTAGTCTCTGCGCTACCCTACGAAATCGTTATGTAACTACAAAAGGAAATGGCACAGCATGATTTGCATCCCAGTATCACTGACGAATCAATACGGCAACACTATCAAGGAATTCGTGCCACATTCAGAGAGCAATTGGGTGACAACAATACTGAAAATGAAGGGAAAGGCACAGGCGGTGTTGATCAGAAACGACGCTTGGACCTGGATGTTACTGAACGACGAGCCGCGAGCAAAAGGAAAACGATGACAACTAGCTGGACAACTTGACCTACTCTGGAGTACACGTAGTTGGCCTTCTTTATGTTTGGTGAGCATGTGATGATGTGTCTCTAATGTCAGCCAAGGTCTGAGCAGCACGGCAAACGTTGGATCTCTACAAGGCATAGAGCTTGGAAATGGGTTTTTGGTTGGCTTTCGTATCATTTGAAATACTTGCACATTAAACATTGCATCCAGCCACGAAATATGTTGTTGGGTTGGCAATGTCTTGATAGGTTGCGCCGTGTCGGTTCGTGAACCTTTGAGTGCACTGGATTCTTAGCCTATGTAGTTGGCACATTCATCCTATAAATACATCCATGTACTCTAACTAGCAACATCAATAATTATCCATCAGAGGCGAGAGCGAGGCGCTGGTTTTGCTGTTGCTGTCAATTGTGCCGCCTTCATCCATTTTAAGGCTGTTCTTGCAATCCACAGTGATTTTGCGCCATCATCGCCGTATGCAGGAAGTCTCTCTGGTAGGTTTAGAACAATAGCGTTGGGGTCGCTCAAATGGCAACGTACGTTAGTACTGAACGAGTCGGGTCCCTCGCTGGTGGACTGGAGGACCAGGTGAGGAGTGGCATTAAAGCTCAGATTTGCAGCTCCATTCTGTGGATCCATTGAAATAATGCCTGAAATGCACTGTTCCAGTTCGTTTCCTTGCAAAAAATCCACGCCTGATTGTAAATCGAATACAAACACTTGTGCATTGGCGTTGAAACTTGCAAACAACTTTTCTCTGGTGGAAGAACTTCAACGACACAGAGGTGATAGGAGTGGTTGAGTACAACGGGAAGATTAACAAAATCGTACTAGGTTTCTAGACCGCTTGAATGGAAATCTTCAAAAAAAGTCCCACATCCACTGACAAGTGTCGGTACGCTCACCTCTTGTAGTTAATGCCGCACAACAGCTCGGCAACGACAAAGCCACTTTCTGCCGCAGCCTTTTTGAGAACATCAGCAATCACTTTCAAACGTCCATGATTGAATTCTTCTCCGATAAGAAAAAACGCCACCTAGATGAGAGAAACAAAACCAAAATTTGATGAGGACGATGGATGCATGTGCGGCCCCTGCTGGCAACACAATCACAATAAGCAACAAGAAAAGCCAACAACAACACAGAGGCCGCCACCCACCCGTTCGTGTTCATTCGACAACAATGATTGTGTCGTCCAAAGCGACAGTGGGTGTCTTAATATTGATTTTGTGAACGATTTTCGGATTCGTCGAAGGAAACAGGAAGAACAGATAGACAAAATACGTTCATTTTGCTCTGTCTTCTGAGCAAACACTATAGGGAGTGGACTCTTCCTTGACATATTCTCCAAGGGCCGTGGATACTCTACAGACTGTCGGTCCTGTAGTTCTTGGAGATTGATCCTGTAGACCTTGGAGATTGACCCGTATTCGGATGCGAATCGAGTACGATGTGTCCTTTAAAATAAAGGCAACCCTTCCTCTTTACTCTTGTCGCCCTTCGCCTGTGGGTACTCTACAGACTGTAGGTCCTGTAGGTCTTGGAGATTGATCCGTATTAGGATTCGAATCGAGTACGATGTGTCCTTTAAAATAAGGGAAACCCTTCCTCTTTACTCTTGTCGCTCTATCGTGATCGCGACTGAAGTACTTGATATCTCACAGATAGATAGAATTCTTTATCGAATTGCTTCTATTAGAAATCTTTTCGATGGTTTTATAAAGCTAATCTATCAAGTGGAAGAGGGTCTCTACCGTCTTCACAACCAACACTTCTGATTCGGAGATCCCTTTTGCTTGCCACGGTTTTGTTTCAAATCAATTTAGCTAGACAATCACAAGAACCTAAACTGATTCTCTCTCATCTATGAAGTGGGAATTGTAATTCCGGTAGACTGTAGATCCAACGTGACAGCGGGCGCTGTTACGACCTACTGATACTGGAACGATTAGGAGCTAAAGCAGTTCCATTTCTGGAGCTGCAGGGCTGCAGCAGAGGCTAGCTAGTAGGGATAAGCTGCGCTTCGCTCTCCCTACTAGCTAGAGTAGTCGTAGAGGCTATGGTAACAAGCTGCGCTTCGCTCCCCCATTTGCAGTTGCACCCAAAGCATGGAGTCCCTTCCCCCAGACCCGGTGTGACATAAACTGTTAAGCAAAGGTGACATTGGGAAGTTGCACTGCTCCAATTTGAACCCCGGTGTGACAGGGGCCTTTGTGCATTCAAAGCTGCCAATCCGTGTCTGCAAGAACTCGAAGCACAGGTTGGAAACATCTTGTCTACAAGCATGTTGTGCACATTTGTGCTAGCATGTTTTAACATGGTTTTAGATGAGACATTTTAGGCTCTGCGCTGACTTTGTTAAATTGTCTAGCATGCACAGTTTTTACACAGTGAGGGCCTGCAAAAAAATTGACAAAGCACCCCCTTTGCAAATCCCCTCTCAAAGTCGTTCCACAAATGGAACGGACTGCAGATGCCGACATGACATCAGGCATGTTTACAGTGCGACACGCCGACACAACTGACACGCAACTGTGCGTGTGTCAACTTCGGGCACCCCAAATCGCATTGTTGTTGTTGAAACCCTAAACCTAACCCTAAACCATAACCCTAACCCTAACCCTAACCCTAAACTCCAGCACAGTGACATTGCAACTCAGATCAGACCAAGTGTCCCATGTTGACAGTCAGACCACCCTGGTCACCCAGTCACATGCTCATGGTGCATCACCAATCTTAGCTGCAGGTTTCCAACATCCACCAACAAGCAACAACAGTTCATTCACTTTGTTTCATGTCATTCATTGCCTGTTGCATGCCCTGAAACTGCTTGTTGCAGCGCTCCACGGGATACCTCAAGCCCCCCCTTTCCTTCTCTTGAGACCGATCGACCATCGGAAGCAGCAGAGAAGCTGCACCAATTTCGCATTTGTCACATTGTTTCGCACCTTTGTTCCAATGCCATTCAATCAAGCAGCCACCGATGCCCCAACAAAGGGTGCATTTGCCCTCAACTCATCAAAGTCAAGGGTTTTGACTCCTCACCTTTTTTTCCTTTCTGCATTGGAACAATGACAACCCCTCTGTCAACACACATCGGCAGTCATCCGGACCCGCCACTCATGCCAATGACGGTGTCCACGACTGTCAGGAGCCCACCGCCAAGGCCAACATCTTGGAACAAGACTTCATCCAACTCAACTCTTGCCTTCTTTGATTTGCCAAATCATCTTGCCTGTGGATTCGTTCCGAAAAGACCAAACTGTTTACTCAACCCGCTCGCGATGGCGCCCTTCTTGAGCCATGCGACACCTGAACAAACCGTCTCCTGTTGGTGACAGGTCGCTTGACCACAACATTCAAAGCTGAAGAAACCCACCTTGACTCTCCCCTCAATCTCCTCTCCTGGTCGCACAAGCCTCCAGAAGTCACCGCTGATGTGCCCTGAAAGGCTCAACCCGCCACACCTTTGGATTTTTCTCTTGCCACCGATTCTCGTGTCTCTTGGGACTCTGCACAGGGCAAGGAATCTACCCATCTCTCGACGTTTCTTTCCAAAGTGCCTGTCTTGGTCAACCCCAATGCCTGCTCTCTTGGGGGCTACATTTTGTGCATTGGTGTCAATTTTGCAAATGTCCTTCGAATGCATCGAAGGAAACATGCGGACAAGAGAGACGAAATTCACTCATTTTGCTCAGTCTTCTGGGCAAAGACCATGGGGAGCGGGCAATTCCTTGACATGTTCTCCAACAACCGCATGACCATGGGGAGTGGGCAATTCCTTGACATGTTCTCCAACAACCTCATGCCAATCAAGAATGACTGACTGCTGCAGGTGTCTGCCTGGTAGCCACATGCATTGCCCCTGACTCATTTGTGTTGGATGATCAAAGAGACCTGCTTGTTTGATGAAACAGTTCAGTTTGTTAGAAATTGTGACAAGGTTGCTACTTGCCACTTGTTGCAGTGGATCTTGAAGTGGGAACTTCAAAGACACCATTGTTGTGGATGCACACATCTTTCAACACACTCCTGTGGAGATAGGGATGGAATCCTATCTTCGGACTGTTCTGCACGCATCGCATGGGTTGAATCAGCTACACTCCTATTGATTAAAAGTGCAACAAGTCATTCCAGTCGACATCCATTGCCTTTTGCCACTTGGCATCGTTCTCACTGACTTGTGAAAAGTTGAAACCCTTTCCACCGCCGCTTCCAGTGCTGTCATTGTCATCAGATCCACTGCGCTTGGACTCTGATCCGTCAATGATTGCCGCACAATCCTTGGCAACATGTCCTTCCTGGTTGCAGCGGAAGCACCTGGCCTTGCCTCTGTGTCTGCCTGGTTGCTGTGCAAAACTTACCACTGACAAACCATCTGAAAGATCCTCAACCTGTCATTGTCCGGATCCACTGCACCCTCTGCGATTGGTCAACACCATGATGACTGCGGGCACATCAGCAGGATGCACATCCTTGCCGAGGACACAGTTGTCATTCAACTCATTAACTGCTGCCTTGCAGCGGGCCTGATCCGTCCCTCAAGGAACAAACTTGCTAAGTGTTGATTGCAAGCAGACTCCTTGTCTTTTGCGTTGTCATTGTCATGACAAGGGGGGACAAGCTTTCCCCACACAGCTTCAACGACTTCAACTTGTTGCAGGAACCTCTTACCACACTCATTGAGACTTTCATTGGGTCTTTGTGTGTTGCCTCTTCCGCACAAAGTCCTGTTCAGCGACTGCATGATAACAAACTTGTTCCTGACTCCGCCAACGTTGTGGACAAGTTCCTGCATCACGTCTAACAGCCCGATGACATCATTGTCATCTTTAAGTTTCTCAAGTTCAGTTGACTGTGCTTCTGGTTTATTCTTCATCTTGGGCAAACATAGGGTCATGATGATCCTAAACAACTTAGCCTTATCCTCGTTGTGCTTATCCTCTTTGTCCAACTTCCTTTTCA
>Ga0163144_10023801_pt1 | contig 12063 bp, 18 predicted proteins | sample OliLak19BULKMAT1_FD_123175 | JGI IMG/M metagenome (GOLD analysis project Ga0163144, IMG submission 123175) | Freshwater microbial mat bacterial communities from Lake Vanda, McMurdo Dry Valleys, Antarctica - Oligotrophic Lake LV.19.BULKMAT1 | ecosystem: Environmental > Aquatic > Freshwater >...
CTCTTGAGTGTATTACATTGCAACTTTTGCAAACTTGTTGAGCGGTCAAAGGTTCCGCTCCAAATCGACTCATGGGCCAACATCTTGGTTGGACCTTATGCTTAGGGATTTACTCCCATACGGTAGGGATTTATTCCCATACCACACTTATTATTCATAATTTACTCGTGATTGATGCCTTCCGTCACTTAAACATTCGTGTCCCGTATTAGGAATGAAGCACGATCACTTACCTAGTAGAAGCTCCCGCTCGTTATCCAAATGGGAGATTCGTTATCCACTTGGGAGATTACTGCGTATTCCTACACTCCCTCTCAGGAAGTTTGAGTGACAGGAGGAACACAGTGAGTATAAGAATACTCAATGCCCATTGGGCTGCGTGGCAACATGTTGCCCGGCTCTTGACCGCTGAGCCATGGGCTCGCCAACACTTGTCGGCTTTGTACTCCTTGGAGTCTCGGTCAGCTCCCACTTTTGGGTAGCCGACGATGCAGGCGCTTCGCTCTGTGGTTGGGAGGGTTTACAATCCCATGATCGCCATCCGATGGGCAAGGTACAGCTCAATAGAGCTTTGCTTTGTCAGGAAGTCGGCCAGTTGCTCGTCTGACGAAGTCTTTTCAATTTTCAGTGCGCGGCTGGCGACCATTGATCTGAAGTGATGGTACTTCACATTTATGTGCTTGGTTTGCAGGCGCATGGAGGGCGAGTTGGCGAGATAGACCATGCTGCTGTTGTCCTCAAAGAGGGTACACTTGACCGTTGGAGTGGAGCATCCAACGTTGAACCCTTCTTTCTTCATCTCTTGGATGAGCAGCATGACAGGCTTAACCTTTTCGGGCGGCCTGGCTGAGAGCGATGTATTCACTCTCAGTGCTGCTGAGAGCAATCTCGGTTTGGAGCTGAGACTTCCACAGGATGGGGCAGCCGAGGTAGGACATGATGTACCCTGATCGAGATCTCGCCGTGTCGGGTTCCTCCTTGGCTTCCTCTGGAATCCAGTTGCCGCTGAAGTCGGCATCAGCCCACACTTTGAAGGTATCGTCCGTTGGACAAATGTAAATACCTTTGTCACGGGTTGCTTGCAAATATCGACCGAGCCACTTCACAGCCTCGCCATGTTCCTTTCTCGGGTCCGAACTGAATCTAGCACACTGGTGTGTTGCGTATGCTATGTCAGGACGGGAACACTTCTCTAAGTAGTTGAGCTTTCCGATGACGCTTCGTTGGGAGCAACTACAGGGAAGCATGAAAAAGAAGAGAAGGAACTGGTGTGCGCCTTGTGTGCACGGTAAACTGGTTCTGCAAGAGTGACATGGATGAGTCGCACCGGTACCCAACCCTAAGGTGAATTGGTAACCCTAAGTGCAAAAGACATAGGGGTCAGACGGAAGGGGAATCCCGGATCAACAGGAATCAATGATTACATGGGGATCCACGGGGAAACATGTTATCTGTTGTTGCATGATCACGCAACGGAACGACTAGATGGAGTATGTCGACAGTCAAAGGCGCCACCTATAGCATGGTTGAAGAAGTGGCTCATGAAGAACGTGAAAGACCATGTGAAAGATCCATGCGTCTTCATGGATCAGGGAGGAGAGTTGTACAGATCCAAGGCAATTAGGGATTTGTTCGAGAAGGAGTTTGGTTACAAGATACAAGTTACAGGCACGGGAGCTATCCTCAAAACGGGCTTGTTGAAGGCGCTAACCAAACGATGGACAAGGCAATCAGGGCGATGCTGATTGGTGCTGGTCTGCCAGTGAAATTCTGACCTTATGCGTTCAGACATTTTCTAAGCATAAAGAATTTGGCGTTGCCATGACGAGATGCTACGGAGTCTGTTCACCAGTGACTACATGGAGAGAAAGACAATCTTGGATTGTTCCGGACATTTAGATGTCGTCTATGGGTCAAGATCCTAGCTTGGCAGAATCAAGCGAAGTGCACCCAAGACACCAAGAAGTGAATCTTCCTTGGGTACAGAACCAACACGTTGAAGAACATCGTGTAGTATGATCCGCTCACCGGCAGAGTCAAGTATTGCTACTGTGTTCGATTCGACGAAGGATTCAATGATCTGCCCCTGTCAAAACTACCGCCAAATGTAGTACTGATGGATCGGCGCAAGGAACGAGTGCCAACAGAAACGCTGACTAACATGATTCCGCCTTTCACTGCATCCGAGCATCCTTTCTTTCACGAAGACTATGTGACGGTCAAGGTAGTGTGCAAGTCCGATATGTATGGATTCGAACTTAGCAAGGACGACTGCATGAAATGAGTCTATATCTCACATTTCAAGAAGGATGGAAAGGGAACCAAGGGTCCCAAAAGCTGTAACACGATTAGTTCCAGTGAGAGAGCGACTAGGAGGAAGTATCGCTGAGCGCACATCACGGCGATTGACGATGAAGAGATCATAACGTCAGATCAAGCGAAGGAGAAGTTTGCAGAACTTCGAGGCAAGAAAGTGGATTTGTTCACAATGATTCTTGCTCGGGAACCTAAACCAAGCAAATCAATGATGCTGAGAGCATATGACAAATTGGAGTTGCTGGATTTTGACCTCGACAAAAACCTTGGGGAAGACTACTTTGCCTCGGGAGATGACCTAGAAGGAGACTATGACAACTAGTCACAAGACGGATGAGTTTGGGACAGATTACGTGCCAACGATTGGTATGAAGATCAACAAAGACTTTGGATCCAAAGGGTTCTTCGAGGGCAAAGTGACATCGGGTCCTCACAGTCGCACAGTAAATGGTGACAACATTGTGCTGCGGAAGGTGCGATACGAAGATGGAGATCACGAAGAGATGACGGTGTCGGAAATTGCTGCCAGTAGAGGAGGTACAAGCTTCAAAGTCAAAGTCGAAGCCTACAAGGCAGAAGAAGACAGTTGCTACCAAGCCATCTGGGGATCGGTCGGAAGCATTAGAAGATGCTCTTCCAAAACCGGGAAAGGACGCTAGTGCACCTACCCATCAGAGACAATCTACATGTCTCCAACAACAAGCGCTGGAAACGGCGCACATGAATTTCCTCAATAGCAATCCATGCCTACCAATGGATTCTATTGGGATGTACGAAGCAGCTACTTGTCGGATTCATCTATGCGACAATGATCCATGCGAGGAGTTACTTCACAACGTTGACAAGGTGGAAAAACTTCTACAAGACCCTGTGGTGTTGGCAGCAATACACAGGCTATTAGATCTGGATGCGGACCTCGACGAGCTTTGAGTGAGTGCATTGCAATTGGAGGCAATCTCACCTGAAGAACGCGCTCTTCCGCAATTTAGTAGGAGAGCATTGAAGCGTCTTCCCACTTGGGATCTCTGGCACAAGAACAATCTGGAGCAGTTGGATCAGATGAAAGCTCTGGGAATGTTCGGGTCGCCAATCAAGCTGCCCAAAGGAGGCATTCTCATGCATTTCCATTGGCAGTATTGGATCAAAGTCAATGGTACATGAAGATCCCGCTTATGTTGCGATGGATCTCCATGGGCAGCACCAGAAGTACACTCTACCACCAATGCTTATGCGTCGTGTCTGGAACGCCCATCATTTCGGTTGTTCATTGCTTTGTGCGCAGAGGATAATCTCACCATTTATGGTGGTGACGCCAAAGATGCATTTGCACATTCTCTCGGTCCATCGATGCCCACGTTCATAAAATTGGACGATGCATTTCGTGATTGGTATCTTGAGCAAACGGGAGCACTGCTGGACAAGGATCTTGTTCTACCAGTGCTACGCGCATCACAAGGACATCCGGAAGCTGCACGATTGTGGGAAGAACACATCAGCGCTATCCTCAAGGATGTTGGGTTCAAGATCACTATGCATGAGAAGAACATCTACACAGGTCAATTCTGTGGGGAGAAAGTGTTGTTGGTTCGTCAAGTTGATGATTTTGCACTTGGTTGTCGTCAAGAGTCCACGGCCAAGCGCGTCTATTCCAACATCGGGGCCAAGCTCACTCTTCACAATGAAGCAGAAGCACCTTTTGAGTACCTTGGCTTAGTTAACTCCTTCGATGGTTACGATGTTCTACAAACTTGTGACTACATCAAGTTGTCCGCCGAATCCTACATCCAACGCCTGTTGAAGGCGCATGGATGGGACAATCCTTCTCCAAGCGAGTCATCGAATAAACCGAAGCCCTGATTTTTCACTCCAAGAGGAGGATTCTTTTTTAGAATGCAGCTCCTATCCCCAAGACCATTGGGATGATGACATTCAATCTGACGCTTCCCCAGAGTGGACGGTTTCCCTAGAGGACAAGAAATGGATTCAACTATTTGCGTTGAAGGACACAAGTTTTGCTCAGGCAGATTTTGATGAATCAGACCACTTAGATGGAAAAGAACCTTTTTGAATGTTACCCACATTGTAGGACTATTATTCCAAGAATCCAAGTGAAGAGTGGGCAAAGCTTGCCATTCATAAATGTTGGGTAGTGAAAAGGAAAAATCTGTTGTTGTCACAAGTGATCCTTCTTTTGACAAGGCCTCTGCAGAAGAATACAATGTTAGTCATAAAACTCCTGAGAGTGTCGATGTTACTGATTCTGCAACTGACCAAGATCGAAGTGTGCTTAGTGATGATTTATCAGCCTTTCCCTCAGGGGAAGACTGCTGTACTTCTTCTCTGAATTGGCAGCTCTAGCTATCACATCATCTGAGGGAGAAGTTGCAACCCCTCTTGTTGGACAAGACAATTACAAATTGAACCCCAACACATTTCTGGCAGATTCCGCCTGCAGTTCCCATATGGGGGGATGTGATGCGGGGATGTTTGATGTAAAAGAAGAGAAATGCTCCATACAAACTGGATATGGCAAAATGCTAACGAGCACCAAAGTTGGTAAAAAGAGAGTCACTGTGGTACAAAATGATGGAACTATGATTGACATTTTCTTGTCCCCTTTTAAGCATGTGCCAGGACTCTGGGTGAATTTGTTTTCTCTACTTTTGCCTTTAACATCTCGTTGGCTCATCTCCAATGTGGGGTCAGTGATAACCCTAAAAAAGGGTGACACTTCAATTACTTTTGTTAGGATCTTTGCAACAAAAGATGGTTTTCTGGGTGGTGTTGACATGATTGCAAAGGAAGAAATTGCCAATCTGTGCTTGCAATCCAACAAAGCTCATGACATCAATTTTCTTCATAAATTATTCAGTCACTGTGCCCAAGATACCATCAATAACACAGCCAAGCATTGCAACCTGCAGGTGAAAACTAGGACTCCTTTGGAGCCTTGCCCTATGTGCAAAATTGCAAAAGCTGTGCAAACAGATGTACCCAACCAAACCTCTACAAAAGCAACCAAGCCTGGGGGGCACTTTTTCATTGATTCTATCTCGGCACTGTAAAGGAAATTGGATTTGGATGCTATAACCATGCCTTAGGCATCCTAGATGACTACTCAAGCTGCACTTTTGGTGCCCTTTTGAAACAGAAGAGTGATAAAAAACAAGTCGTTCCTGCTTTCCTGCAGCCTCTTCAAGCCAAAGGAATCACTCCAACCAAATGGAACTATATTCTTTCATTTGGACAATGCTGGTGAAAACAAAGCCTTAAAAGCTTTCCTAACAGCGAATGGGTTTGCAAATGTGATTTTTGAGTTTACTCCGAGAAACAGTCCACAATTCAATGGCAAAATTGAACGCAAGTTTGCAGTGCTCGGGTGCCATGCAAGATCTCTACTCAACACTGCAAAGTTCCCTCAATGGCTACGCAATGGTTTGTGGCCTAAAGCTTTTCTTCACTCCATTCTATTTGAAAATGTGATTGTGCCTGCAAACAAAACAGCTTCTGCATACAAGCTATTTTATGGTGACGATTGCAAGGGCCTTAATCATTTGCATGTTTTTGGTGAGATTGGTGTGGTGAAAGGTTCTCAAAACATTCAAAGTAAACTCAAAAATAAAGGGTTACCTTTAATGTGTTGTGGCATAGCCCGGGATCATGCAGCTGATTGCTTTACTTTTATAAACACTAAAACCAAGAAATGCGTTGAGACAAGGGATGTTAACTTGTGGTTAAATCAGACCTATGGTGAATATGAAGGACTTTCTCCCCCTTTCCAGCTCTCTACTGTGGTGCATGTGCCCTTGGAAAATGAAACTAATGACCGGCTGGAATTGGAGGATATTGAAAATGTCCCTCCTACAAATGTCCAACCACACAATGTCCTTGCTACAAATGTCCCTCCCAGTGACGCGTCCACTAATTCTGACCACAACAATCCGGCTGATATCCCTCCTGCATTGTTTTCTCCTGCTCCGACCTTGCAATCTGTTGTGGCAAAATGAATCGTTCGTGAATTACAACCCCATCTCATGGACCCTATTGAGAATCAAGATCCTGTGGAAACTGACATCACCCAAGAGATTGAAAATGTGAGAGTTACAAGATCAAGGAAGGGTAAAATCGACCTTGGGGATGCACATGCTACCATGGCTTACATTACCATGTGTAATAAATATGAAGATTTCTCTGAATTTGCTTCGATGGCTATTGAAAAATATGATTTAAAGGTATCCCTAACCCAAGCTCAATTTTCATCTATCCCTTAAAAAAAATGTAAGGATTGCTTCACTGTCCCTGCCACATGGACTGAAGCTTGGAACCACCCTTGTCCCTTTCAGAGAAAATTATGGAGGGATACTATTCAAAAAGAATTGGAGGAAATGCAAAGCAACAAAGTCTACAGAAAATACAATAAAAGTGATGTACCTTCTGGGCAAAAACCTATAAAGTGCAAGGGGGTCTTTGACATAAAAAGAAATGGTGTCTTCCGTGCACGTCTAGTGGCCAAGGGTTTTTCTCAAGTGCCTGGACTCGACTACTGCCTTCAGTGCTCACCGGTAGTCAATGATGTTACATTCAGAATCTAGCTTACGTGTGTTCTTGTATAGCAACTACAAACCTTGGTATTTGCCTGATGTTGAAACTGCATTTTTACATGGCAGCTTTCGACCAGGTGAAGAAGTCTATATGAATTGCCCTCCTGGAATGGTCCATCAAACAGATGAATATTTTTTTATATTAACAACCCTGTGTGGTTTGATTCAAGCTGCCAGACATTATTTTAACTTCTTTTCCAAGATCATAGTCAAGATTGGCTTCAAACAGAGTCCTGCAGACCCCTGCCTATTTCTTTTTAAGAATGCTATGGGCACAATGTTGGTGATTGTTTATGTGGATGATGTTGGATTGGCCTACTCATCTTATGCCCTGGTTGAATTTCTTTTTAATCAATCAAAAAAAAGAAACATCAATTACACAGTTGAACATTTGATTCTTTTTAATAAATCCAGGACAAAGGCTTGGCTTGGTCAACCACATTTGATTAAGAAATTGCGCACACTTTTTGCTGGCAAAATTTCCCATTTGAAAAATTATGCAACACCTGGCACTCCTGAGCAAACAATTTCTCGACCCAAGGAAGGGGAACCTGTCCTGGATGAAGAGATGGCTGCTTCTTATAGAAGTGGTGTTGGAATGTTGTTGTATTTGCTGAAGCATTCGTGCATTGATTTAGGCAATCCTGTCCGAGAATTGACAAAAGCATTGAAATCTCCTACTCTGACTGTTTACAAGGAAATGTTGAGAATTATCAAAATTTGTACTTGACACTGCAGACATGGGACTAAAACGTGTTCCTACTTTTACCAAAGAACAACTTGAATGGAGACTTCTTAGAGCCAGTGACAGTGATTGGGCCAATGACAAGGACAACAGAAAGTCTGCCATGGCTTTTATTTTATTTTTGTGTGGATTTCCCATTCTGCGGTGCTCTAAACAAGCCAGCATTGTTGCTTTGTCAACAGCTGAGGCTGACTACATTGCTTTGAGTGAACTGGCAAGAGAAATCGTCTTTGTGGTGCAAATTCTTCACTCAATTGGCATTCCTGTTAAGACTCAGATCACAATTCATAGGACACATCACATTGATGTAAAACACCGCTTGCTAGTTGACCTTACAGAAGAAGACTTCTTTGATGCCGTATTTACAAACTCAGCAAATAACACATCTGATGGCTTATCCAAGAATGTGAGCAAAGAAGCCTGTCAGCGTCACACTCCCAAGTTCACGGCTGACAAATCAATTTTGGATTGAACAGTCGCTTCAAATCAAGGGGGCTGTTGGAGATGTTTTCATGACTGTTAAGTTTAGAATTGGTCCAGACCTTAGCATTTAGTTTAAGATATAATAATTACAATCGTTTGACTGTTGATTCAAATAGGGGTGTGCACAACCAAAGGCGAATGGACTGGAAATTCCGCTGCTGATCCGGCTCCAAAGACTCGGCTGGGAGTCTTCAGAGCCCGCCATGGTCGGTTCCAATTAATTCCAAAATGCAACAGCACAGAGTGCGCTGTTTGGCTCATAACCTTTTAGAAATAATCTTGATTGGTTAAAATTATGGGTGGTTCTATTCGTAATTCATGTGCGAGATGCCTGTGCATCTGTCCGTTACCCGAAATGACTGGATCTCAAGAGTAGCTACTAACTAGAGAGTAGATGGCTAGCTTGTACAGCACTTTACTAGCTAGTACATAGCTGCTTGTACAGCCAAGACTCCAGGCCTGATTGACAGGCTGGGTCTGGCCCTCTGTCCCCGCACAGAAGTGTCTAGTTAGGACCAGCCAAAAAGTGACTACTTTCACACTTTTTTGGCCACCTGCACCACCAACAGGGCCCACCATGGCCCTGCTTTTTTATCTTGGTTTTTACCCTCTCCTAGTGGTGCCGCTGTTCTAAGCTAGTCATTAGCACCCTATATAATATTTTCTATATTTTATTACTATCTATTTGTTAGATTTTATTACTATCTATTCGTTAGATCATCCCCTCTTTAGAAACCGACTATGTCGCTCTCTAACTCCCGACGTCTCGTTCGTCGTCTTCGTGGATATCTTTTCTCCCTGTCTCGACAGGACGGTGTGCCTTTCGATGGCTCTCTCCAGACCTACTCCCTGCCGCTTGCGTATCTATCGCTCTGGTTGTAGTTGTCGATTGTTTCCGGCCGGTCTCTTCCGGCCGCCTATTCCCTTTTCTTGGTCCTTCCGACCCGTGCCTAGCTAGTAGCGTTGATCTAGCTTTTGCTGCGTGCTTAGCCTTTAGCCGCAGCCACTGGGTTACCCAGCATGTGCTGCTGGCACTGGCCCCAGACTTTGCCTGCTTTCGTTACCCCCACTGGGTGGCTTGACTTTTCTGTAGCCGCCAGCATGTGCGATTGTTGACATCTGGTCGACATCTGGTTACTGTATGATGAAGGATGACGTTTTCTGTCATCCCTTCTGTACTCGGCTTTATTTGGCCACTCGTACTGCCTGCATGCTTGCCCCTACCATCTGGTTGTCCATTTAGAGGACCCTAGTTACTCGGTTATGGCATCCCTCCCCACCTGGCCAACTCTGCTTATGTCTGTTGCTGTTCGGACGTACCGGTGCTGCCATCGTACAGCATGGGTGGCCAGCGTCCCCAACTGGCGCTGACGCCCTGGGTATTTGCCCCATGGCTGCACACTGCCTCGCTAGACCATTAGCCCTAACCGGACTCCCTCTTTGTGTGGTTGGCCATTTGCCTATACCACCGTCGAGGCATCCACCTAGCCCTCATTTATTCGATTAATATTTGAGTAACCCACTTTATTTTATTTTACTAGCTACTAGCACCCACTCTTGGCATCTGCCGATGTCAGTGCTTAGACTCCTATGTAGTTTAGTTTTCTATGCCCTATCTAGTCTTGGCCTTCTCAAATTAGTAGACCCCTCGGCGGCCACCTTGACATTTACTCACCATTGTCACTTCCGGCCAGGTCGACGACTCGTTTGTTGCTTTGTTTCGTTGGTTTGGTCCCTTCCCAACTACCTCATAAGTTTTTGGTTTGACTTTAACAAACCCGTTTTTTTTCCTTTTCTGTTTCCTTTGATTTTATCATGTCGATCGGAGCCCTCTCCCTTTGTCGCGGCAAAGGCGGTGATACCCACCATTTTTCCCGCTCGGCCACCGCTAACCGTTGAAGATCACCCTCCTCCAGGATACTCTTACCGATGGTATCACCACTGCCCATTATTCGTAGATCTGGACCGACCCCACCAACTGCTCCCAGTTTGCCTGTCGTTGGAGGAACTCTTTCGGTTTCTTCACCCGCCCCGTTGTGAGTGAGCATGTCAGCGAGGATGGCTCCCAGTGGATGGTTGGTAGTTTCACCGACACCATCGGCCAAGTTTTCCCTGTGGCTGTGCCTCTCGATGACTTCGATGGGTTCTTCACCACCCTTGTTTGCAAGGCTGATGCCACCCGTTTCAACCTTCCCTTTTACCCTTGCCAGCCTGAGGCGATCCAGGGACCTCCCGCTGACGGCGAAGAAGGCCGGGGAGCGCGCAATGCTCGCCCTGTTGCTGGTTCGTTGGAGCGCCTCAATTGGACTGCTGTTGGTGGGGACAACGACGATGATGTCCCCATGATTGGCATGCTCCCCCAGTTCTTGCCTATTGGGCCTGGCCAGACATTCCCTCACCACCACCCTCTGGTTTCCGATGCTACTTTCCGTGACTCTTTCCCGCTGCTGGAAGTCTGGCGCAAGGGTATCGTGTATGCCCGTGACCACAACGGTAACAATCTGTTACTCAAGGTAGCACGTTGTTTCACCTTGAGAGTGTGGCCCTCGCTGCCAACGCGCCCGATCCCACCAAAGACTTCGATGTCCGGGAGGTTCTATTCTGATCCCCTAACCAGCTTTGTCCTGACGACCCTCGCTTCTCCAAGGTGGCGGCAGCCATCGGTCCTTGGTCTGATCAGGTGTGGATTGAATTAGGAGGCCAGCTCAAGCCTGACTTTCCTGCCCACCCCCCACTGGCTGGTGAGGCTTTCTTGGCCCAAACTTTTTGCAATGCCATTGAACCCCTTGTCAATAAGGATAAGGAGTTCAGGCTTTTCTCGCGAACGGTTGCGAGGCTCCGCCTGCTCTTGGGTGGTAACCCTCTGGATGACCTGGACTCCACTGACCTCGCAGACCTGCCCCCATTGAAGAAGGAGTTCCTCGACTACCTCCGCATGGCCTCGGGAGTTTCTGCCGCAGATGAGCTCAAAGAACTGGCCTGCACTGCCGTCCGAGAATCTAACTCGTCTCGGGTCTGTACATCCAAGGATGTTACTTTCGATGAGGATGTCATCACTCTGGCTTTCAGTGACCGGATCTGCACGTTCCAGTTTGTCGGTGACCGCCTGGTATCCCTTTCTAAGACCCATGCCCAGTCCAGCCTTGGCATCCTCCAATTTCTGACACCTGTGCGTGCAGCTCTGGCCCAGGTAGCTGAAGGTGATGCGGCTGTCAAAACACTGGTCATGGCCAACGCCTCCAACAGCGCCTCCCAGATTGACGCCACAAAGAATAGTCAAATGTATTCTGGGGGGAAGGTGGATTCTTTCCGGTCCCTCTACGAGTCTGTCTGCAACTTCCAACTCCTTTGCAGCCTAGCCACCAATGACCCCAACCAGTCCCTTTTGGTACAGAAGCTGGTAGAGTACACTGACATATTGGTCGATGTCTCGGGGAAGTCCTTTTGGGAAGCGTATCGCAACCACCCTCACTTGGCCATCCACGCATACCAGGATCTCCAGCACATCCTGTCTGCCTTCGTGGTTGTCGCCACCAACTCTACATTATCCAAATCTGTCGAGAGTGGTAACCAGGTTACCTTGGGCAACTATTCCACTGCGCTCGCTGTCGCCAATGGCCATATCCACAACCTTCGGGCTGTTGTTAATGGTAATGGACTTGGTAGTTTCCGCGATGTACCACATTGTTCCACTTGGTTTGGTCACTCGCCATCCGCGACTCACTCCGCGCCAAATCCTCACGGGGTGGGCGACAGAGGTGCGCCAGACGCCAGTCGTGCTGCCCCCGGGCGTGCTACTCCGGCCGACCTGGCTGAAGTCACGGAACGACTGGGCACCCTCGGATCCCTCGAATTTGATGCCTCTGCTCCTGGGGCCAAGCCTGATTTCTTGGACAAGATCCCTGTTTGAGCTAAGAA
>Ga0163144_10023802_pt1 | contig 12063 bp, 11 predicted proteins | sample OliLak19BULKMAT1_FD_123175 | JGI IMG/M metagenome (GOLD analysis project Ga0163144, IMG submission 123175) | Freshwater microbial mat bacterial communities from Lake Vanda, McMurdo Dry Valleys, Antarctica - Oligotrophic Lake LV.19.BULKMAT1 | ecosystem: Environmental > Aquatic > Freshwater >...
GGCATCGACCCGGCGCAGGCGGAGCCGCTGCTCGCGCGCTGGAAACCGCGCTGCCTGATCGTCTGCACGGCGCTTTCCAATCCCTCCGGCGCGACCATCCCCGAGGCGAACCGCGAGCGCCTCGTGGAGCTGTGCCGCGCGCACGGCGTGCGGCTGATCGAGGACGACATCTACGGCGAACTCGTGGACGGTGGCGCGCCAAAAACGATGCTCGCGTGGGACGACGGCTCGACCGTGAGCTACGTCACCAGTTTCTCGAAAACGGTGTCGCCCGGCCTGCGCGTGGGCGTCTGCGTGCCGGGCTCGCTGCACGAGGAATACGCGGCGCGCAAATGCCAGCAGGACTTGCACAGCGCCGTCCCCACCGAGGTCGCACTGCGCGAGTTTTTGGAAAGCGGCGCGTTCGATCCGCATCTCGCCCGTCTCCGCGAGCGCAACCGGCACCGCCGCACGCTCGCGCTGGACATCATCGCGCGCAGCTTCCCCGCTGGCACGCGGGTCACGCCGCCGCGTGGCGGCTACATGCTGTGGGCCGAGCTGCCGCAGCCCATCGATCTCGCCGCGGTGCGCGACGCCGCCTGGCGGGAGCGCATCGTGTTCGCCAGCGGCGCGGTCTTTTTCACCCAGCCGCCGGAGCGCACCTGCCTGCGCCTGAACTGCGCGAAAGCCACCGAGCCGGAACTCCGGCACGGCCTCGCCACGCTCGGCGCGATCCTCGGCGCGGCGGCGCGAGGGTAGTAGCTCTGTCGGCCAACCGGTCATCCGGCAACTGCGCTGCGCCTCGACCGGCGGAACGCGGCCAACGGCAACATCGGTCTTGCCGGTGCGGGGCATGCGGCGGTAGTAATGCCGCCCGCTTTTTACCGAACCAAACCTCCACCACCGCACACTTCTCATGGGCAAAATCTACAACAACATCGTCGAGACCATCGGTCACACGCCGCTCGTGAAGCTCAACAAAGTCACCGCCGGACTCGACGCGACCATCGCGCTCAAGTGCGAGTTTTTTAACCCGCTCGGCTCGGTGAAGGACCGCATCGGCATGGCCATGATCCAGGACGCGGAGGAGCGTGGCGTGCTGACGAAAGACACCGTCATCATCGAGCCGACGAGCGGCAACACCGGCATCGCGCTCGCGTTTGTGGCGGCGGCGAAGGGCTACAAAATCATCCTCACCATGCCGGAAACGATGTCCGTGGAGCGGCGCACGCTGCTCGCCATGCTCGGCGCGAAGCTCGTGCTGACGCCCGGCGCGGAGGGGATGAAAGGTGCGATTTCGCGGGCCGAAGATCTCGTGAAAAATACGCCGAACGCGTGGATGCCGCAGCAGTTCAACAACCCGGCGAATCCCGCGATTCACGCGAAGACCACGGCCGAGGAATTGTGGGACGACACGGATGGCAAGATCGACATCTTCGTGTCGGCGGTCGGGACCGGCGGGACGATCACGGGCTGCGTCGAGGCGCTGAAGCCGCGCAAGCCGAGCTTCCAGGCGATCGCCGTGGAGCCGAAGGATTCGCCGGTCATTTCGCAGACGCTGGCGGGGCAGCCATTGAAGCCGGGGCCGCACAAAATCCAGGGCACCGGCGCGGGCTTTGTGCCGAACAACCTGCACCTCAAGGACGCCGCCGGAAACGCGCAGATCGTGGAGTGCGTGCAGGTTTCGAACGACGACGCCTTCGCCATGGCGCGGCGTCTGGCGAAGGAGGAGGGGCTGCTCGTCGGCATCAGCGCGGGGGCCAATGTGGTCGCGGCCATCGAGGTGGCAAAGCGGCCGGAAAACAAGGGCAAGCTGATCGTGACCGTGGCCTGCTCGACCGGCGAACGCTATCTCTCCACCGCCCTCGCCGCCGACGCGCGGGCGGAAGTGGGCGCGTAAGCTTCGCCGACCTTTCCGCTAAACCGGCGAACCGCGCTACGGTGCGTGGCTTCCGTGTCACCAGCCGTGTGGCGGTTGGCCAGAGTATGCTTGGCAAACGAGGCCGGGCCGGGAACGCTCCGGTCGAACGAAACGGGCTCGTCCGTCTCTCCCTGAATCAAGCTCACTGCACCATGAAAACTCAGCATTTGAAGTTCCTTGTCCGATCCCTCTGCACGGTCGCAGCGTCGGCGTTCCTAATTTCCGCCTCTGGAGGGTGCAAGCGGAAGCCGGCGCCATCCCCACCACCACCGCCGCCGAAGCCGGTCAACATCACCGTGGAGCTTCACGTGTTCAGTATGTCGCGCGCTCAAGCGGTGGAGACAGTCCTCGGCCAACCGACGGGCACGGACTTCGCGAATGTTTTGAAAACCGTCCAAGCGCTGGTCGCCGAGAAAAAGGCGACCCTCGTGGCGACGCCCACATTGACGACGATGAGCGGACAACGGGCGGTCATCGAATCCCTTCTGGAGCACAAATACCCGACGGAATTCGACCCGCCGCAGATACCGCAGACGTTCGGAGGAACTACGACCAAGGTGACGAAAACAACCACCGTCACGGAACAGACGACGAGTTTCCCGCTGACTCCTACCACTCCAACGGCCTTCGAGGTGCGCAACGTAGGGCTCACTTTGGAGTGCGAACCAGTCGCGAGTGAGGATCGGAAGGAAATCACCATCAACCTAGTGCCGCAGACCGTCGCGCTCCAGCGAACCATCAAGTACAAGACCGCCAATGGCGGGGAGATGGAACAGCCGGAATTCTACACGAAAAAAATCACGACCTCAGTGCTGGTGAAAAATGGCGGAGTCGCGTTCCTCGGCACGTTGGAACCGGACCGAGCGATGTCCAAAGACGAGGATTTAACCGAGGTCATGTTCCTGCGCGCGACGGTGCGGTGACTGGGCGCGGGCGTTTCGCGAAATGCCGTGAAGGGGTGACGGGCGGTTGACGGCGGGCCGACTCCGTCGTTTCCTCTGCCCGCACTTCCGCATGAAACTCCTGCGCCTCACCACCACGTTGCTCGTTCTCGGCGCGGGCGTTTTTTCCTCCTCGATGCACGCCGCCGAGCCCGCGCGCCCGCCGGTGGCGAAGGCGGCGACGCCGAAGCCGGATAAGGACGCGAAGCATCGGCAGGCGGCGACGGCGTTTTTCGCGGGGCAGATTCCGCGATTGAAGATCGAGCTTTCGCCCGAGCAGCGCGCCAAGCTGCAAAAGGACGAGCGCAATTATGCCGAGGCCACGCTGACCGAGACGACGCCCGCCGGGCCGGTGATTTTCCCAAAGGTGGCGATCAAGCTGAAGGGCTCGGCGGGCAGTTTTCAGCACCTCGACGGCAAGCCCGGGATGACGCTGAGCTTTGAGAAGGGCAAGGACGCCGAGCGCTTCCACGGGATGAGGAAAATCCACCTCAACAATGGCGCGCAGGACGGCACCTACCTCAACGAACTCATCGCGGGCGAGATAGCGCGCAAGGCGGGCGTGCCGGCGTCGCGCTGCTCGCACGCGTTTGTGGAGCTGAACGGGCGCGACCTCGGGCTCTACGTGGTGAAGGAGGCGTTTACGGAGGATTTTCTCGCCGCCTTTTACAAGAACACCGACGGCGACATCTACGACGGCGGCTTCTGCGCGGAGATCAATGAGAACACCGAAAAGGATCAGGGCGATCCCAACGACAAAACCGCCCTCAAGGAGCTGATCGCGGCGTGTCAGGAGCCCGACAACGACAAGCGGTGGGTGCGGCTGGGCAAGATTCTGGACATCGAAAAGTTCATCAATTTCACCGTGCTGGAAATCGCCCTCGGCCACTGGGACGGCTACAATAACAACCGCAACAACTACCGGTTTTACCGCGACCCGGACTCCGGCAAGTTCTCGTTTTTCCTGCACGGCATGGACCAGCTCTTCGGCGAGGAAAACTGGCCGATGATGCGCGGCTTCGACACGCTCGTGGGCGGAGCCGTCGCCCGCTGCCCGCAGGGTGCTGCTCTGTATAAAGCGCGGGTCGAGGCCGTTTACCAAAACCTCCTCGTGAAAGAGGACTGGCCCGCGCGCGTCACCACCGAGGGCCGCCGCGTGCGCGACGCCATCGCGGTGAAAGACGGGCGCTGGGCGAAGGAATACGAGAACCAGATCAACGAGGCGCGTGGCCGGCTCGCGCGCCGCATCACGGCGATCGGTAAGCAGCTCGGGGTGGCGATGAAGCCGGTGGTCTTCGACGCGAAGGGTGCGCTGAAAGTCGGCGCGAGCTGGGCGTTTCAAGGCACGGAGGGCGGCCAGGGCGACGAGGTGAAACTCGAAAACCGCGACTGCCTGCATCTCGTGGTCACCGGCGCGGCGACGCCCTCGTGGCGGCAGACGGTGCAGCTCGAAGCCGGGCAATATCGCTTTGAAGTCATGGCGCGCACGCGCGGCGTGGCGGCGACGGACGACGACAAAGGCAAGGGCGCGGGCCTGCGCGTCTCCGGGCTGGCAAAGCGCGCGAACGCGCTGGAAGGCGACACCGCGTGGCAGAAGGTCAGCTACGAATTCGAGACCGGCGGCGGCGAGGTCCCGCTGGTGGCCGAGCTGCGCGCGGCGAAAGGCGAGGTCTGGTTTTTGCGCGACACCTTCCAAATCATCCGCGGCAAATAGGCGCGGCCGGTGTGAAAGGAGCGGCGTGCTTCCAGCCGCCGACCCGCCGGTCGCGCGCCGCGCCAAACACTCCGGGGCGCGGCCGCCACGCGTGGAAGTTTGCGTAGCCGCGCGCGCTCACACCCGCTCGCGTTTTTTCAGCGCGAACCACGAGACGAAATACGTGAGGATGCCCCACAGCGCGTGGCCGAGCAGCGCCAGCGCGGCGGGCCGCCCGCGGTTGAAGACATCGCCCGTGGTGAATTCCCGCTCGGGATCGAGGTTGCGATACGACGGGCCGTGGTCGCTGATGACGTCGCCGCTCAGCTCCTTTTGCCAGAGAAAGCTGGTGTCCATGACCGTCTGCGCGCTGAAGCTCGGGGTGAGGCGGCTGACGGCGAGGACCGACTTGCTCATGTCGCCCGGCGCCACGGTGCGCCCGGAAAAGATGATCTGCGGAATGAGGATGAGCGGGACAAACATCACCGCCTGCATCACCGACCGCGAGAGCGCGGAGATCGCGAGGCCGATGCCCACCGCGGCGACCGCCGTGCCGAGCAGCGCCGCGAGCTGGAGCAGCACCGAGCCATCGCGCCCGCCGCTGCCGACGATCATGGTCAGGTAAAGCAGCAGCGTTTGCAGCGCGGTGATGGCGGTGAGGAAAAGATACTTGCTCGCGAGATATGAGTGCGCGCCCACGCCGACGAGCCGCTCGCGCCGGTAGATGGCGAGCTCTTTCACGATCTCCTGCGCCGCGTTGCTGCACCCGAACCACAGCGTGGCGAGATACGCGAAGAACATCGTCAGCGAACGCTCGTTGCTGACCCACACCACGAGCACCGCGATGATGATCGGCTGGCCGATGAGCAGCGCGAAATTTCGCCAGTCCGAGCGCAGGATCGCCCACTGCCGCGCGAGGAGGATCGGCAGGGCGAAAGCGCGGCGCGTCCGGCCTGCGGCCACCGGCACGGCGGGCGGCGCGGCCGCCTCGATGGCCCCGGCGAGATTCCGCTCGGTGAACGCTTTCTGCCAGTGCTTCGGCGGCTGCTCACCGAGCCGGTCGTAAAGCCCGGTGAGCTTGGGCACCTTGAAATATTCGCGCGCACTTTGCGCCGAGCCCTGAAACGCCAGACAGCCGCCGACGAGCACGATGAGCTGGTCCATGAGGTAGGCGTTTTCCATGACATGCGTGGTGCAGACGATGGTGCAGCCGGTGTCCGCGAGATCGCGGAGCAGCTCCATGAGCTGAAACTCGGTGGCGGGATCGAGGCCGGAACTGGGCTCGTCGAGGAAGAGGATCGAGGGCCGCGCCAGCAACTCCACGCCCACGCTCACGCGCTTGCGCTGGCCGCCGGAGAGGTTGCTGATGGACTTCGCCGCGTGCGGGCGCAGGCCGAGTTGGTCGAGCGTTTGCAGGACGAGCTTTTGGATTTCCAGCGGCGGCGTGCCCGCCGGCAGTCGCAGCCGCGCGCTGAAGCGCAGCGCCTCGCTCACCATGAGTTCGGGATGCACGATGTCCTCCTGCGGCACGAAACCGAACGAGTGCGGAGCGTGGCCCGCATACACGTCCTCGCCATCCACAAACACCGCGCCACGCTCCGGCGCGCGCAGCCCGCTCAGCGTAGTCAGCAGCGAGGACTTGCCCGCGCCGCTCGGGCCGATGATGCCGACGAAACGCGACGCCGGGATCGCGAGGTTCACGTCATCGAGGATGGTCAGCGTGCCCGCGCGGAAAAAGACGTTGCCCGCGCGGATGGTGCCGCCGGCGGCATTCGCCACGCGGTTCAGCGCATGGCCGTCGAACTGAAAACAAAACGGCCCGACTTGGAGCCGGTCGCCGATGGTCAGCGACTGCGTGTCGAACCGGTGGCCGTTCACAAACGAGCCGGCCGTGCTGTTCAGATCCGTGACGATCACGCCGCCCCCCGGCCCCATTTTCACCGTCACATGGCGGCGCGAGACGCCCGGATCATTCAGCCAGACCTCGATGCCGGCGTCGCGCCCGATGGTCATCTCGCCCACCACCTCGAAGCGATCCGCGGGCTGCCCGCGCACCAGCATCTGCGCGTTCGCCGCCGCCTCCTGCTCGCCCACGCGCGGCGGCTCGCCCACCCCAAATTCCACGATCGCCGGGCCGATCCCCACCTTGTCGCCCGGCTGCAGCGCGAACGGCGCGGCGATGCGTTCGCCATTGACCAGCGTGCCGCGGACACTGCCGAGATCCTCCACGACGCACTGCTTTCCATCCCACGAGAACCGGCAGTGCTGCCGCGAAATCTCGACGTGCTTCAGCACCAGCCCTGCGTCCGCCGAGCGCCCCGCCACGCAAACGCCGGGCTTGAGCACATGGACTTTCGGCGACAGACCGCCAGTGACAGCGAGGTAGGGCATGGACGTTTTCGGGTGCCGCCAGTTAATGCGCCGGACCGCCCCGCAATTGCAAACCCGATGTCGGGCGCAGGCCCGTTCCACGGCAGCGGCATCTCGTCGTGGGCGGTCGTGGGGTGGATGAAATTCATCCCTCGTGGCACGGACGATGGACGAACGCGGCATCATTCAGAAGCGAGCAATCCCGGCCGCCCGAGCGCAACCTCGACAACTCCACGCCGCTGGTTAGCTTCGTTCGGCATGAGCACCGCACTTCTCGACATCCCCGAGTTCCGCCGCCGTGTCTCCCCAGTTACGGTCGAGCAGTATCACCAGTTTCCCGAGATCAACGAAAACGGACGCCGGACCGAACTCATCCGCAACATCGTCATCGAGAAAATGTCCAAGTCTCCCCTTCATTCCGGAATTGCCTCCAGGCTCTACCTTAAAATTGTGGCTGTTCTCCCGCAGGGTTTCGTGGCCCGGAAAGAAGAGCCATTGACGCTACGCGACTCAGAGCCCGAGCCGGACATTGTGGTGGCCTGCGGCCATGAGCGCGATTTTTTCCAAGGCCATCCTGCGACCGCCGCCCTCGTCGTCGAAATCGCCGTGACCAGCGCCACCGAAGACCGGGCGCTCGCGGCGCTCTACGCCGAGGCGGGCGTGGCGGAATACTGGATCGTCCTGCCGCGCGAACGGCAGATCGAAGTCTATCGCCAGCCTGGCGACGGCACCTTTGCCGAGCGGATCGTGGTGGAAGGCGATGCTCTCCTGAGGTGCGGCAGCGTGGCCGGCGTGCAGGTCGCGCTCGGAGAATTGTTCGCGTGAACTGACGAGGTTTGCGCGGCACGAAAAGCGGACCGCTCACGACTTCCGACAGGATGCGGCAAAACCGGTCGCGGAAAATCCCCCGCGACAAAATCCCCGCGGCCTACTATTCCTCCGCGCCTTATGAAACCCCACTGGAGCGGAGTCTTTCCCGCCATCACCACCCAACTGAAACGCGACGGCTCGCTCGATCTCGATGGCACGGCCCGCCATCTCGAGGCGCTCCTTCATTCCGGCGTCGCCGGCATGGTCATGCTCGGCTCGCTCGGTGAAAACCAGGCGCTCGATCCGGACGAAAAACGCCAGGTGGCGCAACTCGCCGTGCATGTGATCAAGGGCCGCGTGCCCGTGCTCAGCGGCGTGGCCGAGACCAGCACCGCCGGGGCCATCCGCTACGTGCGCGACGGCGAGCGCCTCGGGCTCGACGGTTTCATGCTCATGCCCGCGATGAATTACAAAACGCCCGACCCGCAGGAAACGCTCGCCCATTTCCGCACCGTGGCGAAGTCCACCGGGCTGCCGATCATGATTTACAACAACCCGATCAGCTACGGGAACGACATCACGCCGAAGATGTTTGCCGAGCTGGCCAGCGTGAAAAATTTCGTCGCGCTCAAGGAATCGAGCGGCGACACGCGGCGCATCACCGACCTGCACAACACGGTCGGCGACCGTTACGCCATCTTCACCGGCGTGGACAATCTCGCGCTGGAAAGCGCCATCCTCGGCATTGATGGCTGGGTCGCCGGCACCGGCATCGCCTTTCCCGCGGAGAACCAATGCCTGTGGGAGCTGATGCAGGCCGGGCGCTGGGACGAGGCGCGCGAAATCTACCGCTGGTTCACGCCGCTGCTGCATCTCGATGTGCATGTGAAATTCGTGCAATACATCAAGCTCGCGGTGCAGGAGTGCGGCCTCGGCACCGAGTGGACGCGCGCCCCGCGTCTCCCGCTCGCCGGCGCGGAGCGCAAGGCCGTGCTCAAGATCATTCACGACGGCATCGCGGCGCGGCCGAAGCTGCCGAAGCTGCGCCGGAAATAGCGTTTGCCAGTTTGGTCAAACTGGTCAAAATAGGCGCATGAACAATTCGGTGTCGCTTTATGAAGCCAAGACGCAGCTCTCGACGCTGCTGCGCGAGGTGGAGGATGGGGCGGTGATCACGATCACGCGCCACGGGAAGCCGGTCGCGGAGTTGCGCCCGCCGCTCGTGAAAAACCAAGCCCGCAGGGGCGGTCTGAAATCGCCCGACTTTTACATGGCGAAAGATTTCGATGCGCCGCTGCCGGAGTTTGCGGAATACATGACGACGGCTGACGAGGAGGCGCTGCGTGTCGCGGAAACGCCGTCCGTGCCGCGTGGAAAACCGCGCCGCAAGAAATGAGGCTGCTGCTGGATACCAGCGCCCTGATCTGGTTCATCACGGATTCGCCGCGCATGCCCGGTCGGTTGAAAGACCTGATTGAGGCGGACGGGACGGAGACTTTTGTCAGCGTTGTTTCGCCTTGGGAAATCGCCATCAAAACACGCCTCGGCAAGCTGAACCTCGGCCTCCCGCTGCATCCCGAAGTTGCCCGGTTGGTCGCGCGCATGGGCTTTGCGATGTTGCCTCTGGATTGGGAGGACTTCCAGTTGGTCGCCGAGCTTCCGCTGCATCACCGCGATCCGTTTGACCGCATGCTGGTCGCCCAGGCCTTGCGCCACCGGTTCACGGTGCTCACGCCCGACGCCTTATGGGATCGTTACGGGGTTTCCAGGCTGTGGGCTTGATGGACACGCGTCCTGCCTTCCAGCGCGTCGTCGCCATCGACTCCCACACCGGCGGTGAGCCGACGCGTATCGTCATCGCGGGTGGGCCGGATCTCGGTGGCGGGAGCGTGGCGGAGAAAGCGCGGGTCTTGCACGAGCAGCACGACGGTTTCCGGCGCGCCGTGGTGAATGAGCCGCGCGGGAGCGATGTGCTCGTCGGCGCGCTGCTCGTCGAGCCGGTGGACGCGACGTGCGCGGCGGGCGTGATCTTTTTCAACAACGTGGGCCTGCTCGGCATGTGCGGGCACGGCACCATCGGGCTCGTCGTCACGCTCGCGCATCTTGGTCGGATCGGCGTCGGGGCGCATCGGTTTGAAACCACGGTCGGCGTGGTCACGGCGACGTTGCACGCGGATGGGAGCGTGTCGGTCGCGAACGTGGACAGCTTCCGCAAAGCGCACGCGGCGACCGTGGACGTGCCGGGCAGCGGGCCGATCACCGGCGACGTGGCGTGGAGCGGGAACTGGTTTTTTCTCGTCGCCGAACACGGACAGGAACTCGCGCACGCGCACGCCGCCGCGCTCACGGAGTTCGCCGCGCGCATCCGCCGCGCGGTGAACGCGCAGGGTTTTCCCGAGGTGGATCACGTCGAGCTGTACGGCCCGCCGACGCAGGCAGGGAGCCACTCGCGGAGCTTTGTGCTCTGTCCCGGCGGCGCTTACGACCGCTCGCCGTGCGGCACCGGCACGAGCGCGAAACTGGCGTGTCTCGCCGCCGACGGGAAGCTGGCCGAGGGCGCGGAGTGGGTGCAGGAGAGCATCATCGGCAGCGTCTTCCGAGGCTCTTTCCGCTGGGTGGACCGCGCGCGCGGGATCATCGCGCCGACCATCACCGGCACCGCGCACATCACGGCGGAAACCACGCTGCTGCTCGATCCCGCCGACCCGTTCCGCTGGGGGCTGACTTGATTCCATGAAACTGATCCTCACGCTCCTCGTCGCCGCCACCCTCACCTCGTTTGCGGCGGAGCGTCCCCGGTTGCAAATCATCAACGGCAGCACGCAGCCCATCGACATTTTCTGGCTCAAGAGCGACGGCGAGCGCGTGCTGAACGGCTCGGCGGAGGCTGGCGCGGACAACATCATCACCACGACCATCGGGCATCGATTCGTGGTCGTCGGACGCAAGGACAAGACTGAGGTGAAAGTGACGTCCGAGGTGCCGGTGCAGGGTTACCACTTCGACCCGCAGGGCCAAGGCGGCGTGCCGGCTTTTTACACGCAGGCCGTCAGCGCTCACGGCTTTCCGATCGTCGCGTCCGGGAAAGTGAATCCGTATGCGCTGAAGGAAGCGGCCTTTCTCGTGGACCTGATGCTTGCGTCGCGGCCCGATGTGCGCGCCGCTTTGATCAAGAGCGGCGCGCGGATGTGCCTCATCGCGCATGCCGAATTCACCACCGACCTGCCGGAGTTCGCGCGCTTTGCCAAAGACCCGAACCCCGACTTCCCGACCTTCACCGGCAAGGAGTTTTGGGACGCGCGCGCGCGCGGCACCGGCGGCAGTCCGACCGATCCGTTCTGCACGAGCGCCGAGGAAAACGTGCTCGGCTTTCCCGGCGATCCCTACGCGGCGGAGTGCATCCTCATTCACGAATTCGCCCACTGCATCCACCTGCGCGGCATGACGAATGTGGACCCGACGTTCGACACGCGGCTCAAGGCGACCTACGACGCGGCGATGAAGGCCGGGCTGTGGAAAGGCAAATACGCCAGCGTGAATCATCACGAATATTTCGCCGAGGGCGTGCAGTCGTGGTTCGACAACAACCGCGTGAACGACCACGACCACAACCATGTGAACACCCGCGCGCTGCTCCTCGAATACGATCCCGGACTCGCCGCCAGGTGCCGCGAAGTCTTCGGCGACACCGCGATCAAATACACCAAGCCAGCCACGCGGCTCACCGGTCACATGGCCGGCTACGATCCGGCAGCGGCGCCATTTTTCGTGTGGCCGGAGCGGCTTGCCGCCGTGAAAAAAGCGATCCGCGAGCACGCCGTCGCCTGCGACCAGAGGGCGAACGCCGCGGCGCCGTGAAGCACATCGTCATCGTCGGCGGCGGCGTCATCGGATTGTGCGTGGCGCATTACGCGCTGCGGCGCGGGCATCGCGTGACCGTGCTGGAGCGCGGCGCGTGCGATCGCGACTCCTGCTCGCTCGGCAATGCCGGGATGATTGTGCCTTCGCATTTCACGCCGCTGGCTGCGCCAGGCATGGTCGCGCTCGGGCTGAAGTGGATGTGGAATCCCGAGTCGCCGTTTTACGTGAAGCCGCAGCTCGATTGGGATCTCATCGGGTGGGGCCTGAAATTCTGGCGCGCCGCGACCCCTGCACGGGTCCTCGCCGCCGCGCCGCTCATTCGCGATTTGTCCTTTGCCAGTCGCGCCTGTTTCGAGGAACTCGCAGCGCAGCCGGGTTTCGATTTCGGTTTGGAAAAGCGCGGGCTGCTCATGCTCTGCAAGACGCCGCACACGCTCGACGACGAAGCGCAGATGGCCGCCAAAGCGCGCGCCCTCGGCATTCCCGCC
>Ga0163144_10023806_pt1 | contig 12061 bp, 10 predicted proteins | sample OliLak19BULKMAT1_FD_123175 | JGI IMG/M metagenome (GOLD analysis project Ga0163144, IMG submission 123175) | Freshwater microbial mat bacterial communities from Lake Vanda, McMurdo Dry Valleys, Antarctica - Oligotrophic Lake LV.19.BULKMAT1 | ecosystem: Environmental > Aquatic > Freshwater >...
TCAATACTCCGGTCTGCGTCCCCTGGTGGAACGGCTACTCCTTGCGTATGTCGGCGTAGCCAGCGCGGCTCAGGCACACGCCCATGTGTTAGCCCAACTACGACGCGTGGAAATCCAGGCTAGAGGATCTATACCGGCGCCGACTGTTCACAGATCGACGCCCCCGGGCCGGAACCGGTGTACCAGTTTCACGCGCTGTTCCTCGATTTCCTGCGGATGCGCGCCGGCGACACGCTGCCACCCGCCGAACTCGGGCAACTCGTGGAGCGCTCCGCCCGCGCGCTGGAATCGATGCCGGACGTCGACGCCGCGATGGCGCTGTGGCTCGGACACGGCCGCTGGGACGAAGCGCGGCGCCTGATCCTCGCGCAGGCAGAGAGTCATTCGAGGAGCGGCCGCCGCCAGACGCTGCTGCGCTGGATCGAGACGATTCCGGAAGCGTTGCGCGAGGATGACTCGTGGCTCGTCTACTGGCTCGGACGCGCGCAACTGCCGACCGGACCGGAGACCGGCACCCGCACCCTCGAACATGCGCTTCGGCTGTTCCGGGCGCACGGCGACCCCGCCGGTGCGCTCGACTGCCTCACCACCCTCGTGGGCGGCGCCTTTCTCGGATTCCATGCGCTCGAAGCGATGGACGGCTGGCTGGACGATTTTCTCGCGGAGATCGAACGATCGGCAGGGTTCGCTTCGGCAGAGGCGGAACTGCGGATCCTCGGCGTCCTGTGCACGACACTGTTTCATGCGCGGCCCTGGCATCCGATGACAGAGCCCGTGTATCGGCGGGTCGAGGCGCTCCTGCCCCAGTGCGCCGATCCCGAGATCGCCCTGGGCGCTGCGATGGGCGCGCTGGTCGTGAGCGGCCTGTGCGGTGACTTCGAGGTCGGCGATCGGGTCGCCGCGCTCTCGATCTCGCTCGCCTCGAGGGACGAGGCCAGCCCATCGGAGGCCGCGTGGTGTTTCGGCCAGGTCGCGTGGCTGCGATTCCAGGAAGCGCGCTACGACGATGCCCTTGAATGCCTCGCGCGCGGCCTCGCCATCGCGGATGCCAACGGGCTCCGGGTGGTGCGCCTAGCTCTCACGTTGTGGCGATTCACGTTCGAATTTCGAGCGATCCGATGGCCGGTGGCCAGCGCGACCCTGGCGGAAGCGGAAGCCATGCCGGGCCATCGACAGCCGATGCACGCCGCGCAGCTCGCGCTGTTCCGAGCGCGGCGTGCGCGGCAGCAAGGGCACCGGAGCGACGCGATCGCGCTCGCCTTGCACAGCCATGCGCTCGCGCAGCGCGTCGGCTCACGCCTTCAGGAAGTGGTCATCGGACTGTCGGCCGCGGACGTCCTGCTCGACGCGGACCAGCCGGACGCCGCCCGGCCCCTGCTTGCGCACGTTCGTACCGTGGTCGACCGCGCACCCATCTACGCGTGCTTCCGTGCGGCGATGACACTCGGTGAAGCGCGCCTCGCCAGTGTCGAAGGCGATGGTGCAGCGACCCTGGAGCAACTGCGGCAGGCGCTCGCTCTGGCCCGGGAAGGCAGTAGCCGGTATTACCTCCGCTTCCTCGACTGGAGCATGGTACCGCTGTTTCGGTTGGCACTCGAGGAAGGCATCGAAGTGGACCTCGTGCACGACGTCATTCGCAAGATGCGCCTGAAGCCGCCGGCCGATGCACCGGACCGCTGGCCCTGGCCGATCCGGATCGTCACGCTCGGCCGCTTCGACGTCCAGGTGAACGGCCGGAGTCTCGCGTTCCCGGGCAAGCTGCCGCGCAAGACCCTGTTGCTCCTCAAGGCGATCGTCGCCTTCGGCGGCCACGACGTGCCGGAACAGACGCTGTGCGATGCGCTCTGGGGCGACGAGGACGGCGACGCGGCAGTGAATGCGCTTTCGATCACCGTCCTGCGGCTGCGCAAGCTGCTCGGCACGACGGAGGCGATCGTGCATCAGGGTGGGCGCACTTCGCTCAACCCGGATCTGTGCTGGGTCGACGCGCGGGCCTTCGACAAGCGCGCAATTTCGGGAATGCCCGCGACCCTGGAGACGCTCGACCTGTATGCCGGCGCCTTTCTCCGGGACGACCCGGGCGAGGCGTGGAGCGTGGCCCCGCGCGAACGGCTGCGTGGCCGGTTCATCGACCTCCTCTCCGGCTGCAGCGCCGCCCTCGAATCCTGTGGCGACATAGCGAGTGCCATCCGCTGCTATCTGCGCGGCATCGAGGCCGATCCCGTAGTGGAAGCCTTCCATCAGGGCCTGATGCGGTGCTACGAACAACTCGGGCGGCGCACCGAAGCCATCAGCGCCTACCGGCGCATGAAGCAGACCCTGTCCGTGGTCCTCGGCGTGCCTCCGTCGGAAGCGAGCCGGCGCCTGTATCAGCGACTGCTCGTGGAACAGGCGGCCGAGGGGGATGCACCGGCCGAATCGGCGCAGATCCTGACCCTCGCGCCGCGAAAGGCCGCCACGCCGCGCCGCGACTGACCGGACCGGAGCAGTCCGCCCTTCATGGCCGGCCCCAGCGCCGGTGCGGCTATACTCGTTTTCAGAGGATCCAACATCCGCGACCTTGCACCGGCACGCCCTGCCGGTACCAGCGCACGCCCCGGCATCGACCGCCCGAGCGGCGATGCGGAGGCTTCAAGCACCGGGCGATGGTTCGTGGGCGGGAATTCAACGCATTCGTCCTTCGTGCACGTGACCCACGACCAGGAAGAAGCGATGGCGATCGCGCACCTCGTCGTCATCATGAACCGTGGCCGCATCGAGGATATCGGTCGGCCGCAGCGCGTGTACGAGAAGCCGCGCACGCGTTTCTCCGCCTGCTTTCTGCGAGAGCACCGTGCTCGAGGGCGTGGTCGCAGCCGCCGCCGGCGGGCGGATCGTCATCGGTACGGCCTGCGGCCACATCGAGGTGGAAAGCGCGCGTGACGTCGGCTCCCGGGCGAGCGTCGCCCTGCGACCCGAAGCCGTGCGCATCGGCACGAGCGCCGAGGGCGATCGATCCATATCGTGTGGTCCGAGCTACGTGCAGGATCCGGGTGCCGTCCTGCTCGCAAACACGGAAACCTACAAAAACGCTACCACCAATATTTTGGTGTCGATCGACGGTACTCCGGTGTCCAATCCTGTGTCACATTGGGAAGTCTCGAGTGTTTTCTCCGGAGGTATCGCCCAGCCAGGCACGGCATTGGTAGGGCTATATGCCGGGGCCGGCATCGACATAGTGGGGCAGGACATATCTCCATCGTTGGTATCCGGCTACCTACGCGATGGTTACCGGACTAAGTGCCGGTGCGCACACGATTACTTATGGCGGCGCGACAAACGCATTCGGTCCCTTCGACTACCAAGTCACGGCGACCATCAATGTGCTGGCGGTCCCCGAGCCTGAAACTCATGCATTGCTGCTTGCCGGCCTGGGTGTTGTTGGCTGGGTTGCGCTGCGCCGCAGCTTGCGGACTGCAGCGCGGGTTGCGTAAAGCAACCGTCGCGGTTCCCGATTCCCAGTTGAATGCGACTCACCCGGAGCCATGAATGCGACCATCCGCCTCTGGCGACCTGACTGTCACCAGCTCGGTTTCGGCGCCATGCGCGTCTTCGGTATAGCCTCCCGGACCGCGAGAACGCGCACCAGATCCCTGCGCCGCGCGATCGTCTCAACCAAAGGCGGGCCTCCTTAGGCCTCGTTAAGCCAGGGCTAGCGCAACCTTAAGTGGCCGCGCCATCGCTCGCCACGAAGGCGTGCCTGGCCCGGTCGCGAGCCGCGCGCATTTCGACCACGTGGGCAATCATCACGAGTTCGCCCAGCGCGCCTGCCATCCGGCGGAGACCCACGTCCTCCCGGATCCGCGCGGCGAGTGGAATCTCGCCGATCGATTCGCAGTGGTCGAGATGTTCGAGCGCCTGCCCCCGGACGGCTACGAGCAATCCGCACATCGCGTAACTCCCGCTCCGGTCACGCGGCTGGTGAAGGCCGGTGAAGTCATCGATCTCGGCGATCGCGTACACCTTGAACCACGGAGTACACGGAGCGGCACGGAGGAAATCCGGGTTTGCAGCTCTGGAGTTCTCGGTCATCTTCGTGCCACTCCGTGTTCTGCATGGTGACCGCCGCAGCCGTCGTGTTGTCCCGCTCCGGTTATGCTCCCGCCGTGCTCACCGTTGCCCATCTCTCCAGGACTTTTCCCGGTCCGCGCCCGCGCGCGGTCCTGCACGACGTGTCGCTCGAGCTCGTCGGCGGCGATTACGTGGCGATCATGGGCGAGTCGGGCGTGGGCAAGTCGACCCTGCTCAACCTGATCGCAGGTCTCGACACACCGGATGGCGGCACCGTCGAGATCGGCGGTGTCGCCCTCGCAGGTCTCGACGACGATGCGCTCACGCGCTTGCGCCGCGAGAAGATCGGTTTCGTGTTCCAGGCTTTTCACGTATTGCCCTGGCTCGACGTGGCTGCGAACGTGGCACTGCCGCTCGGACTGCTCGGCGTGCCGGAGCCCGAACGGGGCGAACGTGTGCGATCGATGCTCGAAGCCGTCGGACTCGGCGAGCGTGCGGCCAGCCTGCCGCGCGAGCTCTCGGGGGGAGAACTCCAGCGCGTCGCGATCGCCCGTGCGCTCGTCCATCGGCCGGCCCTGGTCCTCGCCGACGAACCGACCGGCAATCTCGACCCCGACAACGCGGACCAGATCCTGGCGTTGTTGCGCGAGCGGGTGAAGGGAAGCGGCGCGGCCTGCATCCTCGTCACGCACTCCGACCGGGCGGCCGCCAGCGCGGATCGCGTGTTGCGGCTGACCGCGCGCGGCTTCGACCCGGCGGCCGCGAAAGCTCGTTAGCGCGGACCACCGACCGTGATCGGCAGACTCCTTGCCGGCCCGCTGCTCCAGCATCCCGGCCGCTCCTCGATCTCCATCGCCGCCATCGCGCTGGGCGTGGCGCTCGGCTTCGCGGTGCAATTGATCAACGGCTCGGCCATCGGCGAATTCGCGCAGGCGGCGCGCACCGTGGCCGGCGCGGCGGATCTCACCGTGCGCGGCGCGCGCGATGGATTCGACGAATCCCTCTACCCGCTGCTGGCGGCCATGCCGGAGATCGCGGCCGCGAGCCCTGCGCTCGAAGTGGACGCAAAACTGCCGGGGCACGACGAGCCGCTTCATATCGTCGGCCTGGACGTGTTCCGCGCGGCGCGCCTGCAACCGGCGCTCTTCGCAGAAGGCGCGGAGCTGCTCGATACGCTGCGTGACGACACGATCTTTCTCGCGCCGGCGGCGATGACATGGCTCGGCGTCGGGCGCGGCGACACGATCACCGTGCAATCCGGATTGGTGCTGCGCACCTTGCGCGTGGCAGGCAGCCTGGCGGGGGAAGGCGCGCGCGGACGGCTTGCGGTCATCGACATCGGCGCCGCACAGGATCTGTTCGCGCGCACCGGATCCATCACGCGCATCGATCTTCGGCTCGCAGCCGGCGCCGACATCGAACGCTTCGCCGCCGCGCTCTCCTTACCTGCCGGTGTGACGACCGAGCGCCCCGGCGATGCCGGCGAGGCCACGGGACGGATGACGCGCGCGTATCGCGTCAATCTCAACGTGCTGGCGCTCGTAGCGCTGTTCACCGGCGGCCTGCTGGTATTCTCGACGCAGGCATTGTCGGTCGCGCGGCGACGCGTCCAGATCGCGCTCCTGCGAGTCATAGGCTGCACGCGCTCGCAGATCACCGGCCTGCTGATCGCGGAGGGTCTCGTGCTGGGTCTGATCGGCGCTGCGATCGGACTCGCCGCGGGTCTTGCGTTGGCCCATGTCGCCCTGCGTGTCGTGGGCGCCGACCTCGGCGCGGGGTTCTTTCGAGGCGTCGCGCCCGAGCTTCATGTCAGTCCGATCGCGGCCCTGGTGTTCGGCGTGCTCGGCATCGGCGCGGCCCTCGCCGGAAGTGCCGGCCCTGCGCTGGAAGCTGCCCGCGCCGAACCCGCTGCCGCCCTCAAGAGCGGTGACGAGCAACGCGCCTTCGCGTCGTTGCGACCCGCATGGCCGGGTGCAGCACTCGTGGTTGCCGGGGCGCTCGCGGTCTGGCTGCCGCCGGTCGGCGGTTTGCCCCTGTTCGGCTATCTCGCCATCGCGGCGTTGCTCGTCGGCGTGATCCTGCTCATGCCGCGGCTCACTGCCATTCTGCTGTCTCTCATGCCGCGAACCGACCGGGTCGCGACTGCCCTGGCACTTGCACAATTGCGCGCCTACCCGGCGCAGACGGCCGTGAGCCTCGCCGCGATCGTCGCGGCCGTCAGCCTGATGGTCTCGATGGCGGTGATGGTCGCGTCGTTCCGAGATTCGCTCGATGCATGGCTCGCCAACGTGTTGCCGGCCGACCTCTACCTGCGCTCCGGCAGCACCGGCGACAGCGCGTTCTTCTCAGCCGAAGACCAGCAACGCATCCGGTCGGTTGCCGGCGTCGAACGCATCGAGTTCCTGCGCTGGCGGCAGATTCTGCTCGACCCGGCGCGTCCGCGCATCACGCTGCTCGCCCGGGACGGCGTCGACCGCGACGCCGAACGCCGCCTGCCGCTGGTCGGAGCGACCGTGGCATCGGACGGCCTGCCGCGCGCGTGGGTCAGCGAACCGGCGAGCGCGATCTTCGGTCTCGCACCCGGAGCACGCGTCTCGATTCCGCTCGGCGGCAAAACGCATGCGTTCGTCGTCGCCGGCGTCTGGCGCGACTACGCGCGCCAGAATGGAGCAGTGCTGATCGATCGCGCGACCTACATCGAGCTGACCGGCGATCGCGGTGCGAACGATGCGGGCGCGTGGCTCACACCCGGCGCGGCACTCGCCGACGTCAAGCGCACGATCGCGGAACTGGTCAGCAAGGACACGCTGGAGTTCGCCGAACCCGGTGAGATCCGCACCCTGTCGCTGGCCATCTTCGACCGGACGTTCGCCGTCACGTACGCGCTCGAAGCAGCCGCCATACTGATCGGACTGGTCGGCCTTTCGAGCGGAATCTCGAGCCAGGTTCTCGCGCGCCGGCGCGAATTCGGCGTGCTGCGTCATCTGGGCGTCACGCGGACGCAGATCGCGGCGATGCTCGCGGCGGAAGGTCTCGCGGTGAGCGCCGTGGGACTCGTCGTAGGCGGCGTGCTCGGGTTCGCGATCAGCCAGATCCTGATTCACGTGGTCAACCGCCAGTCGTTCCATTGGGGCATGGAACTGCATGTGCCCTGGGCCGGGCTCGCGCTGTTCGCAGCGGTTATGCTGCTGCTCGCCGCAGTGACCGCGGCGTTGAGTGGGCGGCAGGCCATGGCGGGCGATGCGGTGCGCGCAGTCAAGGAGGACTGGTGATCGCCGTCTCGACAGGAAGAGACGAAGCGTGAAGCGGCGATCGCTGTTCGCGTTGCCGCTGGTCGCCGCGATGAAAGCGAGCCGCGCGGAAGTGCGCTACCCCGACGTGCGCTCCGGCACCGTGCTCGCGTTCCCCCGCGATCACGGCGCGCATCCCGAATTCCGCACCGAGTGGTGGTACGTCACCGGCTGGCTGGAAGACGCGAAGGGTCACTCCTCCGGCATTCAGATCACGTTCTTCCGCAGCCGTCCCGGAGTGCAGGAATCGGGTTCGAGCCGCTTCGCTCCGAAGCAGATCCTGTTCGCGCACGCCGCGCTGGCGGACCCCGTACACGGGAAGCTGCGCCACGATCAGCGCGCGGCGCGCACCGGCTTCGGCCTGGTCGAGGCGTCCGTGCAGACGACGGACGTGCGCATCGACGACTGGTCGCTGGTACTCGATGCCGATCGCTATCGCACGCGCATCGTCTCGACCGCGTTCCAATTCGAACTCGCCCTCACGGCGACGCGGCCGCCGTTGCTGCAAGGCGAAGCGGGTGTGAGTCGCAAGGGGCCACGGCCGGGCCAGGCGAGTTTCTACTACAGCCGCCCGCATCTGGCGACCGAGGGCACGATCACGCTCGCGGGCACCCGGAGCAGCGTCCGCGGAAGCGCGTGGCTGGATCACGAATGGTCGAGCGAATACGTCGCGCCGGAGGCGACGGGCTGGGACTGGATCGGCATCAACCTCGACGATGGCGGCGCCTTGATGGCCTTCCGCATGCGTCACCGCAATGGCGGCGTGTTCTGGGCCGGTGGGTCGATCCGTGATGCGCAGGGTGGACGGCGGGTCCTGGCGCCGACCGAGATCGCCTTCGAGCCTCTGCGCACCTGGCGCAGTCCACGTACCGGCGTGACCTATCCGGTCGCGATGCGCGTGCGCGTCGGCGACCTGGAACTGACGCTCGACCCGCTGATGGACGACCAGGAGCTCGATGCTCGCGCGAGCGTCGGCACGATCTACTGGGAAGGCGCGGTGCGTGCGCTGGCGGGCGCTCGTGCGATCGGCCGCGGCTACCTCGAGCTCACCGGTTACTGGCAGCCCATGAAGCTGTAGGCTCTCGCCCCATCATGCCCATCGACTTGAATCCCTCCGAGATCGTCACCTTGCTGGTCGGCCTCTGCGCGCTCGTGGTCGGCATCCGCATCTATCGCCGCTTCGACGCGATCCAGCGTCTCAACATTCCCGCGCCGGTGATCGGGGGCTTGATCGTGGCCGCCGCGACCCTCGTGCTGTACCTCGGTTTCGGTGTCGAGGTGAAGTTCGCGCGCGAGCTGCGCGATGTGCTTCTGCTGTTCTTCTTTGCCACCATCGGACTGGCCTCGCGACTGGCGGCACTGAAGCGCGGTGGCGTTCCACTCGCGTATCTGTGCGCCGCGGTGCTCGTCCTGCTCGTCGTGCAGAACGTCGCCGGGTTGCTGGTGGTAAGCGCCTTCGGTGAGCATCCTTTCTACGGACTGCTGATGGGCAGCGCCTCGTTCGTGGGCGGGCCCGGTACCGCGATGGCGTGGGCGCAGGAAGCGCAGGACCACTTCGGGCTCGCGCGCGCGCCGGAAATCGGCATCGCCGCCGCGACCATAGCGGTCGTGACGGGTGCGCTCGTGTCCGGGCCGGTAGCCGGTTATCTGGTAACCCGCCACAAGCTGGGGCATGTGCCGCGCGAGGGACAAGTGCCGTGGATGGCGGAGACCTCCGGCGAGACATCGCCCCGCGTAGCAACGGTCGAGCAGGTGGTCGAGGCGTTGCTGGCGATCGGCCTGTCGGCCGTGCTCGGCCAGATCGCCAATGACTGGGCGCGAGGTCACGACTTCATACTGCCCGGTTTCCTCACCGCCATGCTGGCTGGCGTGGTACTCGGCAACCTGCTCGATGCGTTCCGCCGGCCGCTCGACATCGAAGCGATCGAGCATTCCGGTGAGATCGCGCTCCAGATCTTTCTCGTGCTGAGCCTGATGAGCTTGCGGTTGTGGACGGTCGGGGACGCCATCTGGCCGCTGTTCGTCAACGCCGTGGTGCAGATCACTCTGTCGTGCCTCGTGGCGGTCTTCCTGCTGTTTCGATGGCTCGGACGCGACTACGACGCCGCGGTGACGGCGGGCGGCTTTCTCGGTTTCGGTCTGAGTTCCATGCCCGTGGCCATGGCGACCCTGGAGCAGCTCGCGACCCGCTACGGTCCGTCGCCCAAGGCGTTCCTGCTCATCACCCTGTGCGGTTCGATCTTCGTGGACCTGGCGAACGCGGTGATCATCAAGGCGTTTCTCGCGCTGCCAATGTTCGCGGCGGCACCATAAACGGCGGCGCGGCTTTGCACTTCTTTACGTGGCTCACACATCCTCGAAAGGCCCGCGCGGAACAATGACAGCGTCGCCGGTGCATTCCGTACCGGCTGCCAATATCGAGGAGACACAAGCCATGAAGCACCGCAACATCGATACCGTTTCACCCGGAAAACCGAAGCGCCGCTTTCTCGCCGGTCTGCTGACCGGCGGCCTCGCCGGTGCGCTGCTCGCCGGCGGCGCGAGCCTCGTTGCCTACGCCCACGAAGGACCCGGCGGCGGACCGCGCTGCATGGGCAGGCATGGACAAATGGGCCCGGAAGCGATGCGTCACCGCGTCGATTTCGCCACCGACTGGATGCTGAAGAAGGTCAACGCGACCGACGATCAGACGGTCAAGGTGAAAGAGATCGTCGGCGGTGCAGTCACGGACCTCTCGGGTCTGCGCGAGACGCACCGGACCAATCGCGAAGCGCTGATGGCGGCGCTGACCGCGGAGTCGGTCGACCGGGCCAAGCTGGAAACCCTGCGCAAGTCCGAGGTCGAGCTGGCCGAACGCGCTTCGCAGCGCATCACCCTGGCGCTGGCCGACGTAGCCGACGTGCTTTCACCCGAGCAGCGCCGCGGCCTTGCAGGTCTGGCGCGCAGCTTCGGCGGCCCGATGGGATTCGGTCCCGGTGGTCCCCGTGGCCCTGGCGGCCCCGGCGGCTCCGGCGGGCCGGAAGGTCCTGGCGGTCCGGGCGAACATCCGCCGAGGTCGTGACCGGCCGATGACCTCGAGCCTGCTGCTGATCGAGGATGACCGCGAACTCGCGGTCATGGTGGCCGAGTACCTCGGTCGAGCAGGCTTCCGGGTCGAACGGGCCGAAACCGCCCACGAAGGCCTCGCTCGGGTCCAGCGCGAGGCCTTCGACGCGATCGTGCTCGATCTCATGCTGCCCGACGGCGATGGTTTCGATGTCTGCCGCACCATCCGGCAGACCTCCGCCGTCCCGATCCTGATGCTCACTGCGCGCGGCGATGCCGCCGATCGCATCGTCGGACTCGAACTCGGCGCCGACGACTACCTGCCCAAACCATTCGAACCCAGGGAGTTGCTGGCGCGCCTGCGGGCAATCCTGCGCCGGGGTCGACCCGGCAACGGTGTCCGCGAAGTGCTGCGCTTCGGCCGTCTCGAAGTCGACCGCGATGCGCGCCTCGTGCGCATCGACGGCGAGGAGCGGCCGATCACGAGCCACCAGTTCGAACTGTTGTGGGTTCTCGCGACCCAGGCCGGACGGGTCCTGTCGCGCGATGCGCTGATGGACCGGCTGCGCGGGCACGAGGTCGAGGCCTACGATCGCAGCCTCGACGTGCACATCTCGCGCATTCGCGCCGCCATCGAAGACGATCCCAGGACGCCCCGCCGCATCCTCACCGTGCGCGGCGCGGGCTACGTTTTCGCGCGGGAACAAGCCTGAAGCTGCGAACGATGCGGCGGCTCTACCTCCAGATCTGGTTCGCGTTCCTCGGCATCCTGGCGCTGTTCGCGCTGCTCGTGGCGAGCTTCTGGTGGCTGCTGCCCGACGAGCGGCAAGGACACCACATTCTCGACGGCATGGCCGAGCTCGTGGGTGAAGCCCTGCCGAAACCCGGTGCGCCCGCGCGAGACGTGCAAGCGTCGCTGGATCGGCTCGCGGCACGGTTCTCCGCGGTGGTGACCGTGCGTGATCCGGCCGGTGCGCTGATCGCACACGCCGGGCCACCACTGCCCCCGCCACCGCCTGACCTCGGTGCCAGCGGGTTCCTGCATCTGCCCGGTGGACCCGCCACGGCGCTGAAGCTGGCGGATGGCCGCACCGTGATGGTCCGCCTGGCCCGGCGCTCGCGCGGTATCGGGCTGTTCGCGGCGCTGGGCCTGCTGCTGATCACGTCCGCGGGCGGCGCATTCTTCGTGGTCCGTCGGATCACCGGACGGCTCGAACGCTTGCAGTCGCGCGTCGATGCGCTCGGAGCCGGCGATCTGTCGGCGCGCGTGCAGGTCGAGGGCCGTGACGAAGTGGCCGAACTCGCGTCCAGCTTCAACCGCGCTGCCGAACGCATCGAGCGACTGGTGGGTACGCAGAGGTCCCTGCTCGCGAATGTCTCGCATGAATTGCGTTCACCGCTCACGCGCATGCGCATGGCGGTGGAACTGCTGGGCGACGAGGAACGTCCCGAGCTGCGCGTTCGGCTCACGCGCGACATCGGCGAGCTCGACGCCCTTATCGGTGAATTGCTGGAAGCGAGCCGGCTGGACGCCGGTGCCGCCAACGATCGCGCCGAGGAAGTCGAGGTACTGGCGCTGGTGGCCGAAGAGGCCGTCGATGTGGCTGCCGAAGTCTCCGGAGTATCCGGCACCACGATACGGGGTGACGCCCGGCTGCTGCGGCGCCTCGTGCGCA
>Ga0163144_10023808_pt1 | contig 12061 bp, 10 predicted proteins | sample OliLak19BULKMAT1_FD_123175 | JGI IMG/M metagenome (GOLD analysis project Ga0163144, IMG submission 123175) | Freshwater microbial mat bacterial communities from Lake Vanda, McMurdo Dry Valleys, Antarctica - Oligotrophic Lake LV.19.BULKMAT1 | ecosystem: Environmental > Aquatic > Freshwater >...
ATTCCAAATGCGTATGGGCGTTCACGAGCCCCGGGAACAGCACGACGTCACCCAGGTCGGTGACTGGCCCGCGGCCGGGATCGCGCTCGCTGACATCCGCAATAATGCCGTTGGAGACCGCGACGTAGCCCCCTTCTATCGGCGGCGCGTCAATCGGCAGGACCCAACGTGCTCGCAGCGTGTAGTTGCTCATCGTCCTTTATGCGCCGAGCAACGGCGAATCGCTCCGTTGCCGCGCCTCTTCTAACTGCTCCTCCGCCGTGCGCGAATATCGCACGCCATGCAGGCTCCACAGAATCGCCGCCGCCACTGCGGCGCAGATCAACACGGTCGACGTTCGATAAAGCAACGGGGCTTCTCCCCCCAAGAGGAACGCCAGGGGCGACTCAGGATTCGCCTCCACCGCCTGAGCCAGCTTGTGCGCGGAGAGTTGCAACGAATTGTGGACCGTGTGAAGCAAGATGCAGGGCCAAATGCTCTCCGTCTGGACGGCGATGTAGCCAATGACCATCCCCATCATCGTCGCCGAGATCTTTTGATGGAGGAACGTGTGGACCAGTCCGAACGCGACCGCCGACAGGGCGATGGCCCACCACTTGTGCCCAACATGGCGGAACCCCGAGAGGATAAATCCGCGGAAGGCTAACTCCTCGCACACCGCGGGGAGAAGCGACATGAGCGCCAGCGCAAGGAGCCAGTGGGGCGCCCCGTCGAGAGCCGAGCCAATCGACTCGGCGATCTGCTCCGTCGCCTCCGGCACCGGATAGATCTTGGTAATCTGATTCGCCCCCGCGACAACGACTGGATGGAGTGCCAGCGCCAGCGCTACCATCGCCAGCAAATGGCTCCACCGCGGCGTCCGTTCGAGCAGCAGCGTTTTGGCCGGCTCGCGCGTGAGCATGATCGTCATCAACATCGACGGCGCAAAGATGCACGCCAACTGGCTGACCAGCAAGGCCTTCGCCAAAAAAGCAAAATCGAAGTCGCCGGCCATTCCGGCTGACAGGCTCACGAAGAACTGCGTGATCAGAATGATCGCCACACAAAGCGCGGCCTGGGCAAAGCTCGGCGTCGCCTGCCGGTCGCGCACCAAATGGACGAGCCAGCGCCCCAGTTCGAGCCGTTCGCTCTCGCGGAACAGCACCGACTCGCGGTTGAATTGTTCCTCCGCCCAGCGGATTGCCAGCAAGCAGCAGGCGAGCGTCACCGCCATCACCGGCGCCACGAACTTCAGCACCAGCGCGTACTGCCCTTCGATCACCGACCGCAGCAGCAGCACCATCCCCGTCACTGGAATAAAACTGTTGCCGAGGTTCAATTCCACGCCAGGCGACATCGGCAGCATCATCAGCGGCATCGTCACCAGCATGATCGGCATCAGGTAGTACTGCCCCTCCTTCGTGCTGCGGGCGAACGCCGCGCACGCCAGGCAGAGGGCGCTGAAGAGCGCCGAAATGGGCACGAGCGCCACCGATAGCCACAGCAGCGACGTGAGCGGCGGCATCGACATCGCCTCGGCCGCCTGGCCAAACGCCCCCGACTTGCTGAGATTGTCGATCACAAATTTACCGGTCATTCCCAGGCTGCCAAGATTGAGGATCGCCGTCACGACGCTGAATGTCATGACGGTCAGCAGCTTTCCCCACACGATCTCGCGGCGGAGAGCCGGGCTCGTCAGCAACGTTTCGAGCGTCCCCCGCTCCTTCTCGCCGGCGCACAGGTCGACCGCCGGGTAGAAGGCGCCGGTGAGCGCCCAGATGAACACGAAGAACGGCAGCACCTTCGACCAGACCGCCGCCTGCCGCTGCTGCATTTGCGCCATGTCGCGCGGTCGCAACTCAAAGGGCGTCGTCGCCTCGACCGGCACATTGCTCGCCGTGAGATTCTCCGCGGTCACTTCATTCCGCCAGCGCCGCAAGATCTGTTCGACCCGCAGCTGCGTCACCTGCGACTTGTCGTCGGCCGAGTTGTACAAAATGATCGGCTCGGGAAACGCGGTGGCGTCAGCCGCTTCGCGCTCGACGAGTGCTCGTCGCACGTCGCTCAGCCGCTCCTCAAAGCCGTTCGGAAAAACCAGGACCGCCTCGACTTTGCCCGAGTCAAGCAGTTCCTTCGCCGCGGCGTCGAAGGCAGCTTCGTCTGCCGACGCCTCGGGCGCCGCCCCCGGCACAGGGAGCGATCTGCCCTTACGCAAATCATCCGCTAACTCGGGGAAATCTCGCGGCGAGAAGAGCTCGATCTTCTCATGCCATTCGGGCTGATCGAACAACTTCAGGTCGAAGCGATTGTCTTGAATCAGCGGCGGCAACCAGTCGGCGCCGCGCAGTTGGCGCGTCCCGACGACCAGCACCCTGGCTTCGACCTTCTGCAAGAACTGCGTCAGCTGAAAGAAACTGGTGCCGAGCAATGGATAGAGCAGCAGCGGCAGCACGGCGATCAGGAACAACGTCCGCCGATCGCGCAACTGGTCGCGCATCTCGCGGAGGTAGATCAGTTTGACGTTCTTTAGTTGCATGCTCAGCCCGCAGTCGCCCCAGCAGCCAATCGTTGCTCATTTGCGCGAATCAAGTCGAAGAATAAGTCTTCTAAGTCGTGCTGCGAATGTTTCTCCCGCAGCTCGCTGATCTCTCCTTCTGCCAGCAAGCGTCCGTGATGAACGATCGCCACGCGATGACAGAGCCGCTCCGCCTCGCGCATGATGTGCGTCGAGAAGATGATGCACTTCCCTTGATCGCGCAGCTCGGCGACCGCCTCCAATAGCGAGCGAGCGACCAGCACGTCCAGCCCGTTGGTCGCTTCATCGAAGATCAACACGGGCGGATCGTGGACTATCGCCCGTGCGATCGACACTTTCTGCTTCATGCCGGTCGACATCTTGGCCCCTAGCAGATCGCGAATCTCCTGCATTTGGAGCCGGTCAAACAGCAATTCCATCCGTTCGCGCAGTCGTTCGTCCTCGATGCCATAGAGTTTGCCGAAGTATTCGACCATTTCCCACGCGGTCATCCGATCGTAGACCGCCGTGTTGGCCGACATGAACCCGATGTGGGCCCGCACCTGACTCGGCTGGGTGACGACGTCGAAGCCGTTGATGATCGCTGTCCCGCCGGTCGGCTGCAGCACCGTGCTGAGGATGCGGAGCGCGGTCGTCTTCCCGGCGCCGTTGGGTCCGAGCAGACCGTAGACTTCGCCCGCCTTGGCGCTGAACGAAAGCCCGTCGAGCGCGACGAATGGCCCGCGATGGAGATCGGCGTAGACCTTGCTGAGGTTGCGGGCTTCGATCATGAGTAGGTCAGGCTTTCTAGCCTGACTCGCGGCGGGGACCAAGTTCGAAGCCTTGTAGCCCCCGGCTCCGAAGCTTATTCAATAGCCATCATCAAACGCATTTACCACAGAGAACACAGAGGCCACAGAGAAGAAGAGAAAGCGCGAACGCCTCTATTGTTCCTCTGTGCTCTCTGTGTTCTCTGTGGTTAAGTCGTTAGCGGCTAAACATTTCAAGAATGACGGCAGTTGAATAAGCTTCTCCGCCAGGGGCTGAAAAGCGTGGCTTACCGTGAAGCTTACCAGCGAAGCCTCCAAAAGTCGACGCAAGTGAGCGTTATGACTCAGTTTACGATCGGCAATGGGTGCAGGTTGTGGCGGCTGTGCGGGTGAAGCGACTCGACCTCTGCCACTTCGTCGATCAACTGATAGTGAACGTTCCGCTGCCGCGGGACATACCCCAGTTCCGAGATGGAGTCGCGAATCTGCTGGAGCGTGAGATGATGGACCGTCCCCGCCTCGGCGACGACATTCTCCTCGATCATCAGCGAGCCCATGTCGTTGGCGCCATAGAGGAGCGCCACTTGCCCCATCTTTTGGCCCTGCGTCACCCAACTCGACTGAATATTCTGGATGTTGTCGAGGTAGAGTCGCGCCACGGCGTTCGTCTTGAGATACTCGAACGAACCCGCCGGCGGCGTATCGGCCATGTCGGTGTGATCGGGTTGAAACGTCCAGCAGATAAATGCCGTGAAGCCGCCAGTCTCATCTTGTAGCTGCCGGAGCCGCTCCAGATGCTCGATCCGTTCGGCCAGCGTTTCGACGTGGCCGAACATCATCGTCGCGGAACTGCGACCGCCTAGTTGATGCCAGACGCGGCTGACGTTGAGCCAGTCGTCGGTCATCACCTTGCCGCGGGTGATCGCGGCGCGCACGCGATCGACCAGGATCTCAGCGCCACCCCCCGGCAGGCTGCCGAGTCCCGCCGCCTTCAGCCGCTCCAGAATCTCCTGCAGCGGCAGCTTTGAAACCTTCGTGAAATGGTAAATCTCTGGCGGACTGAAGCCGTGGATGTTCACCTGCGGGAAGCGACCTTTGATCGCCCGCAATAACTCCTCGTACCACTCAATCTTGTAATCGGGGTGCAGCCCCCCCTGCAGCAAGATCTGATCCCCCCCGAGCGCGACTGTCTCTTCGATCTTCGCAAAGATCTCGTCGTGCGTGAGGACGTAACCTTCGGGCGACTTCGGGCGACGATAGAAGGCACAGAAGTCGCAGACCGCCGTGCAGACGTTCGTGTAGTTGATGTTGCGGTCGATGTTGTAGGTGCGGTAGTTCTCCGGGTGGAGCCGCTGCGTCACCTCATCGGCGGCGCGACCAAGTGCGGCGAGGTCGTGCGACTCCAACAGGCGCAGCCCTTCCTCTGGCGTCAGTCGCTCGCCGGCGACCGCTTTCTCGAGCAAACCGTTAACGCTCAACGTGGCAATCATGGAATCGCAATTCGAGTTGATCGGAAATCAGCCCCAGCGCGGCCGCACGGCGGAAGTACAAATCGAGTCCGCGGCGAGCGGGGGCGTCGAGATAAAAGTTCAAGTTGTCGCGTAGATATTGGAGCACCAACGGCCGCGGCAAGTCCATAGCGGTGGCTTGCTCGGTGGCGATCGTCTCCAACTCGCTCAAGCCGAGGTCGCGGGCCGCGTCGAGGGCCCCTTCCAACTGCGATGCATCAATGCCGGGGCGAGCGGCCCACACGGCGAAGACGAACGGCAGGCCAGTCGTGCGCGTCCACTGCTCACCGAGATCCCATGCGTCGCAAAACCCTTCCGTCGGCGAGCGAATGGCCCGGTCGCCGATCACCAACACCGCGTCCGCCGTCGACTCGAGCGGCGACGAAGCGAGCGGCAACAGTTGCAGTTTTGGGCGTACGCCGAAGCGATCGGCCAGCAGAATCTGAGCCAGCACGGCGCTGGTGCGCGAGCCTTCGTCGAGCGCGAGCGTCGTCACCTCCGCCGGCGGACGACGGAAGAGGACCTTCACGCTCAGCACAGGGCCGCGGCAGCCGATGCAGGAGGTCGAGAAGATCGACCATTCGGGGTGGCGAGCGAGTTCAATCACCGGCGCCAAGGCGACGTCGAGACGGCCCTCGGCAAGTTCGTCGGCCAGCCGGCTCGGGAAGTCGAACGACAACTCGGCCGCGGGGAGTTGCTCCTGCAGTCCGCGTACGAGCGGCACGGTATTCAGGTAGGTGACGGCGCCGATTCGCAACGGGCGAACAGAAGGGTCGTCTGGGGCGGGGGACATGGACGGTTCCAAACTCGTCGGCGGGCGTTCTCTTTGTCGCCGAATTATAGGGCGTCTGGCGCTGGTCGCCTAGTTTGACGTGGCTTCACGCTACGCCTCTTTAACCGTGAAACGGACGAGCGATTAACACCGCTCACTCAAACTTCCAGCCGCCGGAACGCCCGCAAGCCGCCCCGTAGCGGCAAGATCGTGACGATCGCCGCCAGCACCATTGAGGCGAGGATTCCCAGCATCAGCCAGAATCGCAGGTACTGCGGCTGGAGCAGCTTGCGCGGCAACTCGGCTTTCCCCGCCAACAGGAAGAAGTGGCAGGGGAGGGCCGTCATCAGCACCACAGCCATGATGTAGAGAGCGCTCAGCACGAGGTTCAGCGTCCCGCCGAACCCGGCCGCGATCTTCGACGGCGACTGCTCGCGAAAGTTCGGCATCATCGCTCCGAACCCGACCGCCATGCCGGCCAGCCCGAGGCACAGGAGCAAGCAAATCAACTGGTGGACCGCCACCACCATGAACGAGACGTCAAGCATCACGTCACTGATGCCGACCAGCGCCGCGCATGGCAGCCACGAACCGCAGGCCGCGAACAGGAACTTGCCCCAGAGAATCGTGTCGCGGTCGACTGGCAGACGGCTGAGAATCCAGAACCGCCGCCCTTCGAGGCTGATCAGCGGGTAGATAAACCGCGTGGTAAACGTCGACAGAATGAGCCCCACGACGGCGAGATTGAGGAAGCTGACGATGTTCACCCACGTCAGTACGTTGATGTCCGACTTATGTTGCCGGAAGCGATCGACGTTCGCGAAGTACAGCAGCAGCAGGCCGAAGAAAATCAAGAACTGCGACCACTGCACCGGATCGCGTCGGAACAGTCGCAGATCTTTCATGATCAGCAGCCGCGTCTGCACGGGAAACGGCTTCAGCATGAACCCGGCGACGCGATCGACCCAAGCGAGCGACAGCTTCGGCTTCTTGGCGCGTCGTGAGTGGAGTTCCCAATAGCTCGGTCGATAGACCCGCTTCCCGAGCCAAATGAAGATCAAGTGGAGCGCTAACGCGTTCGACACCAGCACGACCAGATACTTCCCCGCTTCCAGCCAGGGCAAGTCGCGCGGATTGTTGTGCGATCTCCGCACGGCCTCGATGAGAGCGTTGCTCAGCCAAGTGCTCGGCAACCATTCGCCGCGGGCAAAACGGAATCGCTTCAGCGTATCCTTGAACCACGAGTTGCCGAGGAACTCGGTCTCCGAGAACTCCAGCGTCTTCCAAATCGACTGGTACGCCACGACGATGATCGCCAGCGCCACGACGCCGACGGCGATCCGCCGCATGCTAGGCAGGCGGTAGATCAGCAGCAGGCAGAGGATCGCCCCGATCGTGCAAGGAATGTACGCGAACGACGCCATGAGCGGCAGCAAATAGGCGAAGTAGTACCACGGCGCGCCCGCCACCATGCCGTACGCCAGCAGCATCGGGCTGGCGAGCAGAAAGAAGCCCCAACTGCTAAAGAGCAGCGCTTCCTGAAAGCGGTAGAAAACGAGCCGTTCGTCGCGTACCGGCAGCGTTATGAGAAACTCCGTCTCGCGCGACGGATAAAGCCCCCCGTACAAGATGATGCCCGACGAAAAAATCAGCATCACCTGCAGGGACAGGAAAAAGAGCGGAAAGACGAACAACATCGTGTCGGAGTGGTACCGCGAGCCGGGCGATTCGACGTACTTGATGACGAATTCGAACCCATTGTAAAAGAGCGCGAACAGGCCGAACCAAAAGAAGATGCTCAGTCCCACCACGAGCCCGGTCCGTAGCCGGGCGTTGGCGAGGAGGAACTTCAGATGGGTTCGCGCCATCTGCAGCCGCAACCGCAAAAAAATCTGCCCCTCGCGATCATGCGTCGGCAGCTTGCTGCAGAGCTCGATCAGTTGCGCGTCGGTGGGAGGGGTGCGTTCGTTCATCGGGCCTGCACGGCGGTTTACTCGTCCATCATCGCTAGGTAGAGCGATTCCAAGGATTGGCCCGCGTTGGGGTTGAGCTGTCGCATTTCCTCTACTTTACCCTCGAACACGATCTTGCCGCTCTTCATGACGCCGACTCGATCGCAAATCGCCTCGGCGACTTCCAACGTATGGGTCGACATCAGGACAGTCTTTCCCGAGTCGGCGTAGTTCTTCAGCAGATCCTTCACCAACCGAATGCTGTGGGGATCAAGTCCCACCATCGGCTCGTCGACCACCAGCAGTTCCGGTTGATGGAGCAGCGCGGCCGCGAAGACCGTCCGTTGCCGCATGCCATGCGAGTAGCTTTCGGTAAGTTGGTCGAGAAACTCTTTGAGTTGGAACCGATCACTCTCGCGAGCCACCGCTTCGGCGGCCGCGCCGTCGGACATCCCATACATATCGGCGACGAACCGCAGGAATTCCCGACCCGAGAGCTTGTCGTACAAAAAGGGCAAGTCCGGCACATAGCCAATCAGCCGGCTCACCTCACGGGGATTGTCGACGACGTTGTACGGACCAACGTAAATCGCGCCGCTCGACGGCCGCAGCAGGCCGACCAACATCTTGATGGTCGTCGTCTTCCCAGCGCCGTTATGTCCCAGCAGGGCAAAAAGCTCGCCTCGATCGACATGCAGATTCAATCGATCGACGGCCACGCGGCTGCCGTAGGTGCGCGTCACATTGTCGAAACGAAGCATCTGGCGGAAGCGCGTCAGTCGTCGTGGCGGCGCCCTTTGTGGGATGGAGCGTAGGGGGCCAGAAGGGATTCTGCAGCGACTGGGCCCGACTTACAGTTGAGCATCGACGTCGCTAGCGGGCAACTCTGCCGGACGCTGCTCGCCGGGCCACCTCCGCTCGCCCGAAGCGCGCCAAGGCGTTCCGTCAGGACGGCGCCCCCCTTTGCCATACCCGCGGTGGCCCCGCCCCCGGCGATGAAAGCCTGAATCCACCAGCAACTTGTTCCCTTGCTTGATCGCCTCCTCCTCCGGCAGGCGATCGAAGCGTAACCTCGAAGTCGAAATCAGCACGTCCTGCCGCAGCACGACGCCGTCCGATTGCCGCACCCAAGCGATCGCCTGCAACCGGGCGTCCTCCGGCACCCCCGGCGCCGGCGGGCCCGAGAACTCAACCCGCAGCACGCGGTGGCTTTCGCCATCCATCGACAGCGTTTCGATCCCAGTCACCTCGACGTCGACTGTTTCAATCGGAGCACTGGGGGTGTGGAACGGATTGTAGATCTCCTCCGACCAGCGGCGACCAACGTAGAGGTAAGGCAGTTTAGCGTCAGGAAACAACGCCTCGCTTAACGCCGCTTGATTGGCGATCGGCACTTTCGGTTCGTAGTGAACATCGCCGAACTTCACTTTGACGTCGAGAAAAGCTCCGTTGACCTTGCCGTCGAGTTCAAGAACGCTGCTCACCTCGTTGATGGCAACTCGGCTTTCAAACTTCGAGAAGTTATCGAGCGAATCAAACTCTAGCGTCGTCCGTGCGTCGAACTTCATGCTGCCGATGTCACCCACCACACGGCGCATTAGGGCCGGCACGAGGTCGAGCAGCGGGACGTCTTCGAGAATGACGCGATTCTCAAGATTGGTCGTGCCGAGCACTCCAGGCGTCCGCATGCTGGCGGCATAGCCGACTTCGCGGTCGCCCCAGGAGACCTTCCACGCAACCGGCACGCCAGGTTCAAAGCCGGCGGCCAGCGGCGGCTCGCCCTCGTGGAGCGAGGGCAAAATCTTATCGATCAGCAGCCATGACATGCTGCCCAGCCAAAGAACGATCACCGCGCACACGAAAACTCGGTTGGCCATGAGAGGCTGCTCCCCAACCGTGATGACACCGGAACTTCCCTGCCAACGGCCGCCACAACTGGCAGCCGCCTCAGCGACTCGTTCAGCGACGCTCCCCCCGGAACGCTCATGTTCATGATAACGCGATGCGGCGCAAAGAGCGAAGAATTTCTTCGCATCGCGCCGAAGCGCACAATCTTCATCCAAGCAGATAGTGGCTCTGAGAGGACACAGTTCTGCTCCAAATGGAACACCGCCCTGGCAAGTTTAGGCCACGTTGGCAGCAATTCCGACAACAATCTGCCGCAATCCGACGCCACGAGCGAACCAAAAGTTCCCGGCGCCACACTTCCTAGGCGTGCGACGGCCACTACGGTCAGCGTGCGAATCGACGAGTTTCTCCGGTCTTGAGTAACAGCGGAACTTGCCTGGCTCATCAGTCGCAGGTGGGACGCCGCCGCAAAACTGGTAGAAGCCGCGAAAATGGCACGATGGTTGCGGATTGGCCTCGGCATCGGTCGGCGCCCCGCCACCCGGAGGAGGGTGGGGACGCCAACGTGACGGTCGGGCGAAGTTTTCGGTCGACCTTCCCACCGTTTGCGGCGCAAAAGCTGGTTGTGCAAGTAGTTACGGGACCCCGCCAATTGGGGGATTCGTGCATTCCTTGCAATGATTTAACCGGAAATTGCATTGAATTGACGTTCCTACGGCGATACTCTGAATATCCGCAGCGGTGGAACTGTTACGCTCCCCCGACCCTAGCAGGAGATAGGCGAATATGGCTGCCACATACTTTGTTCAGGAATGCCCAACGTGCGGACGCAATCTGCAGGTGCGCGTCGACTACATGGGGAAGCGTGTGGTCTGTCAGCATTGCAAGGCAAAATTCGAAGCATGTGATCCGACTTCGGCCGCCTATCCGCCGATGGAATCGAGCCTGTCGCTGTTGGCCCGTGCCGATCAATTGATCGAGAGCGCCTCGCACAGCAGCGGCTTGAGTACGATGTCGCGGACGGCGATCTAATCGCTTCCGCCAAAACTCTGAAACTGTTCCAAGTGAGCCGTCAGCCCTGCTGACGGCTCACTTTTTTATGCGCCCTGCACCAGACGGGCCAAGTCCGCGAAGAATTCGGGATACGTTTTCGACGTGCAGCCGGGATTGCGAATGACAACGCCCGACTTCCGCAAGCCGGCGAGGGCGAAGCTCATCGCCATGCGATGATCGTTGTAAGTATCGATCTCTGCGCCGTGCAATTGGCCTGGTTTCACCTCCAGGCCGTCGTCGAACTCCTCGACGGTCGCCCCGAGCTTCCGTAGTTCGCATGCTGTGGCGCCGATGCGGTCAGTCTCCTTGTGGCGGATGTGGGCCACGTTCCGCATCCGCGTCGGCCCCTCGGCAAACAGGGCGACGACCGAGAGGGTCTGCACCGTGTCGCTGATGCCATTCATGTCGACGTCGATCCCGTGAAGTTTGCTGCCCTGGACCGTGATCGAGTCTGGCCCGTACTCGACGCTGGCTCCCATCTGGGCCAGGCAGTCGCAGAACTCCACGTCTCCCTGCAAACTTTTTCGGCTTAGCCCCTCGACGGTAACCCGCCCGCCGGTGATCGCCGCGGTCGCGAAGAAGTAGCTAGCCGCCGAGGCGTCGGGCTCGATCGCGTAATCGAGTCCTCGATAGCGCCGGCCGTTCGAGACGGTGATCTGGGAATAGTCGCTGGCCGCCGTCGCCTTGCCGCCGAACGATTCCATGACCTTGATCGTCATGTCGACGTACGGAATCGACACGAGCGTGCCCGAGACGTTCAACGTGATCGGCTGCTGAGCGTATGGCGCAGCCATGAGCAGACCGCTGAGGAACTGGCTCGAGACGTCGCCGCGGATTGAAGCCGCGCCGCCGCGTAGCCCGTCGGCAATCACGACGACCGGTGGACAATCATTCGCGCCGACGGCCTCGATCATCACGCCGAGCTGCCGCAGCGAATCGACGAGGTCGCCGATCGGCCGTTCGCGCATGCGGGCGACGCCGTCGAGTTTGTAGACGCCGTGGCCGATCGTCGCCATGGCGGTGAGGAACCGCATCGACGTGCCGCTGTTGGCGACGAACAATTCCGCCGCCGCGGCTGGAATCTTGCCGCTGCAGCCCTCGACCCGCAGCGTGCGGCCGCGGTCGCTTACTTCGACGGCGATGCCGAGTTGCTTCAGCGCGGCGATCATCACCTGCGTATCTTCGCTATCAAGCGCCCCGCGCAGCGTCGACGCGCCGTCGGCGAGCGCGGCGCAGATCAGCGCGCGGTTGGTGATGGACTTCGACCCCGGCGGCCGAATCGCACCGTTCACCGGCCCGGCGACGGGCGTGATCTCCATCGAGTCAGTTTCAGTCGAACTGCTCATTCGGCAATCTTCCACAAATGGCGATGGCTGCGGACGAACATCGCCTCGCCCGAGACGGCCGGCGACGCGAGGATCTCCTCCACCATGTTAATCTCGGCGATGATCTCGCCGTTTAAATCTAGCACGAACGCATCCCCCTTGGCATTGAAGCAATAGAGGTGCTCCGAAGCCAACAGCGGCGTCGCCCACACCGAGCCCTTCAATCGCGTCGTCCAGGCGATCTCGCTCCTCTGGAGGTCATAGCAATTGAGGACGCCGCCGCGGTTGATGGCGTAGATCTTGCCGTCGCGCAGCACGGGGCTGGCCGAAGTCGGCTTC
>Ga0163144_10023809_pt1 | contig 12060 bp, 9 predicted proteins | sample OliLak19BULKMAT1_FD_123175 | JGI IMG/M metagenome (GOLD analysis project Ga0163144, IMG submission 123175) | Freshwater microbial mat bacterial communities from Lake Vanda, McMurdo Dry Valleys, Antarctica - Oligotrophic Lake LV.19.BULKMAT1 | ecosystem: Environmental > Aquatic > Freshwater > Lake...
CCAGGACAGGATCGCCGACAGCGTTGGAAGACACCGCTGACAGCGGCGACGACGGGCGCTCAGGTGTTTCCGGTGATGTCACTCACTGTCCTCCCAGATGGCGTGCGGATCGAACGAAATTGATGCAATCATGCTCATCGCAACGCAGAGGATAAAGGCAATCACCGCAGGTCCGAACTGAAAATGGACAAGGTTGCCGAGCTTGATGAGCATCACCAGAAACGCGAGCAGCATGACGTCCATCATGCTCCATTTGCCGACATGTTCCATCAGTCGCAGCGTGGCGGCTTTGTGGCGGCGATGCAAAAACTCCAGAAGACTCAGTTCCAGCAGCAGTACGATCTTTGTCAGCGGAAACACCACCGAGAACAGCAGCACGATGCCGCCCACGAACCAACTGCCGTGCTTCAGCAGATCAATGGTTCCGCCGAGCAGACTGGACTGCTGCCGAATGCCCAGCTTTTCAATCTCCAGGATCGGGCACAGAATTGCCGGCCAGAACAGAACAAACGCCGACACGGCCGCAGCTGCAGTTCGACTGGATGTCCGTCGCCGACAACCCGGAGCGGAAAACTGCGTCCCGCACCGCGTGCAGACGGCGCGCTGGCCGGAACTCAGCGTCGGCAGTTCGTGAATCAGACTGCAGCAGTGACAGGCAAGGTGTCGTGGCACAAAGGATTCATTTCACATACAGAAATTCGTTCGAGTTCAGCACGATATGACACAAGTCGGCGAATGCAGTCTGTTCTGGTGACAGCGGTAGCGACTCACTGCGCATCAGTCGCAGACGATGCGAGTGGTTCGTCGAATCCTCCAGCAGTCCGGGTACGGGTTCGAATCGCCAGAAACCGACCGTCGTTGCTCCCGCAGGTTCAGAAGTCAGCAGCAACTGCTCCGGATTCAGCACACTGGCCGAAAACCGCACGTCGTCAATCACACCGTCGAAGCCGTTTTCCTTTGAGCCCTGCCGAAACCCGATTGTCAGCGGCTGATCACTGGAGAGACCTCCGACGATCCCGTGCGCAGCGGTCACTGAGTTCAGCAGCTCATCGTCGTTCGCCAGATTCTTCAGATGAAACGTAGCGGTCCCGGTGTTGTCACCGGACGATGCCGGTTTGACGCTGACGGCCGCAAAGTAGGGTGTGTTCAGTTCGATGTGCTGGTCCGAAAACAGTGCCGCCTCAATAATTTCACCGCTGGCCGATTTTCCGAAAAGCTGAATCACCAGCGTCTGAGGTTTTCGCCGTGAGGTTTTTCCCGTGACGCCGAAACTCCAGCCGGCAGTCGTCGCATCGCCGTTCCATCTGGCAACCAGCGTCCGCACCGCAGCGGTGTCCTGGACTGAGCGAATCTGGAAGCAGGTTTCGAGCGTAAACTCATCAGAGTTCAGGCCATCCGAGGATTCAACCGCCATTCTGAGCGGCCTGTCATTCGGAGTCACCACCACCGCCTGGCCGTCACGATAAGGCAGACGGCCAATCGGAACGGAGGCCAGATCGGACTGCCCGCGTTCTTCCGTGATTCGGTCTTTCTGTTCCGCCAGAAACTGCGCGGCGGCGTTGAGTTCATCGACGGACGGAGTTCTTCCGAATGCTCGTTGCCACAGCTGACTCACCGCTTCGGACGGCGACGACGACGCCGGTTCCGACTCCAGAGTCAACGCGAACTTCGCAGCATGGTTCATCATGATCTGGCTGTTGAGCAGCAGCAGCGACTGCACGGGAGATGTGGTTGTTTCCCGCGAAGAAGCGCTGGTGAAAAACTGCGGCAGATCGAACACATCCAGCAGCGGATCACGCTCGTTCCGCATCACACGCAGATAGATCGACCGGCGCGGCACATCCGACTGAACTCCGGTACCGCCGACGGTCAGATCGAGCTGTCCCGAGACCGCAAGAATCGCATCCCGAATCTGCTCCGCATCCAGTCGACGTGTCGAGAATCTCCAGTAGTTCCGATTGCCCGGATCGGCCTGCTGAAATACGGCCATTCTCGGATGCCCGGACGATTGCCGATAGGTCGCCGAAGTAACGATCAGCCGATGCAGGCCTTTCAGCGTCCATCCGCCGCGGACAAAATGCAGAGTCAGCCAGTCCAGCAGTTCCGGATGCGACGGCGGGCCGCCGAGTGTTCCGAAGTCACTGGCGTTCTGAGCCAGCCCGCGTCCAAAGTGCGCCTGCCAGATTCTGTTAACGATCACCCGAGTTGACAGCGGATTGTCAGGCTGCGTCAGCCATCGTGCCAGTGCCGCACGGCGACCGGTTGTTTTCTGATGCGGATCAATGCGCGCGATTTCGGCATCGGCAGGATCGAGGATGCTCAAAATCCCCGGCGAGACCTCCGTCTTCTTTTTCGGGATGACGGTCAACGGGGCGTCGGTCGAGACATCCGTGACGACCAGCGCCGTGGGAAGCGGCTTCGGCCGGAGCGCGTCATGCTGCAGCAGTTCGCGACGAAGAGCCAGCAACTGGTCTTTCTCATCGCCTTTCATCTTCGCCTCGAGGCCGTCGTATTCGTAGTCGACCTGACGAAAGGCCAGGTCAAACAGCTGCCGTTCGAGGGAGCTCCGCTGATCAGCCGGGCCGTTCAGCACGGTCTGCATCTCCGGAGGAAATTTGCTGATCGCGTCGTGCCGTGCCTTGCCTCTGAACGGCTGCTCCAGCACGCTGATCTTCGCACGGATCTCTGCCGTCGCAGCTTCCCATATTTTCATCTGATCGGCGAAAGTCTGCTGTTCGGCAGTGGATGCGATGACGTGCTTGTCCGACGGAATCATCGCCGCGAAATACGCCTGCAGCCGAAAATAGTCCTTCTGCAGAATCGGATCAAATTTGTGATCATGGCACCTCGCACACTGCAGTCCGACGCCGAGAAACACGTCGCCGGTCGTGTCCGTCACTTCGTTCAGGATCGTATCCCACTGCCCCCGCACGTCGCGATTGTTGTACTCGTAGATCCAATGCCGCAGGTAACCGGTCGCGATCAGCGGATCGGGATTGTCCGGAAACAGTTCGTCCCCGGCGAGTTGTTCCTGCACGAAACGGTCGTAGGCCTTGTCGTTGTTCAGCGACTGAATCACATAATCCCGATACCGCCATGCGTCAGGGCGGTGGTGGTCAATGCGATAACCGTCGGACTCCGCGTAACGGACAACGTCCAGCCAGTGACGAGCCCAGCGTTCTCCGTATCGAGGACTCTGCAGCAGTCGCTCGACCAGTGCTTCATAGGCTGCCGGATCCGTATCGATTTCGAATGCCTGGACTTCGGCCGGCGTGGGTGGCAGACCGGTCAGATCAAATGACAACCGTCGGATCAGCGTCGCTCGATCCGCTTCCGGAGCAGGTTCGAGTCCCTCACGCAGCATCTGAGAACGAATGAATCGATCGACTTCATTGCGGCTCCAGGTATCACCGTCCGCTTGCGGCGGAGTGTGATCCTGCAGCGGCTGAATCGCCCACCAGGCTCGGTCTTCATCCGAGAAGCCTTTTTCCGCCTGACGTATGATCACGGGATGGCCAGCGGTCTCCGGCCATGGCGCTCCGCGGCGAATCCATTCTTCAAAAATTGCAATTGAACTCTCCGGTAACCTGCCAGTCGGAGGCATTTCGAACGACTCATACCGCACCGCTTGCAGCAACAGACTTCCGTCGGAATCCGCGGGAATCATCGCCGCCCCGGATTCGCCACCGGTCAGAATCGCCTCGCGCGAGTCCAGTCGGAGTCCGCCTTTCTGCTTCACTTCGCCATGACATTCCAGGCAGTGCTCGACGAGCAACGGCCGGACTTTCGATTCGAAGAACGTCAGGTCTTCGGGCTGTATCTGTGCTGCGGTCCCCGTTTCGTCTGCCGCGGAAACCCGCGGATTTCGGGTTGTCACTAACAACATGACGACGAAGCAGAGCACCATTCTCTGTTGTCTGATCATCCGATCCGGCATCCTCAGGGTTCAGCCAAGTCAAACTTCAATCGACTGTTTATTGCCCTATTCTATCGTCTGCAACGGGTCGATTGAAGTTGGTGGCAGCAACTGACCCGGACCGCTGGTATGGTGTCGTGGCGGCGATAAGATTCGGTTCTGCCTCCCTGATCCCCACCTGTTTCGTCAATTCCAGCCCCGAAGGTCCGTGTTCATGTCGTCCGGTCTGATTCAGGAGATCTTTGAGCCATTGCAGGCAATGCGACTGATTGACCCGCACACGCACATCAATCCGCATCAGCCGGCCTCGACCACGCTGGCCGACATTCTGGGATACCACTATTACACCGAACTGGCTCATTCGGCCGGCCTTGCAAAATCGCAGATCGAAGAACCGGGCCTCGCGCCGAAGGAAAAAGTCAGGCGGCTCATCCCGTGGCTGGCCGCAATCGAAAACACCGCGCAGTACAGCTGGCTGCTCGAAATGTGCCAGGTCTTTTTCGACTTTCAGGACGATCGGATCACGGACGACAACTGGGAAGCCCTCTACGACCACTCGCTGCGAAAGATGCAGTCATCGGACTGGGAGCAGTCCGTGCTCGAGCGCTCTGGACTCGATCAGGTCTATCTGACCAACGACTTCGATGATCCGCTGCAGGGGTTTGATACACAGAAGTACGTCCCGTGCCTGCGTACCGATGACCTGGTGTTTCATCTGGGGAAGCCGTCGGTCAGGGAACGACTGTCCAAAACGACGGGAGTCACACCGTCCGGTGCTGCGGCTCTGAAGAATGCCATCGGAGGACTTTTCCGGCATTTTAAAGCCAATGGCGCAAGAGCGTGTGCGATTTCGCTGCCACCCGATTTTTCACCGTCAGTGGTCTCCGCTTCCGCGGCTGATCCCATCATCGGCAAAGTCTTTTCCGGGCAGGAGCTTTCCAGTGACGAACATTCGACGCTCAGTCGCTTTGTGTTCTGGACACTTGCGAAATACTGCGTGGAGTACAAATTACCGTTTGATCTGATGATCGGCGTCAATCGGCGCGTTTACGAGGATGGTGTGTTCCAGGGACAGGATCTGTACGATCATCGAGCCTCACTGATTCAGTACAAGGCTCTTTTCAACGCCTTTCCGACTGTGACGTTTCCGGTCTCGGTGCTTGCAGAAACCAGCAATCAGGAATTGGTGAGCTACTCCTGGATTTTCCCGAACGTCGTCACCAGCGGCCATTGGTGGTACTCAAACATTCCGGTATACATCGAGCGCGACACCCGCGGACGGCTGCAGGCCGTACCAATCACCAAGCAGATCGGTTATTACAGCGACATGTACAAGTTGGAATTCGCGTTGCCGAAATTTGCAATGTATCGCCGGATTCTGGCAAAGGTTCTGGCCGAAGATTTCGTGATGGGTCGCCGATGGACTGTCGAGAGGGCCGTACAGCTCGGACGGCAGGTGCTTCGCGGCAACGTGGAAGCAATCTTTGGTGACTGCGGTTGAACTCCGGAACCCTCGTGCGGCATACTGCACAGCAACCGTTTCGGGATAGTCGCTCCGTGAGGTTCAATGTGCCCCGACACTCCGTGGCGGGACTCATTGTCATTCCTGAACGGCCTTTTATCGCAATTCCCGCCACGGAGTGGCGGGGCACAATTCTCCGCGGACGTGTCTGCTGTCACACACAGATATGAATTTCGGGATTGCCACTCAATGGCCCGTATTGTCTTACTGAAGGACGGTCAGTCGTTCCCCTATGAACTGAAGAAATTCCCTGCGCGCATGGGACGGCATCCCGATTGCGATGTGCAGGTCGACTCCAACATGGTTTCGCGATTCCACGCGCAGCTGGTGCAGTTCGACAACAAGGTCATGCTGGAAGACCTGAACAGCGGCAACGGGTCATTTCTGAACGGCAAGCAGCTCGACAAGCATCAGCCGCACCCCCTTCGCAACAATGACCGGATTAAACTGGGGCCGATCAAGTTCCGCTTCGAGGATGAAGAAGATTCTTCGTCTGCCGTTGGAATGATCAGCGGTCTGGATGTCAGCGACGGAGCGACATCGACAATCATGGGAACGGCTGCAGCCCGGGGTTTCGGAGTCTTCGAAGTCCGGCCTGAGGAGAAACTCAAGGGCATTTTGAAGATCAATCAGAGTCTCGCCGGACTGATCGAAGTTCAGGGAATGGCACCAAAGATTCTCGACACACTGTTCGAGATTTTTACGCAGGCAGATCGCGGCACGATTCTGATGAAAGACGCGGCCCAGAAACTTCGGCCCGTGGCTCAGAAGCGTCGGTCAGAAGGCGATGATGAATCGGTGCGACTCAGCCGCACGATTCTCGAGCGAGTTCTCAACGACAAAGCCGGAATTCTGTCCGCCGATGCGGCCAGTGATTCCCGGTTCAGTGCCAGTGAGTCCATTTCCAGCCTGACGATTCACTCCATGATGTGCGTCCCGCTGCTGAATATGGAAGGTGAGCCCTTCGGCATTATCAGTCTCGACACGCAGAATCCGATGAAGAGGTTCACGGATGAGGATCTGGAACTGCTGCTCGCCGTCGCCAACCAGGCGGCGCATTCCTACGAAAACGTGCGGCTGCTGCAGAGTCATCTCGACAAGCAGAAACAAGACAAGGAAATGAAGATCGCTGCGGGAGTGCAGAGAGCACTGCTGCCGGAGACGCTGCCGATTGTCGAAGGCTATCGATTCTTTGCGTCCTACGATGCCGCTCAGGCCGTCGGCGGAGACTACTTCGACTGCTTCATGATCGGCGAACGCAAAGTCTGCATCTCATTCGGCGATGTGGCCGGAAAAGGCGTTCCCGGAGCGTTGATCATGTCGCGCATGGCGAGCGTCGTACAGAACACGATGAGCTTTACCAACGATGTGGGCATGGCGATCCAGCGGATCAACAAACACATGTGCCACAATATGGTCGAAGGCCGATTCGTGACTTACATCCTCGGTGTGATTGATCTGGACACAAACCGCATCACGCTCGCAAATGCCGGTCACATGTCACCACTCATCCGCAAAGTCGACGGAACAGTCGAAGAAATCGATGAAGCCGTCATCGGGATTCCCGTCGGCATCATTGATGGCTACCCGTACGAAGTGATTGAGCGTGATATCGGGCCAGGTGAAATGTTCGTCCTGGTCACCGACGGCGTTGACGAAGCCATGGACCCGGACAGTACGCTGTACTCAAAAGAACGGGTCCGCGAATTTATCCGCAACGGGTCTCCCGACCCTGAAGAACTGGGCCGCGCTTTGCTGTCGGACGTCCGCCGCCACGCCAACGGACGTGCTCAGAACGACGACATCACCATCATGGCCTTTGGACGGTTTGGCTAATTGGTCAGAGCCGGCAGTTGCCAATCGTGAAGCCCCTGAGCCCCTGAGCCCCTGTGCCGGAGGACATCGTCGCACCTGATGCTGAGCGTGGTGAGTTCGTTCATCGAGGCACCGAATGACATGGTCGATCATTGTGATTCTTCTTTATCAGTGACGGCCAATACTTCGACGTCGATGCTGATGTCCTGTCGCAAGTACAAACACTCGCCGTTCTCGTCTTCGCAAACGAAGTACAAGGCGTAGGCCGGCAGCTTGACGGTGCCGGTCGCGTCGGCGGGAGCTTGCACTTCAAAATCGATGCGGCGGATTTCCGTGCTGGTCTCCTGCTTGTCCGGAGGGACGACGGAATGCCGTTGCTGCGAGACCTGCCATCCCTTTGGGACCTCCACCCAGACCAGTAATGGATCGGCTTCGTTGTTCCAGTGCGCTTTCAGTACGGCGTTCGGAGTCAGAGCGATATGTACTCGCGTCGTCCCGCCGGCTCGAAGGCGCGACGGAACCAAAGTGACCTCGGACTGAATCAACCAAGCGGCATCGCGTTGGATTTTGCCATCCGGGTCGGGTGACTCAGCAGCCGGAGATTCGGTCGCGAAAGCGCGAGCGGGATCAGCCAGCTCGGCACCGGCGGGATTGATGGTCAGCGCGATCGGCGTCGCGCCGCGGGCCGCAATCTCGCGACGAGCCTGATCGACCCAATCGTAAAACGAGTACGGCTTGTCGAGTCGCGGACCGAACTGCTGAATCCGCCGCCGCCAGATGTATTGATTGGGATTCCGCGCCAGCGCTTGCTCCCAATGCTCGACGGCGCGTTGAAAATCCGCCGGTTCGCGTCGCTCGGAATCGAGTCGCAAGCGATAGGCGACTCCCAGCCGGAACAACACGTTCGCGTCGTCCGCGTCCAGGCGAGTCGCTTGCAAATAGGCCTTGATCGCCGCATCGACTTCCGTTTCGCCGCCCCACAACACGCAGGCATCGGCCCAGTCGCGAAACGCTCGTGCGGTTTGCGATTGTTCCGCCCGATCTCGCAGAGCAGCCAAATCGGGCTTCGCCGGGCGGCGATTGTTCGCGTCAGCGACGGTCGTTGCGGCGGGCGGCGCGTCGTCGCGAAAGGTTACGTTGAGAAACTCCTGCTCAAACGTTTCCGGGCGCAGTTTCGTCGAGCGGACGATGCCGTGCTCGTCGATCGCGACGATGATCGGCACCGCCGTCGATTCCAGCGAGTTGATTGGATCCCACACGATCGGCCAATCGAACTGCTGCCATTGCGAGAACAGCCGGCAGCGATCGGGATGCTGCTCCTGTGTGATCCCCAGCACGGTCAGTTTGCCGTCGGCGACCCATTGGCGAGTGGCGTTGTGCCAGACCGGCACATGTTGGCGACAGCCCGCTCACCACGAGGCAAACTGAATCAGCAAGACTTTCTTGCCACGCAATTGCTCGAGCGAAAGCGGCCGACCGTCATCAATGGCCGGCAGCGTGAAATTGAGATGCCGCTCACCGACCCGCGGACTGTAGGTCTCCGCCGCGGCCGGTATCGCCAGCGATGCCAGCACGACGCTGAACACGCTGATCAAAGAATTCCAGAACCGCATCGTGAATCTCCTCTGGTCAAATTGAATCGCAGGAGTGGCCCAACCCTACTTCAAATCGGCGGCAGCCTTGATCAACTCGTCGGTCGCGTGCCGCTCTTTGTAACCATCGAGAAACAGTTTCGCGCAGATGACGCCTTGCGAATCGATCAGAAATGTGCCGGGATACGGAATCCCCGCTGTGCGACCGGTCGCCTCTTTATTCAGGATGCCGAAGGACTCGATGACCTTGCTTTCAGAGTCCGACAGCAAGGGAAACGTGATCTTCTTCTCGGCGGCAAACCTGGCCAGCACCTCCACCGAGTCGTAGCTGACCGCGACGATACGCACGCCGGCGTCTTCCAGTTTCTTTAGATCACTCTGCAGTTGAACCAACTGCGTTTTGCAATATGGTCACCAACTGGCCGAGCGATAAAAGATCACCGCGACGGTCCCGTCGTGCAGCCATTCCTCCAGTGACCGTTCCTTGTCGGCTTGATCCCTGAGCTTGATCGGCGGAGCTTTCTCACCGACAGCGATTCCCATTTTCTCGGGTGCCGCCGGCTTCGCGGGTTCTCCGCTGCCGCCGCGATTGGTTTGCTGAGACTGTCCCCACGCAGCCATCGCCACGAACAGCGATGCCGCCAACAAAACGATCGAACGATGAGTCATGGTTCCTCCTGTGCAATGGTCCGTCGAATTCGCCAATGCCAGCGAAACTTTTTTTGAGTGGCGTAATGATATCCAATTTCGTTGTGGCAACGAGCGCAAGGGAAAAGGGGACGCAGCTCATTGATTGGAGATTGTTCGATTCTTGCCTGGCCTTCCACGTGAGCGTAGCGTGTGTTCGATCTGGAGTCGAACTGCTTTCCTGCGCCGAGCGGGCCGGTTTCGTTGTGTCAGTGGCTTGGAACTTGCGTCCGGGATCCGTCGCCTCAGTCCCGCGGGTGGAACACTCAGAATCAGCTGCATGAATCGTTTGAGAAATCATTCAGGATCGTCGACCATTCGTGGCAAAACCAATGCCAGAAGTGTCCCGGGACTCACCCGGGAATTCTTGACGAAGTTCATGTCCGCAGTCAGGTCGAATCCATGGTCGCAAAGTTTTGTCGCTGGGGAATCCTCAGCACGGCGCAGATCGCGAAGAAGAACTGGCATTCGATCGCCAGTTCAGGCAACGGGCGAGTCACTGCAGTGGCAAGTCGATCTGTCGGGAAGGCACAACAGTTTATCGCCGAGTGTCAGTCCTCTGTGCCGGTCACTCACGAAGTCGCCGCGGTCGGCAGCTACGAAGAACTGCTGTCCCGCGGTGATTTGGACGCCGTTTACATTCCGCTGCCGACAGCCATCCGCACCGAATGGGTTGTGAAGGCGGCTCAGGCGGGTAAGCATGTCATGGTCGAAAAGCCATGCGGAGTCACCGCCGCCGATGTGCAGTCGATGATCGATGCCTGCGACAAGGCGGGAGTCCAGTTCATGGACGGCGTGATGTTCATGCACAGTGCCCGCATGAACGCTCTTCGTGAGGTCCTGAACGATGGCACCAGTATCGGCACCATTCGGCGAATCACCAGTCAGTTCAGCTTCTATGCTCCCGACGAGTGGGTTCAAAGCAATATCCGCGCCAGCAGCCAGCTCGAACCGGCCGGGTGTCTGGGAGATCTTGGCTGGTACACGATCCGATTTGCTCTCTGGGCCTTGAATTTTGAAATGCCTTCCGAGGTCCGGGGACGCATTCTCTATGGCGTCAAACGGCCTGACAGTGCGGAGCAGGTTCCGATGGAGTTCCAGGGAGAACTGCATTTCGCCAGCGGCGTGTCGGCGTCGTTTTTCAATTCGTTCCGCGCCAATCATCAGCAGTGGGCCAATGTCAGCGGCACGAAAGGCTATCTGCACGTCCACGATTTCGTGCTGCCCTATCTCGGCAATGAAGTCGCGTTTGATGTCTGCAATAACAACTTTGCCGTCGACGGCTGCTACTTCAATATGGAGAAAGGACTTCGTCGAGTCGCAGTCGCAGAAGACAGCAACAACACCAAGAATGCTCAGGAAACTGCTCTGTTCCGCACCTTCGGCGACCTCGTCCTGAGCGGCACACGCGACAGCTACTGGCCAGACGTCGCTCTGAAAACCCAACAGGTCCTCGACGCCGCCCTCCGCTCCGCACACAACGGCGGAGTATCCGTGAAGCCCTGATGCTCGCTTAAGGACTCGGACAGAAATCAGTGGGGCACGATTCCATCGTGCCGAGCACGTTAAAAACGTGCTCCACGTCCGCAGCCGTGCGGCGGCGGTTCGTCGCGTTTCGGTCGCCAAACAGACGCCGGGTCCCGGCGCGCCGGGACTCCGCTTCAATGACAAAGCGACGGCCACTACCGCTTTGCCTGATGGAACTCGCCGTTTTCGAGAGCCACGGCGCTCATCGTAGCGCCGCCGGAATTGGTGACAGTATAGCCGAGGTTTCGGAGAGCCGTGGTCTCTTCCGCGGGCCAGGCCTTTTCAACCGCGAGTGCCATATCGCCTTCGGTATGAAGACGCGGCGCGGCGATGGACTCTTTCATCGACTGGTCGAGGACGACGAAATTCGTGAGCACTTCGAACAGGCCGTTGGGGATTTTGCGACCGCCCGTGCCTCCGACAGCGAGAACCGGTTTGCCATCGCGAGTGACAATCGTCGGGACCATGTTGTGGAGCGGTCGCTTCCCAGGACCGGGCGCGTTGGGATGACAGGGATCCGGGTCGAACCGAGACATGCCGTGGCCGAGCGTTAAGCCGAGTCCGTCGACGGTGACGCAGGCTCCAAAGGTGTTGCCGTGCGTCAATGTCAGGGCCGCGAAATTACCGTGCCTGTCCGCTGCACTCAGATGAATCGTGCCGGTATGAGGCCTCCGCGTGACAGCATGGGCGAGCGGTTTACCAGCCTGCACTGCGGCCATGATGCGTTCAGCTGAATCACGCGCGTAGTCTTCCGACATCAGCCGCGTCACGGGAGCATCCGAAAACTCCGGATCGCCCAGCAGCGAAAGTCGATCGCGCCATGCGAGTCGCATTGCTTCAATCCGTGCGTGCGTTTTCAGGAGGCCCACCGGTAGTTGGTCCCAGTTCATCGCCTGCAGCGTGAGCAGCATCTGCAGAATGCTCAACCCGCCGGCCGTCAACGGGGCTGTGTAGATGGAATACTGTCCCCGCGTCATCTTCAGGGGCTCGACCAGTCGGGC
>Ga0163144_10023810_pt1 | contig 12060 bp, 12 predicted proteins | sample OliLak19BULKMAT1_FD_123175 | JGI IMG/M metagenome (GOLD analysis project Ga0163144, IMG submission 123175) | Freshwater microbial mat bacterial communities from Lake Vanda, McMurdo Dry Valleys, Antarctica - Oligotrophic Lake LV.19.BULKMAT1 | ecosystem: Environmental > Aquatic > Freshwater >...
AGGCACGCCTGAGGGCTCGATAAACGCTGCCGGAACTCCCGCATGTCCTTCGGATACCCCGGACGGCCCATGCCGGCATAGTCTCAATCTACCCAACCGGAGTCAACCGTAGAAGCAATTGGGCCATAAAAGAACACACAAAATAAAGAACAGACCTTGACCGCAAGTTCTAGGGATGGCCATCCTTCGATACCAAACAACGAGATGCCAGTGATTCGGCATGACGCAATGGTCCCAGACTCGGATGGGGTGTCCGAGTGTCCAGCCTTGCGGTTTGTTCGCTCCCCTCCTACAATACGCCTCCCTGCGGAACTCCCACGCCCTTCACAAGTCGCCCTTTCAGCCGTTTCACCGTGTCATGGGTTATCTCGCAATGAGTGAACAGGCATGATGCTCTTGAAGGAATGGTGGCGATGGTTTAAACGGCAAAGCCGACTCAATAAAATAGTTATCGTTGGATTTTTATCCTCCTTGGTCCTGTTTCTCATTCCTGTGGTGGTGTCCTGGTTCAAGCCGACCCCCATCCATGTCGGTGTCGCCTTTTATTCCTACGAGCGGGCCTTCACTCTGGAGGGAAACACCAAGGCCTATTTTTATGAAAATCGGAACTTGGTGTCCGATTGCAGCCTCCGGCGTATCGAGCAGACCTTCCCGAAAGGCCGAGCCAAAACCCCTGATCCACAATCTTGGGTCGTGATCAAGTTCCTGATTGACAATGTCTCGGACCACCGCCTCACAAATCTTCGTCTCGATATCAAATCCCCTCTCCTGCGCCCGAGCACCACACTGTTTACGACCGCGAACGTGGAGGCCACAGGGATGTGGGATACGGCGGCGGCGGATGCGCCAGGCAAATATACGATGACGATTCCGGTTATCGAACCGACGGTCTCAGCCGTGGTCAGCCTGAAGACGCCTATCGACGAGACCATGCGCCAGATTATTTATGTAGACCATAGCCGGATGACAGTGCAGGTACTCCATTTGCTAGCAGACCAGTTCGGGACGTTTCCCCTCAAAGTCGCTCGCCTCAACGCCATGAAGATTTTGAATCGGGAAAGTGTCCTGCGAATCGGCGATGAAACGTTCGCCAATGAAAAGATGGACGTGACGATCCTCCGCCCCGATGAATCCGACCTGAAGGATGACGCTGTCTTGTATCAGCCTCTCTCAACCGCGCACGTATGCCCTGAGGGAACAGCGGGCGACTGGTAGAGTTTGGGCCATGACAGTGAGAGGCAGGAGCGAGACATTCAGTGAAATCGCTGCCCTCCCTCTGCACGGTTTTTGATCGATTTATTCTTTTTCGGTGAATACCCCTCAGCTTGTTGCCTGGAGCTTCATTCTGCGATCGGGCTGTTGACAGTTGGATGGCTTTAGGGCTACACAGCATCTATGGCTATTCATCCTCTCGCAGGGAGTCCTGCACCGGCTTCGATCCTCGCCAATATTTCGAAGCTCATCGCAGCCTACTCATCAGAAAAGCCCAACGCAATGGTTCGTGATCAGCGTGTTGCTTTTGGTACATCAGGGCATCGGGGTTCTGCCTTCAAGCATAGCTTTAACGAATGGCATATCCTGGCCATTACGCAGGCGATCTGTGAGTATCGGGTGAACCGGGGCACAGTTGGACCACTTTATCTCGGCAAGGATACCCACGCACTCTCCGAACCAGCTTGTGCGAACGCGCTTGAGGTGTTGGCCGCGAACGGCGTTGAGGTGATGATCGATCAGGATGGTGGATATACCCCCACTCCGGTCGTCTCTCACGCGATCCTTACCTATAATCGAGGGCGAACATCGGGGTTCGCCGATGGTATCGTCATTACTCCCTCCCACAACCCACCTGAGGACGGCGGCATCAAGTACAACCCACCGCATGGTGGGCCGGCTGACACAGTAGTTACAAAATGGATTGAAGATCGTGCGAACGCCCTCCTTGCAGCTGGTCTGCAAGATGTGAAACGTCTGTCGTACGACCAGGCTTGTCGTGCGAGCACAACTCACCGGCATGATTACCTTGGCGCCTACATCGGCGACCTCGCGCAGATTATCGATATGGACGTACTTCGCTCAGCCGGGTTGAAGCTTGGCATCGACCCCCTCGGCGGGTCCGGTGTGGGCTATTGGCAGCCGATCGCAGAACGGTACGGCTTGAATATCGAGATTGTGAATCCTTCCGTCGATCCGACCTTCCGCTTCATGCCACTCGATTGGGACGGCAAGATTCGGATGGATTGTTCTTCGCCCTATGCCATGGCGAATCTGATTGCGCTGAAAGATCGCTTCGATGTCGCATTTGGCAACGATGCCGACAACGACCGGCACGGAATTGTCACTCGCTCGACCGGTCTGATGAATCCCAATCACTACCTCGCGGTTTCAATCTCCTATCTCTTTGCCAACCGTCCTGGATGGAAACCAGATGCAGGAATCGGAAAAACGCTGGTAAGCAGCAGCTTGATTGACCGTGTGGCAAACAAGCTCGGACGCAAGCTTGTCGAAGTGCCGGTCGGTTTCAAATGGTTCGTGAATGGATTGCTCGACGGCTCACTCGGTTTCGGTGGTGAAGAAAGCGCGGGGGCCTCATTCCTTCGTCGAGATGGAACGGTTTGGACGACCGACAAGGATGGCATCATCATGAATCTTCTGGCCGCGGAAATGATGGCCAAGACCGGCCGTGATCCAGGTGAACTGTACCGAGAACTGACCCGCGAACTCGGAGAGCCAGTGTACGAGCGGATCGATGCAGCCGCGACGCCGGAGCAGAAAGGTATCCTGGCGAAGCTCTCACCGGATCAGGTACAGGGAACAGAATTGGCCGGCGACAGAATTATCGCAAAACTGACAACTGCTCCTGGCAATGGCGCAGCGATTGGTGGGCTGAAGGTGGTGACCGATCAAGGCTGGTTCGCCGCACGTCCCTCTGGCACCGAAGACGTGTACAAACTCTACGCAGAAAGTTTTAGAGGGAAGGACCATCTCAAGCGAATTCAGGAGGAAGCTCAGGCGCTGATCAGCAACGCGCTGGCCTCAAACACGTGATCGTAATGGCCATCTCCTATTTTGCTTGGATAGGAGTACACGAAAGGATCGCCGGAAAACAAGCGTAGGGGGGCAGCCTCAGACGACCTGCGCTTCTGCATGGTAGGAACTACGGACTAGTGGACCTGACTCGACATGGGTAAAGCCAAGGGCCATCCCCTCCTCTTTCAATACAGCAAACTCGTTAGGATCGTAGAAGCGTGCAACCGGAAGATGTGCTCTCGTAGGCTGAAGATACTGACCGATGGTGATGATGTCGCAGCCAACGGAACGGAGGTCGCGCATGACTTCTCGGGCTTCGGCCATCGTTTCCCCCATTCCGAGGATCAACCCTGACTTGGTACGCAGACCCAACTCCTTCGCCTTGAGGAGTAGCTCGATCGATCGCTGATACTTTCCTTGTGGTCTGATCGCTGGAAACAGCCGCTGCACAGTTTCGATATTGTGATTTAGAATCTCCGGTTTCTCGGCACAGACCGTTGCCAGAGCGTCCTCATTTCCTTCGAAATCCGGAATCAGCACTTCAATCGTGCAGTCAGGGCTGAGCTGTCTGGTCTCCCGAATCGTGTCGGCAAAGATTGCGGCGCCTCCATCTTCCAGTTCGTCCCGGTTCACCGATGTGATCACGGCATGTCGAAGGCCTAATGCGTGGATCGCCTCAGCAACTCGACGCGGTTCTTCATGATCAATCGCCAGAGGTCTGCCTGTCTCGACTGAACAGTAGTGGCACCGCCTGGTGCAGATGTCACCCAGGATCAGAAATGTCGCAGTGCGTGCATTCCAACATTCCCATCGGTTCGGACAGCGCGCTTCTTCGCAAATGGTATGGAGCTTGAGTCGATCCATTGTCTGCTTAATGTCGAGGTAGTCCGGTCCGGTTCGCGCTTGAATTTTGAACCAGGGCGGCAGATGCCTGGCAGAACTGATGGCTGATGGCTGAAGACTGACAGCCTTGGATGAGTCGGATGACGAAGACCGGAGCTGGCTTAGTGGGACAAAGCTCATAGAGCCTCCTTCGACAGGAATAGCTCCGAAGGATGTTCAAGGATATGTTTAAATTCTTTCAAGAACCCTGCAGCCTGCACACCATCCAGAGCCCGGTGGTCGCAGGATAGCGTCACCTTCATGCGCCGGCCCGCCTTGATTGTGCCGTCTTTGACGACAGGCGCATCGCGTATGGCGCCCGCGGCGATGGACGCAGCCTGCGGGGGGATGAGGATCGCAATGAAGTTTTCCACGTCGAACATTCCCAAGTTTGAGATCGAGAAGGTGGCGTCGATGTATTCCTGTGGCTGCAAGCGCTTCTCCCTGGCCCGGTCGATCAGCGCCCGTGATTCGGTCGCGATATTCTCCAGCGATTTCTGGGCGCAATCACGGATGACCGGTGTGATCAAACCGTCATCGATGCCGACGGCGATGCCGATATCAATGCGCGCATGTCGCCTGATAGCTTGGCCGGTGAATGACACATTGATGTCTGGATGGCGGCTGAGCGCGATCGCTGCAGCTTTGATGAGCAAGTCGGTGATGGAAGGATGCGTCGTTCGGTTCTGTTTGAACTGATCGCGGAACCGTTCTGCCTGCTCCATATCGATCTCGCTCGTCAGATAAAAATGTGGCACCGGCGCTTTACTCTGGGTCGTGGCGCGCGCGATCGCTTTCCGCATTTGGCTCAGCGGCTGGTCTATTCCGGCCTGCCGAATCGGTGGAGATGTTTCGGCGTTTACGACATCTTCTTCCACGATTCGTCCGCCGGGACCTGATCCGGCTATGGTGGAGAGATCGATTCCCCGGTCGATAGCAAGCGCTTTCGCGCGTGGTGAGGCGATGACACGAGTTTCCACTGAACTCGCGGGTGAGGTGGGTGCCGAGCCGGGCACAGGCGACGCACTTGGCGTTGTTCCAACTCCAACCGATGGCGCGGCAGTGATCGTATCGGTCAATGCCGAAGTGATATCCTCATCCACTCCGCCGATGACACCAATCAACGTTCCTGACATCACCGTTGCGCCATCCTGCACCAGGATCTTGCGCAGGATGCCGGAGGCAAAGGCTTCAAGATCCATGATAGCCTTGTCGGTTTCAATTTCAGCGAGCGCCTCCCCTGCCTGCACCAAATCCCCTTCGCGTTTCTTCCACGCAAGGAGGACGCCCTCCTCCATCGTGTCGGTGAGTTTTGGCATTACAACACGACTAGCCATAAACAGTCCCTCACGGATGCTGAAAAAGTCCCCCAACTTCGTTCTCTGGTCGACACAATCCTCAACGTACCCCAGAGGGTACGCCTCCGGTTGTGTTATCCCGCCGGCCTCATTGGATGGCCTTTTTGAGCATCCTTACGGTTAGAATTGCCATTCACTTATCATCACCTTTTAACTGATGGTAGAGCGGCGAAACCACGCGAAGAACTTGCCGATCAATCCATCTGTTGTTTCAGACTGCCGCGCAGGATCCGGATACTCAATCCATGGCTCCTGAGAACCCAAATAGGTGCCCTCCCGGACGCTCAGCTGGCTGCGAAGTTGCGAATAGCCCTGTCCTTGGAGCATGCGAATGAGTTCCTCCAGTGCGGCCCCTGGCGTGACTTGCGTTGTGGTCACCACGCGTGTCGTTTCATATCGAAGAATAGCTTGGCATCCTCCGTCGACTTGCTCGAACACAATTGGCCTGCTGAAGCCACGTTCACGTGCATCGAAACCTGCCAATTGATGTTTCTCTTGTTCTTGGTCCGACATGAGCACATTCATGAAAAGTTAGGTTGACGCCCCAAGCGCTCGCTGTCCTTTATCTTTCTCGCAAGAACAGACCGTCCAGCAGGATAGCCGAGCGAGACGAGAGACGGTTCGCGGTCCGAAGTTTTCTGAACTTCGAACTCTGAACGTCGAACTTCAGCTCACGTATGACACGATACTCCTCGCCCATCTCGCCTGCCCTGCTCATGGCGCGTCTCGCACTTCACGCGCCATGGTCTGTCAGAATGCCCGGAACACGGCCAAAAGATCGCTCAAGGCGATGGTCTTGCTTCGCAGGGTGGCGCGTTGCGCCTGCATCGGCTCCATCGCAGAGGCTCGCTCGTGGCCACCTTTTAAGATCGCGGCTCCGAGGGCAAGTACGTCCTGGCATTCCTTCTCGACTTTGCTCTTGACCACGGGATTCACCGCCAAGATGTCTGCCATCGCCGCGCGCGTCTTTGAGAGGTGTGCGTGCAACTCTTCATCCGGGTATGACTTCCTGGCCGCCTCATCGAGGCACCGATCGAGATACTGCGTGAGGAATACATAGAGCCGAACAAGCGTCTCCGTGATTTCGATATGACCGGGGGCCTGAGCTTGTGATGACATGGTATACGTTCCTCCTTCGTTCGCTTATTGTGTGCCGCACAATGCTTTGACAACTTTGATGACCCGCGCCTTGTCCGGGATGGCGGCATCTTCCAAGGGACGACTATAGGGCATCGGAACATCTTCTCCGGTCACGCGCTGGATGGGAGCGTCCAGATAGTCGAACGCCGCTGCGTACACACTCTCGGCAATTTGGGCCCCCAGCCCGCAAAAATGCCAGCCCTCCTCGACGATCACGAGACGCCCGGTCTTTTTGACCGAGGCCACGATCGTTGGGATGTCCAACGGTTTAAGCGTGCGGGGATCGATGACCTCGACCTCGATGCCCTCTTGACTCAATTGATCGGCTGCTTCCAGCGCCAGCAGGAGCATCTTCGAATAGGCGACGATTGTCGCGTGGTGCCCAACGCGCTTCACCTCGGCAACACCGATGGGAATCGTGTACTCACCGTCTCCGACATCCCCCTTCGTTCCGTACAACAATTGCGCTTCGATAAAGATGACAGGATTCTGGTCCCGGATCGCGCTCTTCAGTAGACCCTTCGCATCGTGCGGTGTGGCTGGCGCGATCACTTTCAACCCCGGCACGTGACAGAACCAGGCCTCTAAACTTTGCGAATGCTGCGCGCCTAACTGGTGCGCAGCGCTGCCCGGCCCGCGAATCACCAGGGGCACCGACAGCTGGCCCCCCGACATGTAACGAATTTTAGCGGCATTATTGACGATCTGATCCAATGCCAGAATGCCGAAATTCATGGTCATGAGCTCGACGATGGGACGCAGTCCCGCCATGGCGGCGCCGATTGCCAGACCCGTGAAGCCGGCTTCCGTGATCGGAGTATCCACCACCCGTTGCGAGCCGAATTCTTCCACGAAACCCTTGCTCACCTTGAATGCGCCCTGGTAGTAACCCACGTCCTCGCCGATCAGAAAGATGCGTGAGTCTCGACGCATCTCTTCCCGCATGGCTTGGTTGAGCGCTTCACGATAAGACATCACCATGTGACAACCTGACGGCTGCTGAAACAGCCTTCCAGCGGCGTTCTCAGGTCGAAACAATCCTCAACGTACCCCAGAGGGTACGCCTTCGGTTGTTTCTCCCCTGCGGCCTTGCCGGCAAGCTGTTTGAGCAGCCGGTTACTCAGCCAGGACATCATGATAAAGCTCCGATGGAGTTGGGAACGGGCTCTCATCCGCGAATCTGACAGCAGCTGTCATGACTTCTCCGACTTCTCGTTCAAGCTGTATAAAATCGGCCTCGCTCCCTAGATTGTTACCCAGGATCGTCTGCTTCAGCAATAGAAGCGGGTCGCGTTTGCGGTGCTCCTCCACCTCTTCTTTCGTTCGGTAATGTCCGTGTGCCGGGTCGGACATTGAGTGTCCCATGAACCGGTAGGTCATGGCCTCGATGAAAAATGGGCCCTGCCCCGCGCGCGCCTGCTCGACGACGGTGCGCATCGCGTCGCGCACGGCCAGTACATCCATGCCATCCACGCGCTCAGCCAAAATTCCATAGGAGCGGGCTGTCCCTGCCACGTCTGCGTAGAGTGCGATGGCTCGTTCAGCCGGCGTCCCCATACCGTAGCGGTTGTTCTCGCAGACGAAGATCATAGGGAGTTTCCACAAGGCCGCCAAGTTAAGCGCTTCGTGCGCCTGGCCACTCGGGAGCGCTCCTTCACCGAAGAAGCAGACCGTCACGAGGTCGAGTTTTTGATACTTGGCCGCGAACGCGAGGCCTGTGGCAAGGGGAATATGACCGCCGACAATGGCGTAGCCGCCCATGAACCGGCGCGGGGCATCCACCAGGTGCATGGAGCCGCCTTTGCCCTGGCACAGGCCCGTCGCTTTGCCGAATAGCTCGGCCATCACCTGGCCTGGGTTGGAGCCTCGGGCGAGACAGTGCCCATGGTCGCGGTACGCGCTGATCGCGTAATCATCCGGTCGAAGGGCGGCGATGGCTCCGACCGCGATGGCCTCTTCGCCGATATAGAGATGCAGGAATCCGGCGATCTTCGCAAGGGCGTACATCTCCGCCGATTTTTCTTCGAACCGGCGGATCAGTAGCATTTGACGATAGAGAAACAGTAGGTCGTCCCGGTCCATAATTGGTATTATGAAGAGCCTAGAAGGCGGACTCAACCCCGACCATCTGAGTTCAGAGAGGCACCGTTACGGCGGTACCTTCGAGTTGGACTTCATACCGCTCCACTTTCGCCGAGGGATTCGTCACGCAGGCACCGGTAGTCATATTGAATTGCCAACCATTGTTTTGGATGGCGTGAACGGTCCTATCGACGTTAAAGACCGCGCGTGCTTTGCCGGTCTCACCACTTCGACGATCCCTTGACCCGGCTTCATCTCGATCACGCTCGCCAGCTATACGAACGCTCCTATTGCCCGTTCCACTTTTTCGTGTCTTCAGTTATGTTTTTGCAAACGGGTTCTTAATCTTGCTCAGCAGGCTCTCGATCGGTGGAACTCCTGTTGCCGCGCCAGTGACTCCAGCCATAATCCTCTGTGCAATCTCCCGGAAGGCCGCCGATTGTGGAGACGCCGGATCGGCCACCACGATCGGGGTGCCCGAGTCGCCGCCGTCGCGAATCGCCGGATCGATTGGAATGCGACCGAGGAACGGAATTCCCAATTTTGCGGCAGCCCGCTCCCCTCCTCCGTGCGAAAATATTTCTGTCCGCTCGCCGCAGTGGCCGCAGAGAAAGTAGCTCATGTTCTCCACAATACCAAGGAGCGGTACATTCACTTTTTGAAACATCATCATGCCCTTGCGGACATCGTGCAGGGCGACTTCTTGTGGCGTTGTGACGGTAACGGCGCCGGTCAGTGGAACCAACTGGGTCAGGGTCAGCTGCGCGTCTCCAGTCCCGGGTGGCAGGTCGATCAGTAAATAATCCAGCTCACCCCACAGCACGTCGCGGAAGAGTTGTTGAATTGCGGTATGGACCATAGGACCTCGCCAGACTACAGCCGTATCTTCCGGCACGAAGAAGCCCATGGAGATCAGCTTGACGCCGTGACTTTCGGCTGGAGCAATCTTGCCATCCTTCTGTTCAGGGGGCTTGGTCACACCCATCATCATGGGAATGTTGGGGCCATAGATATCCGCATCGAGCAGCCCGACCTTGGCGCCGGTTAAGGCCATGGCCACGGCAAGGTTGACGGAGACCGTAGATTTGCCAACCCCGCCTTTGCCGCTGCTGACGGCGATGACATATTTGACGCCAGGAATTAGATTGTCTTTCCCGTGACCAGTCTGGGGTCCAGTGGGTTGCTCATCAGCCATAAATCGCTCCTCCTCTACGTACACAATCAAAAATAGGACTGGCTCTCAGGCGCACCAGTCCATCATAAGCGAAGGACAGGGAGAAAGAAAATGGGGCTATTGTGCGATGGGCGATAGCACAATGGGGAAATATGGAGAAAGAAGAGCCACCCGTCCGTCTGGAGAGTCGTTTGTGAAGTGATTACCCGACGGTGGGGTCGTTGCGACGAAGATTGCTCGTGAGCCCGATGAGCGAGAGCGTATAAATGATCCATTTCGACGGGTCGAAGTTGTACCACTGTGGTCCGTTACGATAATCGCGCGCATACGTGTGATGAAAATTGTGATACCCCTCACCAAAACTGACGAACGAGACTAACCAGCTATCGCGGCTGCTGTCTTTCTTGCTGTAGGGCTGTGCTCCCACCATGTGACAGAGTGAATTGATCGTGAAGGTGGAGTTCAGCACCATGAACAACCGGAAGAGACCACCCAAGAGGAATCCGCTGACACCACCTTGCCAGCCACCGTGCCACACACCAAGGACAAAAGGAATCAGAAGTCCCGTGACGACGATCGGCCAGTAGTAGCGGTCTTGCCACATCACGATAGGGTCACGGCGCAGACGGACCTCGTATTTATCCTTGCGATGGATGCTAGTGTAAAAGAGCCAGCCGCAGTGACTGTGCCAGAATCCCTTACTCGCGTTATAGGGATCTTCTTCTTCGTCAGTCTTGGCATGATGGCGGATATGGTCGCTGCCCCACTTGAGGGCAGAATTTTGCAGCGCCCAACCGCCGGCGACGAGGATACTGGCTTTGACCCAGTTCGGACATTCGAAGCTCTGATGCGACACTAACCGATGATAGCCGACGGTGATACCCATGCCTGTGACGATGTACATGACCAAGAACAGACCCCAATCGAAGAGGCTGAACCCGTAATAGTAACCATAGAGTGGGATGCCGACAGTTGAGGCGGCTACGATGGCGCAAAACAGTACAAAGTTTACGAGAGAAAACGGAGCCCTAGCCGGTGTAGCGTCAGTTGTTGTCGCGAGCATGACCTCTCCTTATAGACACACAGGCGCATCTCTCGTTATCGTTGAGCCACCCAGGGGAAGGATGAAACCGGTATGGCACAGCATACCTAAATTACAGGAATGTTTCAAGAGAATGCTCACAGTGTATACTGATGGGACCCTACCAAGTTCTGGGCAGTGAGGTATCGATGCAGGAAGTTTTCCCCCCCCTTGAACCGATCGTACGCCGTATTGGTGAACAACTCGCCCGTCTTTCTGCCGGTCGAACTCCGACCCTCTTTGAGGGGCGCTGGTGGTCGCACCAGGCGCTTAACCTGGCCATGCAGGATAGCCGATTCAAAGCACAGCTCTTTCGATTTATCGATGTCCTGCCTTCGATCACAGACAACGAGCGGGTCGTCACCCTAGCGCGCGAGTACGTGGGCGATGGAGACACCGCCCTTTTCGGCACGCACTGGGGGCTGAAAGCTCTTTCCGCCACAAGCATAGGGGCTCGGCTCAGCGGCAGAGCAATCAGAAGCCAGGTTGAACATATGGCGCGAACCTTTATTGCCGGAGCAACCGTCGAGGAAGCGGTGCCGCGGTTGACTGATCTGTGGCAGCATGGGCAAGCCTGGTCGGTCGACTTATTGGGTGAGGCCACCATCAGCGATCGTGAGGCGGACCGGTACCGCGATCACTGTATGGAATCCCTGACCCTGCTTGCGCGCGGGGCGGCGTTGTGGCCGTCCTTTCCCTTACTGGAGCGAGATCATCTCGGCCCAATACCGCGGGTTCAACTCTCCCTTAAAATCTCCGCCCTCTCTCCACATCTCGATCCAATCGATCCGGAAGGGAGCTACCGGTCGGTGGCATCACGGCTTCGCCCCATCCTCGATCTGGCCATGCGCCTCCCCGCGTCGTTAATCTTCGATATGGAACAAGCCGATACAAAAGCCTTGCTGGTGGGGATTTTCACGAAGCTCTTCGCGGAGCCGTCCTACAAAAATTATCCTTATGCGGGTCTCGCGTTACAGGCCTACCATCGGGAGACCGCACGAGACATCGAGACGCTCCTCACCTGGGTGCGCCGGCGCGGGGCGCCCATTACCATTCGGCTGGTGAAAGGGGCCTACTGGGATTCGGACACGATTCGCTATCGGCAACGAGGCTGGCCGGTTCCTCTCTTTGAGCACAAGGTGGAGACGGATGCGAACTATGAGTCCCTGGCGTCCCTCTTGTTATCCCAGTCATCGCTCATTCGACCAGCTTTCGGCACACACAATCTCCGAACCTTGGCGTATATCGAGGCAGTTGCAGAATCGCTCAAGCTTTCCCCTGAAACTTGGGAATATCAGATGATCTTCGGCATGGCC
>Ga0163144_10023814_pt1 | contig 12059 bp, 9 predicted proteins | sample OliLak19BULKMAT1_FD_123175 | JGI IMG/M metagenome (GOLD analysis project Ga0163144, IMG submission 123175) | Freshwater microbial mat bacterial communities from Lake Vanda, McMurdo Dry Valleys, Antarctica - Oligotrophic Lake LV.19.BULKMAT1 | ecosystem: Environmental > Aquatic > Freshwater > Lake...
CAGGAGGAACGCTGATGCCGGACGTCGTGGATACCGCGCTCGAGAACCAGCGGCGGAACATCGAGGCACGCACGGGCCGCGCCTACGACTCGTGGCTCGAGCTTGCTCGCTCGAGCGGTCACGAGAAGCACGGCGCGCTGCTGGCCTGGCTCAGATCGGAGCACGGCGTCAGCCACGGCGACGCCAACCGGCTCGCCTTCGATGCGCGACGGACCGAGGCGGCACCCGGTGGCGGCAGCGACGAGCTGGACACGGTCTACGTCGGGCCGAAGGCCGGCCTTCGGCCCTTCCACGATCATGTCATCGCCTTGGCCCGGGGCTTCGGCGACGACGTCAACCTGTCGCCCAAGCAGTCCTACGTCTCGCTCCGGCGGGCCAAGCAGTTCGCGACCGTCGGCCCGGCATCGGGTGGACGGCTGGAGATCGGCCTGAACCTCAAGGGCGTGGGGCCCGCCGGTCGGTTAGAGGCGACGACCGGGATGTGTACCTACCGCGTGCGCATGGCCTCGCCGGACGAGCTCGACGCCGAGGTCCAGGGCTGGCTGCGCGAGGCGTACGACCGGGCCTGACGGCGTCCGCAGCACACACCCGTGACCCGCTCGTCGCGGTAGGCTACCGGGGGGCCGGTAGCTCAGCGGTCAGAGCAAGGGACTTTTAATCCTTTGGTCGTGGGTTCGAATCCCACCCGGCTCGCCACGTCTCTGCATCATCCGTTCGAGTGCGTCAGTCCAGCGGGTTCACCCAGCGCAGCCCGGGGAAGCGTCCGAAGTCACGATCAGCGGAGCACAACTCGGCCCCGTGCTCGATGGCCAACGCCGCCAGGTGCGCGTCCGTGACGAGATTGCCCGCTGTCCCGACCGTCCCCAGGAGCAGGTTGTAGGTTCGGGACCTTCACTTGCGCAGATCGAGCTTCCGGATGGTCTCGTCGTCCTCGAGCATGGCGGCGAGCTGGAGGGCCTTGGTCAGGTCGACGCCAGGTCGAACGCCGATGTCGTCGCCCATGGACGCGACGACCGGATCCGATGGCCTGTCCGCGACCTCGCGTTCGAGAGCGTCCAGGATGAGGTCCAGGCCGTATTCGAACTCCTCGGCGAACTCGTAGCCGGGCCGCATGATGTGTTCGCTGACGAAGCGCGCGAGGTGCGGGTACTCGGTCGATGGGTATGGCTCCATCATCCGCTGGGTGACCTCCTCGACGTCCTCCGGCGTCTCGAAGGGCAGGCTCATCTTGGTCAGGGCGAAGCCGTAGATGTAGCCGTCCAGGACGGAGTAGGCGTGGGCGACCATCGCGCTGTCGAAGCCGGCGGCCTGCAGATTGCCGATGACCGCATCGTGGTGGCGCAGGTTGGCCGGCCCGGCCTGGACCCGCGCCTCCATCATCCCGATCGCCCAACGGTGACGGAGCAGCACGTCGTACATGGAGGTGCCCCGCCGGCGCATCTCGGCCTTCCACGGCGCGCCTTCGACCGGCAGGTGGATCTCGGCGAAGACGAGGTCGACGATGCCGTCCAGGACCTCCTCCTTGTTGGCCAGGTGGTAGTAGACCGCCATGGCCTCGACGCCCAGCGCCTGTCCGAGCTTGCGCATGCTCAGGCCGTCGATGCCGCCCTGGTCGGCAAGCTGCAGAGCAGTCTCGAGCACGCGTTCCCTGCTGAGCGGCTGGCGGCGGCGGGTGCGACTCGTGGTGGCCATGGGCTCCTGCGCTCTCAGGTGGTCGCGAAGACCGGGGGTTGACGCCCGTCACTTTACACCGTACAGTCCGGCCTGTCAGCTTTACACCGTACAGCGCCATTGGCGCCAGAGGAGAACCCACCGATGCAGGCCATGATCCAGGACACCTACGGCAGCGCCGAGGTGATGCAGCTCAAGGACATCGCGACGCCGGCCATCGGCCCGACCGACGTCCTCGTCCGCGTCCGAGCTGCTGGCGTCAACATCGCCGACTGGGCGGTCATGCACGGCCTGCCGTACATCGCCCGCCCCGTCTATGGCCTGCGCAAGCCCAAGGTCGCGGTCCGCGGCACGGACGTTGCGGGCGTCATCGACGCGGTGGGGGCCCAGGTCACGCGCTTCAAGGTCGGCGCCGAAGTCTTCGGTTGGGGGACCGGCTCGTACGCCGAGTACGCCGCCGTCGCCAAGGACGCGCTGGCGGCCAAGCCCGCGAACCTCTCCTTCGCCGAGGCGGCCGCCGTGCCGATGGCCGGACTCGTCGCCCTGCAGGCGGTGCGTGATCACGGCAAGGTCGGTCCGGGCTCGCGCGTCCTGATCAACGGTGCGTCGGGTGGCATCGGCACGTTCGCGGTACAGATCGCCAAGGCCCTGGGCGCCGAGGTCACCGGGGTGAGCAGCACCCGCAACCTGGACCTTGTGCGCTCGCTGGGCGCCGATCACGTCATCGACTACACGACCGAGGACTTCACCAGGAACGGCCAGCAGTACGACTTCATCCTCGATAACGTCTCCAACCGGTCACTGACCGATCTGCGACGCGCCCTGACCCCGACCGGGATGCTGGTCCCCAACGGCGGCAACTTCAGCAACCGCTGGATGGCCAGCGGCGGTCGGATCGTGCGCGCCGCGGTGCTCTTCTCCCTCGCCAGCCAGACCCTTGGCAACTTCCTGGTCGCGATGCGCCGCGAAGACCTCGAGACCCTGGCCGCGATGATCGAGGCCGGCTCCGTCCGCCCGGTCATGGATCGCACGTATCCGCTCCACGAACTCGCCGGCGCGATGGGCCATGTCGGCTCCGGCCGTGCTCGCGGGAAGGTGGCCATCACGTTCTGATCCGCGCGCCTCGCAGCCGACTGGACGCGGGGCACGGCGCCCCCGACGGTGACGTCCTGCCCATGCGCTTGGGGCCATCCGGCCGCGGCGCGGACTGGCCCTGTGCCGTCATGATGTGGACGACACGACTTCGCGTGGTGAGGGACCGCTTTGCGCATCCGACGAGGCCCCCTGTTCTGGGGCCTGCTCCTGATCCCCCTCGGGGCTATCCCGCTGCTGGTCCGCGCGGGCACACTGGACGCCTCCCGCTTCGTTGACATCGGCCGGTTCTGGCCGTTGATCCTGGTCGGGATCGGGGTCGCCATCCTCCTCGGTCGGAGCCGAGCCAGCCTGATCGGGACGGCCCTCGCGGCCTTGACCATAGGCACGCTCGGGGGCGCCGCCCTGGCCAGCGGCAGTCTCGTGGTCGGCGGCATCACCGACTGCGCCGCGGACCCGAGCCAGCTGTCCACCGACTCGGAAGACGGCGCCTTCGACGGGCGCGCCTCGCTGACCCTCGACCTCGACTGCGGGTCGGTCGACATCGAGACGTCCGAGGCTGCGGGCTGGACGCTCGATGCTCGGTACCGCAACCAGCCGCCCATCGTGACCGCGACCGGCACCAGCCTGGACGTGCGCGCGCCGAACGACGGCGGCTCGCATCGGCAGGAGTGGTCGCTGGTCGTGCCCGCAGCCGACCTCGCGACCCTGAACCTGACGGCCAACGCAGCCGCCGCCACCATCGACCTCGGCGGTGCGTCCGTCGAGCGGCTCGACGCCGACGTCAACGCCGGCGACCTGCGCATCGACGCGGGCGATGGGACGCTCGAGCGCCTGGACATCTCCATGAATGCCGGCCGTGCCCGGATCACCCTGGGAGGCTCCGCCCAGGGGTCGCTCTCCGCCAATGCCGGTGCCCTGGAGCTGTGCGTACCATCCGACGCGACCCTGCGCTTGCAGGTCCAGGACCAGCTGACCTTCGGGCAGAACCTCGATGACCGGGGGCTGACGCGCGACGGCGACACCTGGACGCGCGCGGGCTCGTCGGCCACCATCATCGAGTTCGACATCGAGGGCAATGCCGCCAGCTTCACGCTGGAGCCGGAGGGAGGCTGCTGACATGAACGACCGCCTGTATCGATCACGTTCAGACCGGATGCTGGCCGGCGTCGCCGGCGGCCTGGCCGAGATGTGGGGCGCCGACCCGTCCCTCGTGCGCATCCTGTGGGCCGTGCTGGTCATCCTGAGCGGCGGCCTGGCCCTGCTCGTGTACATCGTCATGGCCATCGTCGTGCCCGAGGGCGATCCGTCGCCTTGGCCACCGCCGAGTGCGCCGCCGACCGGCACCGACGCCTTCGTCGACCCGCTGACCGGGGCGGCTGTCGTGGGTGACGCGAGCGCGTTGTCGGGCGACGCCCCGCCCATCGCCGGCAGTGGCTGGACGACGCCGCCGCCGCGGCACGTCCGCACGCGGCCGCGCCCTGAGCCCAACGCGACGGTACCGCTGATCCTGGGCGGGTTCCTGGTGCTGCTCGGGGTATTCTTCCTGGTCCGCGAGTTCCTGCCCCAGATCGACTTCGACTGGTTCTGGCCGGCGATGCTCATCGTGCTGGGCATCGTCATCCTGGTCACCGCCCTGGGTCGCGGTCGCGGAGGCCCGGGAGCCTCCTCATGACCGGGAGTCGGCGCGGGTCGGTGACCGCGGCGACGTGGCTCATCGGCCTGGGCGTGGTCTTCCTCGTCCAGAGTGCCGCCGGGTGGTCGTGGAGCGAGGCCTGGCCGCTGTTCGTGATCCTGGTCGGGGTGGCCGGCATCGTGTCGGCGGTCCTGGATGGGTTCCGTGGCATCGGCGGCCTGTGGTCGCTGACGTGGCCCGTGGCCTGGACGCTCGTCGGCGGGGGGCTTCTGGCCAGCACGACCGGGTCGCTGGGCATCGGCCCGGGCGAGCTCGTCGGGCGCTTCTGGCCGTGGCTCGTCGTCGGCCTCGGCGTCTGGTTCCTGATCGGCGCGATCGTGCCCGGTGGGCGCGCCACGGAGTCGCTGGCCATCCCGCTCGACGGCGCGGAGGCGGCGTCCGTGCGCATCGCCTTCGGGGCGGGGGAGTTGACGACGCGGCCGGCAGCGGCAGGCATGCTCGTCGACGGCACCTTCCGTGGCGGCGTCAAGGAGCGTCGCGGCGGACCGGGCCAGGTGGAGCTGTCGCAGGACCTGGACCTGGGCATCCCGTGGCTGGATCGGGCGTCCGTGTGGGACGTCGGCCTGAGCGCCGAGGTGCCCCTGGACCTGCGCCTGGACACTGGCGCGTATCGCGGCCGCATCGACCTCGGGCCGCTGCGGGTGGCCCACCTGGAGCTGCACACGGGCGCCTCCGACACGCACATCCGCCTGCCCGCGGCCGCCGGGATGACCACGGTGCGCACGGAGTCCGGGGCGGCATCGCTGACCCTGGAGGTCCCGGCCGGCGTCGCCGCACGCATCCGCAGCCGCATGACGCTGGGCAGCACGAGCATCGACCAGGTACGGTTCCCGCGCTCGGGTGACGGCTTCGAGTCGCCTGGCTATTCGACCGCCGCGCACCGCCTCGACATCGACATCCAGGGTGGCATCGGCTCCGTGACCGTGATCAGCGGGGCGTAGGCCCGAAGGGGTCTGCCGGTGCGCCCGTCGCCGCGGGCGCGTTCGCGGCAGGGATGCGCCCGCCGGGCGGCGCGCTGGTCACGATGCGCCGCGGCGCGCTCGCGGTCGGCTTCGGGCGACGCAGCCGGCGGATGAGCAGCAGCACCTCGAAGACCGTCAGGAACGGGACGACGCGACCGGGTAGGAGCCGCAGGAGCAGGAACCGGACCAGGTGCTTGGGCATGCCCGGAGTCTACGCGCGGCAGCCGCCTGGGGCGCTATCGGGACCGGTACTGCGCATCGCACGTGCGTGACACGGTACGGCGGGGCGTTTCGCACCCCGATCGCAACGGTCGGAGGCGATCCGGGTCCGCTCGCCACCGATCCGACACCTTGTCGGTCCTGCCACGGGGCCGACCGCGACCTTCGCGCTCCGTAGCCTTCCGCCCACATCCGGCGAGGCCGCGATGTCCATGTCGCTTCGGGAGGAAGGATCGCAGGATGGATTCGGGAGATACCGCCTGGCTGTTGATGTCCACGGCCCTGGTCATGATCATGTTGCCTGGCCTGGCCCTGTTCTACGGCGGTCTCGTGCGCCGCAAGAACGTGCTCTCGACGATCATGCACAGCTTCTTCGGGCTCGCCCTGGTCAGCATCGTGTGGGTCGTCGTCGGCTTCTCGCTCGCGTTCGGGACGGACGTCGGCGGCCTTGGCCTCATCGGCGGCTTCGACTTCCTGTTCTTCCAGAACGTGGGCCTCGAGCCGTCGGCCATCTACGCCGTGACCGTGCCGTTCGTGCTCTTCGCGGGCTTCCAGATGATGTTCGCGGCGATCACGCCGGCGCTCATCACCGGCGCCTTCGCCGAGCGCAAGCGCTTCGGCTCGTTCGTCCTGTTCACCGTCCTGTGGTCGATCTTCGTGTACTCGCCGCTGGCCCACTGGGTCTGGTCGGTCGACGGCTGGCTGTTCAAGCTCGGCGCCCTCGACTTTGCCGGTGGCACCGTCGTGCACATCAGCTCGGGTGTGTCGGCCCTCGTCGTCGCCCTGCTCATCGGGCGTCGCGCCGTGAACGGCGATCGGATGGAGCCGCATGACGTCCCGATGACCGTCCTTGGCGCGGGCCTCCTGTGGTTCGGCTGGTTCGGCTTCAACGCCGGGTCCGCCGTCGCTGCCAACGGCCTGGCCGCCAGCGCCTTCATCGTCACCAATATCGCGGCCGCGGCCGGGCTCATCACCTGGGTCCTTGCCAGCTACGTGCGCGGGGGCAAGGTCAGTGTCGTCGGGGCCGCCTGCGGCGCCGTCGCGGGCCTCGTCGCCATCACCCCGGCCTCGGGCTTCGTGGGCGTCGGTGGTGCCCTGATCATCGGCCTCATCGCCGGTGGCCTGTGCTTCAGCGCCACGCTCCTGCGTGAGCGCCTCAAGGTCGACGACGCGCTCGACGTGTTCGCGGTCCACGGCGTGGGCGGCATGTTTGGTGCGGTCGCCACGGGCATCTTCGCCACGGCGGCCATCCAGCCCGCGTACACCGGCCTGCTGGAGGGCAACGCCACCCAGCTCGTCAACCAGCTCATCGCCGTCGTCGCGACCGTCACCTACGCCGTGCTCTCCACCTTCGTCATCGTCAAGGTCGTCGACGTCATCCTCGGTATCCGGGTCAACTCGGAGTCGGAGGAGATGGGCCTGGACCTCTCCGTCCATGGTGAGGCCGCCTACCAGTCGTAGCCAGTGGGGCGACGCACCGGTCGGGATCGGCTCCTCCCGGGTCCCGACCAGCGTCGCACCTCCGGATCCCGTCTCTCGCCTGCGGCCGCTGTCGACTCCCTCTCGACGGCGGGCGCTCCGTCACCTCCGCCGCATCGACCCCGGAGACCGATCAGATGGACCCCGACCGCCAGCAAACGTCCGACCGCCAGCCAGCGCCCATCCGGACCCCGCTCTATGACGAGCGCTACGAGCACGACGCGTGCGGCGTCGGCTTCGTCGCGGACGCCGGCGGCCGGTCGCGGGACCGGGTCCTGGCCCTGGCCCTGCTCGGCCTGTCCTCGCTCGGTCATCGCGGGGCCTTTGCCGCAGACGGCGAGTCGTCGGATGGCGCCGGCATCTCGTTCCCGTTGGATCCTTCCGTGCTCGTCGCGCTGGCGGGCTCCACCGTCGCCGGCCAACGACCCGGCGTGGCCATGCTGTTCCTGCCGCGCGGTCGCAGGGCTGAGCGAAGCGCCCGAGCGCTCGTCGAGCGGATCGTCGCCGAGGCCGGACTGGGCCTCATCGCCTGGCGGCCAGTGCCGTTCCGGCCCGCGGCGCTGGGCGCCGCCGCAGCCGCCTCCCGGCCGACCCCGATGCAGGCCATCATCGAGCGCCCGACCCGCGCCGCGGATGATGCGCGCCCGCTCACCGACGACGCCTTCGAGCGTCGCCTGGTCGTCGCCCGCCGTCGCCTGGAGCAGGCGGCTCGTGAGGCCGGCGGCGCCGTCGCGGAGCTGTCCGTGCCGTCGATGTCGTGCCTGACCGTCGTCTACAAGGGCCTGGTCGCCGGCGGCCACCTGGCCGACCTGTACCCGGATCTGCGGCTGCCGCTGGACGTGGGCTACGCGGTCTTCCACCAGCGCTACGCCACCAACACCCGTCCCGTGTGGCGCCTCGCCCAGCCGTTCCGCCACCTCGCTCACAACGGCGAGATCAACACCGTCCGCGGCAATCGAGAGCAGGTCCGCGGTCGGACCCGCGACCTGGGCGGCAGGGCGATCGCCGCGGAGCTCATCGCCGCCGGACCGCTGCTCTCCCCGGACGGTTCCGATTCGCTCTCCCTGGACGAGGGCCTGGAGCTGCTGACCACGACCGGCTGGGACCTGGCGCCGGCCATCCTCGCGGCCATCCCCGAGGCACTGCCCCTCCGCCGCGCGCCGCACCCGCACGTCGCCACGCTGCGCCGTCGGACGGCCGGCATGCTCGCGCCGTGGGATGGCCCGGCCGCCATCGTGTTCGCGGACGGTCGTCGGGTCGGCGGCCTGATCGACCGCAACGGTCTGCGACCGGCCGCCTTCGCCGTGACCCGCGACCGCCTCGTGGCGCTCGTGTCGGAGGCGGGCGCCGTGCCCTTCCCGGCCTCGGAGACCGTCCGCCGCGGGCGCCTCGGGCCGGGCGAGCTGCTGCTCGTCGATCCCGGCCGCAAGGCAATCCTGGAGGACACCGAGGCCAAGGCCTGGGCCCTCCGCGCGCTGCCCATCCACGACGCGCCGCGGCCCATCCATGAGGACGCGCCCGACGCCGCTGCGGCCAGCATGCGGCGCGAGACCGCGCATACCCTCCGCTACCTGGTGGGCCTCGACGCGGAGCGTGCCCGGCTGGACATCAAGACCATGGCCCTGGAAGGACACGAGCCGCTGTGGAGCATGGGCGACGACACGCCGACGGCCGGTCGCGGCCGGTTGGACCGACCGGTCGCCGATCACCTGCGCCAGGCCTTCGCCCAGGTCACCAACCCGGCGATCGACCCCGAGCGGGAGCGCATCGTCATGGACCTGCGGGTGGAGCTCGGCCGGCGGCCGGCCCTGCTCGGTGGGCCGCCGCGCGGCCCGCGCACGCTGCGCCTGGCCCGACCGATCGTCGCCGATCTTGATGGCCTCCTGGTGGCGCTGCGTGATGGCCGCCATCGGACGACGACGCTCGACGCGACGTGGCCGGCCACGGCGGGGCCGGACGGCCTGGCCTCGACCCTGGCCCGGCTGGCCACGGCCGCGGTGACCGCGGCGGAACGTGGTGTGGAGGTGCTCCTCGTCAGCGATGCCGCGCTGTCGCTCGATCGGCTGCCGGTCCCGTCCATCCTTGCTGCCGGGGCCGTCCATACCGCCCTGACCGCCTCGGGACTGCGCGGTCGGACCGACATCGTCGTCGACGCCAGCGACATCCTGGATGTCCACGGCATGGCCATGGTCCTGGCCGTGGGCGCGACGGCCGCCCACCCGCGTCTCGCCGTGGAGCTCGCCGCGGAGCTGGCTGGCACGCGCGGCGCCGAGGCGCTGGATGCCGCCGCGACCATCGCCAACCTGGTCGGGGCCTTCGAGGCCGGCCTGCGCAAGACGCTCGCCCGGATGGGCATCAGCGCGGTCGCGAGCTACGTCGGGGGCGCGCTCATCGACACCATCGATCTCGCCCCCGACGTCGTCGCAGCGTGCTTCCCGATGGCCGCCGCCTGGCCCGGTCGCACGACCCTGGCCGACCTCGGGTCGCGCCAGCTCCGTCGACGCGAGGCCGCCCTGGCCCTGCCGCCGACGCCCGCAGGCCGCGAACCCAAGCTCCCGGACCCGGGTTGGGCGCGCTTCCGCGCCGATGGCGAGGCGCACCTCTTCTCGCCCGGGATCGCCAAGGAGATCCAGGTCCTGTCGGGTTCGCTGGTGGATGTCGCCGCGGCCGCGTCGGCGCCCACCGAGGACCTCGATTCCGCACTCGTTCGCTACCGAGCGGCGCTCGCCCGTCCCGTGGCCGCGTCGTCGGTCCCGCGCGACGAGCTGCGCGTGCGTCCGCTCAGAGCGGCCGTGCCGCTGGACGAGGTGGAAGACGCGCGGGCCATCGCTCGTCGTTTCGTCGTGTCGGCGATGAGCGTCGGCGCGCTGTCGCCCGAGGCGCACCAGGCGCTGACCATCGGCATCCAGCGCGCGGGCGGCTCCGCGAACACCGGGGAGGGCGGCGAGGACCCGGCCTGGTATGTGCCGGGACCGGACGGCGGTCGTCGGGACGCCCGGATCAAGCAGGTCGCGTCGGCCCGCTTCGGCGTGACCGCCACGTACCTCGCCCGTGCCGACCAGCTGGAGATCAAGATCTCGCAGGGGTCGAAGCCGGGCGAGGGCGGCCAGCTGCCCGGACGCAAGGCCACGGCCTACATCGCGGCCCTGCGCCGCGGCCAGGCCGGACAGAGCTACATCAGCCCGCCGCCGCACCACGACATCTACTCGATCGAGGACCTCGCCCAGCTCATCGCGGACCTGCGGGCGATCAATCCCGCGGCCCGCATCGGCGTGAAGCTCGTCGCCGGGCGGGGTGTGGGGACCATCGCCGCCGGCGTGGCCAAGGCCGGCGCCACCTATATCCACTTGTCGGGGCACGCCGGCGGGACCGGTGCCTCGCCGCTGTCGTCGATCAAGCACGTCGGCGCGCCCTGGGAGCTGGGGCTGGCCGAGGTCCACCAGGTCCTGCTCCGCAACGACCTGCGCGACCGGATCGCGCTACGCTCCGATGGTGGCCTGCAGACCGGCCGCGACATCCTGGTGGCCGCCCTGCTGGGTGCCGAGGAGTACGCGTTCGGGACCGCGGCCCTGGTGGCCGTCGGCTGCGACATGGCCCGGCAGTGCCACCTGGACACCTGTCCGACCGGCATCGCCACCCAGCGCGAGGATCTGCGGGCCAAGTTCACGGGCACGCCCGAGATGGCCGAGCGCTACTTCCTGGCCATCGCCGAGGACGTCCGCCGCGAGCTCGCGGCGATCGGGGCACGGTCGGTCGGCGAGATCATCGGCGAGAGCCGGCGGGTCCTGCGCCCGATCGCCGCCGCTCGGGCCGAGCTTGACGCCGTCGTGGGCGCCTCGTCGTGGGCTGCGGATGCGGCTCGTCGGGCCGATCCCGGCCTGCCGGCTCGCACGGCTCGCCATCAGCCGGCCTCGCCGCTGGAAGCACGGATCGCCGCCGCGTTCCGCGACCAGGGCCCGGTCAGCGCCAGCGGCCTGCGCGTGACCACCGCCGACCGCTCGTTCGGCGCCGGCTTGACGGGCGCCCTGGAGCGTGGCGAGCTGCGTGGCCCGGTCCGCCTGGAGCTGCATGGCGCCGCTGGGCAGTCATTCGGGGCGTTCGCCGGGCCGGGTGTCTCGCTGCGGCTCGTGGGCCAGGCCAACGACTACGTGGGCAAGGGCCTGTCTGGCGGCCGGATCACCGTCGCGCCAGAAGCGGACCTCGCGGTCCCGGCCTCGGGCGAGGCGATCGCCGGCAACACCTGCCTGTACGGCGCCACCAGCGGCCGGTTGCACCTCATCGGGCGGGCGGGCATGCGTTTCGCGGTCCGCAATTCCGGTGCCACGGCCGTCGTGGAGGGCATCGGTCCGCACGGCTGCGAGTACATGACCGGCGGGGTCGTCGTGGTCCTCGGCCCGGTCGGGGCGAACTTCGGGGCCGGCATGACCGGCGGACGGGCGTACCTGTACGACCCGAGTGGCCGACACGCCGCCGCGCTCCACGGGGATAGTGTCGCCGCCACCCGCCTCGTCAACGTCGCCGCGGACCGGGAGGACGGTGCCGACCGTCTGGTCGAGCTGCGCTCCCTGCTCCAGGACCATCGTGACGCCGGCTCGGACCTGGCCGCGCGACTGCTCGCGGACGCGGATGGCCTCGCGGCGCTGTTCTGGGTCGTCGAACCGGTCGCTCCGGTCGCTCCGGTCGTGGCTAACCAGGTGGTCCCGGCCCGGTCTGCCGTGGAGCGGCCCGCTGCGCCGGCGACCCCCGCCGCCGTGCGCGTCGCCGAGGCCGATCCAAGTACCAGCCAGGCCAGCGCCTAGGTCGGCCGCGCGCAGCGCTCGCGGCCCGCGATGGAGGCTCGGGCGCGCAGCGCAACCGGATGGCAACCCTTCCGTATCCGTGGCGACGCCGCGGCCAGCACGCCGCCGACCTACCCTCGATGTCCATGATGGGGAAGCGTC
>Ga0163144_10023815_pt1 | contig 12059 bp, 8 predicted proteins | sample OliLak19BULKMAT1_FD_123175 | JGI IMG/M metagenome (GOLD analysis project Ga0163144, IMG submission 123175) | Freshwater microbial mat bacterial communities from Lake Vanda, McMurdo Dry Valleys, Antarctica - Oligotrophic Lake LV.19.BULKMAT1 | ecosystem: Environmental > Aquatic > Freshwater > Lake...
CGCCAGTTCAAAGTCCCGAGTGATGGATTGCCAGCTGGATCCCTGTTTAATTACAGTGAATCCACCGCCGACGATTGGGAATCCATAGAGGGCGACTTTGACTTGGCCATTACCGGCGACTCGGTCTTTGTCTATTGCATGACGGACAATGAAACCCAAGTGCCCTTGGTCGGACTCAGTACCGATGTCACCTGGGCCGAATCGGGCAAGGACATTGAAGAGTACGGGACCGATGCATCGGCACAACCCGACGTCCTCATTGAATTTGGCTCCATTGTCTTGGAACATTATTCCAAGTATGAGTATACGGGAGAACCGGCCGTCGATGGTTATACCGTCGAGCAAAAAGATGCGATGAAGGCCAGTTATATGCAACCCTCCAATTGGGCTGGGGATGGATACACCTTTAGTGGTGCCACCAGCATGGGTATGATGTGGACGATGTCGGCGACTCTTCTACTCGTATTGTGGGGCACTGCTGCATCTCAATAATCATTTTCACGTCTATCTTGTCGGTGGTTCTGTCTCTGACGGTTTCTTGGGAGACACAAGATAACTGGTTGGGCGATTTCTTTATCTGTTTATTTGTAAAAACGAAGCATTGCTTTTGTTCTTGTCGGTATCCTCTGTAATTAATTCATGGTGAGCCAGGCAGGCTGGAAACAATCATATTGTCGCTTTTGCAGTCTCGTCTTTTGTAATACAGTATAACAAATAATACTATTATTTTTAAAAACAATAATTTGTTTCGTGTTTCTTTTATCGGGGATTGCTTTGTAGAGACGTCGTCCATTCCAATATTTTACTCTCCATCCTTCAAAGTGAAGCCAACTTATGTTTCTAGTACTTTTACGAACGGACACAGATCTGATTAGTTTGGATTCTCCACTTTCAAAATAATAGTTAGTCCATTTCAAAGCTTGCAATGCGATCGTTCCGGCATGGTGTTATGGGTGCCCAATCGATATCTACCAACATGTTCGTACCATAGCCTGAAGAGATATCGTCGATCCATTGAGGGGAGCCAAGGAGTTTGCCACGGCCACTGTCATGGCCGAATATGCTACAGTAGTGTAATTATTGCGGTGAATTTAATTCATGCTCACCCCTCCCAGTCCCTTAGCACTAATGTTCGTGAGCAAAGATACTCTAATTCAATAGTGGAGCAGCTGTGCATCCTTCTTAATTACTTGTTGCAAATCTGAAACATTAGGCCATATTTGGCAGTTCCATAGGACAGCCCAGACCAGACTTTAAAACTCTAACTTTTAGAATACATTGCCTTTTGACCCTCAGCAAGAGGTGTCTAATTCCATTTTTCAACAAAATTGGCTTTTAGATGGATTCAGGATCTGTTCTCTTGTGCAACAAAGCTTGTCCCCAAATGAACCATTAGGGGGGCAGCTGTGCATCCTTCTTAATTGCTTGTTGCAAATCTGAAACTTTAGGCCATATTTGGCAGTTCTATAGGACAGACCAGACCAAACTTTAAAACTCTAACTTTTAGAATACATTGCCTTTTGACCCTCAGTAACAGGTATCTGATCCCACTTTTCAACAAAATTGGCTTTTAGATGTATTCAGTATCTATTGTCCTGTGAAGCAAAGCTTATCCCCAAAATGAAGCAACAGTGGAGCAGCTGTGCATCTTGCAGAATCAGGTTGGACCGCTGTTTGGGTCGGGAAATCTCGGGATAGCTGTCGCGATCGGGACCCCCACTGTCACGAATTACTGTGCGTTCCATGAACAATTCAGACCGTCGTACTCCTGTGTGGGCCAGACAAAAAACGACACAACACCACAACAGCCGACACGTCGTTTCTTCCATACTGTACTACTACGACTATCTAGCTAATTAGTAGGATGGCCAGGTTGCGCAGAATTCCATACTAAAACATTGTGCTATCGCATGCATCATTCTTTTTCAACTGATCCTTCTATAACTGACTCCGAGTGGCGCTAGGCGACAAGAGCAACACAAGAGCAACGGATCCAAGTCTACAATAAAGTACGAGATCGACGAGAAGGAAGAAGGGAGGATTGTATCATCCGAAGGACCGCACCATTGTATTAGCCGGAAGAGGAAGTATTGATCAACGGCTACGTTGACGACGCGAAGAAGAGGACGGCATCCACAGCACCTTGAGCAATAGACGGATTGGATCATTGGATCATCGGATCAATTCAATAGCATCGGAAGAAGAAGAAGGATAGTCTATAAGGTGAGAGAGCTGCATACCCAGTTTGATTTTGTGATTGGCCTGTAGAATAATTTATTGAGTGAATGGCTTAGCTTCAAACAGTACTGTTATTGGCACCCTCGTTAATACAAGCTCACATCTATTGGCAAGGTTACTATAATTATTACAAGCTCTTGCGGGCACGAATTGCTACCGAAAGCGAGATAATTACAGTAGGTTGAGACTTCTTGGAGCAGTAAACGGAAAGGAGCTGCGAGCATATTCAACTGATTCCATTCGCCTAACTAATTCGATTTACAAAAAAGGCACAGCTTTTATCACGATGAAGATTCTGCTATCTGTACCAGTGTCATTGCTTTTGCAGCAACAGACGATTATGAAGGTCGCTTCCTTTCAAGTGTCATCTGTGAGTCGCCATCATTTTGGTGTACCTCAGTTCCCCTACAACAATGAGGCAAGTATATCTCCATCATTATTTGCAAACAACCATCCACAACAGCAACAACAACGAGTCGTTTCCTTGTTTATGACCACCACAGATACAGAACATGACTTGAATTCCAAGGATCCCTTTATTGTATTGGGATTAAACTCCAATGATCCTTCTTGCCTTGACAAAAAAGTTATTAAACGGGCGTACAAAAGATTGGCCTTGAAATATCACCCCGATGTGGCCACCCATCCCAATTCGACTGACGAAGAACGACGACAAGCCTCAGAAAACTTTGGCAAAATCAATGCGGCCTATCAAACACTTTTGCAAGGAAAAGGTAGGGGCAGCAGTAGTGCGTCTTCGTCCTCTTCTACCAGCGAGGGTGGTTGGACTCCTCCTCATCGTCGAAGCCAATCCTACACGTCATCTTCCTCCAATTCATATGGTGGCAGTGGTGGCGATTCGTCGTGGGAAGATTTATTTTCGGGCAAGTATACCAAACAACAAGACGAAATGTACGATGCAGGTGATGATTCCTTTGGATCTATTTTTGCTGATTTAATGGCGGGAGCTGCCGGTGCTGCGGCAGGATACTCTTCGTCATCACGAGGTGGTGGCGGTGTCTTTCAAGATTTTGTGGAATTTTTAGAACGCAATGTCGATGGTTATGGAGGCTTTGATGGCAGTGGCAGTAGCAGAGGCGGTAATGATGGGGAATTGGAATTTTTGTTGCAAACAGGGAGTGTGAAAGAAGTAGGAGATGAAGTGGATGACACTGAGTTGGTCGTCCAGCAATTATCCACCAAGTTGCAAGATTTGGAACAAGAAATTTTGAACATTAACGCGGATCTTGCTGGAGGTGGTTTAAAGTTTTCGGAAAAGATTGCCTTGCAAGAACGCCAATCTGAATGTCAAGCGCGCAAAAAAGTTGTGGAACAATATTTGAAACAAGCACGAAAACGACTGTTGGCCTTGCAAACCAGATACAAACAACTCATTGTGGGAGGTGCCAATGATGAAAAAGTGGGAGGAGGTGGTAGATCTACTAGGAGGAACACCAACAGTAGTGGTCAGACAGGATCCACGGCATCATCGTCCTACCCTTCGTCGTCCTCATCGTCGACTCGCTCTACCGACCCAGACGAGGCGTGGAAAACGGAAGGATTTGGGTCCAGTGGAAGGGGACGAGGAAGTGGTCGAAGACGTGTGCCTCGATCCACAGCCAATACTGACAGTTCCAGCTACACATCTACCAATGCTAGTAGTGGAGGGACAAACATGGGAGCACCCTCATCCTCGAGTGGTGGCACTGGTGGATACCAACAGTCATCTTCCTCCAGTGCAACACGACAACAACCAACACCATACTCCTCACCGTCAACCTCGTCATCGAATGAATATATTCCACCACATCGACGGGCATCCAATTATGCCAAACAAGTAGAGGACGATAAAAAACGTCTGCGAGATTTGCAAGTGGATGATGAATTTGAAAAATTGAAAAAAGAATTAGGATTGTAAATGAAAACAACACACTACTATAAATGGACGGTGAAACTTGTCAGTGCATTTGTGCGCACACTGGTACATAGGTCGGCAGCTTTAAGGCTGTTGCTCTTGCTCTTTTGGATTGTCTTCCTTTTCTTCCACTACTGCCACGAGTTGATTATTGGCTTCCGGAATGTCTTCCAATATTGCCACACTGGCGATGGTCGTTCGTGCCGTGGAGGAAATATTACTGCTTCGTCCGTGCATCGCAGCAGCTGCTGCTGCTGCTGCTCCTGGTGGATCCATGCTGTTTTTCTTGTTCGTTTCCAATACTTGCTCTTGTCGTTGTCGTTTGGCTTGGGCGGCCGTCGGGATGGGAACGTCTTGCAGTATTTGATAGACGCACCACGCCCACGATCGGTCGGGTTCGACCGTTCTCCACCTGGCGAGTTTGGTCCGAATGTAGACAAAAAAATTCAAAAATCCATTCAGAGGTGCAAGGAGGGCGGTAATGCATTGCAAAATGGCCAAGGCGCCCGCGTTTTTACTGTCTTGCAATTCTTGCGAATCCATAGTCGCTGAAATCCCGCCAATCAAAACAAACCAAATGCCCGAATTGATATAAATTAATGTATACAAAATGGCTTGCGTCCGGACTTGAAGAATGCGTTTTTCAAAGGAACTCAATTCTCGGGATTGAGGAGGCTGTTGTGATTCGGTGGTGGTGGAGGTGGCATGGTTGGATTTGGTACTGCCTGTAATAATGGCGGAAGTAGCAGCCCTTATGGCAGAAGTGATGGTATTCTGACGACTCGCGGTAGAATGGTTGTTGGTGCTGTTGTTGTTGTTGGTAGTAGCCGAGTTGGTTGCGCTGTTAGTAGTCGTCGTCGTCGTTTGAAATTGAAAGGCATTGGACTGTTTCATTTTTTGACGGACCGTCCAATATACGGCAAAGGTAGCCAATATGCTGACACCCGTGACCAAGGCTTGTGCCATGGCTGCCACTTGTATAAGTGGCTCGACAAGACCAAAATGGTCACAAAAGTCCATTTGGATTTCGTCTTGTTCGGTCACGATGAATAATTCGTTGCCGCTCGCTTGTTCTGTTTGCGCGTGTAAGAATTCCGTACAACCATAGGGATAGGTCGCCATGTAACAAAAGGGAAGCAAGGGAGGTGGATTGAACAATTGGTACGCCGCGGCCATGGAACAAACACTCAGCGGCACCATGGCGACACACCCATGCGCCGTCCATTCCCACCATTTCAGACTCGCCGCACAAGCGCACTTGCGGCGTTCCATGTCGTATCTGGAGACGGTGGCTTCTTTCCAATTGTACCGCACGGTCGCCAAATAGTACAAGGAAAGAAAACAATTGTAACAACATCCCGTCCAAATCAAAGTGGTCAAAATGTAGCCTTGTGCGGCACACGTAGCATCATTGCCTTGATTGATATTGGTTGGTAATGGCAAGTCGGAGGGTAACATGATGGGTGTCACCAAGAGGACTAAACTCATGAAAATGTCGGAGGAAGCAATATAAAATAAGAGCCGGTGCATGATTTGTTCCTTCATTTTTCGACGGGCCATGTAGACAATGCAACTGCTGCCCAGTAGCGATAAAATGGAGGAAGTATAGAGTAACACCAGCATGGCAGTCCCCAGTGGCAGAGAATAAGGAGCGTATTCCACGAGATAGGGCGAGACGTAGGGATCTGTTGTTATACTTGTGTTTACACTTGTGTTTGTTGTTGTATTCATGATTTCGTCTTGTTGTTCGTCACCATCCAACCAAGAAGAGGCAAACGACGGCGCCTCGGTTGGCGTCCACGAGGAGGAGGAATTCATCTCTAGGAATACTAGAGTCGTCCCATTCTCCTCGTTCATTATGGTGGCATCACTTCTATAGCTTTTCGCTCTCCGCAACTCGAATAATAATACTGTCAAGTTAGATATAGAGCAGGGAGTAAATGCTTTTGAAAGGCAGATATAGAGCAGGAAGGAAATGCTTTTGATACGTCAAACAGGACTTCTAGCTACCTAAAGTGCTCTAGTAGTCAGAACGTCGCCCTCATTCTTTCGCGTGAATCTTGCTATTGGTTCGCTGTGAACCAATGTGTCGCGTTTTTTTTAAGTTTCTGTAACTAAAAAAGGATTTCCTGAAAATTATACAAAAAGTTGAATTGATAAGTATACTTAAATAAAATGGTATCGATATTTAAACATGGTTTCAGTGCAAGAATTAAAGAGAATCTGAGAGAAATAGGAGATCATTTGTCGCGGTACTAAACTACTGTACATTCTACTTGAACGTTAATGCGAACATAAATTACGATTAACGTCTGCTTAACGCTCGCAAAGAAAGATGTTCAAACAAGGCGTCGCGCGCGCCCCGCCTTGCATTGGAATACTGTACCACAGCTCTTGTACGGCACGGCACGTATGTACGCATGCCCTACTAACCTGGTAAGAATGATAACTGCATGCGAGTAAACTGTTCAAAACCAATATCGCACTACTAGTAGCTACCGCACTACTGTGTCTGGTCGGCTTTGAATTTTTCGAACGCTTATTCGCCAAGCAAGCACGAACGCTCTCTCTGGTCCGCGCCAAGCTAAGACCCTCCTCGCCTGATAAAATTGCGTGATAAATTGCGAGTTGCTTCAGACCTATCCTCCATCCTGCCATAATTTTCTTTTGACGACAATGCCACCATCGTCAGAAGAACAAAGATTGAAACGGAACGAAGCATCCAAGCGTTGCATGGCAAACAAACGCGCTCGTAAAAAGGCACAAGACGAAGAAGACAAACTCAAAAAGAAGAAAAAGAATTTGCAAGACAGGATTGGACGCCGAAAAAACAAGACAGACCCAACGTCAATCGCTGAAGTCGAACAGTACAGAGCCGAGATTGCGGAGATCAATCGCCAACTCGCGGCACCGACAATCACCATGTCTGGCACCAACTACAACAATAACAGCAACACCAACAATGATCGTCCCCCTTTGGGACGACGCAGCGCCGGTGCAGCCGGTGCAGCCGGTGCAGCCGGTGCAGGCTTGGCAATGCCATTTGGCGGAAGCCGATCACCTTCTCCGCAGGGGCAAGTAATGTTTCGTGGTACTGGTAGCAGCAGTCCATCCGGACCACCTCGTGCCATCTACCCTCCCGGTGTGCCTCCCGGTGTAGTCTTGTCGGACATTCAGCAGCGATACACCGGAAGTCGATCTGCTTCGCCGGCGGCGGGGCAAATGATGGTCCGCAGTGGCAGTCCATCCAGCTCTAGCCGATCCGCTTCATCACTTGTCGCAAGAACTAGTCATGGTACTGGCAGCCCCTCGCCCGCCAGACGGATGACTGCCCATCCTTTGGGGTCACCACGCAACCCCCCTCCTGTTCCGTTCGATGCGGGTATTGTCCCTCCACCTCCAATTCAGTTGGATGCTGGTATGGCGGAAGTTCTCCGAACTTTGCCCGAAGCAGAACGGGGTGATTTTTTGAGAGACACACTCCAGCAACAACGCCAGCAACAATCAGAGACGTTTCACTCTGTGCTGCAGCATCAATCCGCGTATATGGCTCATGCGGCAACTGTCCACGCGAACATTCATAGCCAAGAGAACATGTACAGCGCTCTTGGCTATTCTATAGTACGCACCATCCATTGCATGTATTTTCTACTAGTATTCAGTGCTTTCTGTCTGCCACTCAACACTTCTATGCTATTATTGTTTTAGGGTGAAAACCACGTCGATCACTATATGCGTGGCAATGACAATGATATGGTAAGCGCTGCTTTAAGTATCCCCGTTCGATGTTTATTGTCAGTCACTCAACATGAATTTGCTGTCTGATTTTAGCATGGCGAGGAGCACAATTATGGCGATCACTACAATCGTGGCAATGACAATGGCGCTTACAACAATGGCGGCTATGGCAATGGCGGCAACTACGAGGAACATCCTGTTCGTGGTGACGATGGCATTGATTTGCCCCCCACGGAGCCCGCATTTCGTATCTTGTTTCCTGCCTCGGCTGAAACGACGAATGCTGCTCGCGCAAGTGGTTCCACACAATCCCCTTCGGTTGTTCTTGGAACAACCACGTCCGCCGTTCCCACAACGAACGCACCTGCACCTTCAAGTGACAGGGAATTGGATCCTTCGATTGGAGGCGCCAGGGTCTCCTCGCGCCCCACTTCTGCCGATGAAGGCTCGCAGTTTTTGAGACACATGTCTGTTCCGCCGGAGCCTTCAAGCGGCAGGGTCTTGTTTCCTCCGATTATGGGCCCCATGGTCTCCTCGGCTAGCCCTTCTGCCAACAGAATCAATTTCTCGGTGTTTGGAAACGCATCTGCTGCCCCAACTGGAGGCGCTTTTGGAACCTCTTCCTTGGGGTTGGGACCAACTAGAGTCTCAATTAGATCTGAAGGCGTCAATTCTGGAGATGGCATTGGTGCTTCCGCTGCTAGTTTTGGAACCTCGAGTGCAGGGAGCTCTACAAAAAAACGCAGAGCCTCGGACGATTCCGAACCTATCTCAAAGAGAAGCCGTGTAGCCTGCCCGAGGGCTTGTCGTGGTTCTGACGACACGGAGAACGAGGCTCCTGCCTCAAACGAGGATCCTGCCTCAAACGAGGATCCTGCGTCTGGAACCAAATCCAAGCTTAAGGGCCGCCCCAAGAAGGGTTGAGCAGAACAAGTTCGAATGACGAGCCGCATGGTGTCGCCCAGCTTTGGCCGTGAATAAAAGAAATATATAACCTTCCCTTCTGCATGGCATAAGTTCGAATGACGAGCCGCATGGTGTCGCGCAGCTTTCGCCGCGAATACAAAAAAATTTCGCTCGAAGATTTATTTTAGCCAATTCTACCAAATAGAAAAATCGAAAACGACAATCAAAACAACAACAATAATGAACGAATCTAATCATGGTAGATAATCAAAAATAAATATATTACATACACTCAATAGTACTTCTTGCAAGTAAAAATAATAGCCTGCTTCTATATCCGCTTCCTCTACATACTTGTGGACAAAAAGATTGTACTGTACTCTCGCCTAGCTACTGTATGCAAACTGTGGCGTACAACGACGTCTTCGTATCAAAATCAATGTACGGTCGGTTCGGGCAATCGAGGAAATTGTGGTGCTTTTCCCGTCGATGAATCATCCATCATTGGTTTCTTCCGTAGAGACGGTGGATTGGGTTGACCCGTCATGGCCAAGATACGATCCCAAATGGGTCCTTGAGGATCCATGGATCGAGGACTAGTAGCGACCAATTGTGGAATGGGAATATACACCGTCCGATTATTCACCATGCCAACGGAAAATCCCGTCAATCCCGACATACATCCATGGACGGCATTGTGTGCCAATTGATAACAATACAGACTGTCGGTCGCATTGGCCGGTACCGATCGGACCGAATAAGATGGATCAACATATTTCATACGAACCTCTTGGTTTTGTTCTTTGAAATACTTCACAATTTCATCTCGAATGTATTCGGCAATGGGTTGTAATTTGTCATTGCCACTGCCGGCTTCTTTCTCGGTCGATTTGGGAAAAAGATCTTGACCTGCACCTTCCGCTACCACCACCACGGCATGTTGTTTTTCTTGGACCCGCTTAAAAATGTGTGGCAACATGCCCTGTTCTCCTCTCAAGACAATGGGAACTTCAGGAACCAACACGGCATCCACATCTCCAGACGCCAAGGCCGCAAAGGCGGCTAAGAATCCGGCCGATCGTCCCATGAGTTTAATGACACCAATCCCATTGGGGAGGGTGCATCGTGCTTCCACCAGGGCCGTTCGAATACTATTTTGTGCAGCTTCCACAGCACTGTAAAATCCAAAGGATCGATCAATGTAATCAATATCATTGTCAATGGTTTTGGGAATGCCTGCCACGGCCACATTCAAGGCAAGTTCCCGACAGGCTTGATGGACCTTGTAGGCCGCACGATGGGTACCATCACCACCCACAATGTACAAATGAGAAATCTCGTAGTCTTGTAAAAATTTCAAGACGCACGTCAAATCCAATCCACCACGAGATGTCTTTAATACAGAACCACCTTCGTGGTGAATTTTTTCCACGTATTCGTTCGTTAATAAGACGGGTGCATAATTATAACCCTTTCCGTCTGTAGAAGGCAAGAATCCTGTCCAACCACCAACGACACCCCACACTTGTTTCGCCTGGTAAGTCGTATATAAACACCGTACCAATTCACGAATCACATTGTTTACCCCAGGACATAATCCACCGGCCGTGACAATGGCCGCCTTGACGTGGGAGGGATCAAAATGAAGAGGCGATCGTTTGCCGGCGCGATAAAAGGCACGGGTTTGACAGGGCATGCCTTTTTTGCGAATGGTATCCACCAGTACCAATCCGTGATCCGTTTGTTCTTGTTCGTCTTTGGCAAGGGACTCCACTTTGGCTACGAAAACTTCATTTACTGGGGCAAAGGCGAGTTTGGTGGATTGGAAGGACTCCAAGTTGTTGTCTTTGTTAACGTCGTGTGGGTCCATTTTGCTGTATAGTATTTGTAATATGGATTGTTGTCTGATATTTGTTATGGATTTGGATGGGCCTTTCGCTTTCTTTTTTATGTTTCCTCAGGGCACAGTTGCTAGAAGCAGCAGTTGTAGTACTAGTACGACTTGGCTGTGTTGTAATTGAAGATAGTGCCAGCTGTTATCAGCAGAGAGCAAGTTGCTCCATGAATTACTACTAGCTAGCTAGTACTTCAAATGCCACCGTTCCATTATCTTTCAGGAAATCTTTTTGGATCCTTTGTCGTGAGGGGGTCAATGAATAATGACCTTGTCTTCGAAGAACATCTGACCTGGTGGGATTCATAGCCCGGATGGGTTCACGGATGGATCACTCCTGCCATTCTCGTGACTGTGCCAGTGACCAGACACAGTGCCTGCTGTGTCTGACAGTCATGCTTTGCTCTGGCAGATTGTTGGAACATGTGTTCCAGAGAGGGAAAATTGTCAGTCTCATTTTGAAGGTGAGTGTCATTCCTGATGGATTGATCTTTTTGTCAAGAACTTGGCAGAGCCAGACAAAACCTAGAAAGTTGCAATTGCAGCAAAGACAAGGATGATGAAAATCCAGAGACAAAAAAATTGTGCAAAAAACTGTCAGGATGGGCTCAGGCACCAAATGGGATTGTTTAGCTGATTGTGAAATGGCTTGTGTTTCAGATGGATGGTGTGATGCTTTCATCTGCTCAGTTGTGAACCCAGCTGTGGAAACAATTTTTTCACAAAACAACAAAGTGTCACACACAGGAATGATGAGCGTGCACTTGAGCATTCCAATTCAAACAAAATCATGTGACAAAATTCATTGACAACTTTGTGACAAGATTTCTTTTGCAAAGTTGCATAAAAAATCCCACATGTGACATGTTTCTCTAATGAATTTGTGTCTCGATGTGTCACTGTTGTGCACCACGCTAAAAGCTACAGGCCTTTTGAGTTGTTTGCAAATGAAAATTGTAAGCTTTAGAATGAAGCTAAAATGAATGCAATGTTTGAGAGAGGTTCAGCTCGAGATCCCTCGGCGCAGTCCTCTCTCTGCTGAGTTGAACGATGCTTCTGGGTGAAGAATCGGCGTGCCAGTTGCATGGAATCTCATCCGCGCGGGAATTGCTTTGTTGCAACGACAGCTCGTGTTGTTCCATCCAGAACAAACCGTCTTCTAGGCGTCATTGAGAGGGCAAAATGTGCAGCCGTCATGTCACATAGGCGCTTGTTCTTGCGTGGTCTTGGAATCTACCCTTAGAGACCTTCTTCACTGCTTGTGAAGAGTTGGGCTAGTGGCAACTAGTCCGAAGCGCTGAGAAGCGTGTCTTTTGTGAATGAGTCACGACCCTGTGAGTCCTGCATGAGGATGCTCTGTGCATAGCC
>Ga0163144_10023816_pt1 | contig 12059 bp, 5 predicted proteins | sample OliLak19BULKMAT1_FD_123175 | JGI IMG/M metagenome (GOLD analysis project Ga0163144, IMG submission 123175) | Freshwater microbial mat bacterial communities from Lake Vanda, McMurdo Dry Valleys, Antarctica - Oligotrophic Lake LV.19.BULKMAT1 | ecosystem: Environmental > Aquatic > Freshwater > Lake...
GTCGGAGAGGGGGGGCAGGAGGGCTGAGGAGATGCGGAAATTTATCCCGTTTTATGTATAATAGAAAAGCTTAGTGAAAATAATTTAAACGCTCTAATCACATACGATAAAAACTTGCAGCATCAGCAGAACTTTAAAAAATATCCCATTACTGTTTTTGTATTAAGCGCACGGGTTAACAGCTATCCTGTTTTAACGAAATTATCGCCCCAGATTTTAGCCCATTTATCCCAGCAATTAGTTGCCGGCCCAATTGAGATCAAATAATTGTAGAAGAACTAAACCTCCGCGATCACGCTAATTCCGCCTGTAACCACATCATTAAGCTTAGCAGATAGTTTTGTTCCGAGAGGAAAGAACATATCCACACGCGATCCGAATTTAATGAAGCCGCATTGATCGCCTTGCTTTACTGTTTCATTTTCTTTGCCATAAAAAACAATTCTGCGGGCAAGGGCTCCTGCAATTTGGCGAAAGAGAACCTCCCCTCCGAATTTACCTCCCCCCTGCCCCCCTCCAAAGGGGGAAAGAACCACAGTTGTTCTTTCGTTCTCAGTAGATGATTTTGGATGCCATGCATATAGATATTTTCCCGGATGGTATTTGTAATAAGTAATTGTTCCATTCATTGGGTAGCGGTTCACATGCACGTTGATGGGCGACATAAAAATAGACACCTGCAAACGCTTGTCTTTAAAATATTCATTTTCCATTACCTCTTCTATCACTACCACCTTTCCATCGCAGGGCGAAAGAATGTGTTTGTCATTCAGCGGAATGTTACGTGAAGGATTGCGGAAGAACTGCAATACAATAATGAGCAGAAATCCGGATAAAATATAACCTATCCATTTTACTATTTCATTTCCTCCGGCATAACAAATAACAGTATTCAATATCACGATGAAAATAAGGGAGAGAATAATGGTGGCGGTGCCTTCTTTGTGGATCATAAAACTGAGTTGTAAAGAGTAAAATTGATAAATCAAAAGTTCTGCATATATTTGAAGAAACGGTTCAGAAGTGAAAAATACACTAAGATTTTCCGAAAGTAACAATTTTTCCCGCATTCGATTTTCGTTTTTATTACTCTCTTTCCTTCACTCCTGTGTCCTGATCGGTCAGGGAGTTAAGTTTCAATTAGTAACAGGAACAAAAAAACACGATGATGCAAGATGCATCATTCAAACCTTAGACAGCGGCTATGCCGTGGTGGGTTCTACAAGCGCATTTGGCAACGGCCTTTCTGACATCTATCTTACAAAGATCTCGAAAACAGGATCCGTTACATGGCAGCAGGCATTTGGAGGTACAGGTGTTGACAAAGGAAGCTCATTGATCCAAACTGCGGATTCGGGTTATGTAATTACAGGATACAGCAACAGCGAAACCACCGGCGGGTATGATGTATATCTCTCCAAAACTGATAAAAACGGAACATTGGAATGGTCCAATAATTACGGGGGCTTTGATTGGGATTTTGGCAACAGTGTTATTCAAACCGCGGGCGGGGGTTATGTTATCTGCGGAAGCACCTTTAGTTACGGAAAAGGGAGCGCAGATGTGTATTTGCTGAAAACAGATTCAAACGGGTCATTACTGTGGGATTCTGCTTACGGTGGTTCGATGGAAGAAGCAGGGAACGCGGTGGCTGAAGCCGCGGACGGTGGTTATTTCATAACCGGCACCACAAAAAGCTTCGGGCTGGGTGAAGAAGATGTGTATTTGCTAAAAACGAACGCAAACGGCAACGTGCAATGGACAAAAACATACGGGAATGCTACAGAGGATCTGGCGAATGACGGCAAAGCTACAAACGATGGAGGTTACATTGTAATTGGCGCGAAAAAAAATACCGGTACGGGATTTTACGACTATTGGCTGCTTAAAACCGATGCTGGCGGAGATACATTGTGGACCAGAACCGATGCAGTAAATTTTAGCCGGATCGGAAAATCAGTTGCTCAAACATTTGACGGAGGTTACATTATTGGCGGACAGGGAGATTTTTACGCAAACTCTGACATGTATCTGCATAAAGTAGATGTATTGGGAAATTACGAAGGGATAAACACTTTTGGCGGTGCAAAACAGGAATATGCGTATTCCGTGAAGCAAACTTTTGACACCGGGTATGTAATGGTTGGCACCACTGAAAGCTATGGAACAGGCATACCGAATATTTATATTGTAAAAACAGATTCTACCGTTGCCACACCGGGCCCTGTGGTGATAGTAGTTGGGGTTACCGAAAATAAAATGATATCCAAAAAAATAACAGTATATCCAAATCCCGCCTCTGACTACCTGATTGTACATGCAGAATCAAAAGCTGATCTTATAATACTTGATCCGCTTGGACGATCCATCGTTCAGTATCAGATCACTAAAGGGAGTAATAACATCTCCATGGCTGACCTGCCGGATGGGATTTATTTTATCAGGATCATAAATAAGGATGGGATTTCATCGGGAAAATTCATTGTAAAACACTAGATCCTTAATGCCAAAACTCTCACAGTTTATATATATCAACCGATTTAAAACTGCCAATCTTATTTTGAGTAAAGGGCAGTATATGTTTATTTCCTTGAATACTTTTATCGTATACCAGCAGATATTTCGCTCCCATACCGATCTGCTCCTTAATTTTTAACCCAAAATTTGAAGTGAACCTGCAAATTTTGCCCAAAGGGGCGGACGCAAATCCTTGTCTTGCAATGATTTGGTCCGGGTTAACCAAGACATCCAGGCGGTACGCGCTTGGATCGTCTTCGCATAGCGCAAATTTTTCAACTGAAAAATTTGGGTTTAAGTTGTCTTCGGAAAGCCCATAGCCCGTCCAGCCTTTTTGATCCATCAGGTATAAGCTAACATTAATACTTCGGTCTGGCAGGACTATTACCCTGTCTTGTTTTTTAACTCCGATTGAACGCAGGTACTCACTGATGCCTTCAAATGTTTTTACATTCCTGGAACCATCCTTATTGTACCAGGTACCCGGATCATACCGGTCCTGTATCCTCCGCCTGGCGAAATCTATATTGTGAATTAAAAACGCTATGATAAAAATCCGGATCAGCAATGAATTATAAACCCTATGCCATGAGTTTTTCAAGAAAATAAAAAAAGTCAAAATGATACAAGGTATCAGGATCAGCATATCCAACGCATAATAATCATGATCCTTCAAGGCCTGGAAAAATAAGACCACAAACAGGAGAACGCCAATCACAACAAGTGTTGTCAAAACCATTAAAAGCTTATCTGCTTTTTTAAAACGCGCCAATAAAAACATGAACATCAATGCAAAAAGGACCTGCGTTTCCCTTCGAAAATAATCCCAGTGGATGTGGTCCCATATAGAGTCGACAACCACTTTTATCTGATCCTTGTTCAGATCCCAGATGGGCAAAATACCAATCAAAAATATTCCGCTGTTGTGTTTAGCATTGTAGTTAACAGAGTATAAATACCATACAACCTGAATCAGCAAGACGAGTATCATAGGAAACACTTCACTTTTAGGATGCTGGAATATTTTCCGGTCTTTTAACATACGAACATTTAATATTTCAGCAATAAAAACTCCAAAAATGGCCAGGAAGCTCAGGAGAGAAGTGGCTTTAAGCAAACCCGCCAGCGCAAAGAAAAAAGCCATTGCGTACAAATATTTATTTTTTGATTCAACATAAAATCTGTAAAAGAAATAGAGAGCAATAAAAGCGAGGGACAAAGCAGTAGAATTCATTAAAAAATTATTTGCATAGTATACCAGCATAGGAGATGTGAACAGCAATAAAGAAAACGAAATTGCCAGTATGGAATCCTTAAGGATGTTTTCAAATATTTTAAATAGCGCAAACAATCCGCATAGAAAGATCAGAAAATTTAAAATCCGATAAATAATTTCATGATATCCAAAAACTGCCCATAATTGTGCAACTACAAAATAAAACAAGGGAAATTCACTGATGGTTTTTCCGGTTCCATCCGCGGCTAAATTATGTACAGAGGGCGCAAGAAAGGCATTGCCATCCTGGTAATAATTTAACGTAATGGACAGACAATCGCATTGTCTCCATTGATGAAGGCCCTGGGGAGGCAAATAAAATATGGATTGATAATTATAGATCAGGCAGCAGCAAAATACAAGGATGAAAAAACCCCATTTCGAGTACTTAGGGAAATAAGTATTCGATTTGATCAGAGCAAGCCTGTCTTTTAGTGCCATTTGATTCTTAGCCTACTTATCGAGAATAAAAGATGTAAATTTAGATAAATTTGCCGGCACTATTTTATCTCTACTGAACACTCCCCTCTCCATACACGAGTTCATTGAACAGGCAAATACATTTCCTGTGATTGACGTACGTTCCCCCGGAGAATTTGAACAGGGACATATTCCCGGAGCGATCAACGTACCGCTTTTCAATAATGAAGAACGTTCCATCATAGGAACAGCGTATGTGCAGGTAAGCAGGGAGGAAGCGGTGAAGATCGGGTACGAAATCGCCAATCCGAAGATCGGTTCATTTATTTCAAATGTTCAGAATATAGTTAACAAGGAACCTTCAACTTTAAACCTGCAACCTGAAACCATTTTAATACATTGCTGGCGCGGAGGAATGCGAAGTTCAAAATTTGCAGAGCTGCTTAATACACACGGATATAAAACACATACGCTGGTAAAAGGATATAAGGCCTTTCGGAATTTTGTTCTTGAAAGGTTTAGTCCTGATAAATGCAGAGAGTTGGAAATCTTAATTGTGGGAGGCGAAACGGGCAGCGGCAAAACCGAAATCCTGAAAAACCTTGCCGCGATGGGCGAGCAAGTTATCGACCTGGAGGCGATCGCACATCACAAGGGGTCCGCCTTTGGATCTTTGGGAGAAAAGCCTCAGCCCTCTTACGAACATTTTGAAAATAAACTGTGGGCTGCCTTCAGTAAACTGGACCTTTCTAAAAGAATATGGCTGGAAGATGAGTCGAGAAATATCGGAAAGACCCAAATACCGCTTGCGTTATGGGAGAAAATGAAGCAAGCTCCTGTTTTTAGGGTGAACATTCCCAAAACATTGCGTATTGAACGTCTTATGAATGACTACGGAAATTTTTCAAAAGAAGAACTGAAAGAAAGCGTGCTTAAAATTCAACAGCGCCTAGGGCCGCAGCATGTGAAGCAGGCATTGGAAGAACTGGAAGCAGGAAATTTAAAGGAAGTGGCGGACATTGCTTTAACCTATTATGATAAAGCTTATAATTACAATCTTGAAGCTAGAAAAACGAAAGAGATTTTCAATATTGATTGCAAAACAAGTGACCCGGCCTTAAACGCAGGTAAGATCCTTGAGCTTGCAAAAAAATAATTCCGATAGTACCAAAGGCACTCAGAGCTATCGGGACAAAATAACATGTCTGAAAAAATAAAGCTGACACAGTTCTCCCGCGGAGCCGGTTGCGGATGTAAGATTGCACCTGCGGTCCTGGAAAAAATATTACAGCAGGCGCCCACCCTAAAGGGAGAAAAAAATGCATCTCTTTTGGTAGGATATGATACCAAAGACGATGCTGCCGTTTACGATATCGGAAATGGGAGAGCAATTATTTCCACCACGGATTTTTTTATGCCGATCGTGGATGATGCATTTGATTTTGGCAGAATTGCATCAGCAAATGCCATTAACGATGTATATGCAATGGGTGGAAAACCCTTGATGGCAGTTGCCATCCTGGGATGGCCTGTAGAAAAGCTTCCGGTGGAGCTGGCTCAGCAGATCTTAGATGGCGCACGGACCATTTGTGGCGAAGCAGGCATTCCGCTGGCAGGCGGACACAGCATTGATAGTCAGGAGCCAATTTTTGGACTCGCGGTAACCGGTGAAGTGGAGGTGAAGAACATCAAAAAGAATTCTACAGCCACCGAAGGCTGTAAATTATATCTGACAAAACCTTTGGGAGTTGGAATGATCACAACCGCTCACAAACGCGGACTGGCATTAGCGGAAGATTTTGAGATGGCTGTAAAGTCAATGATACAGTTAAATTCCATAGGATATGAATTAGGAAAACTGGATTACGTAAAAGCCATGACAGATGTGACCGGCTTTGGTTTACTGGGGCATTTGATTGAAATGTGTGAAGGGAGTGGCTTATCGGCAGAAATTGAATATTCCAAAGTTCCTTTATTGAATAATATCAGCGAATATGCCTCCAAAATGATCTATCCGGACATTACCTTCCGTAATTGGAAAAGCTATGAGCAAAAAGTGACAGGAATAGGCTCTGAATCTCTGCTTACCTTATGTGACCCACAAACCAGTGGAGGGCTTTTAATCGCTGTTGACCCATTATACGAAACAGATTTAATATATTTTACAAAAAAGCAACATTTAGATATCAAACCTTTGGGCGTTTTTAAGCCAAAAAGCACTACTTTCGTGACCCTTTATTAATTAGGAGAAAAACAGGAAAGATCCCCGTAACCTTTTAATAAGTTCACCGTTAGAGAAGGTTCTGCATTCGGGCCACATTATTAATCACTGATGAATAAACTTTACAAGGGTTTTTTAACCCTTTTTATTGCTTTTCTTGTTCCGGTTGCGGGTTTTTCTACGCATATTGTTGGTGGGTCTTTAACGTATGTTTGGAACGGAGGAACGAGTTACACCGTTACACTTAAACTTTATAAAGATTGCGGAGCAGGTACTGCCGCATTTAGTGCAACAGCGGATATAACCGTACTGCAGGCAGATGGCTCTGCTTTTTCTCCAAGCAGGGGTTTCAATCTTGCCACCATTGCCACAGTAAGTGTTGCCCCTACATTACCAGCCTGTGCTACCGCCCCTGCTTCCATGCCCTGCGTACAGGAAAGAACTTATCGCGCTACGGTGAGTTTAGCATCTGCCCCCGGAGGTATGCATTTATATTATGACGTATGCTGCCGCAACGCTGCCATAACCAATATTACATCGCCTTCTTCTGAAGGAGAATCTTATTATGCATTTATTCCCTGCTACAGTGCTGCATGGGTTGAAAATTTTACATTGGCGAATGGAACAACCACCGATGCGGGAGCTACAGCCTGGACAAGAACAGTTAGTTGTGTGCCTCCTGCTACGGCACAGGTAAATAACAATTTGTTTGAAGTTACGGGTGCTAATTCTGCTAATTATTGGCTGGAGGATTTTACTCTTGCCGCGGGAACCACCAGTGATGCTGGCGCCACGGCATGGACAAGAACGATGGCAGCTATTCCCACCACTTCTGCTTCCGTACAGGGCAGCCTGTTTGAAGTTACTGGAGCTAACAACGGCTCTATGACCTGGACCTCCCAGGTTATTGATATTTCTTCCTGTATAAATCCGGTTAATTTAAGTGTTACTGCTACCAGAGGGGGTACCATGGAGGCAGGCGACTCACTCAAAATATTTTATTCTCTTAATGGAGGAGCTTTAACATTATTTCCAACAAACGGGCAGCTTCTTGGAAACTTTGCTACTCCCTCCACTGCTACGGCAACCGGCTTAAAAGGAACCAGCATTCAAATAGTTATCAGGGCCACATACAATGCTGCATCTCCCAATTCAGAGATATATCGTTTAGACAACATAGGCGTATCCTCGAATGCAGCAGTTACGTGGTCTTCACAGAGCATTAATATATCTTCTTATCCTTCCGGGGTTAACCTCAGCATGAATCTGACCGATGGAGGAAACTTAGATATCACGGATTCAATTAAAGTTTACTATTCATTGGATGGTGGAACTCAAACATTATTTACAAATGGATCTTTTGCGGATAATTTTACAAGTGCTTTTGCTACCGTAGCTGGACCATTAATAGGAACCAACGTTCAAATATTTGTAAAAGTCGTATATGATGCCGCTTCACCAAGTTCTGAAATTTACCGCTGGGACATGGTGTCAGTCTATAATAGTGCTTATTTATCAAATAACAACCCTGTATTTGACGTGGTTCCTCCTTTGCTCTTCTGCCGAACCTACCAGGATACCATTGATTATTCCGCCACAGACGCTGACGGGGATGTGCTGGTGTACTCTTTTTTTACTCCTTACGATGATACTCCTCCTGTTTTTACAGATAATGTTCCAACCTTCCCACCTGTTACATGGCAGCCGGGATATTCTGCCAGCAGTCCTTTGAATTCCGGGGGGCCAAGCTTATCCATTGATGCTGCCACCGGTGAAGTAGCCGGAATAGCAAACAGCAACGGACGTTTTGTATTTGGAGTGAAATGCCAGGAATACCGGGGCGGTGTATTATTAGGAGAAACTACACGAGGCTATCAGGTAACTACAATTGCCTGTCCTCCATTTGTGCCCGCTGCCCCTACGGCAGACAAAAGCAATTCTAATCCTGTTTGCTCGGGACAAACATTGAGTTTAACAGCGAGCACAATCACCGGTGCAACAGGTTATCAATGGAACGGGCCGAATGGCTTTTCCTCTACCTTACAAAACCCTACGATAGCAAGTATCACAACTGCCGGAACAGGAACATATTCAGTATACGCTTCTGTATCAGGATGTAATGGATCCATAGGAACAATTTCAGTTACTGTAAGTGCAACTCCTGCCACTCCTACTGCGGGAAGCAATAGCACTGTTTGTTCCGGGCAAACCTTGAGTTTAACTTCCAATACTATAGCCAGTTCCACATATGCCTGGAGCGGGCCCAATAGCTTTTCTTCTACATCGGAAGATCCAACCATTGCGAGTGTAACCACGGCTGCTAACGGGACCTATACTGTCACGCGAACGTCTGCCGCAGGCTGTGTGAGCGCAGCCGCCACCCCTTCTGTGGTGATCAATCAAACGCCAACAGCTCCCACAGCAGGAAGCAATTCGCCTATTTGTTCAGGACAAACTTTATCGTTGACTGCAAGCAGCACGGGTACCACTTATTTATGGAGCGGGCCAAGCACTTATACTTCTTCGGTTCAAAATCCCACTATTGCTGCAGCAACCACTGCACGAAGCGGAACATATTCCGTCACTACCACTACCTCGGGATGTACGAGTGTGGCCGGCACAACTTCTGTAACCGTTAGGCCGATTCCTGCTGCACCCACTGCTGGAAGCAATTCTCCTGTCTGTGCGGGCACAACATTGAGCCTTACAGCAAATACGATTGGAAGCGCAACCTATGCCTGGACAGGGCCAAATAGTTTTTCTTCTACATCGGAAGACCCAACCATTGCAAGCATTACCACTGCCGGTACCGGAACCTATTCAGTTGTTGTAACCGTAAACTCCTGTGCGGGGCCTGCGGGAACAACTTCTGTAACTGTAAATAGTATTCCGCCTGCCCCAACAATAGCGAGCAACAGCCCTATTTGTGCGGGACAAACACTCACACTTGCAGCAAGCACAATTTCCGGTGCTACTTATTCCTGGACGGGGCCAAATAGTTTTTCTTCTGCTTCACAAACTCCTTCCATTGTGGCAGCAACTACAGCAGCTAACGGAACCTATTCTGTTACTGCTACTGTTTCAAGTTGTACAGGTCCTGCAGGCACTGCATCAATAACAATTGCTGCGGCTCCTACTGCATCAGCAGGTGGAAGTCAAACGATCTGCCAAAATGGAACGGCAACTGTGAGCGGAGCAAGTTCGACTAACGGAACTATATTATGGACTGAGAACGGAGCAGGTTCGATCACGGGAGGAGCAACTACACTTACTCCAACATATACTGCTGCAGTGGGTGACGCGGGAAATACAGTGACATTAACCATGACCGTTTCAAACGCTCCTTGCTCCGATGCAACAGCAACATATTCAGTAAATGTTAAAGCAACTCCTACTGCATCATCGGGAGGAAGTCAAACGATCTGTCAGACCGGAACAGCTACCGTAAGCGGGGCTAGTTCAACCAACGGAACAATAGCATGGACAGAAAATGGAGCTGGTTCAATTACTGCTGGCGCAACAACACTTACTCCAACTTATACTGCTGCTGCCGGTGACGCTGGAAATACTGTTACGTTAACCATGACTGTTTCAAACAGTCCATGTACGGATGCAACGGCAACATACTCCGTAAGTGTAACAGCATCTCCAACTGCTTCTGCAGGAGGAAGTCAAACGATCTGCCAGAACGGAACAGCAACCGTGAGCGGAGCCAGTTCTACAAATGGAACAATAGCCTGGACAGAAAATGGAGCTGGTTCAATTACTGCTGGCGCAACAACACTTACTCCAACTTATACTGCTGCTGCCGGTGATGCAGGCACCACCATTACTTTAACGATGACTGTTTCAAATAGTCCATGTGCAAATGCTACGGCTACATATTCTGTATTTGTGAATGGAATACCTACTGCATCGGCAGGAGGAAGCCAAACTATTTGCCAAAATGGAACGGCTACTGTGAGCGGTGCAAGCTCCACAAACGGAACAATATTATGGACTGAGATCGGAGCTGGTTCCATTACAGCAGGCGCAACAACACTCACACCTGTTTACACAGCGGCTGCAGGGGATGCAGGAAATACGGTTACATTAACGATGACCGTTTCAAATAGTTCTTGTCCAAGCGCAACAGCAACATATTCAGTAATTGTAAAAGCAACTCCTACGGCATCTGCAGGAGGAAGTCAAACCATTTGCCAAACTGGAACTGCTGTTGTAAGCGGAGCAGCTTCATCGAACGGAACAATTTTATGGACAGAAAATGGAGCTGGTTCTATAACCGGAGGGGCCACAACACTCACCCCAACTTATACTGCAGCAGCCGGTGATGCAGGTGCCACCGTTACTTTAACAATGACTGTTTCAAACGCTCCATGCGCGGATGCTACGGCAACATATTCAGTAGTTGTTAAGGGAACTCCTACCGCTTCTGCAGGTGGAAGCCAAACGATCTGTCAGAACGGAACAGCAACCGTGAGCGGTGCAAGCTCCACAAACGGTACAATATTATGGACTGAGGACGGAGTTGGATCTATAACAGCAGGTGCTACTACACTTACTCCAACGTATACCGCAGCAGCTAGTGATGCAGGAAATACAGTAACGCTGACCATGACTGTTTCCAATAGTCCATGTACGGATGCTACGGCAACATATTCAGTAATTGTTAAAGCAACGCCAACTGCTTCTGCCGGTGGAAGTCAAACTATTTGCCAGAACGGAACGGCTACTGTGAGCGGTGCAAGCTCCACAAACGGAACAATATTATGGACTGAAAATGGAGTAGGTTCTATCACTGCTGGTGCAACCACACTTACTCCGGTTTATACCGCGGCCGCAGGTGATGCGGGAAATACAGTGACCTTAACTATAACCGTTTCAAATGCTCCTTGCTCGGATGCTACGGCCACATATTCAGTAATTGTTAAAGCAACTCCTACCGCCTCTGCAGGTGGAAGTCAAACTATTTGTCAGAACAGTACGGCAACTGTGAGTGGAGCAAGTTCAACAAATGGAACAATATTATGGACAGAGAACGGAGCGGGTTCGATAACCGGAGGCGCAACAACACTTACTCCAACGTATACTCCAGCTGCCGGGGATGCAAATACCACGGTTACTTTAACGATGACTGTTTCTAATGCCCCCTGTGCGGATGCCACAGCAACATATTCAGTAATTGTTAAAGGATCTCCAACTGCATCAGCAGGAGGAAGCCAAACGATCTGTCAGAACGGAACGGCTACTGTGAGCGGTGCAACTTCCACGAACGGAACAATATTATGGACTGAAAATGGAGTAGGTTCTATCACTGCTGGTGCAACCACACTTACTCCGGTTTATACAGCGGCCGCAGGTGATGCGGGAAATACAGTGACATTAACTATGACCGTTTCCAACGCACCATGCTCCGATGCAACGGCAACCTATTCTGTAATTGTTAAAGCAACTCCTACCGCCTCTGCAGGTGGAAGTCAAACTATTTGTCAGAACGGAACGGCTACCGTGAGCGGAGCAGCTTCATCGAATGGAACAATATTGTGGACTGAAGATGGCGCAGGTTCTATCACTGCTGGTGCAGCTACTTTAACTCCTGTTTACACAGCTGCTGCAGGTGACGGA
>Ga0163144_10023819_pt1 | contig 12058 bp, 12 predicted proteins | sample OliLak19BULKMAT1_FD_123175 | JGI IMG/M metagenome (GOLD analysis project Ga0163144, IMG submission 123175) | Freshwater microbial mat bacterial communities from Lake Vanda, McMurdo Dry Valleys, Antarctica - Oligotrophic Lake LV.19.BULKMAT1 | ecosystem: Environmental > Aquatic > Freshwater >...
TAGTGATCGATAGAATTCGTGAAAATATATCTCGTCACATAGATCATTTTGAAGCAATTGTAGAAGCTGGAAAGTCTAGACTTGAACCGATTATTATTACCACGCTCAATACGCTCGTATGAGTACTTCCTATTACATTCCAGGACGAATTCCGAGAGGGATTGGGTATCACTCTTATTTTCGGACTATTCGTAGGATCAGTCATGACGCTATTTGTAATTCCAAGTTTGTACTATATTGTGTTTATAAAGAAAAAGAAGCATGTGGACGAAGAGTCAGCGCCACATACGCAACTTTCATAAAGTGAATTCTCAAACATCTACAGATAAAACTTCATTTTCGAGCAATAATTCTTACTTATTTCTTTTGCAAACACCTCGAGCTCCAGTATACACTAGATAGTTTTTACTGGTGAAAATTGTATGGTCTACGTTTGTACGGTTTGTTCGTTCGCCTCACAGTCAAAGCTTGGGAAGTGTCCCGATTGCTGATCTTTTGGCACGTTCGAACAAGATCTTAGTAAGGGTGTTTCCAAGAGTAAGGCAACCAAGAAGCATCATCTCAAACAGGGAAGTGTCTTGGACAAATCGGTAAAGGGATCGACCAAATCGAGTCTGGGTAACATTCACTATGTGATGAAAAACAGCGAACTTTCTAGGATTTTCCCCGTTTGAATCAATCAAAGTGGTGTCTATTTACTAGCAGGAGAGCCAGGTATCGGGAAGTCGACTATTATGCTCCAGATCCTACACGATCTAAGTCAAAACAATGAGATCTCTATTGCATACTTTTCGGGAGAAGAAACGCCCGGACAGATAGAAAAAAGAAGTGAGAGGATTTTATCACAGGGAAAGACTGTCCTAACGTTTGACGTCTATCATACTACTCACCTCGAAGATATCGTTACAACAGCTGAGTCACAAGGGTACGATCTTATCGTTATTGATTCTATTCAAACTATATATAGCGAATCAATTGATGGGATAGCTGGCTCTCCTAGTCAGGTAAAACAGTGTAGCGAGAAGTTGTCTGAGTATTGTAAGGATGCAGGAACTACTTGCTTCATCGTAGGTCACGTAACCAAAGAAGGCGAAATAGCAGGACCGAAATATCTCGAACATATTGTTGACGTTGTTCTCTATCTTGAAGGAGATAGATACGGACAGTATAGATTTTTGAGGTGTAGGAAAAATAGATTTGGTCCGACAGATGAGGTGGGAATATTTGAGATGGGACTGTTTGGTTTACAGGCGGTTAACGATTTGAAAGATAGAATAATATCAGCAGCCAATACGTCAATACCCGGAAATGTGTTGACTGTAGGTATCGATAATGGTAGGCCAGTACTGATAAATCTCGAGGTGCTCTTAAATAAAACATTTGGAAAGTATCCACAGAGAATCTCTCAATGAGTTGATAACAAAAGAGTTCAGCTAATCACCGCGATCGTTGAACGTTATCTTAAAGTGAAATCTAGCTACTTCGATATTTATGTAAATATTCCTGGAGAGTTTCAATTTCGTGACAATGGTCTCGACCTCGCAATAGCTGCAGCGATCTACTCACAAAGCAAATGAACAATTATCGACAAAGAGATAGTTTTCATCTGAGAGCTTTGACTCGGCTGACAAGTCCTCCCCGCGAAATTGCACAAAAAAAGAGTAAATGAAGCAAAATGATTTACGATCATCGATCATACAAGAATCAAAAATATTGTTGAACTTCCGAACGCGTTGTAAAAGATTTGTAAAAACAACATATACAATAGAGCCTTTTTAAAAAACCGTCAATAATATTTGTGTTATATTAAATCTTATGTGACAACCAGCGGTTAGCGTCAAATAGTGTAAAAGAATTGTATAAAATCTGTAAAGGCATATAGTGAAGAATCAAACAAAAAGCAAAACCTAAATTTTCTAAAAACAAAATTAAACAAAAAAATCCCGTAGACGCCTTTGACAACACTAGGTGCTACAAGAATACTACGGGTAGGCTGCCAGAATCCTTTTTGTAATACGGTACATCAGACTGTCAAAAAAATGTAAAAAACTTGTAAAATTGACTTTGACAATCGACATCATGTTACAAAAACGATTCTGGACGGGTATTCCCTTACCAGCCTACCCTATTCTTCAAATAGGGTCTCGCGTATCGCAGAGATCTTTTTTTATGCTTCAAGTATACTTGACTTACTAGTAATTTAATCTATATAATTAATATTTTAAATTAATCTAATATCCTATGAGCGCGCCACATGTTGAAATAAATCAGAATTACTACAAAGTAACACTTCCGACTCAGGGAGATTTCACATGCATTCAAGATGCAGTTTTTGATGAAGAAGCAGAAGTCGCTTATCAAAGACTTGGTAAACTGCTTGGTATTGTTAGTAATGATATACTATCAATTCTTGATCAAGACGGTAAAGAGTTAACCGTTATTATATGAGTACATAATAAAACAACTGTCCCGACAGATAAAATCAAAGTTGAGTTATTAGAAAATTTTGAAAATCCATTCAGTAAACCAGAGAAAATGATTACTCGAAAATACAGTATTTTCTAAAAGCTTACTATTTGTTTCCAAACTATTTCCTTGCTCCTCTCCACTTCTTCCTCATCCAGATGTGTTCGGTCCTTTTTTCGTCCAGAATACTTTTCTAGAAATGCTGCGAGAGTCTCAGAGAGGTGTTCGTTTTGTTCTATGAGTAAGTCGTCGTATTTCTCTACGTATCGAAGTCAGTTATAAAATTGATGATTTCCTCAGGTAAAGGGAGTGGGGACAATTATTTTCTTGATACCAAAGAGTTCTTGTTCAGCGAGCGAAGTGACTCCAGCGCGGGTGATTGCGAGGTCGCAGACTGCATATAGGTATCAAATATCGTTTTGGCTCAAGAAATCGAATGTACGTACGTTTAAGTACGGTGTGAATGCGGTTTTCCGGTCACTATTTTTGGTTCCCAGTATCACAAAGAGGTTGGTAGAAGCCTGAATTCAATCTTCTAGAAGATGGGAGAGTATTTCGAAAACGAATGACATACCTTGTGATCACCCCATAACCAAAATATTCGTTTTCGTTAAATCCACTACACCTATATCGAGCGAAGATTTTTTATAGTTCAATAAATTATGAGAAAAAATTTGTCCAACCATTGTGTGTTCTTTTTTGAAAACTCATGGGAAGCCGGTGAATATTTTTTTGGCTATCTTCCCAACAAGTCTATTGGTAAGTCATGCATGTAAATCTGATTCGTGAAGATAAACTGGAATTCTCAAAAATCGTGCAGCGAGGCAAACTGGTAGCGCCACGTATCATCCTTTGCAAAAGATTACGTCTATTTTATGTTTACTCAATAATCGTAACGACTGAAAAAAAGCTACGATGACGAGAAACATATCGGCAATGTTTTGGAGCGCAGATCGAAGGTCCCAATATCTTCTTATTTTGCCTGCGACCACAGGGATGAACAGTACACCACTTAATTTGGATGCTTCTTGCTCCTCCATAGATCCACCTTGACCGAATCGATAGATCTGTTTGATTTTGGCGAGTAAATCACTATCTTGCTGAGCGTATTCAATCAGTGAAACTATAGGAAAAATGTGGCCACCTGTGCCGCCTCCTGTAAACGCAATGCGTAGACCTTTATGTTTCATGCGGTCACTATACAGTTCTCTTCTGCCAATTCTACCAAAAGAAATGTATGACCGATTAGCTCAGTTGGCGAGAGCGCCACATTGACATTGTGGAGGTCACTGGTTCGAGTCCAGTATCGGTCACCATTACATCAAACCACTTTCGATATAAGATGTGTTTTACTCTACTATATTTTTCACATGGACCCACTACTAAGTTTACTTTCTTCAACTAACTGGATTTTTGTATTAGTTGCTACAGTGGTTTCAATGATTATTGGAATGTTGTGGTATGGTAAATATATGTTTGGTCCTACCTATGCTAAATGGATAAAGCTTCCTCCGATGCCTATGAAAGGCAGTCCTGAGGAAAAAGACCGTAATCAGCCAATGGGTGTGGTTATGTTGTTAGAGTTTATTGGTAGAGTATTGTATTTCGCTGGTCTTGGACGAGCTTTCACATTTGTTCTTCCAGACACAATGGTAAGTATAGCTTGTTTTGCAATAATTCTTTGGTTAGTGTTTGTTTTCTCTACTCAAATAAGTGCTGTAATACGATCTTCAGCTGACCGAAGGGTTTTGTGGATATCCGGTAGTAAGATGTTATTGGATACGATCATTGCCGCTGTACTTCGGTATGCGGCCTTCTAAAAAATATTTTAAAGACAATATCAACTAAAAATAGAAGTTAACGTATGGAAGCAGTAAAACGTTTCACAAAGAATTTTCCCTAGGGAAAATTCTTTTCTTCTTCTTTGAAAAAAAATCATCCGCGTGTATCTTCACTCCATGACTCCTCTCAAAGAAATTCTCTACGAACGTATGCGAAATATAGTTTTCCCGCCAGTCTGTTTCGGCTGTCACACCGTCTGAGCATACTTGTGTAAAAACTGTAAAAAATCTGTCAAACCTCATCCTGAAACCTGCCCTTTCTGCCGTAGATCGACGAAGCATTGGTTAGTCTGTCTAAACTGCAAATCAGATCACCGTCATCTCGAGGGGGTTATCGTTGGGTTTATTTATACCTCGACAATTAAGAAGCTAATAACAACGCTCAAGCGGTGACATCGTTATCATATTGCGCCATTCCTGGCAGATAGATTAGCACTTTTGGTAAAGTCACACGAATTGCTTTGTCCTAAATTGATTGGGTTTGCAAAAGCGCCCTCATTACAAAACCATACCGAATCGAATGTTGTTCAACAAAGAAGGGATTTTATAGTCACCTCCGTCCCCACCCATCGACGAAAGAAACTATTTGTAAGAGGGTACAGCCAGTCCGAACATCTTGCTCGCGCACTCGCTAAAACTCTAGAACTCCCCTATGTGTCCTTATTCGTAAAATCCAAATACACCATCTCACAGACAAAACTCACAAGAAACAAAAGATTGATTAATCTCCTCGGAGCTTTCCGTATTGAAAATAAGCTTCCAATAAAAGGGAATGAAATAGTGCTGATAATTGACGACATAACGACTACCTGAGCTACAATAGATGAACTCGCTCGGACATTAAAAGAGTGTTACAAACAACTCACAATTCGAGGAATAGTTGTCGGGAGGCATGGACAATAACTATTCGAAGTGAGGCATCGTCTTGATCGTTATATCATGCTTTCCATAACGATACTTTACAATACGCTCCATATATTGTGATGGCACAAGATGGAGATCCATTTGCTTTCTTAGAAGCTTTTTGATAAGTGAGATTGTCAGATACTTAAGTTTTAAGAGTTTTAGACTCAATAATCGTCAAATCTTTGTAACGCCCGGAGACCTTCTTGCAGCTAGCAAGAACTCTCGATATGTGGGTGGGTAGTATAGTTGTTGTTCGTCGTATACTTTTGATGGGTAAGGATGGAACAGACCGAAGTCATGATACATCACCCACTGTTGTCCCTTAAACTTTTTCATAGATTTTAGGGGGAGTCGTCCCAGATGTCTGTGTATACTATGTCGTCGCAAAAGGTCTGGTTGAGTGATCTTTACCATCTCTTTGAGTATATTCTTTTTGCTCAAATTGAAGAGAGTACTCCATAACGACCAAAATCTTTGTACTGCATTACGTTTCTTAGAAGATCCCACAAGCACAACTTTATACCCATACTCTTCCAGTAGTGCCTTGGCATGAAGGATAAAACTTTCTATTCAGCCAATATCTACAATATAGTCAGATATCATCACTATAGTCCCTGTCTTAAGTCACGACAACTCTTTGAAGTGAGCTATCCACTTCTTTTTGGTATAGTAGTGAGCGCGCTCTAGACACCGACTAGAGAGTTCTTGCCAATTCTTACTGTCAAATTTCTGTAAAATATCTGTCAAAATTTTGTCAAAATCCTGTCAAGATGACAGTGATGTCGCGGGTGTCAAGAACTGTAATAGCGCACCTTTGGGATACGCTATTACAGGCACCCCTATTGATACTGAATCTAATGCGGTCAGTCCAAATGTCTCAAGAAACTGAGAAGGCATGATTGTAAAGTGGCAAGTTTTCCAGATTGGGATAATCTCCTCCTTAGGAAGATGTCCATGATAGGTAACAAAAGAAACAGAAGGAATTTGATCCTTTAGGTCTCCATCGCCAAAGATATGAATGTGTAACTTTTCAGAAAGTTCTTTAAGGGTTGATTTTTTACTATCCTTTGAGCACTTTTCGACTGAATGAATAAACTGCAAAAGAAGATCAAACCCTTTTTCTTTGGTAAGTCTTCATACATAGATAAGATTAATGGACTGTAGATTTAAGTTCATCTAATAACTTTTTAACAGGCGGATAAATCTCGATTCCGTGGCACTATTCCAATTGCGACTTGTTTCATTTCTTTCACTCCTTACTAAAACCGATCACAAACTCCCCCTTCATCGGAATCTCTCCTTTCTTAATCTTTTCGAGTATCTCTTCAACTCTACCATAAACTTTTTGTTCGTGCATCTTAGTGAGTTCTCTGTGAATATGTACAAGACCAGTAAATCAAAGTTTCTGTATACTCATCAGTGTTTTCTCGACTCTATGTACTGACTCGAAAATAAATACTGGATCTTGGCTTGCTACGATTTGTTTGAGCATTGTCTCCTTTCCTTTTTTAAGAGGAAGAAATCCCATATAAGAGAAACTAGTTGTATCGATATATGAACCCACAACTGCGGGCACCAGACTATTTGCTCCAGGAAGAACTTCAAAGGGGATATTCCATTCTCGGCATAGTTTTATTAGGTTTTTACCGGGATCTGAAAGCCCGGGAGTTCATGCTTCGCTTACTAGTCCGCAGTGATTGTTCTGTAAAAGCTCAACATACTCTTTTAGTTTCCCTTCGTGAGTAAAGGATGTTAACATATAGAATTTCTTTACTCTTGCATCTATCTCATACAACTTAAAAAGGTGTCTGGTAGTTCTTGTATCCTCACTAAGAAAAATATCTAGTTCGTTGAATAGCTTCAATGATTTCACCGTAATGTCATCTTTGTTTCCTATAGGTGTTGGTATGATTGAGAGCATTTATATCTAGTCACGATGAATTAAAATCTACTCTTAATAGATAAATTACTTCTATATCTATATAAAACATCTCAGCTTTGTAAATGGCATCTTCTATCGGAAGTCAATTATCTATCATTGATTTTACCCACAACATAAGTAAGCATAGCTTTGCGGCATCGTGGCGGAGTGGTCTATCGCACAGGTCTGCAAAACCTCGGTTCACGGGTTCGAACCCCGTCGATGCCTCCACTCATACTCCGCCAAATAGGTAAACCGAAGAGACTTTGTAATTTTGGTATCAGTTCTGTGTAGAAAGATCCTGCTTGCCAGGATTTTTTCTTTTGTATTATGATGATTCTTTGATAGAGTAGAGTCAATAAGATTTTATGTAGTAATAGTGAAATATGAATCAAGAACTTACACTGCTTGTTCTAGCAGCAGGAATGTGAAGCCGTTATGGAGGGCTCAAACAAGTAGATAATTTTGGTCCACAAGGAGAGACTCTTCTAGAGTATTCTGTTTATGACGCGATCAAAGCTTGATTTACCAAGGTTGTTTTTGTAATTCGCGAAGAGTTTTCTGACCTATTTGAACAACATATAGGAAATAAACTGAAAGACCATATCGTCGTAGAGTATGTCTATCAAGATATAAACTCGCTTGTACCGGAAGGGTTTGATACATCCCACCGCGTTAAGCCACGAGGAACAGCTCACGCAGTGCTAGTTGCAAAGGAACATTTACAAACACCTTTTGCGGTAATAAATGCAGACGACTACTATGGTGCTGGGTCATATCATCAGATAGCAAGCTTTCTAGAGAATAATGAAGATTCTACTCGCTTCGCACTTGTGGGGTATGTCTTAGAAAAAACACTTTCCGAAAATGGTGCTGTTAATAGATGAGTCTGTACAATAGAAGATAATCATTTGGTGTCTATTGAAGAACATTTAGGAATCATTCGTAAAGATCAACGAGCAATCCAGGATCAAAACGGAAAAGTACTCTCTCCAGATACAATTGTCTCGATGAACTTTTTCTGATTTCATCCAGCGGTGCTAGTAGAGTTTGAACAACAGTTTAATCTCTTCGTCAAAGAGTATTGATCTGACCCCAAAAAAGAGTTCTATATTCCTACCGTCTGTGATACACTAATTTCTCAAGATAAGTCTGTTTGCGATATTCTAATCTCTCAAGACTATCGATGCGGTGTTACTTATCCTGACGATAAGCCCTATGTTGCAGGCCTACTTCGTAAGTTTGTAGAAATCAATGCCTATCCATCAAAACTATGGTGATAGAGAAAGTTGATCTAGTAAAATAGACCGAGTGGTAAATAATTTTGAGACTCTATACTAAAAAAGTTATATCACAAACATACTTTTTGCTCTATATTGTATCGCCTCTAAGATATGTTGTTTCTTTACTAGATCAACTCCTTCAAGGTCAGCAATAGTTCTTGCTAACTTTATGGTTCTATGAACTACTCTTGTAGAGAGATGTAGTTGCTTTGCTGCTTGAATTAATATCTCTTGTGTCTCGATTGAAAGCTTGATATATTTCTCTATTCACTTTGCGCTTAACTGAGCGTTGGTAGAGATGTCAGTCGTCTCATACCTTTTTTGTTGACGTAACCAGCACTCATAAACAGTTGTTTTGATGGTCTGAGATGACTCTCCTTGCTGCTCTTGTAGGACAGTTTTTACCTGTTCCCTTGGTACCTCTAGCAACATATCAAATCTATCTAGTAGTGGTCAACTAATCTTGGATTGGTATTTTTTGATCTCATGCAGTCCGCAAGAGCAGGATTTTTCTTTGTCTTTGTAGTAACCACATTTGCAGGGGTTCATCGCAGCTACCAGTATTACATCAGCAGGATACTGAACCGATCAACTTGCGCGAGAAATAGTTATGCTTCTTTCTTCTAGTGGCTGTCTAAGTACTTCTAACACTTCTGTAGGAAACTCAGGTAGTTCATCGAAAAATAAAATACCAAGATGCGCCAAACTGATTTCTCATGGTTGAAGTTGTTGTCATCATCAAACGATTGCAATTTTTGATGCTGTATGATGTACGGATCTAAACGGTCTTGTAGTAATAAGCGGCTGTGTAGCAGAAAGTCATCACACAACAGAGTAGATTTGACTGACTTCGATCACTTGATCGAAAGTAAGTGGTGGTAATATTGAATGAATTCCTTTAGCAAGTAACGTTTTTCAGCTTCCTGGTGGACCAATCATTAGTATGTTATGCATTCATGCTGCGGCGATCGTCAATGCTCTCTTTGCAAGAATATGTCATTTTATCTCTTGAAGGTCCAATAAAGTGCTTGAAGTGGAAATTGTGTTATTGGAGAGTTTTACTGATCATCCGTACAACGGAAGAATACATATCTCATTGTGTCACTGTTTGACTATATGGTTAAAATCTTTTACTGGATAGATAGTAATATTGCTTATATACTTTATCTCGTCGATATTGTCTTCTGGGACAAAAAAAATCTTTCGTCATTGTTTATAGGCGCTTATGATACACGGTAGTAGTCAGTCTACCCTTTTGATAGAGCCATCAAGTCCGAGTTCTCCGAAAAATAGTGCTTTAGTGAAAAGTTCTTGTTGTGAGAGATCTACATGATCAAGCAAAAGTAGTATTGCGACAGCCATAGGGAGGTCGAAGCTAGTCCCTATCTTTTTTAGGTTGGATGGAGCTAAGTTTAGTACTATTTTCTGTGGTGGAAACGATATTCCTACATTTCTAAAGGTTGATCTAATTCTTTCTTTTGCCTCTTTTATAGCTGCGTCAGGTAGTCAAATAATCTCTATTCATGGCAAAGATCTATTGGAGTCTGCTTCTATCGTTACTTCATTTCAGACGAGTCCTATAGTTGTATATGTTCTAATTTTTGCAATCATATAAGATATACAACCTACAATATAAAATCATAACGCTCATACGCTACGCTCTACTATATTTGAAGTTATATATATTACACAGAATAGTTACAGAATTTTTATCCACTAGTGGGAAGTAGGTTAGTTAGAAGATTGATAATTATTAATGCAAGTAGTGCTACACCCACACCAATACCAAGGTATAAAAACACATTCATTCATTTAGTAAGTTTGTCTGCGTTTCCTCTAGAGGTCAGGATTGTATATCAAGCAAAGAGAGCAACTCCAAGCGCAATTGATACAAGTACAATCCAAATCCATCAATTAGTTCTTTTGAAAAAATTTATAAAACTATATTTCGCTTGTATGGCAGTAATAAATTCTGTGTCTGAAACTACATCTCCTTCTGCTTCTCGTGGAATATCAATTCTAAGATTTCCTATATTAGGGGTAAACTCTCATCACAGTGGATCATAAGTGGGGTTTGGTGTTGGTGGCGGAGTAATAGGATCGTCTGTTGGGTCTCATGGACCACCTGGACCTCATGGACCTCATGGACAGCCATCTCATACACATCCCTCTTCAGTTGGATCTTCGTTTCCAACATTACAGTCCGGTCACGTACAACCATCTCAGTCTCAATCTCAATCTCAGTCTCAATCTCAGTCTCAATCTCAGTCTCAATCTCAGTCTCAATCTCAGTCACCTCCACAGTCTCCTCATGGACACGTGTCGTCATTATTTTCTCCTGTCATCTCGTCGCCGGTTCAATTACATATATGGCATAGTGAGTAAAAATCCGCTGGTAGTGATCCTGCGTTTTCTGCGACTATTTCGCCTTGGCGATCTATCATTATGAAGTAAGGAATTCATAAGATTTGTTGGCCCCCATATAATGTTGGGACACCATAGAATGATCCTTGTGTTAGCTGTCTAGATCTTTGTCCTATAAAAGTTCACGCTCCTCATATTGCCTGTAACCATAAGTCTAATGTATTGTTTTCGACTAGTGTTAGAAAATCACATGTCGCATTATCACCAACATCTTCTTGAAACTCATTGTCGTTATTGTGCTCCTCCGCAAAGGTCACACAATGTGGACATCGGTGTGCTGCGAAATCTATCACCATATACTCACTATCGAAATAGTCTACTAGTCTTGAGTTATTATCATTACTGTCCTGTAGATGAAGATTTTGTTCTTCTGTCAAAGATAGTGCATCTCGATCTGGGCACTCACCTGTTCATTGCGCCAATACAGGTCCAGCAAAAGTAAATGATATACCTACCAGCAGTATTCCAATATATCTTATTTGAATCATTACTTTTTTGTACATCTTCGTCATAGACGGAAGTAAATAATTAAGAATTTTTAGTTATATCTCCCCAATACTACTACGCGTAAGTGAGGTAATAAGGAAGATAATAGCCACACTCAGTAAAGCAATTAGTAATCACGCAGCTACCATTCAAGCATCCTTTAGGGCGCTATTTAGTTTTCATGAATCTCATAAAGCCAGCATTATTTTGATACCAGAGAAGAGTAGTAATGGAATTCATAATATAACAGCTAATCTCAACATAAATCTTCCTGCTCTTGTAATCACAGACTCTCCTCATGCTGAACTACCAGTGTTTTTAAAAAGTTGATCAGCTTCAACATCTGATGAGTATGGGTCTGTGGTTCATGGCATATGAGATTCGTTATATGCATCTCTTAGTCGGTCGGTAGGCCCAGCAGAAAGTACTGCTCCGAGCATACAGAACATAATAATAACATACCACCCGAGTATAACTCTTTTCATAGGATTATATAAGATTCAAAAGTTCTTCTGCGTCTGCGTCGTCTTTTTTTTGTGCTACCGTTTCGTTATTTTTTATGGTTTCAATATTTTTCACATAACCTTCTTCTTGTCGTTTAGTAAGATATTTTTCTTTGATCTCACTTTTCTTTTTTTCATATTTTTCTTCTATTTCCTGAAGTTTGGTTTTTTCTTTGATAAGAATTGTTTCAAGTTTTGTGATTTGTTCTTGATTCATTAAAGGCAAAA
>Ga0163144_10023820_pt1 | contig 12058 bp, 10 predicted proteins | sample OliLak19BULKMAT1_FD_123175 | JGI IMG/M metagenome (GOLD analysis project Ga0163144, IMG submission 123175) | Freshwater microbial mat bacterial communities from Lake Vanda, McMurdo Dry Valleys, Antarctica - Oligotrophic Lake LV.19.BULKMAT1 | ecosystem: Environmental > Aquatic > Freshwater >...
ACATCGAGGCGTTCGTGATCGAAGGGCATGTCGAAGACCTCGGGAACGGGAACGGGAACGGGAACGGGAACGGGAACGGGAACGGGAACGGGAACTACCATGCAAAGTGGGATTTGCACCCATCAGTGATCGCCGCGACTGGCGGCGCTGGCGGACGACGTGAGGGTGTCCGTCTGCCACTCACGCGCGGAGAGGCCGACGACCACCAGCACGGAGGCCGCCGAGAGCCGCTCCCTGATCTGCATGATACCGAGATGGGACCGCGTTCCGCGACACGCAGTCAACCCGGGGCACACGACTGACCCTCTCCCGGGAACCGGCTTTGCTTTTGCATCCCTTCCGGCAGAAGTCCAGCGTGGGCCTTCGTTCGAGGGAGGTCATTGGTGGCATCACGTCGGATTGCGCCGGTAGCGCCGGGATGGTTGCGGGGCCGTGCGTCGCCGGACGAACCGGTTGCTCCGGCGGTAGCCGAGGCGCGGGCAAGCTCATCGTGCGGGAGAAGCTATAGTGGCGCTGGCGTTTCGGCAGGCGAAGCGCGCAGCCGCCGGCTGCGACGAATCTCGGCGGGAGGAATCACCGATATGGCTCTCAATCTCCTGAAGGACACGGGCATACCTCTGGATCGGCAGCGATTCACCTGGCGCGAGCTCGCCGGTCCACCGATCAGCAAGCTCGACGACGACGCGTTCACCCGCGTGCGCGTGATTTTGATGAACGGCATCGAGACCGAGTCGGTGCGCTTCAGTCATTCGTTCGCCCGGATGAACCGCGACCTCCGGCTCGCCCTCGCCCAGGTGCGGCGCGTCGAGCACCACCAGCAGACCATGGTGAACTGGCTGCTCCCGGCCGATCAATCGCCGCTGGAGACCACCATCGGCTACGAGCAGGTGGCCATCGAGGTCACGGCCAGCGTGGCTCAGCACGAGCCCGACCCGTACCTGGCGCAGGTCTACCGCTTCGGCATGCTCGAAGACTTCGACCACATGTACCGCTATTCGGCGCTGATGGACCGCCTCGAAGGCAAGGACGCCAACAACATCGTCCAGTCCTATTCGGACATCACGCCCGGCCGGCCCACCGCCGTCGAGCACCGCGCCCCCGAGGATGATCTGCGCGAGCCCTACAATCGCGCCGTCGCCGCGCCGATCACCAAGCTGAACGCCCTGACCATCATGGCGGCCGAGCACCAGACGCACGACTACTACATGAACGTCGGGCCGCAGTTCGCCGACCCGTCGGCGCGGCTGCTCTATGCCGAGATCGCCTCCATCGAGGAGCAGCACGTCACGCAATACGAGTCCATCATCGATCCGTCCGAGACGTGGCTCGAAAAGTGGGTCCTGCACGAGGCGAACGAGGTCTACAACTACTACTCTTGCGTCGCGCAGGAGCCGAACGCCCGCGTCAAGGCCATCTGGGAGCGCTTCCTCGAGTACGAGCTCGGCCACCTCCAGATCGCCATGGAGCTGTTCAAGAAGATCGAGGGGCGCGACCCGGCCGAGATCTTGCCGGAAGCGCTCCCCGAGCCCATCGAGCTCGCGTCCCAGCGGGCGTTCGTCCGCGAGGTGCTGCGCCGCGAGGTCGATCTGCGGGCGCGCGGGACGCAGTTCATTCCGGCGGACCAGGAGCTGCCGGGCTCGCCGTCCGTCGAGTACCGCAATCAATTGAGCTCCGAGGGCTCTCCGTCGGAGACGATCGCGGCCGGTTATCGCTGGCAGCCGGGGACCGAAGTGACGCAGAACCCGCGCGTGGTGCAGAGTGGAGGTGGGCAGTGAAAGACCCGACGAAGATCAGGGAGAACCGTACGGGAGCGGCGCTCGCGCCGGAGTTGACGGCCGAGATGCTGGAGGCCGTGGAAGAGCTCAGCCCGCCCGCCCAGGTCGGCGGCCTTCCGCTCGAACCGATCCGCGCGGCGTACGTGCTGAATGCCGAGCCCGCGGGCACCATGCCGCCGGCGGCCGGGCTCAAGGAAATGGCCGAGTCGGTGCTGAACGCCATCCAGGGCAAGAACCCCCTGGTGCTGCTCGACGCGCTCGGGGCGCGGCTGGCCTTCGAGCGCACCGGCACCCGGATCTACGAGGCGCTCCTGACCAAGGCGCGGTCGCTCGACGTGGTGGAGGGCGGCCCGTCGGTCGCCGATCTCGAGGCCATCCATCAGGACGAGCTCGACCACTTCCGCATCCTGAAGGACGCGATCGAGAGCCTGGGCGGCGATCCGACGGTGATGACGCCGACGGCCAACGTCTACGCCGTGGCCTCGATAGGTCCGCTCCAGGTCGTCAGCGACCCGCGAATGGGCATGCGGGAATCCATGCACGCGATCCTCACGATCGAGCTCACCGACAACGACGGTTGGGACCTCTTGATCCGCCTGGCCAACGCCTTCAATCAGACCGACATGGTGGAGACCTTCTCCGCCTGCTCCCTCGCCGAGGCGGAGCACCTCACGCGCGTGCGAGAGTGGCTCACGGCCATGACGGAGGTCGCCGCCACCGGCGATCTCGTTTCGGACGCCGATCTCACGCCGGCGAGCTGAGCGCGGCCTTCAAGCGACGATTGCGCTCCTGGCCGCCGCAGGGTCGTCCTCGCGATTTCAGCGCGGACGACCCTGCGATGGCGCCTCTCGCGACAGGCTGTCAGCTCGTTGTCAACACGACCTTGACCATGCCGGCGGCCTTCCGGTCGAAGAGCCGGTAGGCCTCGGGGGCCTGCGCCAGAGGCACGTTGTGGGTGATCATGAAGCTCGGGTCGTATTTGCCCGAGAGCATGTGATCGAGCACCGTCTTCCAGTAGCGCTGCACGTGTACCTGCCCGCTCCGCACCGTGATGCCCTTCTCCATGAGCGCGCCGATGGGGAAGTGGTTGGTGAGGAGGATGTAATCGCCCATGATGGCGACGTTGCCGCCCTTGCGTACGGCCCTCATGATCTCCCAGAGGGTGTCGCCCGAGTCCCACTCGAGCTTGAGCGCGCGCTCCACCCTGTGTACCAGGGACTTCGCGTAGCGAAAGCCCACCGCCTCGATGCACACGTCGGGTCCCCGCCCGTGGGTCAGCTCGTGCAGCGTGAGGACGGGGCGGTCCTCCTTGAAGTTGATGGTCTCGGCGCCCAGGCGCTCGCGCGCCATCTGGAGCCGGTGCGGCACGTTGTCGATGGCAATGATTCGCTCGGCGCCCATGGCCCTGGAGGCCGCCATGGCCGCCAGGCCGATGGGCCCGGCGCCCCACACCGCGACGGTCTTGCCCGGTCCGACCTCGCCGATATCCGCGGCCATCCACCCCGTGCACGCGGCGTCGGACAGGAGCACGGCCTTGTCGTCCGGCAGCTCGGCCGGGAGCTTCAAACAACCAACATCGGCGAAGGGCACGCGCACCAGCTCGGCCTGGCCGCCGTCGTACCCACCGGTGAGGTGCGTATACCCGAACCCGCCCGCCAGGTGGTGCCCGTAAATCAATTGCATGACCGGGTTTGGGTTGGCCGTCTCGCACAGGCTGAACAGGCCGCTCTGACAGAACCAGCAGGCGCCGCAGGCAATGACCGCCGCGACGACCACGCGATCGCCCGGCGCGAGGGTCGTGACGGCGGAGCCGACCTGCTCGACGATGCCGACGAGCTCGTGACCCAGGACGTCACCCTTGAATACCCCCGGAATCGACCCGTGATAGATGTGCAGGTCCGAGCCGCAAATCGCGGCCCGCGTCACCCGCACGATCGCGTCCCCGGCGCCCCCGAGCACCGGCGCCGGCCTCTCGTCGACCCGCACGTCCTCGGGACCGTGCCATACCAGAGCTTTCATGGTCCACCCTCCTCCGCCGGAAGCAATCTTCGGCGAGCAGGGCATTAACACGGAGGGTCGGCCCTGGCCACACGCTGCATCGGTCCGGGCCATGGGTCTCCGCGGCCGGAGCGGCTGGCCGCTGCACGGCGGTTCGGATTGGCCGGTGCGTGACGGGACCTGTGTCCCCCGTCGCTTTCAATGCACGCGGTCGCAGCAAATCGAGGCGGCCACGCCATCGAGGGCCGCGCTCGAGTCGAGCGGAATCCCACGCGGACGTGGCTGCCGTCGCAGGACGGCTTTGTCTCACTGGCGCCGCAGCGGCCGATGAGACCGTGAATGGCCAGGCTGGGGTCCACTCCAGAGAGTCGATGTCCGCGTTGGTAGGCGGGTTCAGCGCCAATTCTCGCACGCGCGGCTTTACTTGAAGATCGAATGCAGTATTGCAGAGGCTGGAACGTACATCAAGGGGCAACCGCGACGCACCCGGGGGGGCGTCTCGAAGGGGGTCGACATGGCTTTGACTGGATCACGAACCAGATCGGCAGGAGGCACGCGCGCGAGCGACGTCCTGCCGCAATCCCGCAAGAACGACACCAATGCCTGGAGTCGCGTGGCCCAGGTGACGTTTCCGCGCCCACCGGCCGGTACCGGGAACGTGCGCTCTCCGCACGCGCCGCGAGGCCTGGTGGCCCAGTCCAGCCGTCCCCCCGCCGGGATCCCCGTCGGGCAGGCCGCAAGACCCAAGGCGGGAGTGGAGCCGCCGTCGGGCCTGCGCAGGATCGAACCTGCGGTCCGCGCACCCGATCCGGTGCTCGATGACGAGGCGGTGCCGACACCGGTCCGGCCGAGCCTGACGCCCGCGACGGAGGTTTGCCTCGACGATGATGACAAGATCCCCACGCTGATCAGGATGCGCGCTGCGCCCGGCCCGGAGCCCGCTGGCGAGGACGTCGCTTTCGACGACGAGGACGGGGCGCGGCCGTCGCGCGAGTCGCTCCCATCAAGACCGTCGCTGCCGTCGCGCGAGTCGCTCCCAGCGCGTGAGTCGCTTCCAGCACGCCCGTCGCTTCCAGCACGCCCGTCGCTTCCGGCGCCCCCGGCGCGTGAGCCGCTTCCAGCACGCGCGTCGCTCCCATCAAGACCTTTGCTCCCGGCGCTCCCGGCGCTCCCGGCGCGTGAGCCGCTTCCAGCACGCGCGTCGCTCCCATCAAGACCGTCGCTCCCGGTGCTCCCGGCGCGTGAGCCGCTTCCAGCACGCGCGTCGCTCTCGTCGCCGCCGGCGCGGGCGTCGCTCTCGTCGCTCTCTTCGTTGCCTCCGCTGCGGCGATTGCCGCCGCCGCCGGCCCAGCCGCCGGCTCCCAGCCAGGCCGTGCAGGTCGCGGTGGCTCGCGAGGAAGAAGGCGAGAGCCGCGGTGCCGCCGGCCCGACCAGGCGCGGCAAATCTCGCTGGGTATTGGTGGGTGTGGCGATTGCCGGCGTGGCTGCCGGGATGACCATTGCTTATCGATCCAATCAGCTCGGCGGTCCGGGGGCGGCAGCGTCGCCCGCAATGATGGTGACGCCGCCGGCCGGCGGGACGCCCGATCGGTCTCCGGGCATCATGACAGTGCCAGTCACCGTGACGTCGGCTCCGGTCGTCGCCGCCGGGCGAGGAGATTCCGGAGGCGCACCACCTGTGTTCGCCACGGCGACGAGCCCGCCGTCCGCGGCGCCGGCCGCACCTCCGACGAGCGCCACGGCCGCGCCGAAGGCGCTGCGGGGGACCATGCCCGTCGCGCCTTCTGCGCGGGCTTCGTCGGGTCCGAAGGCCGGGGCGCCGGCGGCGAGCGCCCCCGGCTCGATCCTCGACAAGGACCTTTGACAGGGGACCTGCCACCGGCGCGGACAGGGCCCACAGGCCAGCTCTCGAGGATGGCTCGCTGATCGAGGCGACGACCGGCCGAGCCGCGCCGGTCGTCGCCTCGATGCTCGTGCCGGTCGTCAAGGCGCGCAGGTGCCTCCCGTGCAACTGCCGCTCTGACACTGTGATCCTGCCGTGCACGAGACGCCCGCCGGACCCGGACCACAGGCCCCGGCCCCGTTGCAGCTCGGCGTGATTCCGGAGCAGTTGTCGTCCGGGTCCGTGCCGTTCGAGACGAACGAGCAGACACCATTGGATTGCCCCGTCAGCGTCATGGCGCACGCCTGGCACGCTGCCGCGCAACCGCCATTGCAACAGAATCCGTCGACACAATGGCCGGTCGAGCATCCGGCCGCGCTGGCGCACGGCGCGCCCTGGAGACCCAGGCCGCAGCTGCCCTGGCCGTTGCAGTTCGGGTTGCCGCCGTTGCAGCCTGTCTCGGGGTCGGAGCCCGCGAGGTGGTTCGTGCAGGTCCCCACCGAGCCCGGCACTTTGCACGACTTGCACGAGCCGCTGCAGGCCATGTTGCAGCAGACCCCGTCCTCACAATGGCCGGTCGAGCATACCCCGTTGTTGCCGCAGGCCGCCCCGTTGGGCTTCTTGCAGAGCCCCGCGCCGTCGCAGACATCCACGCCCGAACATTCGTCGTCCGGGTCGTCGCCCTGGGGCACGAAGCCGCACGTGCCGTCCGCGCCGGAGACCTTCTTCGCCTGAGCGCACGCCGAGCAGGTGCCCGAGCAGGCGCTGGCGCAACACACGCCGTCGACGCAGAAGCCGCTGGCGCAGCTCTGGGGCAGCAGGCACGCCTCGCCAAGGCCTGACTTGCAGGCACCGCTCCCGTCGCAGACCTCGGTGCCGGCACACTCGTCCTCGGGGTCGCCGAGCGGCGGCACGTCGAGACATTTGCCTTCCTGCCCGGGGAGCTTGCACGACCTGCACGCGCCGTCGCAGTGGGCGTCGCAGCAGACCCCGTCCGCCGCCTCGCAGATGCCGCTGAGGCACGGGTTGTCGACCGCGCAAACCGCCCCGTCGCTCAGCTTCGCGACGCAGACGTCGCCGGCGCAATAGGCGCCGGTCACGCAGCTCAGGTCGCTGCCCGCGCAGGCCTCGCCGGGCACGCACTTCGCGGCGCAGGCCCCGCCGCAGTCGACGTCGGTCTCGCTGCCGTTCTTCACCATGTCGAGGCAGCTCGGGGCGCACGTCCCACCGGGGCCCGTACACGAAAGCCCGGTGCAATCGGCGTTCACGTCGCACTGCGAGAGCGGCCCGCAGGTCGGCCCGCACGGACCGCCACAGTCGACGTCGGTCTCGCCGTCGTTCGCGAGATAGCCGCCGCCGTTCTTTTCGCCGTCGCTGCAGGTCGGCGGGCTGCACCGACCGAGCTCGCTGCACAGGCCGTGATAGCAATCGATGGCGGCGGCGCAGTCCTTGTCCGTATCGCAACCCTTGCACGCGCCGCCACAGTCGACGTCGGTCTCGTTTTCGTCCTTCGCGCCATTGGTACACGCCTTGTCGACGCACTCGTTCGCGTCGCAGACGGGGGTCGATTCGGCGACGCAGTCCGCGTCCGTGTTGCACGCGACACAACCGCCCGTCGCATTGCAGACGGCGCCGCCATCGTCGTCGCATGCCGTCCCTTCGCTCGCCGGCACGGTCGTGGCCGCGCCGTTCTCGCACAGGTCGACGGTGCAGTCCTGTCCGTCATCGACCGGCTCGGCGCAGCCGCCCGTGCCGCTGCTCGTACCGGCGCCGCCCGTGGTGCCGTCCCCTTCGCCACCGCCGCCGTTCGCGGCGTTGCCCATGCTGCCGCCGGTGCCGCCTCCCGTGCCGGCCAGTGGCTTGTAGAGGTCGTCGTAGACCGAGCTGCACCCGGCGTGCACCGTGGCTGTCGCGACGGCCGCCGCGATCAAAAGCATCCCTCGTGCCGTCCATCCGACGTTGAGCGTTCGCATTGGAAACCTCCCGAAGGTGTTGTTCGGGACCGGGCGTGCAACAGCACGCCTTTGCCCCCGCGACCTGGCCGGCGCGCGGCTCTCTGGCCGGCTCGGCCCCGCCATTGAGACGGCTAGAATTCGCCCGATAGCAGCAGAGCGCCCCCTGCGCCCGAGGCGACCACGTTCACTTGCACCTTGTTTCCCTGGGTGGTCGCCTTCCGAGCCCACAGCAGGTAGGCGCCCCCGGCAGCCGCGACGAGGCCGCCTCCGATGAGCAGCGCCGTGCCGGCACCACGAAACATGTCGGCCTCGCGGGCGGTGCCCTCGAGGGTCGCACAGCTCGCGTGGGCGGCCGGTCCAGGCTGGCAATGGGCGCCGGCCTTCGCGATGTCGTCGTGGAGCGCCTCGGCCTCACCGCGCTTGCCCGCATAGGCCGCGAGGAGCCCCGCGCCGGTGGCCAGACCAATCACCCCCACGCCTCCCAGGACGAAGCCGGGGAGTCGCGAGCGGGCCGGCTTTGCAGCGGGCGTATCGGCGGTCGGCGGCAGCACCCGTGGCTCGGGCTGCGCCAGCTCGAACCGCACCGTCTTCATGGTTCCGGCGCGCACGTCGAGGCTCTTCGTCGCGCTCAGCTCGCCCAGCTTCGCGTCGATCTTTCGCTGGCCCGGCTCGACGTACAGCTCGCTCGTCCCCGGGGACGTCCCGACGCTCTTCCCGTCGACGAAGATCTCGGCGCCTGTCTCCACCACCTCGACGCGGAGCATGCCGACCCTGGCCTTCGCCTCCGTCAGCAGGTGTACGAAGTTGTACTTGTCCCGCTCGCTCAGCTCGGGCTCTTCACGGAGGAAGTAGGCCAGATGCTCGGCCGCATCGCGGTACTTTCCGAGCGCGAGCTCGGCGCGGCCGAGATTGCCGGCGATCCTCGGGACGCGAGGCAGGCCCTGGAGGCTCCAGGCTTCGGTGAAGCCGCTGTACGCCGTCTCGAAGTCGCCCTTTCGCAAGCTCGCGAGGGCCTCGTTGTGGGCCCTCTTCGCCTCCGGTTTGACCGGCGACGAAGGCGGTCTCGTGTCCGGGCTCGAGCTTTCAGCCGCCCCGGCTGGTGGCGTGTCGGCCATGGCCGGCGTCGCCCCGGCAAGGCACGCTTCGAGCACCCCAAGTGCCAGCATCGTTCTCAAAGCTAGAGGCCGCATCGGTCCCCCTCCTCCCTGTCGTCCTCGGCTGGCGAGCGCGCCGGCCCATCGTGCCGATCACCCCGATCGTCGCGACGACCCCATCGCAACGCGGCGCTGCATGGCCGTCAACTACAATCTTGGATATCAATTGACAACGCAGGCGCGTTTGCCGCGCAACGCGGCGCTGCATGGCCGTCAACTGCAATCTTGGATATCAATTGACAACGCAGGCGCGTTTGCCGCGGACGAGATTCGTCATTGCTCACCGATGCTCGTCGACCCCCACGTCCTGGCACATGGCTGCGCCGCTATCGGCTCGCCACGTCGAGCGCAGACAATCGTGGATTCACCAGGAGAGACAGGACTGTCTGTCACCCGGCGAGGCGCAAACCTGGGCCAGCGGGGGGGCCGACTCTGATAGCCTCGCCGTCATGAAGCACGCCTCCGACCACGCGACCATGCTGCGGCTCATTCTCGGCGCCGTCGGCGTGGCATCGATCTCCACCGCGGCGTGCGCGGGATGTGGCTCGGTGGTCATCGATGGCGTCTCGTCCGGCAGCGGAACCGCGGGAAGCGGGGCTGTGGGCGGCGGCGGCGCGACGTCCGGCGCCGGCACGGCGGGCAGCAACGCCGGGTCGGGGGGCGCGAGCGGGAACAGCGGAGTCACGGTGGGCGGCGGCGCCGGGGCAGGGGGCGGGACAGGCTGCCCTGCCCCGGTCAGCAGCGTGCCAGTCGACATGCCCCAGAACGGCCCGTGCAGCGTCGGCTACGAGGCCGAGTACATCTGCTTTTCGCTGCCGAAGCCGCCGGCCACCTGCGAAGACCTGTACCCGAAGGCCTGCGTGCTCGACGCCTACTCGTGCGGGTATCAGACCTACGGTGACGAGGCGTGCGGGCCGGATCTGGCGAACCCGGACGCCTGCTGTTACACCGTCGTCGGCGACTGCCCGATCGGCCGCCCGTTTCTCGTCCACGGCCGCGCCCGGCTCGGGACGGTCGTCTCCGGTGACAGTGGGGCTGACAGGAGCTGGGCTGATCGGATGGAGCCTGACGTCTCGGCGCTCGACAGGGAGACGCGCCGGGCGCTCGCCGACTTCTGGGGACAGGAGGCGCTGTTCGAGCACGCTTCGGTCGCGTCGTTCGCGCGCTTCGTTCTGCACCTGCTCGCGGTCGGCGCTCCGGCGGACCTGGTGCAGCGCGCGCAGCTGGCTCTGGGCGAGGAGATCGAGCACGCCACGCTCGGCTTCGGTCTCGCGAGCGCCTACGCCGGCGCGGCGCTGCGCCCCTCGGCGCTCGACGTTTCCGGTGGGCTGGACGAGGGCTTCGAGGCTGCCGGCATCGCGGTGGCGGTCGCCCGCGAAGGGTGCATTGCGGAGACCGTCGCCGCCCTCCAGATCGCAGCCGCACGCGATGCCGCGACGGACCCGGTGATCAAGAGCGCGCTCGCCAGGGTCGCCGAGCAGGAGATGGAGCACGCGCTGCTCTCGTGGCGCTACCTGCGCTGGGCGCTCGAGCACGGCGAGGTGTCCCTCCAGGCCGCCGTGACCGCGGTATTCACCGCGCCCGAGGCCCATGTCGGAATCGGCGCGACGACCGCGCTCCCGGGCGATCGCGAGGCCATGCGCGGGCACGGCTGCCTCCCCCCGGACGAGCGCCGTGCCCTCGCCGCCGATACGCTCGCCCGCGTCGTGCTCCCTGCCGCGCGCGCCCTCCTCGCCGCGGTGGGCTCGCGGGCTCGCGAGGCGGGCTCCGCGATGCCCTGGGCCGAGGTGAATGCCATGCCCGGCGCAGCCGCCTGACGGCGAGGGTGTCAGTCGCGATCCATGTCGAGAGCCCGAGCTGGCCAGCAATCCGGGGCGCAACGCCACATCTACTCTGGGCCCGCGATGCGGCGCAGCTCGCGGAGCACCCAGCGAGCTGTTTCTTCCGCGCCGGCGCCGTCGAAATGGAGGCCGTCGGGCCGCAGCGGCTTGCCTCGACTCTCGACGGTACAGGCTCGGGTGGGGCACACATGGGCCTGTTCATTGAAATACGCTCCGCCCAGCACCAGGAGGGTCACGCCCGGACGGAGCTCGGCGACGTCCTCGACCCACGTCCGAGAGCAGCTCGTCCCCACCACGTTCGGCGCGCACCGCGTGGCGGGGCTGGACCGGCGCGGGCGTGGCAATCGCAAACGTCTCGACCCGCATGACGAGGTCCAGAACCGTGAACATCAGGCCTTCTTCGGAGCAGTGGCCTTCTTCGGCGCAGTGGCCTTCTTCGGAGCAGTGGCCTTCTTCGGAGCAGTGGCCTTCTTCGGAGCAGCCGCCTTCTTCGGAGCAGCCGCCTTCTTCGGAGCAGCCGCCTTCTTCGGAGCAGCCGCCTTCTTCGGAGCAACCGCCTTCTTCGGAGCAGCCGCCTTCTTCGGAGCAGCCGCCTTCTTGGGCGCCGCTGCCTGCTTCGGCGCCGCTGCCTTGACCGGCGTAGATGCCGCGCTCGTCGCGCCGGGCAGGCTCGCGACCAGCTTCTTCGGGGCCTGCGCCCGGTAGCTCTCGTCGATCCACGCCTTGAGCATGTCGACCGGGATCGCCTCGCCTGCGCCGAACTTCGCGGACACCCAGCCGCTCTTGCCGAGGCCGTACTCGGTGGGTTTGGTGAAGGGCAACATCAGCGCGACCGAGCTCGAGTGGGGCAGCTTGCAGCCCACGCCGAGCGGCTCCCCCTCGAGGCTCAGATAGGCGAACGTCTTGTCCTGGACGGCCAGGTCGAGATGACCCGGCCAAGGGCTCTTTGTGTGAGCGCCGGGGTAGGCGAGGCCAAAATCACGCAGCTCCTGGAGGATGGCGTCGGTCGAGCTCTTGGGGCGAGCCATGGGCGATCTCACTGCTCGGAGCGGCGGAGGTACGCGGGGGAACGGCGTGCTCTCCGCGGGTGGTCGATCGGCAAGGATTCACGTGGACCGCGCGCCGTGTCAACCGCCGAAACGAGCCCACCCACCTGAGTGCCAATCGACTTTTTGTCGACAGGGCATGATGGGTCCGCGGATCTCACGGCGTCGGTGCCGCGGTCAGTGCCCCTCGGCGTGCCCTGCCGGCGCATGGCCGTCGCGCCGGCCGCGCGCCCGCTCCACGACCCGCAGGAGGTCTGCCGGACGGATGGGCTTCGCAATGAAGTCGTTCATTCCGGCCTGCTCGCAGGCCTCGCGATCTTCGACCTGGACATTGGCAGTCATCGCCACCACGAGCGGCTGTTGCGCCGCCGGCAGCTCGCGCCGGAGGGCCTGCGTCGCGGTGATCC
>Ga0163144_10023822_pt1 | contig 12057 bp, 8 predicted proteins | sample OliLak19BULKMAT1_FD_123175 | JGI IMG/M metagenome (GOLD analysis project Ga0163144, IMG submission 123175) | Freshwater microbial mat bacterial communities from Lake Vanda, McMurdo Dry Valleys, Antarctica - Oligotrophic Lake LV.19.BULKMAT1 | ecosystem: Environmental > Aquatic > Freshwater > Lake...
CAGATCTCGTTCCCGTTCCCGTTCCCGTTCCCGAAGTCCGGTTTACGGGAACGGGAACGGGAACGGGAACGGGCTGAGAAATGCTGGCAAAACGAGAAGCGAGGTGACCTTGAAAGGGTTGGGCTGATGAAGGCAAAATCCGACTCTGCGTATTGGACGCGATACTTCCTCTTCTTGTAGGCGCCCTTGTCGATGCGCACGTCCGGCTCGATGTCCCACTCTTTGAGGATCTTCAGCACGATGTCGGGCTCGGAAATCTGCTGAAACATGCGGTAGTTCTTGCGCTGTGTCAGGAGCCACAGGGTGGGCACGATAGAGAGCTGGTACGTCGAGCGGCCAGTCGGCTCGACGCGTACTTGCTCGATGTGGTTGCAGAGCCCGAACCAGGAGCGATCGTGCGCCCCGGCGCGGACGACGAAGTTCGCTGGTTGGCCGACTACGGCGTCGAAGTCGATGCTTGGGTTCTCTGAAACGGCGATCAGATTGGCCTGGAATAGCGACGAGATGCGCTCGTGAATGGAGAAGTTGCGCACGTCGAGGGCGTCGCCTGAGGCGACCTCTGCCTGTAGGTTTTTCCCGCCGAGCTGACCGGCAATGGCTCCGGCGGCCCCGGTCACGTCATCGAGGAGACTGGCAGCCTTGTCCAGGGCGCTTTTCAGCGGGCCCGAGGTGACGGCGATATCCGGGAAAATGGGCAGCTCCGGCTCCGCTACGAGGCCTGGAATGCCGGCCCCCGCTATGCCTTGGATTCCCCCCTTCAAGGCGCCTGTCGCACCACCCACAACTCCGCCGATTGCACCTGCAACTCCGCCGATTGCCCCCGTGACTTCGGAGGCCGCCGCGGCTGCGTCCGGAATGGCACCTTTGATACCGCCAATCGCACCGGCGACACCGGCCGCACCGGACACGGTGCCCGCAACTTTGCCTGAGATACTGCCGAGACTGCCCGCAATTGCGGACGCGGCGCCGCCCGCTGCACCGGGAATGATTCCTTGGATGCTGCCCATTCCGGCTGCAATCCCCGCAATGGGGGCGCCCGGTAGTCCTACGGCGAGGTTTCCTGCGAGCCCGGCAATTGCACCGGCCTGCGCCCCGCCCGCCGCGCCACCAGCAATACCGGACGCTCCGCCCGCGATGCCCGCTACCGTACCGCCGATGCCTCCCACCACACCAGCGATGCCTCCGACGGTCCCGCCGATGCCTCCCGCCGCATCAGCAATCCCACCGCCTGCAATGCCGCCTGCAGCCAACGTTGCCTGGGCCCCACCCACGCTCACCGTCTTGACGACGTCTCCGGTCTTGCCAACGACTTCGCCTACACCGACGACCTTATCAATAGCGCCGCCGGTCTTGGCGGCTCCCTGGGCCACGTCTTCGGCAATGGGCTCACCTGGCGCCGTGGCGGAATCTTCACCGGAGATCTTCGCGAACGTCATTCTCTCTCCTCCCAAGCTTCGCTTTCTCGTGGCCGTCGCGGCCGTAGTCCACCACACCCCGCTCCACCCGACCACCCCACCTGCATAGATCCGGTAAGCTAGCCCTTCATTTTTCGCCGTGTCCAGGCAAATCAAACCCCGGTCTGGCGATTGATGCACAAAGAAATATTTCACCGCGCCCGCCGGTGCATCTCCCCGCACCCGCTCGTCATCGACGCTCCCCGCTCACTTTGCATGGTGGTTGTTTCTAAAGCTGGAAATCCGCAACGAAGACGCGTTAGCATGCGCTCTTTGCTGAGGAGGGCACGGGTGGTGCGTCTCGACATGAATGACGGGAAAGTCACGGCGGCGCGGGTGAACGGTGGGGTGCCTGCATGAGCATCGAAACACTCATTCCGCTCATCCTGGTCGGCTTGATCGCGGTGGGGCTGGCGATCACGGCCGTGTTGCTCACGCGGCGGATAGCAAGGCTCCGCTCCGAGCTCGAAGGTGCGCAGCAGGGGGCGCGCGACACGCGCGCGCAGCTTGAATCGTCGCGCTCTCAGTACAACGCCGCGGCGGCCAACGTCGTGACGCTCACCGACGAGAATCGGCGCCAGGCCGAGTGGCTCGACGGCCAGGAGAAAGACGCCGAGTGGCTCCGGAGCGAGCTGGAGAAGCGGCCCAAGATCGTCCGCAAGACGTACAAGATCCTCACGCTCGGGGTGAGCGGCACGGGCAAGACCGCGCTCACGCTCAAGTGGGCCAACCCGCTCACCGAGCTCACGGAGCTTCAGGGCACCAAGATCGAACGCTACGAGCGCACGGTCAGCCACGTCGCCGGCAGCGACGTCACCATCGAGCACGTGTTCGAGATCGGCGACTGGGGCGGCGAGCACATCGTCGATGCGCAGCAAGAGCTCATCGTCGACGAGATCCACGGCTTGCTCATGGTCGTCGATCTGGTGGCAAAAGACGGCAAGACCATCGAGCCGCAGCGCGTGCAGCTCCAGCTTCGCGAGTTCCAGCCGGAGTCGCTCAAGTTCTTCTTCGGGCCGAAGACGCTCGCATCGTGCAAGACGGTCGTGCTCTTCATCAACAAGTCGGACGTCATCGCGGGCACGCCGGCCGACATCGAGCGCGAGGCGCGCAACGTCTACAAGCGGCTCATCGAGGACCTCGAGAAGTACAACAAGCACCTCGACGTCCGCGTGCTCGTCGGCTCGGCCACCTACGGGCACTCGACGCATCACCTGTTCTCGCATTTCGTCGAGCGCATCCTGCCCAAGAACGCGTACGACTCGCAGCTCCTCCAGCGCATGAAGTCCGACGCGGTCGCGACGGATCTCGCGGTGTCGAGCGCGTACACGGCGCCGGCCCACGCCACCCAGCCGCTCGTGCGACCAGCGCTCCCGGGCGCGCCTCCGAGCTTCGGCGGCGCGGCCCCGCCTCTGCCGGGGGCGTTGCCTCCCGGCATCAGGAGACCCGATGGAAAGCGCTGACGGAGATCCTGCGCCGTACCTCGTCCCGCGCTACGTCGCCGAGGGCGATCCGGCCTGGTATCACGTCCTCCACGGCACGGTTCCGGGCCACCAGATCGACTTCATCTATTGCCCCGACGTCCCGCAGGGCCGCCTGACGCAGACGCACTTCGGCCACCTCTCGCGGCTGATCAAGTACATCGAGCCGCGCGAGGGCGCGCCGTACGCATTCGCGCTCGGCAACCTCTCGCGCGACGACGTCCAGCACGAGCCCGGCCACGGCGGCGTCGCGCTGATCTTCGCGCTCCGCGTCACCGGCGTGACCGACCATGCCGGCCGCGCGATGCCCCCGTACGCGCACGGCGTGCTCGCGATCGATCGCGGGCTCGACTACGTGACGCTCCTCGAAGCCGCCTCCGTCTTCTACCGCCGCTTCCTCGAGGGCGATCCGCACTCCGAGGACGTGACGGGCAGCTTTTACCGCACGTACTTTCGCACCATGCAGGAGCACGCCGAGTCGGTCGAACGCTTCCTCCACGACTACGTCTCCGACTTCGACGAGCTGCCGCAACCCCAGAAAAGCCGCCTCGGCTGGGAGTGGGAAGCCGACGAAGAGGCGCTGCCGAAGCGCGTGACCATCATCCACGCCGACGACGAATCCTTCACGGCAGTGGCCGACGCGGCGGCGACGCTCGGCGCCATGCTCTACAAGTCGAACATCAAGTGGACGACGATCACGAGCGGTCGCGACATCGAGATCCCCGGTGGCATCTCCATTCGCTTCGTGCCCGCGAGCGCCGCCCCACGCGATCCCAAGGGCCTCGTCCTCACCCTCGCCGAGCTCCCCTCCAACGAAGCCGAGCTCGCCGAAAAAGTCTTCGGCGCCAGGCCGCGACAGCACGGCGAGGTCAAGGTCGTGCGCCAGGGATGGCGCGAGGCCCTCGCCGCCCAGAAGGCCGAAGAAACAGGCGCCACGGCCGCTCCCGGCCCCGCCGCAACCCCGCCCCCCCGCACCAGCAACCGCCCGCCGCCGGCGCACGCCACGCTGCCCCCGCGATCGACGCCGCCGCCGCAGGTGCAGGCGCCCGCGGCGCCCGACAACTTCGACGAGGCGGCCACGCTGCGCGCCCCACTCGAAGAAGAGTCGCCGCCGGCCTTCGATGCGCGGCGTTCGTCCTCGACAAAGGGGATGCCCGCGGCGTTCGACGCGCGGCGTTCGTCTTCGACCAAGGGAATGCCGAGCGCGTTCGATGCGCGGAGCTCATCGTCGACCAAGGGGATGCCGAGCGCGTTCGACGCGCGGAGCTCATCGTCGACCAAGGGGATGCCGAGCGCGGCCGTCCCGCCTCCCGCGTCTCCCACGAGCGCTGTTGCTGGCGCGCTCGCCAACGTGACATCGCCCGGCCCTGTGCTGGCCCCGCCGCCTGCGCCGCCACGCGAGGCCGATGCGATCGACGTCGACGTTGATCTGTCGGAGCAACCCGTCCCCTCGAAGCCCCGCAAAGGAATGTGGATCGCCATTGTCGGTGGCTTGGCCGTCGCCGTTGCCGTCGTAATTGCGATGACCGTCGGCGCCAGCTCTGAAGGCGACCTCTCACCGTCCGCCCCTTCGATCGCTCCGACACCCCCGTCCGCCCCAAGCTCCGCTGCGGGGAGCGCATCGTCCGTCACGGGCACATCGTCCGTCACGGGCACATCGTCCGTCACGGGCGCTTCGTCCGTCACGGGCGCATCGTCCGTCACGGGCGCTTCGTCCGCCACGACCGCGCCAGCCGGCTCCAGCGCAACGCCTGGCACCCATGCACCGGCCACGGCGAGCGTGGGTGTCCCGAGCTCATCGTCACCCGTGACCACCACGGTCGTGCCCTCCAAACCGCCAGCTACCACCAAGACCGTGCCGACCGCCCCCAAGTCCACTGCCACTGGGCTTCGCGGACCGCTTCGCTTACCTGGAAGTCAATGATCGCATCATGAGTTATCACCCGTTGGAGCTCGCCGCCGCGCTCGGCGACCGATTCGCCAGCTTCAAGCTGCTAGGACAGGGAGGCGAAGGCGCGGTGTTCGGCGTCTACGATCGAGTCCGTAAACAGGACATCGCGCTCAAGCTCACCCGCGACACCGGGGAGCCGGGCCTCGCCGAGCGCTTCGATCGCGAATACCAGATCTTGGCCGCCAGCCGCTCCGACCGTCTCGTGCAGGTCTACAACCACGGCCGCGCGAGCGTGCGCATGGACGACGGCAACACGCACCCGCACTTCTGGTTCTCCATGGAGAAGTGCGACTCGAGCGTGCGCCGTTCGTTCAAGACCATGGAACTGAAGGTCCGCCTGGCCCTGGTGATGCAGATGCTCGACGGCCTGGCATTGCTGCACGCCAAGAGCATCGCCCACCGCGACATCAAGCCCGACAACCTCTTCCTCATCTCCGACACCCGCGGCACCTCGATGAAGATCGGCGACTTCGGCATCGCCACCACCACCCGGGTGGCCCCCAACGCCGCGGGCGGCTTCATCCACGGCAGCCCCGCCTACCTGGCCCCCGAACGCTGGCAAGACAACGGCGACGCCGACTGGCGCCCCGCCGACCAGTACGCCGCCGGCGTGACCATGTTCGAAATCGTGAGCGTCGGCCACATGCCCCTCGACTTCACCGGCGGCCACCTCCGCGGCCACGAGCGCAGCGGCCTGCGCCCCCTCTCCATCCCCGAGCTGCGCGGCCGCCGCTTCCTCGCGGTGGATCAGGTGCTATTGCGAATGCTGGCCAAGCGCCCCGAGTGGCGGCACGCGGACGTGGCGGAGTGCAAGCGAGAGCTGGAAGCGGCGCTGCTTCAGGACGGAGTGACGGGGTAGGGAGAAGGCGAGGCGTGCTATTGGCAGACGCCGTTCGTGCATGTGTTGCCCATGCAATCATCATTTTCGATACACGGTGCGCAGACATTGCTGTTGCAATAGCCGCTCATGCAGTCAGCGGTCGCGCCGCATGTGCTTAAGTTGGGGAGCAAGCAGCGGCCGACGGCGCTACAAGCGCCGCCATCCGGGCAGGGCGAGTCTGCTCCGCAAGGTTGACACTTGCCATTCTCGCAAAGGTTGTGCTCGCAATACCATTGAGCTTGGAGGGAGCTGCAATCGGTGCCAATGTTGAGTCTACATAAGCCAAAAACACATTGAAGGCTGCCGGCGACGTCGTTGAAGCAATCCATTTCACTGACACAGGGCTGCCCGACGGCCTTCTTCTTGTTGTTGTCAGGCCCGAGCGATGCGCATGTGCCATTGTTGACGCAGGCGGTGCCGGGGCTGCAGCCGTCCGCGACACCTTTGGGCAAAGCCGTACATGTTCCAAGGTTACTCCCCAAGTCGCAGGAGAAACAGAGCGTAGTACATGTGTTATTGCAGCAGCGACCATCAGCGCAGGGAAGCTGGTTGCTGCACTCATTGGGCTTGGCGCACTCTGCACCTTGTTCCTTTTTCTTGACGCAGTCAGAGTTCTGGTCGCAATAGTGTCCCGCCGCGCAATCGGCGGACTCAGAAAGGCACATCGTCTTGCATTGCGTTTCGCCGCACAGGAAGGAGCCGCAAGGTATTGGCTCCCCGGGATCACATCCTCCCCGCGCGTTACATTTGTCTTGCCCTTTCGAAAACCCGCTGTTGCTGTCGCACGTCGGCTCTCCTGCCACGCCGCCACAGTCTAGTCCTAGTTGCACGGTGTACGCAGGCGCGCCAATCCCAAGGCATACTTCTTTTGTGCATTCATTTGGCTCGTCGGCCTTTACGTCGTCTAGGTCGGCCACTTCGATCAATGCGCCTTGGTCGCTGCAAGAACGTTTCGTGCAATCGCCCTCTGGATCCAAGAATTGGTCCGTTACTCCGTTCATGGGCACGCATTTTTTCTCATTGCAGTCCCACCTTCGGCACGGAGTGTCCGCGGGGCAGTCGCCGTCATCGGCACACACGCAGTTGCCCACTCCGTCGCAAAAAATCTGCGTTGGATCGGCTCCACAGCCTTTGGTGGTCGGTTCAAACGTGATGACCGGTTCTCCAGCTTTACAGGAATATGTGGTGCATTGTGTCCCCCCCGGCGGCACGAGGTTGTCGTCGTTCTGCTCGCCGCACCACTGCCCGTTGATGCATGCTCGCTCCGTGCAGGGGTTCTCGCCCTCCGGACAGTCTTCAAGAGTCGTGCAGGGAGTCGCTCCGCCGGTGCCGCCGGTGCCACCCGTTCCAGCCCTCTTATCCCCAGGAAACGTCTCCGGTGAGCACCCTATGGACACGGACGCCGCGAGCAGTCCGACGAGTGTCGTCCAATGAAGCGAAAAAATACGCATAAGACATGATCTCCCGAGGACTCACCAAGTTGCTCTTACGACAGCCCCGGCTCCGGTCGGTAGGATCGTGACTGTCTGCACCGTGGCCGAGGTTGACGGCGACGGCTTCCAAAGAAAATACACCGCCCCGGTTCCGGCCGCGGCGAGCCCCGCAACCACGAAGCCGGCAATTGCCATGTTGCCCTGTTGCACCCGTCGATTGTCGAGTTGCGTCCAGGCGTCCTTTTGGCCGGCGTAACCTGCCATCCCCGGTGTCATGCAGTTGTCGATCGTGCAAACCTTGTCGCGTTCGCCTACCGTCGATGCATACAGCACGGCTCCTGCTATCCCAATCCCCAGTCCCGCGGCTGTCAGCACTCCACCGCTGGCGAGTGTCACGGTTCGCGACGGAAAAGGGCTTTCCGGCGGCTTCGGCACTACGCCCGACCCTGTCGCGGTCGGCTCCGGCGCCACGCCGACTGCCCGTATCACCAGCTTCACGACGCGCGTCCAGCCGGCGGACACCTCTTCAGTCTTCTGGTCTTTCAGGTCGCCGGAGCGCGCCTCGATGATGTGGTGGCCGGGCTCCACGTAGACCTCGGGGGGGAGCGGGGCTTTGCCCTTGTCCTTGCCGTCGATGAAGACCACGGGGTCGACGCCGATGCCGTCGACCGAGATGAGCAGGGTTGCCACTTTTGCTTTGGCTTCTTTGAGGAGATCGCGGCCGTGCTGGATATCGTCGGGTTTGGCGCCCTTGTCCTCGCGGACGAAGCGCTCGATGTGCTCCGCCGCGTCGCGAAAGCGGCCGAGTCTCAGCTCGGCCTCGCCGAGGTTGCCGGCGATCTGGGGAAGCGGGTTGATGGCGTAGGCCGCGCTGAACTCGTCGAAGGCTTTTTTCCAGTCCTTGGAGTCCGCCGCCGCGAGCCCGGCGCTGAAGTGCTGAGCGAGCTCTGCCACCTTTGGATCTGCGGCGGCCGCGGGTGCTTTCGCTGCACCGCCACCCTTTGTGGGCGGAGCCGGCTGTGCGGTTGCCGTCGTGGTGGCGGCGACCATTGCAAGGACGGTCGCCCCACGAACCCATCTTCGTTGCTTCACCCGTTGCACCGGCGTTCCTCCCGAGCTCTCTTGATGAGCGCCCGCTCCCTCGTTCGCTGATGGCAACCCGGGACGCCAGGGCCGTCAAGAACAATCGCGTCTGGGAGTCACCCGGAGGTTACTGGTACGTTACTCGGGCTCGCTCTGGGCGCCCTGGTCCGGCTTCTTCTTTGCAGTGGGCGCCTTCGTCGGCTTGCGTTTTGCGGCTATGCGCGCCTGGAGCGCCGGCACGTGCGTGGCGACCAGATCGCCCCAGAGCCAATGTCCCACCCGCTGCAGCAGCTCGTGGCGCACGGTGACGAGCGTGGCGAAGCGATTCCGGACGTCGATGGCTTCCTTGAGCGCGCCCGTCGGGGCGCGGTCGCGTTTCGCCGATGCCGGGCGGAGTACCTTGATCAGCTCGGTCCCGAGCTTGGCCGCTTCGGTCACCTGCGCGGCCGTCACCGGCGTCTTGCCGCGCGCGGCGGCCGCGTGCTTCTTGAACAGCGCCGCGAGGTCGACGCAGTCCTGCGCCGCATCGAGAGAGCCGCGCCCTTCTTGAATCTTCTCGACCTCGCGTTTGGGCAGGGTGCCCGCAAGCCCGAGCGCCACGGCGGACGCGAGCATGGTCTCGCGTAGCGAATAGGTTTTCCGGAGCGGCTCGGCGAGCTGCTTGGAGGTGCCGCCGCCCCGATCGACCTGCGAGGCCGCAAAGCACAACCCGAGAGCCAGATTGGGCAGCGTGCGCAACTGCTCGATGTCGACGCTGGGCAGCTCTTTTCGGATGCGAGCTTCGAGCACGAGCACCGCCTCCACGCCGCGTTGCACGTTGTGGTACGCGAGCGACGGGTCGATGCGGAACGGCCGGACCTCCCGCTCCCCCTGCGCGCGCGCCTCCGCGAGAAAACGTTCGTAGTCGTGTTGCGACCCGACGACCTCCGGCGCGGCGAGGTCGGTGTCGTCCGCCTTCGCTGGCTTGGATGGTTTCTTGGCGGCGGCTTTCTTCGCGCCGCCGACGTTGGATTGAGGTTTCCCCATGGTCGCGCAGCTTACCGAATGGGCCGCGGCGGCGTCCAGAGGTCGAAGTCGCGAGCGCCCGTCTTTTACGGGCACCCGGGTGGAGAGGGTGCCTCTGCGCCGGAGGGGGAGGGGAGGCGGAGACTTCGGGAGGTTCGTGACGTCGGTGCGCCACCGAGGCAGGGACTTGCAGCCGGGCGGGGCGGCGGTGCAGAGGCGGGGGCGGAGACTCTGACGAGTGGCTGGCATGACAGAGAAGCGCGCTCCCGCTCCGCCAGAAGCGCCCGAGTGACTCTCGGGGCTCGCGCCGACGAGTGCCGTCGGCGCGCATCCGTGCTAGGCGAGCGGCGAGCGCGATGGCCTCCGAACCCCCCCGTATCCGCCTGCCAATCGGCATCTCGGATTTCCGCAAGCTGCGCGCGCCAGGTGTCCTTTACGTCGACAAGACCGACTTCGTCACGCAGGTGCTCGCCAGTCACGCCGAGGTTCTGCTCGTGCCGCGGCCGCGCCGGTTTGGCAAGACCGTCAACCTCTCGACCGTCCGCTATTTCGTCGAGAAGTCGCCGGAAGACCGGACGGCGCTGTTCGAGGGGCTCGCGGTGTGGAGCTCCGCCGAGGCCCGGTCGCACTTTCAGCGCTATCCGGTGATCTCGCTCACGTTCAAGGACGTCAAGGCCGGCCGTTTCGACGACGCGTTCGCCGCGATCCGCGAGGAGATCCGTCTGGCGTACGAACAGCATGCCTACCTGCTCGACGAGGGCATGCTCCGGCCCGAGCAAGCGGCTCGGTTCGAGCAGATCCTGCGCGCCGAGGGCCCTGCAAGCATCTACGCCACCTCGCTCCTCGAGCTCTCGGCGTTTCTCGCGCGCTATCACGGCGAGCCCGTCTTCATCCTCATCGATGAATACGACACGCCGATCCACGCCGCCGCGACCCCCGAGGACGAGCGCGCGATCCTCCAGTTCTTCCGCGCTTTCTTCTCCGCCGGTCTCAAGGACAATCCCCACCTCGGGAAGGGTCTCTTGACTGGCATCCTGCGCATTGCCAGAGAGAGCTTGTTCTCCGGTCTCAACAACCTGGCGGTCTATTCGCTCCTCCGCTCGGAGTGCGCCACGTGCTTCGGCTTCACCGAGGACGAGGTGCGCGATCTCGCGGTGCGCACGGGTTGCACCGCCGCGCTGGCAGACGTGGAGACCTGGTACAACGGCTATCGCTTCGCCGGCCACGTCATCTACAACCCGTGGTCGGTGCTCAACTTCATGGACAGCGAGGACAAGGTGGCTCGCCCTTACTGGGTACACACCAGCTCGGACGATCTTCTGCGACGGATCATCTTCGCTCACGGCATCGGGCAGCAGGGCGAGCTAGAGACGCTGATCCAGGGCGGCGAGATCCGCAAGATCATCAACGACCGGGTGGCCCTGCGCGATCTCGACACGAGCACCGACGCGGTGTGGAGCTTTCTCCTGTTCACGGGCTACCTCAAGGCCACGGACGTGCGGCAAGAGGATACCGACACGGTGGGCACTCTTTCCATCCCCAACCGCGAAGTGCTGTCGGTCTACCGGACAATCTTCCGGACCTGGCTGGAGGACCGGCTCGGTGGCTCGGGGCAAGTCGCCGATCTGCTCAAGGCCATCCTGGGCGGCGACAGCGAAGCCTGCGAGCGGCTGCTCAGCCAGCTTTTGCAATCGCTCTCGGTACACGACACGGCGACCCGACGCGCGGCGACGAAACGCGCTGGAGAGCCGGGTTTCGACCCCGAGGCCGAGCTCGTGTTGACCCCGGAGCAGGTGTATCACGTCTTCGTGGTGAGCCTGCTCCTCGGCTTGCAGCCGCGCTACACCGTGCGTTCCAATCGGGAGTCGGGGAGCGGTCGTTACGATGTGATGATCTTGCCGCGCAAACCCGGAGAGCCTGGGGTGATTCTGGAGCTCAAGGTGCGCAATCGCAAGAAGCGGGAGAGCCTGAAGAGCGCCATGGCGGCGGCGCTGCGGCAGATCCGCGAGCGCGACTATGCCGCGGAGCTGCGGGCCTGCGGAGCGAGCCCGATCCACGAGATCGGTATCGTGTTCGACGGCAAGCAGGCCCGGGTCGAGGTCGCCCCGCCCAGGAGTTGACTCGGCACGTTCTCGTGGGCGAGGCACCTTCCGCCTTGTGGCCTGGTCGGTGGGGGCGGCGGCTGCAGAGGGGCGCGGACGATGAGCCAGGAAGGGAATAACGATGCTGCGGCGGGCGATGGTGGCCGAGCCCGCGCGGGAGCGGCTCAGGAGCGTAACGCGCTCGACGACAAGATCACAACCTGCCACGCGGCCCTCTGCGGGCGAGCTGTGAATCCGAGGGAAGCTACCGCGGCGGCGTCCGCAATCCCGGTCGCAGCGGCGTCTTCGTCACCGCCCGTCGCGACCTCGGCCCGGACCGGGAGAGCAAAGGAACGGCTGCCCGTCGCGCCCAAGCCGACCTCGATCATCATGAAGACAGACGACCCTCACGGCGGGGTGAAGGGGCCCGGGTTCTGAGCGGGGGACGGAAGTGCGGGTACGAAGACGACCTGTCGTGAGCGTCTATCCTGCTGCGTTCATGGTGAGGAAGGCTCGTACGGATTCACAGGCATGATGCAGCCGGGTTTCTTGACGAACTTCCCACAAGGCTCCGGCTTCGAGACTGGCATCTTGCCGGTGAACGCAGGCTTGCTCGAGGCGCTCGCCGCCGGTGCAGCGGTCACCTTGGGCGCGGTGGTCGCCGTGGGTGCTGGCGTTGCCGTGGGGAC
>Ga0163144_10023823_pt1 | contig 12057 bp, 7 predicted proteins | sample OliLak19BULKMAT1_FD_123175 | JGI IMG/M metagenome (GOLD analysis project Ga0163144, IMG submission 123175) | Freshwater microbial mat bacterial communities from Lake Vanda, McMurdo Dry Valleys, Antarctica - Oligotrophic Lake LV.19.BULKMAT1 | ecosystem: Environmental > Aquatic > Freshwater > Lake...
CCGCGTTAGAGGCCATTGCCGCCGCTGAGGGCGAAACATCCGACCCTGACGCTGAAGCCGCCTACGAACGTAGCGACTCGGTGATCGTGATCGTGCTGCCCACCGTCTTAAAAGGGCTTGAAGTAGACACCACCGAGAGCGTCGATATGGTGCTGACCGCGTTTGCGGCGACGCTGGGCATCGAAGCCTTTCCGAGCCTGACAGAGCGTGAAGGAATAACCGTCGCCGATGCGCCGGTCATCAGTGAGAACATCATCGGCGGGTCAGCCAACTTGTACGCCTACGCCTTCCCAGACGGCGTGGTCATCACCATCGTTCATCCCAATGACGGCAGCGGTAATCCTGAGACGAGCGATGTCCTGAGATCCATCGGTTACGGCGTGACCGTCGCAGCAGAACAATAACGACCAGACCAGAGTCGGCTGCTTTGTAGGGACAGGATCAATCCTGTCCACTCAGGCGTCCAACGAGGCAAAATCTCAACTCAGATATAGGGGACGGCAAACGCGCCATCCCCTATTTTTGTGCATCTAATAGTCATCTCGATTCCAAAACAAAAGTGGCTCGGCATCGGCAATCAGAAGCGTCAGCCCTTCTGAGGGTGATGTTCGATAAATCTCCAAATGGGACACTCCATCCTTCCGGCCACCCGCCAAGCGCAAACCCATTCGGTAAACGGGGGCAAGAGCATAACCAACAGAATTAGCAGGTGATTCATAAGAGATATCCTCTAATCAGCGCGGGCGTTAATCTCCGCGAGTCCGTTCATGAAGTCGACCATCTGAAGGCTGTCTAGCGGCGCAAGCATCCGGGCGATATTGAGTTGGGCAAGGTGATACAGGCGTAGTTTCCTGATATGTGGCGAAAGACTAAAAGATAAGTATAACGCGATTTTGAGGATGCTGAGAGGAAAACTTATTTGTGAATATTTTCACAGCATGACAAAAGACACACTCAATGCGGGAGCTTTGTTATCTAGTGATGACCCTGAATGATGTTACAGTGAAGGGGTGTTGAGAAAACAACCCGCATCGGGAGTGAGAAGAAGAACCATGAATGTCGCCGCCCAACCTGAAGTCAAAATTCCCAGCTACGTAAAAAGTGAGCGCCTCAAAGCATGGGTACAGGACATGGTAGATCTGTGCCAACCTGAGCGAGTGCATTGGTGCGATGGTTCACAAGATGAGTACGACGCGCTGTGTGAACTACTGGTCGAGAACAAGACTTTCATCCGCTTGAACCCAGAGAAGCGCCCAGATAGCTTTCTCGCTCGGTCAGACCCCAGCGATGTCGCCCGCGTCGAAGACCGCACCTTCATTTGCAGCCTGAATCAAGACGACGCTGGCCCAACCAACAATTGGATGAACCCGCGTGAAATGCACATCATCCTCGATGGCTTATTCGACGGCGCGATGGAAGGCCGGACGATGTACGTCATCCCGTTCTCGATGGGGCCAATCGGCTCACCCATCTCCTATATCGGCTACGAAATCACCGACTCGCCGTATGTGGCGGTCAATATGCGGATTACGACCCGGATGGGGCGTGCTGTCGATGAGACACTGGGCGATAGTGATGTGTTCGTCCCATGTCTGCACAGCGTTGGGATGCCCTTGCAGCCTGATCGCGAGGACATCGCGTGGCCGTGCAACCCCGAGACCAAGTACATCGTCCATTTCCCAGAGGAGCGCTCAATCTGGTCTTATGGCAGTGGCTACGGCGGCAACGCGCTCCTCGGTAAGAAATGCCTCGCCTTGCGGATTGCCTCGGTCTTGGGGCGTGATGAGGGCTGGATGGCCGAACACATGCTGATTTTGGGCGTCGAAGACCCGAACGGTCAAAAGACCTATGTCGCGGCTGCCTTCCCCAGCGCGTGCGGCAAGACCAATTTCGCCATGCTCATCCCGCCCGAAGGCTTATCGGATTGGAAGGTCACAACCATCGGTGACGACATCGCATGGTTGAAACCGGGCGCAGATGGTCGGCTACATGCCATCAACCCAGAAGCCGGATATTTCGGCGTCGCGCCGGGGACGAACTATAAGACCAATCCCAACGCGATGATAAGTTGCGAGAAAAACACCATCTTCACCAATGTCGCGCTGACCGATGAAGGCGATGTGTGGTGGGAAGGCATGGACGGCGCAACGCCCGCACATCTGATTGACTGGCACGGCAACGACTGGACGCCTGACAGCAATCAGAAGGCCGCGCACCCCAATTCACGCTTCACCGCCCCGGCCTATCAGAACCCGGCCATCGACCCCGCGTGGGAAGACCCCGCCGGAGTCCCCATCAGCGCAATCATCTTTGGTGGGCGGCGCAGCACCGTCGTACCGTTGGTCTATCAACCGATTAACTGGGCGTTCGGCGTCTATGCTGGGGCGACCATGGGGTCAGAGATGACCGCCGCCGCCGCCGGGACAATCGGCGAAGTCCGCCGCGACCCGATGGCGATGTTGCCCTTCACCGGCTATCACATGGCGAGCTACTTCAACCATTGGCTGAATATGGGGCGTCGCATTTCACAGCCGCCGCGCATCTTCAATGTGAACTGGTTCCGCAAGAACGCCGAGGGCAAATTCATGTGGCCGGGGTTCGGCGAGAACATGCGCGTCCTGAAGTGGGTGGTCGAACGTGCCAATGGTCACGCCCGCGCCATCGAAAGCCCATTGGGCTATGTCCCGACCTATGACGACCTCGACTGGACGGGTTTAGACTTCAGCCGCGAGCAATTCCATGCGCTGATGTCGGTAGACCGTGACGACTGGGAGCGCGAGATTTTGCAGCACGAGCAATTGTTCATCCGGCTGTATGACCGCTTGCCGAAGGAATTTCTCTCGATCCGCGAGTTGCTCCTCAGCAGCCTGTGGCGCAGCCCCAAGCACTGGGAACTCCCCGACTACGCAGGGAATCAGTAAGCCCATCATCACCCCTGTGTCATAAGGTATTGGGCGGTTAGACAAACAAAAAAAACGGGCGTATCCCTCACCAGATACGCCCGTTTTTGTATCCCATTAACAAGATTTACGCATCGATAAACGGGAAAATTTTGCGGACTTCGGCGCTGAAACCGGGCAAGACATCCCCGCCCACGAGCGTCCCATCGAGTGACAAATGTTGATAAATTGCCGTCCCATCGGCTTGTGGTGTATACACGGTGATACTTTGTGTCGTCGGGTAGATGACCCAGACTAAGCGCACCCCGGCATCCAGATACAACTGTACTTTCTGCGCCAACTTATCAGGGGTATTGCTCGGTGAGACCACCTCAATTGCCAAGTCAGGCATAAGGTCAAACCGAGTCGGCCACCGACCTTCAATATAGCGACCAGACTGTAAGAACGAAGCATCTGGTATCACCAAATCACCGCTTGGGAGTGTGTAAATCGCACCATCTGTCAGCGCAATTCCGAGTGGATGTGCCTCGATAAAATTCAACAATAGCGTGACAAGGCGGCTGATAATGATGGTATGTAGTATAGAGCCACCCGTCATAATACTCAGCACTCCGTGAATGAGTTCAATGGTTTTATCCTGATTTTCAGGTAAGGCTTGAAGCGCCAATACATCATCAATCGTGTAGGTTTGCTTCTCGACGACATCAGGGTATATCACATTCATAGCTTATTTACCTCTCTATATCCAACACCTTCGCCAATTTTGATTATCGTAGACAACGCGGGCGTTGTCCCTACGAATTCTCCCGTGACGGTTTTTTTACTGTAGGGATACGGCCTGCCGTGTCCACTGATGATGGATGGTATCAATCGGATTTTGGTGAAGATATTGATATCATGTCGAGACATACATCTCACTATCTGACTCACAGTATAACGCGATTTCAGATAGCGTTTACACCTCTGGCGCGGGGAATTTTTGCCTGAAAGTGAAGGCGTCGGGAGTCGCGCCATGTTTCGCCAGAAGGTCGAGCTTCTCTTTGGCCTCATCCAACGACGGGATATGCCCAGCCGGAATCCACCATAAGGCCGTCGCGGGCGTTTCCATCTTGCTAAACCACTCGGCGCGGCGGCGGAAAAAGCCGGTATGGTCGCTGTAGTAGGTGTATTGAAACAGCGCGTCGATATTCTCCCATATCGACATATTGACGATGATTCCGGGGTCATCGAACGGGCGCAGTTCGGTAGCATCCCCGGCAGGCGTGGTCAGCCGCCAGACGAACCCCGACGCGGCCTCTGCCAGCGCATTAATCTCCGCGAGTCCGTTCATGAAATCGGCCATCTGCGGGCTGTCCAGCGGCGCAAGCATCCGAGCGATATTGATTTGGGTAAGGTGGTACAAGGTAGAAAAATCCTTTGGCTAAAAACACCGAGCATGTGGAGTATACGGTGCTTTTATCAAAATCCCGCTAGAGGCGTGATTTCCCCATCAACGCTTGAACAACTCAAAATATTCAATTTGAGTTCCATCGCTTCAATTAGACTCGCCGTTTTTATAGCTATCTCTGCGCCTTTTCTTTCGCCAATTTATACGCCGATTTTGCCGGTTTCAGCGGGCGCTTGAGCGAATACGGGCGGCGCGTCCCGTCTGGGCTGAATTGCGAGGCGGGGCGCGTCTTTTCTACCCACTCATGATAGACCTGCATCGACTTCTCAGTATCAACCCACACATCGCCGTAATTGTCACGCGGGGCGGCCTTGCGGACATTGACCGCCTTCTGCAACCAACAATGCGCCCCACTCACCGGATCAGGATGGACGGCGTGCGTTAGGTTTTGATGCACCCCGACCTGTTGCCACCAGATTCGCGCCGTATCGGGGTCAGAGGATTGCCACGCCGCCGCGCCGTGGATGACGTGCAGCCGAAATTCCCCATCCGTCGATTCGCTCAGTTTGGCGAGGCTGGACGCGCCGCGACTCACGCCTGCGTCCTCTTGTAAGCGCCAACGCCCCAGATGATGACTCACCGCCACGATTCCGGGCTTAATCGCTTCTGTCACCCACGCCTCATCGACAAAATAACCGATTTCGGTCTCAATCCGCAGCAAGTCGCCGGTCTCGACGCCCAACCGTTCGGCATCTGAGGGGTGCATCCAGACCGGATTCTTATGGCTGATTTCGTACAACCATTTGGCGTTGGCGCTGCGCGTGTGAATCAGCGTCGGTAGCCGGAAATTGGGCAGCAGCAGCATCTCACCTTTGGCAAAATTGATGTTATCGGGGTGGACATGGCTCTTGAGCGGATACGGAATCGTGTAATCACGCTCCGTCCAGCCCCACGCCTTCATCAACGGGGAGTAAAACTCCAGCTTTTTAGAGGGCGTCTCGAAGCCTTTTTCGAGGTACGGCTGATAGTTATCGTGCTTGACCTCGAATGTCCCGTACTTCCGCATATAGGCCAGCGGCGTGAGGTTTTCTGCGGCGGCGGATTCGGGCAAACCCGGCACGCTGTTCTCAAAAATCCACCGGTAATACTCGTCTACCGTGATGATTTCGCCGGTCCGATAGGGCGACTCGAAATGTTGGCGAATCCCCAACGCGCCGTCGGGGTCGATATGCGCCGAGAGTTGAATCCACCACTCGTTTTCTTCCCAGACCTCGCCCGGATTCGCCTCATAGGTGAAATTGACCGGCTTTCCGGCGCTTTCCATCGCCACGCGGCGCACCGGCTGGCGGAAGGCAATCCACTGTCCGGCGTGCGTCTCTTGGCTCATCAAATCGTGACGTTCGCCGCCGTGACCCATCGGCAAGACGTAATCGGCAAACCACGCCGTCTCGCTCCATGTCGGGGTCAGTGCGACGTGACAGCCGATTTTCGACTCATCACGCAGCATCTTCATCCACATGAAGCCGTCGGGATTCGTCCACAGCGGGTTATACACGCGGGTGAAATACACATCCAAATTGCCGCGCCCCTCCTCCATCATGTGTGGGAGGATGAACGACATCTCGTAATGCGAGAGCGGCCACTCATCCGGGAAATGAAGCTCGTTCCATGCCTCATGTGGGGGCGCAGAGGTGAACGGCTTCGGGACGAATTTGTTCCACGTATTGCCAGATGTCCCGCCCTCATTGCCGACGCTGCCGGTCAAGACATTGAGGAAGAACATGCAGCGGGCGACTTGCCAGCCGCCTTCATTGCCGATGCTGGCCGCTCGCCAGACGTGCGCGGCCAATTTGCCGTCACACTTGGCGATATAGTCCGCCGCCTCGCGGAGTCGCTCAATCGGGACTTGCGCGGCTGCGGCGGCGCGCTCAAACGTAAACTCGCTATAAATCGACTTAATCAGCGCGATAAATTGGTCGAACGTCGGAGTTTTCAGCGCGGCCAATTCCTCCAACAAGGATTTATCGTCGGTGAGTTCGGCGGCGTGCGCGAGGGTTTCCTTCCAATTCACCCATTTTTGGACGAATTCGCGGTCATATCTGCCGGTTTGCAGCATGTGATTGGCGAACGACAGCAACACCTCGGATTCGCTCCCCGGCCATGTCGGGAGCCAGACATCGGCGTGGCTGGCGGTATTGCTCAGGCGTGGGTCGAGGACGATTAGCTTCGCCCCGTTCATCTTGCCTTCAATGATGCGCTGGGCGTGCGGATTGAAATAATGCCCAGTCTCAAGGTGGCTGGAAATCAACAAAATCACGCGGGCGTTGGCGTAATCGGGGCTGGGGCGGTCAAACCCACTCCACAAGTAATAGCCGATACGCGCCGACGCGCTGCACACGTTGGTATGGCTATTATGACCGTCCACCCCCCACGCCTGAATCACGCGCTCGGTATAGCCGTCTTCGCCCGGACGCCCGACGTGATACACGATTCCGTCACGGCGTTTGGCGCGACTCTGGCGCATTTTTTCTGCGATTTCGCTCAGCGCCTGTTCCCACGAAATGCGTTTCCATCCCCCCGCCCCTCGTGCGCCCACCCGCTTGAGCGGGTATAAAATTCGTTCCGGGTCATAGGTCTGGTTATGCGTGGCTGGGCCTTTGGCGCAGTTGCGCCCGCGTGAGCCGGGGTGAAGCGGATTCCCCTCAAATTTTTTGACTTCCAGCGTGGTCTTATCGACATACGCCAATAGGCCGCACGCGCTTTCACAGTTGAAACACACCGTCGGGATGAGTTGATAGCGCCGCGCCACCTTTTTCGGCCACAGTTTGCCGTCATACTCGACCCACTCATCCCACTTCTCCGACGGTGGATATTGGCTGAGGCGTCCGTCGGCCTGTTGGACGCTGGTCATCTCGACCTTTTCTGGCACGAGGTCGGTGGACGAAAACGCGGGCTGCTCAACCCCTGCGTCGTTGGTCTGCCACTCGGCGGTGCGGCGGAACTTCACCCGCTTATCTCGACCCATCAAAGAACTAAGGAACTGCGAAAGTGTTTTGCTGGACATACTCTAAGAGTCTCCTAACAAGGCAATAGGGTAAGATTTGGTTTGTTTTGTCATTCTAACAGTAATAAATCGTCACAAATCCGCAAGGGAAGATCACGTCACAGACCCGCAATTTTAACATAAACCACCTCCGAACCATCTATATCTAAGAAAAGGTAAACCCTATGCACCCAGAAATGACCCTGTTCGCTACCATCACGATGGGACTCATCACGGCCTTCATCGGAGGGTACATCGCCCGAAAGTTAGGACTGCCGTCGCTAGTCGGTTATCTCTTGGCGGGCATGGCAATTGGCCCCTTCACACCCGGTTTCGTCGGGGACAGCCACGCCGCCAACCAATTGGCCGAAATGGGCGTGATTTTTATGATGTTCGGCGTCGGGCTACATTTCTCGCTCAAAGATTTATGGAGCGTCCGCCGAATCGCCATCCCCGGCGCGGCGTTACAGATGCTACTCGCCACGATATTGGGATTATTACTCACTCAATCGTGGGGATGGGAGCCAAGCGCGGGTCTGGTACTTGGCCTCGCCATCTCCATCGCCAGCACCGTCGTACTACTGCGCGGCCTCTCGGATAATGGATTATTGAATACCGCCCACGGCAAAGTCGCCGTCGGCTGGCTGGTATTGGAAGATTTGGCGACGGTGCTTATTTTGGTGCTGCTGCCCGCACTGGTCAGCGGCGCGGGCAATCCACTTGAGAGCATCGGCGCGGCACTACTGAAAACCGGCCTGTTCGTTGTGATTATGTTGTTCGTCGGCACGCGATTCATGCCGTGGTTGTTGACGCGCATCGCGCATACCCGTTCACGCGAGTTATTTTTGTTGGCGGTGATCGCACTGGCGCTGGGGACGGCCTTCGCCGCCTATGAATTATTCGGCGTGTCGTTGGCGTTGGGGGCATTTCTGGCCGGAGTCGTGATCGGTGAATCCGACATCAGTCATCAGGTCGGCGCGGAAGTTAAGCCGTTCCGCGACATTTTCTCCGTCTTATTTTTCGTCTCCGTCGGGATGCTGGTCAACCCGTCCATCGTGCTGGCGAATCTGAGTCAGGTCATCGCGCTCACCATCCTGATTGTGTTTGGGAAAGCCGTCATCACGCTCTTACTCGGATTGGTCTTGCCCGCCTCTGGCCGCACGTTGGTCGTCGTAGCTGCTGGTCTGAGTCAAATCGGTGAATTTTCGTTCATCGTCGGGCAGGCCGGAGTCGCATTGGGGCTGCTCACACAAGACCAGTACGGCCTAATCCTCGTCGGGGCGTTGCTGTCTATCGTCATCAATCCGCTGATGTTCCGCGCTATCCCGCACATCGAGAGGCTGATTCAGCGCGTCCCGTGGCTATGGAATCGGATGGAATCAGGCGGCCCGACCCCGTTGCAGATGCATCATGAGATGTCTGGGCATGTCGTGATTATCGGGCATGGCCGCGTCGGAAAGCATATCGGGCATGTGCTGGAACAACTTGGCTTGCCCTATCTGGTGGTCGAGCAAGACGCCGCTTATGCCGCCGAAATTCAGAAGGCAGGGGTAAAAACCCTGTTCGGCGACGCCGCCAACTCCGAAATCCTCAATCACACCGGGTTAGAACAGGCGCTGGCGCTGGTCGTGACCGTCCCAAACCAGACCACCTCAGAACTCATCGTCGCAGCCGCCCATGACATCGCCCCGTCACTGGCGATTATCGCACGGGCGGGCGCGGCGTCTGGCGTCCAACGCTTGATCGACCACGGCGCACGGCATGTCATCCACCCAGAATTAGAAGGCGGATTAGAGATCGTTCGCCACACACTGTTGACTCTCGGCTATCCGATGAGCCAGATTCAGCCGTATGTCGATACGGTACGACACGATGCGTATGAAGGGGCTTTGCCGGGGGATAAAGGCTACCCAGTGCTGGATCAACTTTTAACCGCCGTCCGTGGTCTCGAAATCGTCTGGCGGGCGATTGGGGATAGTAGCCCAATGGTCGGGAAAACTCTCGCGCAGGCCAGCATCCGGTCAAACGCTGGGGCGTCTGTAATTGCGATGGTGCGCGGTCAAGAGGTAATTCCCAACCCCAAACCAGATATGACCTTCCAACCCGGCGACCTTGTGGGGCTGATTGGCAATGCGAACGAATTGGCCGCTGCCACGACCCTGCTAAATCCGTCTGCTGGACATGATTAAATCAGACGTTCGGTCTTACAATACTTTCGCCAAAAAGGGGGATGAAGAAATAGGGTTTTCGAGTAAAGTTAAGTCATCACAAAACAACTTTGACAAGAAAACCCATGACAGAAATTCTAGCACTAACTCACAGTTTTGTCCCGCATCTTTCGAAAACAGCCTTGCGCCAAGTGCGCCAGATTATTTTAGCGATGCTGTGCATCCCCGGACGAATAATCACGCTCGGTTTGTCGCGTTGGACAGAGAAAGGCGGCAGTCATCGAACCTTACAGCGTTGGTTTCATACGCCGTTGGATTGGGGTTGCCTGTTATGGACGGTGATTCGGGGTAACTACTCAGCCTCTATTTGAGGGGAAAACGAGATTTTGACGGGTACTCAGCCCAATCATCTGAGGGAGAAATTTCCCCACGCTTCAGCCAATTTGACGCTCTAGATCATCAGATTGAGGGGAGAAATGATAGCTGAGTAGTTACTTTCAATCTAGATAATCAGATTTTAGCAGTAGATATATATAAATGACTGAGGTGGGTGCTTAATATTAAACGTTTCTTGGAGGCTTACTGGGTGAGTGTAAATAGTTGTCTTGCCAACTTTAATTGCATATCCTTTTTCCAGACCCGCAAAATATGTATCAAAATAGTCTTTAGAAATACCCGACTTGTGTTTGGTTCGCGCCCAGAGACGAGGTATAGAAGCTTCTATAATTGTCTCTATCTCAAATTCACCTATTACCAATTGTCTGGGTAAAGAGGCATAGACAATAATTTTACTTACATCCTGTCGGCTAAAAATCTTACGCCGAAATTCAAACAGTTTCTTACCCTCAAAAATGAGGTCTGCAAACTGTGGTTTAATCGACAATAAGACGTTTGTCTGCACGGGAAATCTCCATCAATTTCTCAAAGGCTACATCGGTTAACGGCTCAAAACCCCTTGGAGCCGTGTTGATTATACCATTATTGAGCAATTGTTCTAGTGTTGGGCGTTTGGCAAAAGAGCAGACGTACAAGAAATTGACCACAAATGGGCGGTTTTTAGGAGAAAAATTCCAATAAGCACGTAATTGAGCGTCTGTGAAAACACTACGTTTTCTACAAGTCTGAATGAACTCATCCTCCGTTTTTATATTAAAGGTCAGGTTTTCAATTACACCCATAGTAGTCGCGACAGAGGTGTAATAAGCCGGTTTTTCTTTTTCAGCCGTTCGATAAAAAACGATAATATCGCCTGATTTTAAGTTCCGCTCTATTGAGCGAGAGATATAAACTTTACTTAATGCGTTACGATTAGGCTGGTTCTCTATGAAATCAGTTTTTGACTCGGTGTTTAATATAGAGTCTGGGAATAATTCTGTGTGATATTCAGGGTAAATTGGGACAATGAATTTACGCGCACTACGTGAAATATACGGAAATGTGATTTTAGAACTATTTTTATCAGAAACACGGGAGAAATCGCGTACATATACACCTTCTTCATTTTTAGAACCGTGATGGATAAACCCCCAATCTTGTAATAAACTAATCAGGCGTTTTTGATCGTCGGTTCGATCAAAAATCGTCACGTAAATTTCGCTTACTTGATATTGAAGGGCGTTATCGAAAATAATTTTTAAAAAACGTTCACCCAATTTATACCCATTTAAAACGACCTTGAATGTCCCTATCTTAAGACGTTTTTTAGGAGATAGCGGTGGTGTAATATCGCGGTAGTTCTCAGTCTCATCTTCACGTTTCAAATACAGAAAAGCAAGGATTTCACCGTTTTCATTTGTGCAGACATAAGCAATTTCATCTGCTTTTTTGTTAAACCAAGCATCAAATCCCTGATAGTCGTTTCTAAACGAGTCGAAAAATGATGAGCTTAGGTCTATATTCCCAAATAGCTGTTTACGAACAGCTAAAACTTTATAATCGACCAAATCAGGATTCTCAGCAGTCACTTTTTCGAGAAAAGAATCAATCGTAAAAACTTTTTGAGATATATTTAAATCTCGCGCTTTTTGATGTATTTTACGGTCTTCTGAAATCAATAGATCAACTCGTTTTTGAAATACCTCATTCAACAAAGATGTATCTATTTCGTCATTGGTGGTCTTATCATATTTTTTACGGATGACTTCAATTTCAATAGCATCAGCAGCTAATGTTTTCAATGTATGATAACTCTGTATTTTGGTCTCGAAAGCCGCAACAACTGCGCTATCTTTATAATTTCTAATCTCCTCAATTGAGCGAGGATGAATACATTTATCAAGTTTTAATCTGTCCAGCCAATTGAATAAAATCCCTATATCTAAGCGAGATATGCGATTGGTTTCTCTGTGTATAATGATGTTTGTATCCAACAGAACACGCATACAATATCCTCGATTTCTATATCTATAGAATTGAGAACGAATCTTACCACATAATTCAGATATGACAAATCATTCAAGGACAGCCCCACCTATGACCGACAATGACAAATCCCGTTGCCCGTGGTGCGGGGAAGACGCGCTATATACCCGCTATCACGACGAGGAATGGGGCGTGCCG
>Ga0163144_10023824_pt1 | contig 12057 bp, 5 predicted proteins | sample OliLak19BULKMAT1_FD_123175 | JGI IMG/M metagenome (GOLD analysis project Ga0163144, IMG submission 123175) | Freshwater microbial mat bacterial communities from Lake Vanda, McMurdo Dry Valleys, Antarctica - Oligotrophic Lake LV.19.BULKMAT1 | ecosystem: Environmental > Aquatic > Freshwater > Lake...
TCTCCCCCTTTAAAAGCAGGGCTTATAAGCTGCACAATTATTTGGTGGGTGATTGCATCTGGCAGGCGGGCCTCTGCGCCGTAGCCTGTTTGTATGGTAACCTTTTTCTCTGTGGGGGCTACAAGCAACAGTACACCGTTGTCTTTGCCCTTCTGCCCTATTTTCCATTTTAAGGCAAGGTCTACGGCAAACTGAGCCACATCATAATCTTGCAGGCTGGCAACAGTAACAACGGCCACCTGGGTAGAGGTAGAATCATTATAGGCCAGTAGTTTTTGCTCTAGGGCCTGGCGCTCTGCAGGGGCCAGAATGCCTGCTAGGTCTGTAACTAAGCGGGGTGGGTCTGGGGCATCTGGTATCTGGCCAAAGGCGGGTGCACTAGCAAAGTATACTAACAGGGCTAGGGCTATGAGCCTGGCCTTGCACTTAGACGGAAGGGATTTACCCGAAATTAATTTCATCATCAAGCTCATTAACATCGCCCTTTTCTGTGGGGAAATGCGTGGCCAAGCTAGTGGCCGCCTTTTGGATGCCTTCTACAAGGCCTTCTGTAAAATGCCCACTGCGAAAGCGGACTTGCATATCTACTTTAATGGTATCCCAAAAATTATCGGGCACGGCAGCGTTTATGCCTGTATCGCCTAAAATGGCAAAGCGGCGATCTTCATATGCTAGATAAAAGAGTACACCATTGCGCACTTTGGTTTTGTGCATGGCCAGTTGCTCAAAAACCTGTGTGGCACGGGCAAGTACCTCGCCTTGGCAGCGTGCCTCTATGTGCACTTTTACCTCGCCACTTGTGGTAGCCTCTGCAGATGAGATGGCTGCCTCTATGGCTACCTTTTGATCTTTGGTAAAAAAGTCTTTGGCCGTTAGTGACATACAAAGAGCAAGGGGGCTAGTGGTTGTGTAGTCTTAAGCCGCCCCCTATTGCGTACGAAAATACTAGAATTTAACTTCTGGTACAACATCGGCGCCTGCTTTTGCTGCAAAATATGGTTTTTTCTGAAAACCAAAGGAGCTAGCCATTAAATTGTTGGGGAAAGTCTGTATAGTTGTGTTAAAGTCTTGCACGGCTTGGTTAAACTTCATGCGCTCTACAGTGATGCGGTTTTCTGAGCCTTCTAGCTCTGCAGATAGTTGCATGAAGTTAGCATTAGACTTTAGGTTTGGGTAATTTTCTGATACAACCAGCAAGCGACTTAGGGTACTACCTAGGTTATCCTGTGCCTTTTGAAACTTGGCCAGGTTTTCTTCTGAGAGATTGTCTACGTTTAGTTTTACCTGGGTGGCACTTGCCCGTGCGGCAATTACATCTGTAAGGGTTTTTTGCTCAAAATTGGCTGCGCCTTTTACGGTGGCCACAAGGTTTGGTATTAAATCTGCTCTGCGCTGGTATACGTTTTGCACCTGCCCGGCGGCCTGGTCTACGGCCTCACGCTTGGTAACCATGCTGTTGTAGCCACAACTGGTGAGGGCTAGGGGCGCCAGCAAAATAAGTAAAGAGCGGAAAAGAAATTTAAAAGCGGGTTGATTGGGTTTCATGATTTAGTAAAGTGGGCAGTATGCCTTAGTATTGCTACCTCAATATAGATGCCAAAGAGGCAATATGCACAAAATGGCAGGCTTTAGGCCTTTTGGCCTATATCGGTACGGTAGTAGCTGCCTTTTAAGGCTATGGTTTCTAGCTTGGCATAGGCATGGCTGCGGGCACTATCTAGAGTGGTGCCCATACCAGTAATAGTAGCCACACGGCCTGCAGAGCTTATGCGCTCCCCCTCTGGAGTTTGGGCTGTGCCGGCCTCAAAAATCCACACATTGGGGCCAAGGGTAGCGGCTAGGCCAGTAACAGGGTTACCCAATACAGGATTATGTGGATACCCCTCTGATGCCAGCACCACAGCGGCCGCTACTTGTGGCAGCGTGGCGGCTATGGGGGCGGCATAGGTGAGGGTGCCAGAGGCTGCACCAAAGCATAGCTCTAGCAGGTCATCGTCTAGGCGGGGCAAAATGGCCTGAGTCTCAGGGTCTCCTAGGCGGCAGTTGTACTCTACTACGCGGGGTGCACCGTCTTGGCCCACCATAATGCCTATAAATAAAAAGCCTTTATAGTCTATACCTCTGCGGGCCAGCTCTGCTAAGGTGGGCACTACTATTTTATCTTCTATTATAGATTTAAGTTCTGGGGTGGCCATGGGCACAGGGCTGTAGGCACCCATACCGCCCGTGTTGGGGCCCTTATCGCCGGTATAGGCGCGCTTGTGGTCTTGGGCCTCTGGCAGGGCTACGGCGCTACGGCCATCTGTAAGCACAAAATAGCTAAGCTCTTGGCCGGGCATAAACTCTTCTATAAGTATGTGGTGGCCGGCCTGGCCAAAACGCCCGCCCACCAGCATTTCATCTACGGCGCTAATGGCCTCCTGTATGGTTTGTGCAACGGTTACGCCCTTGCCGGCGGCTAGGCCGTCTGCTTTAATAACTACTGGCATGGCATGCTGCTCTACATAGGCGCGGGCTAGGCTTATTTCTTCTCTTGCAAAAATTTTGGCTGCGGCGGTGGGTATGCCAGCATCTATCATAAAGCGTTTAGAGTAGACCTTGCTGCCTTCTAGCTGTGCGCCCTGCCGGCCTGGGCCCACTACCCAGATACCGCCTTGGCGCAGGGCATCTGCCACGCCAAACACCAGAGGCTGCTCTGGCCCAATAATACAGAGGGTAACTTTCTCTTTTTTACAAAACGCAAGCAGCTTTTGGGCGTCTATAATGGGTATAGCCACGCATTGCACCTTGTTTGGTAGCATTTCTGCAATACCAATATTGCCTGGTGCAACAAACAGCTTAGACAGGCGAGGGCTTTGGGCTAGTTTCCAGCAGATGGCATGCTCTCTGCCACCAGAACCCAACAGCAGCACATTCATAGATGCTTAAAAAAATAGGCCTGATGAAAGTATCAGGCCATTGGTGAGCGAATATAGCCTTGCCACACCGCTAAGATTTAGCAACCAAGCCAAGTTATTACTCTACAACCAAACGCAAGGCGGGCAGGCCTTGGGCTTTAAGGCTATAAATACCGGCCCCAGCTTTAGAAATATCAAGGACTTGGGTGGTTTGCAACTCTCCCTGCCAGATAACCCGGCCCAGCATATCTGTTACAATGGCTGGCAATGGGCTAGGCGCTTTTAGTATAAATACCCCTGTGCTGGGGTTAGGCCGTGCAAAAAGGCTGGCCTTTGTTAGCGCGGTACGGGTTTGGGTAAAAATTACTTGCTGGCCGGGCGAGAGTGCCGTGCAGCCAGCAGCATTTGTTACCCGCAGCGTATAGGTGCCAGTTGTAGCTATATCTACCTGCAAACCGGTGGCCGCGGGTAAAGGCTGCCCATCTAAGTACCACTGGTACTCTAGGCCGGGCCCTTGCGATGTTTGCGCCACAGAAAGCTGATTGCCTGCTATAGTAAAACCTGCTTGAGGCAGGCTGTTAACCACATACACAACTTCTGTGCGAGGGCTATAGCAATTTTCTTGTATCATAGCCACAAACAGTGCGCCACTGGCGGCGGGCACAAAGCGTACAGTAGCCCCGGTATCTTGCAGGGCACTAGTGGTTGCGGTGGCAAACCACGCGGGCAAGCCGGCGCCTTGGGCCCTAAGGGTGAGCGTATCGCCCAAACAGGCGGTATCTGTAGATACCGATCTGGCAACAGAGACAACCCCGCAAGGCACTACCCGCAGCGTAAACTCTGCCCCAGAGCCCGCAGTAGCAGGAGAGCAGGCCTGTGCAGCAGTAATTGCAACCTTAGAGCGGATGCGAACGCCTATAGCGCCGGTATCTACTGTAGATGGCAAACTTATAACCAGCACGCCCGGCTGGGCAGATGTAGGCTGCCGGGTGGCAGCAAAGTATTCTGCCGCCTCAAAAATTCCGTTGCGGTTAGCATCTACCCAGGCCCCTATTTGCTGCCCGGTGCCCGTGGCCCAGATATCAAAAGAAGCTAGGCCGCCGGCTTTTAGCTGCCCCGTGGTGCTGTCTTGGGCCGGGTAAATGGTAAAGGCTGCGCCGCTAGCATCTGCACAAAGGGTAGATACTTGCAGCCCGCCACCCGCCTGCCGTATGCGGGTAAGGCCTGTGCCTGCACAGGCAGTGTAAGTTGGCCGGCAGTACGCTAAGCCAGGGGTAACTATGTAAGGCAGCAAGGTAGAATCTGATCCTGTAACGCCAGATACCCGCACTTTGCCTGTAACTGCGCCAGCGGGTACTAGCCCGGTAATAGCAGTGGCAGATTTGCTGTAGCCAGCTACTAGGGTGCGCCCTATCCATACGCTATCTACTTTATCTAAATTAGTACCCACAAGCCCAAACGTATAGCCCACCGGGCCCTGCCGTGGCGTAAAGCCCGTAATTTTGGGTGGCGGGGGCGGGGTGCAAGCCACCGTAGCACAAAGGCCTTGCGCTACGTTACTTATATCAGACACAAACCTTACTGTAAGTGCCCCATTGGTACTTGTAAAGGTGGGCAGTGGGCTAAGCGTACCCGATTTTGCGTTTAGCAGTACTGGGCTAGTGATGCCAGCGCCGTTATAAACGGACACCAAGTCATAAATGGCTTCTGTAGCAAAGCTTAAAAATGAAAGGATGATCTGCTGGCCTGCCGGTGCTCTAAGCGTGTAGGTATAGCTTACACTATTGGGGTAATTACCGGGGTAGCCGGGGGTAATAAGGGTAGCTGCACAGCTTACATCTTGGCCGGTGCGCATGGTTAGTACCGTGCCCACAATAAAAAAGCCGGCACTAGTGGCCGAATCTAAGGTGCTAAATGCCTGAAAGGCCCCTGTTTTGCTGCCAGCAGGTAGTGTAGCAAGCAGCGATGTATCTGACAAGACTGTATATGTGGTGATGGGTACTAGGCCTAGGCTGAGCTTTTGCAACCTGCTAAAATTTGTGCCTTTAAGTGTAACCACGCTGCCTGCTTGGCCACTAGTAGGGGTAAAAGAAAGTACGCTGGTGGGAGCTAAAACCCTAAAAACGGTAGCGCTGGCGCTTGTGCCTGCAACGTTTGTAACGCTAACCGGGGCCGAGACCGCCCCAGCAGGTACCAAGGCCTCTAAAGTAGTATCTGATAGTACCCAGTATTTGGGACTTATTCTAGACCCAAATGATACAGACCGGGCCGAAGAAAAACCCGTACCTTTTACCAAAACGGTGTCTAAATACGTGCCACTATCTGGCACTATTGCCAGCACCTCTGGGGCTTTAGGCAGGGCGCGCAACAGGGTTACATTATCAATAAACAAATTGTTACCGCCTGCATTTACAGCCACAAAGCGCAGCCGAACTGATTTGCCGGTATAGGCCCCCAGATTTACTTTTTCTGTGCGCCACTGCGCAGTAGACGAGGGGAAAAACTCTGAAGACTGTGATATGGCAACCGTGGCCAAGGCAGCCCCAAACTTGGCATAAACAGGATTTGGGCTCCATGTTGTGCCGCAGTCTGTAGATATCTCCACTAAAAGCGAGCCAAACGTGCCTGTGCCAGATCTTGCGTGTGCTACATCAAAATACAGGTAAGCAGAGGTGTCTGCTGCCAGGTTTAAAAGCGGGGTTATTAGTTCGTCTCGCTGCGAGACTGCGGCCGTGTTTTGGTAAAAGCCAAAGGCAAAACCTACCGTGGCCCCACCCGATGGGCCTGTAGGCACAGATTGCATGCGCCATTGTTTACAATCTAAACCGGGGTTACGTACCTGCCACCACTGTGGAGGGGTATTTACACCTTCAAAAAATTCTGAATAAGGCAACTCTTGGCCTGCATTTACTTTTAGTGTTGTTTGCAGGGTGTCTTGGGCAGTGTTGCCATCTGTTTGGCCATTAGGCTCTGAGGTATAAAACCTAAGGGTGTTTGTGCCTAGCGGCAAAATAAGGCCATTTATTGTTATCGTTTCTGACGCCGCTGGGGCCAGATATAGTAAGGCAAGTAAGGTAACGGGGTTGTTTGTACCTATTTTATAAGAGATGGATAAGCTAATTAAGGTGTCTGTGCCCCAGTTTTTTACTACTACTTGCGCAGTTGTGCTGCCGGGTGTGCACAGGTCTCCCGCGGGTGAAAGTATTTCTATAAGGCCTATATCTGTGGCAACGGGGGGCACAAGAGCAAGGCTGTTTAAGAGCTCTTTGCGGCGGGGAGAGGTTTTAAGCACAGCCCGCATACGAATCATCTGGTCTCGTGTAAAGATGTTCATGCACGAGTCTGTGGTGTAATCCATATAGTTTTCAAACATCTCATCGGCCGTACCGCAGGTGTTAGGTTTAGGATGGGTGGGGCAGGTAAGGTCATTTCTTGAGCGGTGTACGGGCGTATCCTCGCAATAATCTGTGCCGCAGGTGGCATCGCCCCAGATGTGGCGCAGGCCCAGCCAGTGGCCTACCTCGTGCGGGGTTGTGCGGCCGTACTTTGTGCCATTGTCTATGTTTAGCCAGGGGCCATCGTCTTTACTGCCAAAGGCTACAGGAGATATGGTTACCCCATCGGTATTGGCGGCGTTGGTACTGGGGGTGCAAGCAATGCCAGATAAAGAGCTATTAAGGGGAAACTGTGCTATGCCATATACGCCATTAACGTTTGCCACCCAGATGTTTAGATAGCGGGTAGCATCCCAGACGGTGCGGGGCTTTATTGTGCCATTAAGCTGTGCGGTGGTAAATGTGGTGCTTGTTATGCCTAGGCTAGTGGCACTTACCCGGTTTATGCCGTTTGTGGCAAGACCGGCAGGGGTGCGCTTGGCTAGCACAAACTCTATACGGGTATCGGCTCCGCGCGGGTCTGTATTAAAGCCTCTGGTGCCTGCACGGCGGCGGAAATCATCGTTTAAACATTTTATCTGAGAGAAGACCTGGGCATCTGGGAGGTTGTCACCAGCACCCACTGCCTGCCCACGGTGGATAATATGCACCACAACGGGGATGGTGAGCACATCGTCTGTTGTGCGGCCGGCTGAGTGCGCTACCTTTTCTTGGTCTATTTTTCCTTGGTCTATTTTTTCTTGGTCTATTTTTTCTTGGTCTATTTTTTCTTGGTCTATTTTTTCTTGGTCTATTTTTTCTTGGGCAATAGCTTTTGAAATGCGCTTTTCAAAATCTGACTCTGATTCTAGTTCTGGGTTTTCTGCCCGCAGGGCTGCCATAGCCTCTACTGTGCCGCACCGCTGGCGCACCTGTACCGGCTGGCAAATGCCTAAGGTGGCCACACATAACAAAGCAAGCGTACCGCCAAGTTGCTTTACAAAAAGATTGATACTGAGCTTCATTATTTTCTAGTAAGTCTACAAATATAAATAATGCGGTGTACCCTACAGATAGCCTATTCTGGTTTGTCTAATTTTTATGCCAAAGGAGATTATTTTAAGCAGGCCTTGCGCATAGCCTTTACACTTGCCTGCTGCACTTGGCTGCTGCACTTGGCCCCACATCTGGCTCTTATACTTGGCCCCACATTTTGACATTTTTCTTTGGCCCTTGCACTTGGCCCTTGCGCTTTTCTCTTGAACTGTGCTAAAATACTTGGCACTAAAGGAGCTTGCCTGCCAAGGCGTATACACAAAAGCCGCAAACAGGGCACTGTTGCGGCTTTTTAGAGGCCAAGGTTTAGGTAGCTAGTCGGTTACGCTTTCTTCTTTTTTGCTGTTTTCAAAATCAAACAAAAGTGTAAAGCGAAGCGTATTGGCCAGAGGGTTGTTATTGGCAGAGCCGGTGGGTACTAAGTAACTAAAATCTACGCCAAACTGCTGATAGCGCAGGCCCACGCCAGCGGTTACGTATTTGCGGTTGCCTTTAAACCTGTTTTCATTAAAATAACCTATGCGCAGGGCAAATAGATTGTCGTACCAATATTCTGCACCGCCGCCTATCATTATCTCACGCAGCTCTTCTTTTGTGCCGCCGGGCGCATCATTAAAACTACCAAATATGCCCGTGATAAGGCTTTTATTGGATGTAAAGTTAGAGTCTGTGAAAGCGGTATCTAAGCCGTTAATTTTTTGCAGGCGGCGCACGTCGGGTGTGGGCACCATAAGTTTAGATACATCTAGCAAGAAATTTACCTTGTTGTAAGGGTCTAAATCTAGGGTTAGGCGGGTGCCTACGCGCAGGGTTGTGGGGATAAAATCACGCCTATCGTTGTTAGAATAGCTGATTTTGGGCCCAAGGTTGCTAATGGCACCTGCAAAGGCAAGCTCGCCGGGGGTGCCGCCTAGGTTTATCTCTTTGCGGTAATAGCCAGAGATATCTACGGCCTGCGTAACGCCGGGGCGGGCCTGTATGTCTGCGGCGTTAGAAAAATTGCCGGTAAGGTTAGAATACACAAACTTGCCTGCCACACCTAGCGAGAAATTTGTAGTAAGCTGGCGGGCATACCCTGCAGTTACGGCTATTTCTTGCGGGTTAAAATCTCGAATTTGGGCCCCGTTTTGATCTGTAAACGTGAGGGAGCCTAGGTTAAAGTACGTAAAAGCACCTGTGATTACATCTTGCTTTGTGAGCTTGTGGTAGCCTGCGCCATAAAAAAGGAGCATATCGGTAAAACCAAGATTGCGCAGCCAAGGCGAGAGGGCCACAGAACCTGCCGTGGTTTTTTCTGCCGTGGTAAGCTTTGCCACATTGTAGTAGGCAGAGTTTGCATCGGGCGTATTTGCCACGCCAGCATCGCCTAGGCCACTGGTGCGGGCATCGGGTGTGATGGTTAAAAACGGAACGGCCGTGGTAATGGCGTTAAATTTATCTTGGCCCAGCAAGTTTGCGTTATTGCCTCCGATGCCTGTATTCTGTGCGCGGGCAGTGAATACGGATAGGATTGTTAAAGCCACCGGGGCTAGGAGGGTACGAATCTGATGCAAGATGTTTTGGTATTGGCGGTACAAAAATGGCAGATGACTAGCGGTTTATCACTAAGCGGCCTTGGGCGCTTGCTTGGCAGCCGTTTGCAGAGGTGGTGGTAAGGCGGTATACGTACATGCCATTGGCTAATGAAGAGGCCCCTACAGACCAGTCTAACCCCGCTCCTAAGCGCGCAGGGGCAGATTCATACGCCTGTTCTGCTGTAAAAACTGTTTGGCCTAAGGTATTAAATACTTGCACCTGTACCTGTAAGGCACCGCCGGGGGTATCTGTATCTACAGAAAAACGGGCCGTGCCAGAGGCGGGGTTGGGCACTACAGAAGGCCGGGCTAGGCTTATGCAGCCTTTAGATGCCTGCACTACAAACACAAGTGAATCTGTGGTGGGGTTGTTTTGTAAATCCCACACGGTAAGGTATACGGTGTAGGTGCCTGGAGGCAAATCTTGCAAGGGGTAGCGCAGGGTGCCTTGGTTTGGCTTGCCAAGGTCTGATACATAGTAGCTGTTCATAACCACGGCCGTGCGGGGCGCATTGCTAAAGCGGCCCACCATCTCATGCCCAATACCAGAGAGCGACACGTTTATACCGCTATTATCTGAGAGGCGCGCCACAAGTGTGGGGCTGGGCCCAGTAATGCCGCCGGTAACAAACGATTCATCATTCATAAAAAGGCGCACCTGTGGCGGCTCATTATCTACTGCTGTGGGCACAGAGCCCCCCACGGTGGTGCGCGTATTTTTTACGCCGTTAGCATCTTCTAGGCCGGTATCTGCCTGGGCATAAAAAGAATAGAGGCCTGGGCCATAAACATAATTAATATCTAGCGGTAGCTGAAAAGTTATGTTCCAAAGCCCTTTCTCTACCCGGGTAAACCCATTAAAAATTATGCTGTTGCGGGTTTTTATGGCAATTACTGAGCCGCCATCGTCCATGTTTTGCTCAGTGGCTTTGTCATAAAGGGTTATCTGCAAATTGCCAGAGAAGTCTGTAAGCACATCTTCTGAGTTATTTTTGTTTATTACCCCACGCAGCGTAATGGTTTGCAGAGCGCGCAGGGTATCTATTGGCTGGGCATCTGGCCCCAGCTGCTCTTTTGCCACTACTTTATGGCGTGGGTAAGCCAAGCGCAGGCTAGGGTCTCCAAAAAGGATATACTGATTGTTGTAATTGGCACGGCCAGATGTTTTGGTGGCCAGTACTGCCTGGCCTAGGGTGGGCCTGCTACCGGCGGCGTTTTGTTTAAACAACTGGCGGTAGAGCTCTTGGTGCAGGGCAGCGTTTTGGCTGCTGTACACAGGGCGGCACGCCGAGAAACTTGCAATACCCCCACCGTTTGTTTTGGTAACTAGATTTTCTCCGTTAGAGTAAACAGAGGGATCGTCGAAACGGCCAAAATCACAGGTGGCGGCAATGAAAAACGGCAGGCGAGGTGTATTGTCTAGGGCTTGTATAGACTCAGAGTCAAAAATGCGCTCATCTGCCCACTGAAACTCAGAGCCGTGGCCTGTGTAGTTTACTATAAGGGCCCCTGCCCGTATGCGGCGTACAATACCCGCCCGCAAGGTGGGGCTGGTGAGCCCGCCCGGCCCAGCAATGAGCGGATAGCCAGACAGATAATACTTTTCTGATAGGAAAGAGGGGCCGTTGGTTTCTGATAATCTGCTGGCCTCATCTGCCTGGCGGGTGTGGGTATTGCCATCGCCATTATCAGCAATAAACATATTTACATTGCGCCAAGCGCCTAAGCTGGTTTTGTTGGTTTCATAGGCAATAATTTTTTCTACTACCGTATTAGCCTGCTGTTGGGTGCGGGCAGAAAGGCGGCCAACTGCAATACTGGGCAATTGCGGAGCAAAAAGCCCTACCAAAGACCCTGAGCCCTTGCTCATAACCACCACATAATCATCTGATGCCCATGTATTTACAGGGTTATCCCATTCTGGTGATTGGTATGTGGGCACAAAGTTTATGTTGTTGGGCTCGCGGTTTTTGTAATCAAAACTGCCGCCACCAAACATGAGCACATACGTAAGCTGGCTGCCGGGCTGGTTGTATAGGGTGTAGATATAGTCACGCAGGGCGGTGAGGTCTGCATGGCCACCGGTAAACTCATTGTATACAAGCTTGGGGTCTACCACTAGGGCAGGCACGCCATTTTTAGTGCGATGGTCTGCCAATAGCTTGGCCTGTTTAGCAAATGCTGGCGGGGCAAATATTAAAAGCTGTGGGGCTGGCGCAGTGGCTAGGCTCTGGTTTGGCAGCGCGCCAAGCAAAGCTGGTGCAGGGGCCGCTTGGGGTACAAAAACATAAACGGCCGCCGGTAGCGAGTCTATAAGTGGGTATCCGTTTAAGTTGCCAGGCAAGGCAGCTGGGGCAAGGGGCTGGTGCACGGCCCAGGCTTGCAGCCCGGCTGGGGCATCTGGTACAGAAAAGCCGCCGCTAGACTTTGCGGCCATCTCTGGCCACCAGGCCATAAAACCTTTGCCGCGCCAGCCAAGGGTTTGCACAGTGCCTAGCTCTATAAAATCTAAATAGCCTACGGCATCTGTACTGCTGCCCTTGTTGTAGGATAGGTTTACTACTACATTATCACTTTCTGTTTGGGCAAAGCGGCCTAGGGCTTGGGCATCGCTGTAGTTTTCTGCAAACGGATACGAGGTTACCCCCGGGTAGCGCACGGTGGCCGCTACAGTGCCCGCCACTTTTAGCTCCATAGTGGTGGCTGGGCCGTTTGTAGAGAAAGAGCCCACAGACCGTGCTGCCCCTAGCATGCGCAGCGTGGCCCTAGCGCCGGGTACTAGGCCAGGGGTCTGAAACACGTAATCTCTCTGGCGGGTAAGGGCAAACGACTCTGAGAACCATCTGCGGCCGCCTTTTAACAGGTTTAAGGCTTCTTTCTCATACAAACTATACTGGGTGTAACTGCTAGCATATCTGGGCTGGATGGGCAGCTGTGGCGCTGGTGCCACACGCAGGCCGGCGGTAGCATTGGCCCCTACTATGTATTGGATGGTATCTGCATACTGGTGCACATCGCGGTCTATAAGCCGTGAGCGGCGGTTTAGATTAGCATGCTCAAAACGGGCACTATCTGCATTGTAGCGCCAGGTGCGGGGGCCTTCTGCAAAAAAGAGTACATAGTCTGCACCATCTAGTTTGCCGTCTTCTTGGCCCA
>Ga0163144_10023825_pt1 | contig 12057 bp, 13 predicted proteins | sample OliLak19BULKMAT1_FD_123175 | JGI IMG/M metagenome (GOLD analysis project Ga0163144, IMG submission 123175) | Freshwater microbial mat bacterial communities from Lake Vanda, McMurdo Dry Valleys, Antarctica - Oligotrophic Lake LV.19.BULKMAT1 | ecosystem: Environmental > Aquatic > Freshwater >...
CCGCTCGACGATCCGCGGGTCGACGTCCGGATCGCGGACGTCGGCGACGTGATCCGCGGCGCCGCGCCCGGCAGCCTCGACGCGATCCTGCTCGACGTCGACAACGGCCCGCGCGCCCTGGTCGCGCCCGACAACGACTCCCTCTACGGGCGCGCCGGCCTGCGCGCGCAGCGCCGGGCGCTCCGTCCCGGCGGCTTGCTCGCGGTGTGGTCCGCGGCGCGCGAGCACGGCTACGCCAGCCGGCTGGTCGCGAACGGGTTCCACCACGACGTCCACACCGCGTCCGCGCGCGGCGGCAACGCCGGCGGCGGCGCGCACGTCATCTACGTCGGGCGCGCGCGCTAGCCGCGGGCTTCTTCGCCGCGGGCTTCTTCGCCGCGGGCTTCTTCGCCGCGGGCTTCTTCGGGTTCCGGGCGCGGGTCTTGCGAGCGCTGCCCTGCACGGCCTCGACGCTCGCGACGTAGGCGTCGACGCCGACCCGCGCGATCACCTCGCCGATCACGTCGAGCGGCAGATCGTCGGCGGACTTGAACCGCACGCACGACTTGCCCATGTCGAGCTTCTTGCCCGCCTTCTCGAACGCGTCGCGGAACCAGCGCTCGATCGCGGGATCACCGTAGACGGTCATCAGGTAGAGCGCGTTGTACTGCTTCTGCGCCTGCAGGCCGGCGAGGATCATCCCTTCCTCGTACCCCGGCGGCAGGCGCGCGCGCACCGCGTCGCGCACGGTGCCGATCGCCGCGCGGCGGTCCGGCGGCAGGCCGGCGAGGAACTCCTTCACGGTCTTCGCGCTGCTCGTCACCATGCGCCGAGGCTACTCCAGGTAGTAGATTCGAGGGATGTGGCGCGCAGCGACGATCCTGGCGGTCGCGATCGGCATCGACGCGTGAGCGGCGCCGCGAAGTCGACCGCGCTCGTGGTCGGGTGCTCCGCCGGGATCGGCCTCGCGATCGTGCGCCGGCTGTGTGACGCGGGCTGGGACGTCACCGGGTTCGCGCGGCGCGAGGCGGTGGTCGAGCACCCGTCTTATCGCCACGTCGTCGCCGATGTCCGGTCTCCGGACTTCCGGGCCCAGCTGGCCGAGGAGCCCACGCCCGATGCCCTGATCTACTGCGCCGGCGTCGGCGTCGAGCTCGACCCCGCGACGTTCGAGCGCGAGATCGAGGCGTTCGAGATCAACCTGATGGGCGCGGTGATCACCGCCGCGGTGATGGTGCCGCGGATGGTCGCGAACGGACGCGGTCACTTCCTCGGGATCTCGAGCCAGGCCGATCAGCTGATCGATCCCGGCGCGCCGAGCTACGCGGCGTCGAAGGCCGGGCTGTCGTCGTACCTCGAGGGTCTCGCGCGGGCGTGCAAGCCGCGCGGCGTGGCCGTGACCAACGTCCGGTTCGGGTTCGTCGACACCGAGATGTCGCGCGGATCGTCGCTGCGGCCGTTCCTGATCACCGCCGAGAAGGCCGCCGAGCTGGTCGAGCGATGCCTGCACACGCGGCCGGTGCGGTTCACGTACCCGAAACGGATGGCCGCGCTGCTGTGGCTCGTCCGGTGATCCGCGACGCGATCGTCGTCGGCGCGGGCCTTTCCGGCCTGGTCGCGGCGCGCCGTCTCGCCGACGCCGGGCGCGATGTGATCGTCCTGGAGGCGCGCGATCGTGTCGGCGGCCGCACGCTGACCGCGCGGGTCGCCGGCGCCGAGGTCGACGTCGGCGGCCAGTGGATGAGCGTCGGCCAGCCCCGGCTCGAGGCGCTCGCCGCCGCGCTCGGCGTCGCGAGCTACGCGCAGCTCCGCGACGGCGAGGCGGTCGTCGCGTTGCCCGAGGCGCGGCCGCCGGGGATCCTGCGCGCGCTCGCCGGCCGGCGGTGGATGCGCCGGTTCGAGCGGATGATCGCGGCGTCGCTCGACGCCCCGCCGCAGCGCGCGCAGTGGGACGGCACCACGCTCGGCGCGTGGCTCGAGCGCTCGCTGCGCGACGCCGATCTGCGTACGCGGATCGCGTTCCACGCCGAGCTGACGTTCGCCGCCTCGCCCGCGGACCTCTCGCTCTACTACTACCTCGCGACGGTGGCGCGGACGGGCGGGCTCGGCGGCCCGGCCGAGCACGCCGAGGGCGGTCGCGAGCGCCGGTTCGTCGGCGGGGCGCAGGCGCTGTCGCGACGGCTCGCGGCCGGGCTCGACGTCCGGCTCGGCGCGCCGGTCACGTCGATCACCGACGACGGCGCGATCGTCCGCGCCGGCGACCACGTGGCGCGCCGGCTGATCCTCGCCGTGCCGCCCCACCTCGCGCACCGGATCGACGTGCCGCTGGCGCCGACGGCGCGTCGCTACGCCGAGGCCTCGCGCGCGGGCGGCGTCGTCAAGGTGATCGCGGCGTACGACACCGCGTTCTGGCAGGACGACGGCCGCAGCGGCGAGGCCTACGCGACCGGCTTGATCCGCGCGACGGTGGATCTCAGCCAGCCCGACGGTCAGCCCGCGCTGCTCGCGTTCGTCGTCGGCGACGCCGCCGCGGGATGGGCGCGCGATCCCGACGGCCACCGCGCCGCGGCGATCGCCCAGCTCGCGCGGCTGTTCGGCGACCGCGCCGCGACGCCCGTCGACGTGATCGTGCACGACTGGTGCACCGATCCGTGGAGCGCCGGCTGCGTGGCCGGCCTGCCGCCGGGCGTCCTGTCCTCCGGAGCGACCTGGCGCGGCGCCCACGGGCGCGTCCACCTCGCCGGCACCGAGACCGCGCAGGCCTGGCCCGGCTATCTCGAGGGCGCGATCGAGGCAGGCGAGCGCGCGGCCGCCGAGGTACTGTCCGCGCCATGAACCGCGCCTTCCTGGTCGTCCCGATGCTCGCCGCCGCTTGCAGCTCGTCGAGCCGACCGTCGTCGCCGGCGGTGGCGACCCCCGAGCCCGAGGCGGAGACGCAGGACGCGGCGAGCCAGGTGGTCACGGCGAAGCTCGCGAGCGCCGCGCTCGGCGCCGACAAGAGCTACGTCGTGTACCTGCCCGCCGGCTACGACGCCGCCGCGGAGCGCCGCTACCCCGTCATCTACATGCTGCACGGCCTCGGCGGCGATGAGACCAACTGGGTCGGCCCCGGCAAGCTGGCGCAGGCCGCGGACGCGATGAACCTCCAGGCGATCGTCGTGATGCCCGACGCCGACACCGGGTTCTACGCCAACGGCCTCGCCGCGGTCGACAAGGCGGCGTGCCTGCGCACCGCGCCGGTGTTCTCGCCGGGCGAGGATCCCGAGGCGTTCTGCGTGACCTTCCCGCGCTACGAGGACTACATCGTCCAGGATCTCGTCGCGCACGTCGACGCGACGTACCGGACGATCGCCGATCGCGACGCGCGCGGCATCGGCGGTCTGTCGATGGGCGGGTTCGGCGCGCTCGGGCTCGCGATGCGCCACCAGGACGTGTTCAGCGCCACCGCGTCGCACTCCGGCGCGGTGTCGATCCTGTACGACGGCCCGCACCCCTACGCCGCCGGCAAGGCCGTGTTCGCCACCGAGGTGTCGACCCGCGGCAAGGAGATCGAGCCGATCGGCGCGCTGCTCCGCGGGATCTTCGGCAAGGACGTCGCGCACTGGCGGTCGTACGATCCGGCGCACCTCGCCGCGAACCTGAAGGACGGCGACCTCGCGATCTACCTCGACTGCGGCACCGAGGACGAGTTCCTGTTCCAGGACAGCACGACCTACGTGCACGACCTGCTCACCGAGCGCGGCGTCACCCACGAGTTCTACGTCGGGCCCGGCCACCACGACTTCGCGTTCTGGGCCGATCGCATCGACGACAGCCTCGGCTTCTTCGTCCGCGCGTTCGCCCGGCCGTAGCGCTAGGTTCGAGGCTCACGCGTCGACCTCGAACAGCTCGCGCAGGGCGAGCCGCGCCGCCGCGGCGTGACGGTGACCGACGACCGCGTGCTCGAGCTCGGTCAGGCGCGCGAACCGGGCGGCCGGGATCGCGGCGAGGCGATGCCGCGCGTCGAGCCGCGGCGAGTCGAGGACGGGGACCAGCAAGCGCACCAGCAGCTCGAGGCACGCGTCGCGCAGCGCGTCGGGCGGCAGCAGCGGCAGCGCCGCGATCAGCGCGTTGGCCGCGCGCTTGGCGTCGCGCGGCGACTCGATCAGCTCGAGCGCGAGCCCGGCGGCGTCGGGATCGAACAGCTCGAGCGCCTCGTCGATGTCGAGGCCGAGCCGCGCGCCGGCGCGCGCGAGCCCGCCCGCCACCACCCGCGCGAGCAGCACCCGATCGGGTGGCGGCACCGCGAGCTCGACCTGGACCAGCCGCTGGAACCCCGAGGGATCGACGCCGGCCTCCGGCAGGTGCAGGAACAGGCCGCGGCGATCCACGGCGAGGACGATCGACACGTACGGGATCGCCGCGAGGTGGCCGAGCGCGATCAGCGCGGCGCCGAGCTCCGCGCCGGGGAGGCGATCGAGGTGATCGATCACCAGCACGATCCGCTTGCCGACCTCGTGGGTCATCACGGCGATCTCCGCGCGGACCTGCTCGGGTGAGCGCTCGAGCGCGCCCTCGACGTCGACCTTGACGCCGGCGAGCCGCGCCACGCTTGACACGATCCCGCCGTAGCTCGCGAGCTTGTCGCGCACGGAGTCGGTGGCGTCGACGACGCCGGCGTCCGCGAAGAACTCGGTGAGGTGGGTGAGCACGGCGTCGGTCAGGGGCTTCGCGCCGGGGTGGTTGGCGGCGTCGATCACCACGCACGCGACGTCGCCGCGCTCGACCAGCAGCGCGACCGCCAGGCGCAGGACTGACGTCTTGCCGGACCCGTCGCCGCCGACCAGCGCGACGACGCGTGGCGCCGCCAGCGGATGAGCGCACGCGAGCTCGACCAGCCGCGTCGCGACCGGGCCGCGCCCGAGCAGGTCCTCGTCGGGGCCGCTGATCGGGACGTCGGGGAGCAGCTCCACCTCCGGATCCATCACGCCGAACCTAGCAGCTCCGTCACGTCGCGGGACCGCAGCCCCAGCAGGTAGAGCACGCGATCGAGGCCGCCGTGGCTGACGGCGGTGTCGGCGGCGGCGGTGAGCTTGGCCTTGGCGTGGAACGCGATGCCGAGCCCGGCGCGCTCGAGCATCGGCAGATCGTTGGCGCCGTCGCCGATCGCGATCGTCTGGTCGAGCCCGATGCGCTCGCCCTGCGCGATCAGATCGAGCAGATCGGCCTTGCGCTCGGGCGTGACGATCGGCTCGAGCACCTTGCCGGTCAGCTTGCCGCCGGCGCGCTCGAGCGTGTTGGCGTACGCGTAGTCGAGGCCGAGCCGCTGCTTGAGCGCCTGCGCGGCGAACTGGAACCCGCCGCTGATCAGCGCGGTGCGATAGCCGAGGCGGCGCAGCACCGTGATCAGCTCGGCCGCGCCGTCGGTGAGGGGCAGCGACGCGGCGAGCTCGTCGAGGTGACGCACGTCGAGGCCGGCGAGCAACGCGGCGCGCGCGCGCAACGACTCCGCGTAGTCGAGCTCGCCCGCCATCGCGCGCGTGGTGATCGCGGCGACCGCGTCGCCGACGCCGTGGCGCCGCGCCAGCTCGTCGATCACCTCGATCCGGATCAGCGTCGAGTCCATGTCCATCGCGACCAGGCGCTTGGCGCGGCGGCTCAGGCTCTCGCGCTGCACCGCGATGTCGAGCCGGCCGCCGGCCTCCTCGAGGAGGAACCGCCGCAGCTCGCGCACGCCCGCCTCGTCCGGCGCGCCCGGCATCGACACGATCAGCTCGAGCGCCGACAGCGCGGTGTCGCTGAGCCGGTGGACGCGCTCGATGTTGCCGCCGTGGCGGCTGAGCACGCGCGCCACCGCGTGCAGGCCCACCGCGTCGACGTGATCGCCGAACACGGTGACCGCGAGCTGGACCGCGGTGATCGGCGCGCCGATGCCGACCTCGCGGCTCGCGACGTCGAGCCCGAACCGCGCCGCGGTCGCGCGCAGCGCCTCGAGCACGCGCGCCTCGCGGTCGTCCGCGAACGACAGCACCATGCACAGGGTGAGCTGGCCGTGCACGACGACCTGCTCGACATCCTCCAGCCGTGACCCGCTCACCGCGATCACTCCGGTCAGCTCCGCAGTGATCCCGGGCTGATCCGGGCCGGACACGGTCACGAGCAGCATGCGGGCGCGAGTCTAGCCGTCGGTACGCTGTACAGAAGTTTCACGTTGCGTGAAGTGCTGGTACGGTGTACCAAAGTAGGACTGGCCGGCCAGTCCAATGCTCAACCAGTCCTTCAAGCCAGCGAATCTGCAGAATAAGTCGGTTCAGCGCATCCTCCAGGCGGCGCTGATCGTGTGGACCCGCAGCGGGTATCACGGCGCCTCGCTCAAGGAGATCGCCGACGAGGCTGGGGTCGCCAAGTCGCTGCTCCACTACCACTTCGCCTCCAAGGAGCACCTGCTCATCGAGCTCCAGGCCGAGTGGTGCCACAAGATCGCGCGCGGCGTGCGGGCCCGGCTCGCCACCGGCGCGCCGTCGCTCGCGACCGCGATGGCCGCGCTCGATCAGGTGTGGATCGCGATGGTCGCGACCCGGGCGTCGTTCCCGTTCGCGTTCGAGATCTGGCGCGAGAGCGAGCGCAACCCGGCGATCCGCGCGCGCATGGTCGAGTTCGATCGCGAGATCCGCGCGCTCCTCGCCGACGGGTTCGCGATGACGCTCGGCCCGCTCGCGGCGCGGATGATCCTGCCGGTCGACCGGATGGCGTCGCTGCTGCAGACGATCCTCGACGGGTTCGCGCTGCGCCTGTTCGTCGACACGGACATCGCGGCCGGCCGCCGCGTGTTCGAGGACTTCAAGCTCATGCTCGGCGCCGCGGTGGCGCCGGGTCCAGACCCGGAGGCGTCATGATCACCGAGCTCGCGACCCGGCTAGGCAAGAAGACCCGCATCCCGTTCACGATGTTCGATCTCGAGCGCAGCGCCGCCGAGGCGAAGCGTCACGACAAGCTGCGGAACATCTACCACCGCGGCCAGGATCTGGCGTGGGACGGCCGCGAGGTGCTCGCCGAGCTGATCGCGAAGCACGGCGGGATCCAGCTCGCGCCCGACAAGGCCGCCCCGCTGTCGCGTGTGTTCGAGATCATCCTCTGGGGCGAGCTCGCCGCGTGGAAGATCTCCGCCGAGCTCGCCGACGAGCTCGAGCCGCTCGAGGCCAAGCTGGCCGCGACCTCGCAGGCGCACGACGAGGCGCGCCACTTCTACGTGATGCACGACTACCTGACCGCGCTCGGCTACCGGCCGAGCCGGATCGACCCGCGGTCGCAGCGCGTCCTCGACGTCACGCTCGACGCGCGGCGCCTGGTCCACAAGCTCCTCGGCATGCAGCTGATGATCGAGACGATCGCGCTGACGATCTTCGGCGCGGTCCGCGAGAGCCGGATCGAGCCGGTGCTCAGCGATCTGCTCCCCTACTACGAGAAGGACGAGGCGCGGCACGTCGGGCTCGGCACGCAGTTCCTGCCGTCGCTGCTGCGGCGGCAGACCAAGCTCGAGGCCGTCGAGACGATGATGTTCCAGATGCGCCTGGTGTTCTGGTCGATGGCGTCGCTCAAGGCGATCGAGCGCGACCTGCACGCGCTCGGGATCACCGCGCCGGACCTCGCGGCGCGCGGCCGCAAGATCCAGATGAAGGCGTTCGACGAGCTGTGGGGTCAGGTCGGCGGCGTGCCGCCGGGCCACGAGGCGCTGACCCGCGTGCTCAACGGCGTCGACGCGGCGGTGTTCCCCGGGCTGGACGTGCAGCTTGGCCTGCCCGGGCGGCTGCGCCGGTTCGTGCAGGTCGCGCGGCAGCCCGCTTACGGGACGTGAGCCCGACGACGCGCTTGCGGATCCACCACAGCGCGTCGTCGAGGGTGCGCTCGCCGAGCTTGCGGAGCAGCGATCGGACCTGCGCCTTCATCGTGTTCTCGCTGACCTCGAGCACCTCGGCGAGGTGCGCGCGCGGCACCCCGTAGGCCGCCGCGGCGAGGATCATCGACTCGCGAGGGGACAGGCCGAAGTCGTCGCAGATCCGCCGGAGCTCGGCGGTGAGTTTTCGGGTGTCGAGGGGGAGCCGCAGCGCGGCAAGCTTCTGGTTCACGAGACCTCCACCGCAGATGCCAACAGGTCGAACGCGCGACGCGCGACGCGGACGGCGTCGTGCGAGTGGCGCGAGAGCTCCAAAGTCGCCGGGCCGCGATAGCCCGCGCCGACCAGCGCGCGCAGCGCGGCGGGGACGTCGAGGTCGCCCTCCCACGGCACGAGGTGATCGTGGTCGGGGCGGCGCATGCCCTCGACGTGGACGTTGACGATGTCGGCGATCCAGGCGCGCGCGGTGTCGGCCGCGGCGTGGGGGCCGGCCTCGGTGAGGTGCGCGTGGCCGAGGTCGAGCGTGAGCTTGAACGCCGGGTGTTGATCCATGCGGGCCTGGATCCGCCCGAACCCCGCCATGTCCTCGATGTACATGCCGGGCTCGGGCTCGAACCCGATCGTGGCGCCGCGGCTGCGCGCGTGATCGCAGACCGACCGCAGGCCGGTGACCAGGCGATCGTCGAGCTCGGTCTGGCCCGCGTCGTCGTCGGGCGAGCCCGACCACAGCGACACCACCGCGCCCCACGGCGGACCGACGAGCGCGTACGCGAGATCGATCGCGCGGCGCAGGAAGTCGACGCGGCGGGCGCGATCGGCCGGGTCGCGCGACAGCAGCGTCGGCTGGTGCTTGCGGCGCGGGTCGAGCAGGAACCGCGCGCCCGTCTCGATCACCGGCATCAGATCGAGGTCGCGGAGCTTCGCGCCGAGCTCGTTGATGGTCCGCGCGTCGGTCGCGTAGGGATCGAGGTGGTGGATGTCGAGCGTGAGGCCGAGGCTGCGGTAGCCCAGCTCGGCGATCACGTCGACGGCGTCGCTCAGCCGGTGGTGAGCGAACCCGTTGGTGTTGTAGCCGAGGCGCGGCTTGCGAGCGGGAGGTCCCATGGTTCAGGTGGGGGAGAAGAACTGCTTGAGGATGACGGCGGGGAGCGCGAGCGTCGCGATCACCAGCGCCCAGCCCGGGCCGCCGGCGACCGCGCAGATCGTCGCGTCGATCAGCGGGATCAGCAGGATGCCGCCGCCGATCGCCCGCCCGGTCGACGGACCGTCGTGGCGGTTCCACACCGGCGCCCAGTTGCGGACCGCGAGCGCGACGAGGAGCACGACCCAGGGCCACGCCCACGCGCTCGCCGGCAGGCGCGACGACACGAGCAGGCCGGCCACGCACGCGCCCGCGAGCAGCGCGAGGAAGGTGAGGCCGGTGCGGGCGCGTCGCGTGGTGTTGCCGTCGACCTCGTCGCGCGCGACGTAGGTCAGGCCGGCGACGTAGAGCGCGAGCACGATCGGCCCGGCGATCGCGATCAGCGGCCACCGGTGATCGAGCGACAGCCCGGCGCTGAGCCCGAGCGCCAGATCGAGGCCGCGGCAGCTGCCCATCACGAGCGGCCCGACCTTGGTGCGCTTGGCGCCGCCGTCGTAGAGGAGGATGCAGGCCGCGAGCGCGAGCGCGATCGCGAACGGCGCGCGGCCCACCGTCCACGCGATCAGCAGGCCGGCGAGCATCAGGCCAAAGCCGAGCCGCGCCGCGAACTTCACCGGCACCGCGCCGCTCGGGATCGGCCGCGTCGGACGCTCCTGGGCGTCGATCTCGCGATCGAACACGTCGTTGAGGACGATGCCCGAGAGGTAGAGACAGCCCGACACGAGCACGAGCAGGCCGGCGTGCGCGGGCGTCGCGACGCCGAGCGCGCGCAGGATCAGCAGGCCGGCGAGCGAGTCCGCGAACGCGGTGAACACGTTGGGCGGGCGGATCAGCGCGAGCACGCCGCTGATCGGGATCATGGCGCCAGCTCCGGTAATAGATGTGCGAGCAGCGCGAGCCACTGGCGCTCGAGCCGGTGCTCGGCCGCGCCGCCCGGCGCCACCGCGGGGCTCTTGAAGAACAAGCCGAGGTGGGTGAGCACGCCGCGCTCGCCGAGGCGCTGCGCCAGCTCGACGAGCCGGATCAGATCGATGCACAGCGGCGCCGCGAGCGCGGTGTCGCTGCCACGCCAGGTCATCTCGAGTGTCATCGGCGCGCCGCCGAACCCCTCGAACACGACGCGATCCCACGCGACCTTCCAGTCGCCGTAGCTGGGTACGTACTCGATGCCGACCCGCGCCTCGGGCGCGTAGCCGAGGATCGCGGACAGCGACGCGGACTTGGTGCGCTGCTTCGACGACCGGCGGTCGGGATCGTCGAGCGCGGCGCCGTCGGCGTTGCCGAGGAGGTTGTGGCTGATCCAGCTGTGCACGCGCAGCCTGCGGATCGCGAACATCGGCGCGAGCGCGGTCTTGAGCAGCGTCTGGCCGGTCTTGCCGTCGGCGCCGGCGTGGACGCCCCCGCGCTCGAGCGCGAGCGCGTGGAGCGCAGGCAGATCGCTGCCCGTCGACGGCGTGAAGTTGACGTACGCGAGGCCGAGGTCGAGCGCGGCGGCGGCGTAGATCACGCTCGGCGGGACGCGCAGCCCCCCGCGCAGCGCGGCGGTGAGCTCGTCCCACGTCGCGGGGACCACGACGTCCAGCGGCGCCTCGGTCGACGCGAGGTTGAGCACGACGACGCGGTCGAGCCGGTGGCGCACCTGGAAGCTCGCCAGATCCGCGCGCACCTGGTCCAGCTGCTCCCAGCCCGCGGCGTCGCCGATCGCGGCGCGCACCTCGGCCTGCGCGGCGTCGATCGCGACGCGCACCGTCGGCGCGGCGATCGCGGCGGCGGGCAAGATCCCCTCGGCGATCAGGCCGCGTAGCGCGTCGGCGATCGTGCGGCCGTCGACCTCGTGGCCACCGAACACGACGCCGTCGAGCGCGATCAGCGGGAGTCCGGCGAGCGGCCCGTCGGCCGTGACCAGCCCGTTCGGCGGGAGCACGCCGGCGGCGACCGCGGCCCAACCGGCCACGGTGCACGCGCCGACGTTGCCGCCGACACCGAGGATCCACACGCCGAGAGACGCCATTTCGCGGCGGTGAACATAACACCTTCGGTGTTAGGTTGCCTCCGTGCGTCTCGCCGTGATCCTCGCGTGGCTGACCGCCGCGACCGCGGCGCGCGCCGACGTCCCGCGCACGCTGTACCTCAACCGGTGCGTCGCCGACTGCCCGGTCGCGGTGGGCGCGGACGACGCGCGCGCCGACACGTCGTCGGTGGTGAGCGCCGGCACGCTGACCCGGCTGCCGCGGCTGGATCTGGCGTGGGCCGACGTCGTCCTGTGCGCCGGCGAGCTGCTCGCGCCATACGACGTGCAGATCGTCACGGACACCGAGCCCGCCGCGGGCACCAGCTACCTCGAGGTGATGATCGCGGGGTTGCCGGAGGAGGTCGGCCTGCCCGGAGGCACGCTGGGCGCCGCGCCCGGCGGGTGCGAGCCGCTCGATCACGGCCTCGCGTTCGTGTTCGGGAATCTCTATGACCTGCTGGCCGAGCCGGAGCGCGCGCGCGATCTGTGCGAGACGCTGGCCCACCAGGTCGGGCGGCTGTGGGGCCTCGATCGCACGGACGAGTGCCGCGATCCCATGCTAGACGGCAGCGTGTGCGCCGGCCGCCGGTGGTTCGTCGACGTCGACCGGGCCTGCGACGGCTGCGCGTGCGGCGAGACGGTGAACTCGCACGCGCGCCTGCTCGAGGTGCTCGGCCCGGGCGAGGGCCAACCGCCGCCGCACGTCGAGATCGTCGACACGGATGGCCGGTCCGTGTCCGCGGAGGTCACGCGCGGCCGCCCGCTCGATCGCGTGGAGCTCGTCGCGAACGGCGAGGTCGTCGACGTGGTCGCCGCCGACGCGTCGGGCACGTACACGCTGCGCGCGCCCGCGGGCGGGCCGGTGCAGGTCCGGGCCTACGACGATCTCGACCGCGTCGGCGGCGCCGACGCCCACGTCACCGACGGCAGCTGCGCCGCAGGCGGTGGTGGCGGCTCGTGGCTCGTGGTCGTGCTGATCGCGCTCAGATCAGCAGGGTCTCGTGGACCAGCGCGCCGTCGCGGAACCGCTCGGGCCTGAGCGCCGTGCAGTCG
>Ga0163144_10023827_pt1 | contig 12055 bp, 9 predicted proteins | sample OliLak19BULKMAT1_FD_123175 | JGI IMG/M metagenome (GOLD analysis project Ga0163144, IMG submission 123175) | Freshwater microbial mat bacterial communities from Lake Vanda, McMurdo Dry Valleys, Antarctica - Oligotrophic Lake LV.19.BULKMAT1 | ecosystem: Environmental > Aquatic > Freshwater > Lake...
CCTCAGGGTGCGGACTACAGGCCTCAGGGTGCGGACTACAGGCCTCAGGGTGCGTACCTACAGGCCTCAGGTGCGTCCTACGGGATGCGCCGCATGGCCAGGATTTCGCAAGGTCGGCGACGAAGTGCGCGGATTGTATAGCCCGCTGTCGCTGCCGCAGCGCACGTCGTCAAAATGCGCATTCAATCCGCCGAACCCGGTTCCGCCCGGAGCATGCCGTGACGCAGCATGTCCGCGATCTCTTTGAGGACATCGTCGGAGTTTTTCCCGAAGTGGTTCTTCACTCCGAAAACGATCTCGACCGCGTAATAGTGCAGGAGGAACCGGCTCGCCAGCATGATCGCGGAAACTGGTGAGACCCCGGGGCGGAGCTTCTCCTGAATCGCGTTCTCTCGCGGCTGCGCGCCCATGAATCGCTCGAAACGGTCGGCCATCTCTTCGTAGTACCGACGAATGTGTCTACCCTCGAACTCCACCACATCCACGTAGATGAGGGCCACGTACGGCTTGTACTTGCGCACGCTTTCCCTCGACCCCCGGCCGAGCGCCTCGAGATCGTTCGGGAAAGCGCCGGCGGCGAGGGCCTGGTTGAAAGGATTGTCCGGCGAAGCAAGAATCGCGAAATAGCGCTCGAGCAGGGCCCGGAAAATCGACTCCTTGTCCGGAAACAGGTGATAGACGTTCCCCGTCGAAAGGCCGGCGGCCTGGGCGATTTCACGGATATTCGTGCCGCGATACCCCTGCTTCGAGAAAAGACGAAGAGCCTTGTCGAGGATCTGTTTTCGACTACGGTCCGACCGGTCCTGCTGAAGCATGCCCGATTATCGCAAGACCGCGCCTCGTCCTGCCCATCGAGGATCAAAGCCGATGGTGGCGGTAAGCCTCGACGAGCCGGGTCAGCAGGGCGATATCTTCACGCATCCGCGCCCCTTCCTCGGTGTCTTCGATGCGCCGCGGCTCGTCGAACTCGCGGAGAGTGGCAATCGTCGGAATGATGTCGACCCCGTCGCGAACCGCCGCTTCAACCGATTCGAAATGATGGTGGCGGGCCAGAAAGGTCCGGCCCGACTCGAGCACCAGCGTATACCCGTGGTCGCCGTAGGCCGGCGAGAATGCACCGTCAATGGTGATGGCGTTGCCTCCGCGTTTGACCGGGGACTCCCCCGCCGCGATCTTCACCGGCACATGGCCGTTCACGATCATCCCCGCGCGCGAGCAGCCGAATTCCTCCAGCACGCGTTCACAAAACGCCGCGTCGTGGATCAAGGTGAAGTAGGGATTCTTCGTCTCGTGATGGGCGGAAACGTCGGCGATGAGGTCCCGTTCGAGCGTGGTGATCCGGTCCTTCCCGAACATCGGGGACAGGGGACCGTTCCACAAGTACCAGAGGAAGTCGAGATCCTCCGGGGCACGTTCCTTGAGTGCCCGGCTCACCACATCGTCGATGGCGTCGAAAAGAGCCCGGCCACTGCGTGGCTCGCCGTCGACCACGAGGGAAAGAAACTGCCCGGCCTCATCCACAGGGACACAGCCATGGAAGATCAGGTGATCGTCGCGGCGGGCCCAGGACGACCCCTTCGCCACCAGAAAGCGCGCGTGCTCCCAGAGAAGGGGGCTGCTAAAGAACGAAGTGCGCAGGCGATCGAGACACTGGCGCTCGTCCTCGGACAGGGCTTCGGGATCGGCGGGGTCGATGGTCGGGAAGGAGCGGTCGAGAAGGTCGTGAACGCGGCCATCGACCACGATGGTTCCCCGGTTGAGGTCGATCGTGCGCAGAAGTCGCCGGTGGTTGAGCCCCCACTCTGGATGCCGTGCGATCAACTGGCCTTCGAGCTTGAATTGGATCACCGCCGCCGCTTTCTGCATGCGGGCCACGACGAGGGTCTCGCGGAGGCCGGTGCCGTGGGGCCGATAGCAGTCGGCCGGATCCTCGGCGTAAACGGTTCGGACCAGCCGCTCGAGCGGCTGCATCGTGAGCCCATACCCCTCTTCCAGCTGAGACAGGCGCCGATAGCGAGCGGAGATTCTGAGAACGTGAGCGATCAGAGCCTCGCTGCCCAGGGCGGCGCCGAGCCAGGCGACGTCGTGATTGCCCCAGGTAAAGGTCACCCGCGGCTGCTGCCGGAGGTACTCGATCACTCGATCCCCACGCGGGCCGCGGTCGAAGCAATCGCCCGCCACCACGATCTCGCTCACCGCCAGATTGCGGACGACCCGCACCACCATGCGGATGAAGGTGGCTTCGCGGCCCTGGCCGAGGAGGGGATCGACGATGGCCGCCACATACGCGGGGCCACGCGCCGAAAACGACTCATGCAACATCTCCCGCAGGATCTCGCGATGATCGTTGGGCAGGACTTCTTCCACCCGCTGAATGCTGGTCCGGCTGGCCAATGTGCGCACCACGGCCAGAAGGTCGACGAGCAGCCGCAGGACCAGGGCGCGCCGATCCGAAAGGGACAGGGTCGGGAGACTCCGCTGGAGCGCCTCCGCGGGATAGAAGAGAAGCGACAGCAATTCTTCGCGATCGGCCTTCGGTCGCGCCGAGAAAAGCCGGTCGACCAGGGGACGCAGGGTCCCCGAGGCGTTGTTGATGACATGTCGGAGCTTGACGTCCTCGCCATGAACATCACTCAGGATGTGGACTGAGCCCTTGGGCAGGGTGAGTTCGGCGGTGAGGCGAGCGATCTCCGCGGTGGCCGCATCCCCATCCTTGAACCGGCGCGACAGGACGCGCAGCACCGCGAGTTCAGTCTCGTTGAATGTGGATCCTGGAAACGCCATGGGGGCGTCGGAACTTAGCACGTGGAAATCAACGCGGGCACGGCTTTTCTACCTGCGATTTGTCAAAGGCTGGCGGTGCGACTAGCGTTCACGCCCAGCGCCCAAAGTTGCGGGCGGCGCGGCCTTCCCCGGAGATACAGATGACGACGACCCCCAAAGACTTCGACCAGCTCGCAGTGAACACCATCCGCACCCTCTCGATGGACGCGGTGCAGCAGGCGAATTCCGGCCATCCGGGCACACCCATGGCCATGGCCCCGGTCGCCTACACGCTCTGGCAACGCCATCTCCGGTTCGATCCCAACGACCCGATCTGGCCCGATCGAGACCGTTTCGTCCTGTCGATGGGCCACGCCTCGATGCTGCTCTATTCGCTGCTCCACCTCGCTTCGGTGAAGGCGGTCAACCCCAAGTACGAAACGCTCGGCGAACTCTCGGTGCCGCTCGACGACATCAAGAGATTCCGGCAGCTCGACAGCCGCTGTCCCGGCCACCCCGAATACCGCTGGACCTCCGGCATCGAAACCACCACCGGTCCGCTCGGCCAGGGTGTCGCAACAAGTGTCGGCATGGCCATCGCTTCCAAGTGGCTCGCCTCTCGCTACAACCAGCCGGGCTTCCAGATGTTCACCCACAGGGTTTACGCGCTGGCCGGAGACGGCTGCCTGATGGAAGGCCTCTCGCACGAAGCGGCCTCCCTCGCCGGCCATCTTCAACTCGACAACCTCTGCTGGATTTACGACAACAACAAGATCACCATTGAAGGCCACACCCACCTCGCCTTCTCCGAAGACGTGGCCACCCGCTTCATCGCGTACGGCTGGAACGTGACTCGCGTCGGCGACGCCAACGATCTGGAGATGCTCGACCGCGCCTACCAGAACGCGGCTCAGACCAAGGGGCGGCCCACCCTCATCATCGTGGACAGCCACATCGGCTACGGCGCGCCCAACAAGCAGGATTCACACGCCGCCCACGGCGAGCCGCTCGGTGCGGAGGAAATCAAACTCACCAAACGTTTCTATGGCTGGCCGGAAGATGCCAAGTTTCTGGTCCCCGAAGGTGTGACCGAACACTTCACCAGGAATATGGGCACCCGCGGCGGGACCCTTCGCAGCGCCTGGCGGGAGAAACTCGAGTTGTATCGGAAGGAACATCCGGGTCTCGCCGCGGAACTGGATCTGATGCAGCGCCGTCAGCTGCCTGACGGCTGGGACAAGAACCTGCCATCCTTCCCCGCCGATGCCAAGGGCCTCGCCGGTCGCGACGCCTCCCAGAAAGTCCTCAATGCCCTGGCCCAGAACGTGCCGTGGCTGATGGGCGGCTCCGCGGATCTGGCACCCTCTACCAAAACCCGCCTCACCTTCGAAGGCGCCGGTGATTTCTCCGCCCACGAATACCGTGGCCGCAACTTCCACTTCGGCATCCGCGAACACGCCATGGGTGCGGTCATGAACGGCATGTCCTTGTCGAAGGTCCGGCCGTATGGCTCGGGGTTCCTGATCTTCAGCGACTACGGCCGGGCGCCCATCCGCCTCGCCGCGATCATGGAAATACCGGTGATCTACGTCTTCACCCACGATTCGATCGGAGTGGGCGAAGACGGGCCTACCCATCAGCCCGTGGAGCAGGTTCTATCGCTGCGCGCGATTCCCGGTCTCATCACCATTCGTCCCGCGGACGCGAACGAGGTCACCGAAGCCTGGCGCTACCTGATGCCCTTGCGCCATGAACCGGTGGCTCTCATCCTCACCCGGCAGGCCCTTCCGACCATCGACCGCTCGAAGTACGCGGCGGCCGACGGGCTGGCCAAGGGAGCCTATGTTCTCGCCGACGCGGCCGATGGAAAGCCGGACGTCATTCTGATCGGCACGGGCAGCGAGGTAACACTCTGCCTTTCCGCCCACGAGCAGCTTTTAACCGAAGGCGTGAAAAGCCGGGTGGTCAGCATGCCGTCGTGGGAGATCTTCGAGCACCAGCCCCACGAGTACCGGGACGAGGTCCTGCCGCCCGCAATCACCGCGCGGGTTTCCGTGGAACTCGGCAGCACTCTCGGGTGGAGCCAGTACGTCGGCGCGTCGGGGCGGACCATCGGCATGAAGACCTTCGGCGCCTCCGCACCCCTTCAGGAACTCGCGAAGAAGTTCGGCTTCCGCCGCGATGACGTGGTGGCCGCGGCCAAGGAACAGATCGCGGGAGCGAAGAAGTCATGAAGATCGTGGTGGGTTCGGATCACGCGGGCTTCCCGCTCAAAGAGGAAATGGCCCATATCCTGCGCCAGGATGGCCACGAGGTCGTCGACGTGGGTGCTTTCTCCACCGCCCCCGTCGACTACCCGGATTCGGCGGCGGCGGTGGGCCGGACGGTGAGCGGCGGCGGGGCCGAACGCGGCCTGCTCGTGTGTGGCAGCGGGGTGGGCGCGTCGGTGGCCGCCAACAAGATTCGAGGCGTGCGGGCGGCCATCTGTCATGACACCTACTCGGCGCATCAGGGGGTCGAACACGACGATATGAACGTCCTCGTCCTGGGTGGCCGTATCGTGGGCCCGGCCCTCGCCGCGGAGCTGGTGCGCGCCTTCGTGGCCGCGCGCTACACCGCCGAAGACCGCCACGCACGGAGGCTCGCCAAGGTCCTCGCTCTCGAAGAGGAGAAGTGACCGGGGACACCAGAAACCCCGCTGGTGAGAGGCCTCACGAAGGCCTCGATGAAAGGTGCATAGAGTGAACCCGTCGCGTGAGCCTGGTCTTGCAACCCGGCCACTCCCGCCCCGGCACGCGGTTGCGAGTAGCGGCAACAGAAGTTCGCTCGACGGGGTACCCAAAGGTCCCTTGGGACGACGACGCTCAGCGGACTTCGAATCCGTACGGTAGCCGCGCCCAGAGCGTTCGCGATTGCTGCAAAAGCCGGTCGCGAAAGCGGGCGGCCAGGGCTTCGGGAGACAGGCGAGCGCGCAGCGTCATGTCGTCCCATCCCCCCGCCTCCTCGAACAGCCGATCGAAAGCGCTCTTGCTGGGAGGAAAGACCACGACTGCGACATCCTGATCGGCGGCCACTCCGGCCTTTTCCTTGGCGATCGCCAGTGCCTTGTCGAAGCCACCGAGTTCGTCGACGAGGCCTATGCCTTTCGCCTCGGCCCCGGTCCACACCCGGCCCTGTGCGACTTCGTGCACGGCATCGACATCCATGTCGCGGTTTTCGGCAACCAGGCTCAGAAAGCGGTCATAGAACCGTGAGGCAAGAGCCTCGACCTTGCCCTGGTCCTCTAGCGTCCAACGCCGAGTCGCACTCGCGAACGAGCCCCCCTTCCCGAAGTCCACGTAGTCGTTAGTGATACCGAGTTTCTCGAACATCCCCTTGAGCACGAACTTGCCGAAGAAAACCCCGATCGAGCCGGTGATCGTGGTCGGATCCGCGACGATGGTGGTGGCCGGGGCCGAGACGTAATAGCCGCCCGAAGCGGCATAGTCCCCCATGCTTGCGATCACCGGCTTCTCGGCCACCGTGTTCTCGACTTCACGGGCGATCACGTCGGAGGCCGAGCCGGATCCGCCCGGCGAGTTCACGCGGAGGATTACGGCCTTGATCGACTCGTCCGCGGCGGCATCCCGCAAAGCCTCGGCGATGGTGTCTGAACCGGCAACCGGTCCGGAGCCGAGGCCCGCATCCTGGCTTTCACCAGACAGGATTTCGCCGTCGACGAAAATCAACGCGACCTTCGGGCGGGTGTCGAAAGCGCCGCCCCGATCCCGAAAGTCGCCCAGATAGCGGTGAGTGCTGCCGGCCTTGTCGAGCGCCTCTTCGGGATAGTCCAGCCGATCGACGAGACCCGCCTCCATCGCCGACGCCCCGTCGTAGGGGCCGGCCGAGATCAATGCTTCGATCTCAGCCTCGGTCTTGTTTCTCGATTTCGCCACCGCCGACATGTACTCGCGGTACAGCCCGCCGATCAAGGACTCGACCTGTTCACGGTGGGCAGCCGTGAGTTTCTTCTCGGTGTATTGGTTGGGGGCGTTCTTGTACTTCCCCATGGCCACGAACTGGGCCTCGACGCCGAACTTGTCGAGGGCGCCGCGAAGGAACATCACCTCGGCGGACAGGCCGTGAATCTGCAGGATGGCCTCGGGCAAGGCCACGACTTCATCGGCCACGGAGGCGATGTAGTACTCGAGATTCCCGCTGTCTTCGAGGAATGCGGTCAGCTTCTTTCCCGAAGCGCGCACCCGCTGAAGGGCCGCGCGCACCTCGCCAGCCCGCGCCCAGCCGAGGTCGGTGGCCCCGATTCGAACGAACACGGTCTTGAGACCCGGGTCGTTGGCGGCGCGATCGATGGCGCGGATGATCGCGGGGAACGTGGGCGGGGCCCCGGCCGAGAAGGCCAGCTGGAAGGAGGGTGCGGGATTCTCCGGGTAGGAGCCGTCAAGGGAGATCGACAGGACCTGGGCGCTCGAATCCGATTTCCGCGCCGAGGAGGAAATGCCCTGCTGCTGCACGAAGTAGGCGAGCCCGCCAAGCACCACGGCCGTGAAAGACGCGACGAGGACCACTCCCACGCCAATCCAAAAAAACCGTCTTCCGCGCGACATCGCCATGGCCTGATCCGTTCCTGTCTACAAGTTTTTCGCTGAGACGCTACCCCCGGGGACTCGGATAAGCCGAACCCCGAATCCGAAAGGGGCTAGAGGATCGCCAGCGCGTCGATCTTCTGCCGGGCGTCCTGAGCGTAGGGACTCTGGGGGTGCCGGTTCACGAGGTCGTTGTAGGCGCGGCGCGCGGCCAGATCGTCACCCGCAGCCTGATGCGCTTCGGCCATACCGAACATCAGACGGTCTTTCGGAATCCCCGACGCGTCATCAGCGATGAGGGCCTTGTAGAAGGCCACGGCGTCTTTGGGGCGGCCGGCCTGGAGGGCCACTTCGGCAAGACGCAAACGGGCCATGGCGGGCTCCAAAGCGCGCGGATCCTTAAGTTCGGCAATCGGCTTCAGCAGTTCCTCAGCCTGGGTCAGCTGACCCATCTCCAGAACGCACAGGGCCGAGTAGTAGCGGGCCCTGCGACCCGCGGGGAGAGAGCCGTAGCTGCTGGCCACCTGATCGAACAGAGCCTTGGCTTTCTGGTACTTCTCGGACGAAGTCTTGAAGGTCTCAACCCCCGGGGTGCCGGGCGCGCCCTCTTCGACGGGCGCGTGATAAACCTCAGTGGCTCGGGCGAAGGCCGATTCGGCCGACGCGGCGCGGAACTTCTGGCCGAAGTAGAGCCCGCCGAGAACGAGGAGCAGGCCGATCACCACGAGCGTCGGCTTCACCACCTCGGGGCGGGACAGGAAACCACGAGCCTCCTGGACCGCTTCCCCAACTTCGTCCCGCTGCAGTTCTTTCCTGAGTTCCTTGTCCAAAGCCAATCACCTTATGAATTCGAAGAGTTGGTGTGCCCGGAGGGACTTGAACCCCCAACCTTGAGCTTAGGATGCTCCTGCTCTATCCAGTTGAGCTACGGGCGCACGGAAACGCGCAAGTCGTAAGTCTACCCTTGGGCGACTGTCCAGCCGTCTTTCTATCGCCCTGCCCGAATCAATAGTGAATCAGGCTCGCGACCGAATGGGGGGAGAGTTTCGAACGACCACCAAGGAAATCAAGCTCGATCAGGAAAGCGAAACCGGCGACCTTACCTGCCGACCGGCTCACCAGACGCGCCGCGGCCTCGGCGGTGCCTCCCGTCGCCAGCACGTCATCGATGACTAGCGCCTGCTCTCCAGCCACCAGCGCATCCTCGTGCATCTCCAGAGTGTCCGCTCCGTATTCGAGCGCGTAGGTTTCTGACACCGTGGCGCGCGGGAGCTTCTTCGGCTTGCGAATCGGAATGAATCCGCATTGCCGTCGCTGCGCTAATGCTGCCCCAAAGATGAAACCGCGGCTTTCGATCCCGATAATCCGGGTGTACTCGACGTCACCGGTCATCTGATCGAGCTGTTCGATGGCGGCGGCGAAGGCGGGGCCGTGCGCCAGCATCGGAGTAATGTCGCGAAACACAATGCCCGGCTTGGGAAAATCAGGAACATCGCGGATGAAGTCTTTGAGATTGAGGGTCATCGTGGTTGGGCGATCTTAAGCCACGGCACCTTGACCGTTTTCAAACGTCATGGCTAACCTGACGCCGTGAGGCTCCTACCCACGAGTGTTCCACTCCTGCTCGCCCTCGGCGCAATCGTCTTTCCGACTCAGTCTCCCAAGGTGGCGGCCGCGAAGGCCCCTCACATCGTGGTCGTGGTCGCGGAAGGATCTGGATTTCCTTTCGAGGACCCTGCGTTTGCCGGCTTTCCGGCACTTCGGAAACTGCGGGCGAACTCGCGTCCATTCGACTCCGTCTTCGCGGACGATCCCTCCTGGACGGGGACGAAGGACACATTGCTCGCGGCGGCCGGGGCGCGGGGGCCCGCCGAACTGGTTCGCGCACTCAAGCGAAAAGGGTATGCCACAACCGCAGTGTCCGCGACCGGGGTCGCGAGTGGTGGGTTCGACCAGTCAGTCAAAGCCTTGCCCACTGAGTTGAGCGCACGCGTCTTGCAAAGTCTCAAGAGCGCGGGCTCAAGTCGCGCATTCGTCTATGCCTCGCTCGATCTTCGGAAAGTTCCTGCTGCGGCCAATCCGGTGGTTCCACCGGCGACCCCCATTACGGTGCCCGCGATCGCCCTCTCCGATCGCGCGCCCCTCGACCCAGTTCGTTTTCCCGTGACTCCTCCACCGCGAGAACCGGCCGATCGTGGAGCCCTGGCGTCGAGCCGGCAGGCGGCGTACGGTCTCCTCGACCGCGAGATCGGTGTCCTCCTCGCAGGGCTCGCGCGGGAAGGGCTCCTATCCGAGACGGTTATCGCTCTTGTCTCGATCGGTCCGTCACCGCGGCCCGAACGCGCAGCCCCCCCTCGCCAGGATCTGCTGTTCGAGGACTGGCTGCGCGGACTGCTGCTCATTCAGGTTCCAGGAATGAAACACCCCGGGGTCACTGCTTCAACCCTGGCCCGCATGAGCGATCTCGCACCCACCCTGGCCGCCCTGGGGGGCGCCACGCTCGTTCAGCCGCAGGGCCTCAACCTCGCCCCCGCGCTTGGCGACCCCGCGCGGATCATCCGCGAAACCGTCCTTTCGGATGCGGCGCGACAGGGACCGAGGATCGGGCGCAGCGTTCGAACCGATCAGTTCCGATTCACGCAGTGGCCCGACGGCTCTCAGGAACTTTTCGACGAGACCGCCGACCCGCGCGAGTGGAACAATCTCGCTCAAGTCCCGGCAATGCGCGCCCGGAAAGCCGAGTTGGCGAAGTATCTTGATCGCCCTCTGCGTATGGGAAAACCCACGCCGGGACGGGCGGGCACGGGACGGCCGCTCAATGTCCTGATGATCATCGGCGACGATCTCACCGCACAGTACGGCCAGTTCGGGAACGTGCGCACCCCGAACCTCGATCGCCTTCGCGCGCGCGGCCGGTTCTTCGCCAAAGCCTACGCCCCCGCCCCTTTTTGCACCCCCTCCCGCGCGGCCTTCCTGTCGGGGCTCTCCCCCGCCCGGCTGGAGCTTCACCGCGAGAACGCGTTCGCGGAGATCTTCACCCCCCAGGTTCCCCTTATGTCGGAACACTTCCGCGCCCATGGGTACTACACGGCATCGGTCGGGAAGGTCTGGGATTCTCAGCCGGGAGAGGCACGCGGGTGGGACCTCAATGAGTGGCTTCCGCCACTGCCTGCGGGTGTAGTCGAACTCCCCGCACAACTCATTCCGAAAATGCCGATCGAGGGCGGACCCACCGCGAACGCGGATGAAGCAGAAGGCGACGGGCGACGGGCTCGCAGGGCCGTGGCCCTGCTCGAAATCAAGCGCGACAAACCGCTCTTTCTCGCTTTGGGCCTGGTGCGCCCGCATCCCGCCTGGGTGGCCCCCCGGAAATACTTCGACATGTATCCCGCGGACAGCATCACGTTCACCCCCGCCCCTGGCAACGATACCGTCGACATCCCAGAGATCGCGATCAAGAACCGTCCTCAGTCTCTGCCGGGTCGCATGCTGGCGGGCCGCGAGCCCTTGGGATTTTCGGCCGACCCGGAGGAGGCCCGTCGCGGCATCGCCGCCTATCTCGCCTGCCTGACATTCATGGACGCTCAACTCGGACTGGTGTTGGACGCGCTCGACCGTCAGGACCTTTGGAAGGACACCATTGTCATCCTGTTCGGCGACAACGGTCATCACTTCGGCGACCACGGAGGTCTTTGGAGGAAGAACACGCTGTTCGAGGAGTCGCTGCGCGTTCCCATGATCATCGCGAGCCCGGACCAGGCTCAGCCCGGCGTGGCCACGTTGGCCCTCGCCGATCTGATCGATGTCTATCCCACCCTCGTCGACCTCACTGGGCTTCCGCGGCCGGGAACGCTGGACGGAGTTTCTCTGGTTCCAGCACTGAAGGATCCAGGCGCCACCGTTCAGTCAGCGCTCATCCAGTACCGGCCGACCGAGCCGCCGAGACGAGGCTATTCGCTGCGTACCGCCCGTCATCGCTACACCCTATGGCCCGACGGATCTGAAGAGCTCTATGACCTCACCGTGGACCCCGGCGGCCTTCAGGATCTGTCGGACCTGCCCGCGCATGCAACGACGATGCGAGCCCTGCGGAAACAACTCGAGGGACTCGTCCCCTAGCAGCCCAATTGCCGAGGCGGAACTTCTAGCCTTATCTATCGGATTTCGAAACCCTCGAAGCCGCGCGCCTTGATCGACACAATCGTCGCATCGTCCACCCGGCCAAACGAGGGACCCTGACGAAGATCGGCCTCGAAGGCGCTCAAGGCCTCGCTCGCCCCCTCGGCGTGAATCTCCACCGAACCATCCGGCTGGTTGCGCACGAAGCCTGAGACTCCCCACACTTCGGCCCGCTGGCGCGCGAAGTAGCGAAAGCCGACGCCCTGCACGCGTCCTCGAACGACCGCTTGAAACGAAACAATCTCACTCATTGATGTAGACTCCGCTTCCGTTTTTAGATTGATCGGGGCGTGGCTCAGCCTGGCTAGAGCGCCTGGTTCGGGACCAGGAGGTCGTAGGTTCGAATCCTACCGCCCCGACCATCTTTAGGCGGGGGGCCGCAGATATCCGTACGGAACGCCGTGCTTAGCCCCCCGCACCCCCGCGCTTCGGCGGGAATGAATCCCGCCTCCGCTTTGGTCCCCGGGCGAAGCCAATCGTGCGGACTGCCGTGCTCAGCCCCCCGCACCCCCGCGCTTCGGCGGGAATGA
>Ga0163144_10023829_pt1 | contig 12054 bp, 10 predicted proteins | sample OliLak19BULKMAT1_FD_123175 | JGI IMG/M metagenome (GOLD analysis project Ga0163144, IMG submission 123175) | Freshwater microbial mat bacterial communities from Lake Vanda, McMurdo Dry Valleys, Antarctica - Oligotrophic Lake LV.19.BULKMAT1 | ecosystem: Environmental > Aquatic > Freshwater >...
ACCGCGACTGTGGCCTGCGCCCAGAGCGAGACGTAGAGGCGAGCGCGCTTTTCATCGAGCACGCAGGCGTAGGGGAATGGCGAGCTCGGGTCGGTGGTGTCGAGGAGTTGCTGGGCGCGTTTGGTGATGGCTGGGTCGTCGGTCGTGGGCGCGGGCTTCGGCGCTTCGGGCACGGCGTGATCGAGGAGCGGCAGTTCGTCGGTCTGCGCGGGGCCATCGGCCGCGAGGCGCACGCGGCTGATGCTGTGCCCCCAAAGGTTCGCGGCGTAGAGGGTTTTCGCGTCGGCGCTCACGGCGAGGCCGCACGGGATGCCGCGCTGCTTCGGGTCGCGCAACGCGTAGGAGTTCGTGGCGGTGAGCTGGCCATCGGCGAAGGCGAAAGTGCTGATGGTTTCCGCCGACGATCCGGAGCAGAAGAGCCGCGTGCCGTCCTTGGAAAATGTGAGGCCGTAGAAGGCTTCGGCGAGCTTGGTGCGGGAGGCGATGGCGCGAGTGCCGAGGTCGAGGACAACGATCTCGTGCTGGCCGTAACCGCAGTGGAGCACCGCGGCGAATTTCCCCGCAGGATGCAGGGCGAGATTGACCGGGAAGTCGCCCATCGGAACCTGCGTGCCGACGGGGCGGAGGCTCCATTGGTTCGGGAGGAGCACGGAGCCGTCGGGGCGTTGGCCGGGGAGTTCGGCGGCACGGGTGACGAGGGCGCCGAGGGCGAAGAGCGAGATTACGAAGGGGAGACGCATGGCGTTGCTTATGAAGGACGCGGGCGGCGGCGTAAAGCGGGCCGTTGACGTAAGTCAAAGGACGCGGCGGTTCGGGCAAGATCGGGGTGGCGGGGCGGGCGCGGCCTGCTTATCTCTCAGCCTCCAGATGTTCCCCCGCCCGCTTTTTCTCCTGCTCCTCGGCCTCGCCGCTCCGCTCCTCCGCGCGGAGGATTTCCAAGGCTCCACGCACCCGGTGCCGTATGACGAGGAGACGATCTTTTACTCCAAGGCCACCCCCGCCGATCCGATCGCGGCGCTGCAGGCGAAGCTGAACAGCGGCGAGCTGAAGCTGGCCCACGACCGCGAGCACGGCTACCTGCCGGCGGTGCTGGATTATTTCAAGATTCCCCGCTCCTCGCAGACGCTGGTCTATTCCAAGACCTCGCTCCAGCGGTCGCTGATCACGCCGGAGACGCCGCGCGCGCTCTACTTCAATGACGACGTTTACATCGGCTACATCCCGGGAGCGCCGGTGCTGGAGGTCAGTGCGGTGGACCCGAAGCTCGGCGGGACGTTTTACCACATCGACCAGGAGAAGCTGCGCAAGCCGACGTTTGTCCGCGATGCGGATTGCCTGCGCTGCCACTCGGGGCCGCGGACGATGGGCGTGCCGGGGCACGTGATGCGTTCGGTCGGCACGGACCTGACCGGCGAGATGGACGCGACATCGGAAGTGAGCGGGATCGATCATTGCACGCCGCTCGAAGATCGCTGGGCCGGTTGGTATGTGACCGGCACGCACGGCGAGCAGACGCATCGCGGAAACCTCGTGGGACCGGAAGCGCTGGCGCAGCAGTGGGAGCGCCCGAACGCCCGCGGTAATCTCAGCAGTCTGCGCGAGTTCTTTGACCCGAAGCCGTATCTCGAGCCGGGGAGCGACATCGTCGCGCTCATGGTCCTCGGCCATCAGGCGCACATGCACAATTACATCACGCGTCTGAACTACGAAGCGCAGATCCTCCAGGCGCGCTACGGGCACACGCGCTACCTCACCACGCAGACCACGGCGTTCCTGCGCTACCTGCTTTTCACCGAGGAAGTGCGGCTGGTCGATCCGATCGCGGGGTCGTCGAGTTACGCGGCGGATTTTATGAAGATGGGCCCGCGCGACTCGAAGGGGCGTTCGCTCCGGGACTTCGACCTGCAGACGCGGCTCTTCAAATACCCGTGCAGCTTCCTCATCTACACGCCGGCCTTCGATGCGCTGCCGGCGACTGTCCGCGACAACCTTCTCCAACGGCTCTACGACATCCTCACCGGCAAAGACTCCGCCCGCGAATGGGCCGGACTGAGCGCCGCAGATCGTCAGGCCGTTCTGGAAATCCTGCGCGAGACCAAGCCGAGCCTGCCGCCCTACTGGCACGCGCAAACGGCGGCGCGCTAATCCTTACTTCTTCGCCTCGTCGTCTTTCTTCGGCGGGTCAACCTTCGTCGCTTTCTTGGCCAGCGTATCGAAGGCATTGGTGCTGTTCATCCGGATCACTTCCTTGCCTTCCTGCGAGATGATGATCTGCCACTCGATCTTGTCCTTGGATTGATTATTGGTGTCGCGCCAGCCCTGCACTTGCGCTCCCCCGATGACCATATCCACCTTCTCCGCCGCTTTCAGCGGTTGGAGTTTTTCCGTGCCGCTGATGCTTTCGATCGTCGTCGAATAGTATTTGCGGTTGAGCATCTCCCACTTCACCTCGCCCGCTCCTTGCGGTCTGAAGGTGATGTTCTTGATCGCGACCTTGAGTCCTTCGACCCGATCGATCCGAGTGGAATAATAGTAACCCGTTCGCTGATCCGAGCGGTCGAGCGTGGTCTTGGTGACGTTGACCTGGAGGCCGTTTTTTTCTTCGGCGCGTCCGGGGAGACCCACGAGCAGGAGGACAATGGCGACCGGTAGCCAGCGGGAGAAAGTGCTCATGCGGAAAATGTTGGCGGCGCGGCCCGAGTGGTCAATCCCGCTTTTGCCCCTCGCGCTCGGGGTTTGACAAGGGCGGGCCCGCTTCCCAGCCTGCGCGCCATGAACTCCACGGAAGCGAGCATCGCGCTGAACATGGTGCCCGGCGTGGGCCCGGTGCGGCTGCGGCGGTTGCTGGAGGTGTTTGAAAGTCCTGAGCGCGTGCTCCTGGCCAAAGGCGCCGAGCTGCGCACCGTCGAAGGCGTCGGGCAGGAAGTGGCCAACGGCATCGCCTCGTGGGAGAGCACCGTGGACCTCGCGGCAGAGCTGGCGCGGGTGCGGGATTTCGGGGCGACGGTGATCACGCAGGAATCGCCGGAGTACCCCCGCGCGCTGCGCCAGATCACGAATCCGCCGATCGTCCTCTACGTCTGGGGCACGCTCACCGAGCGCGACCAGCGGGCCATCGGCGTGGTCGGTTCGCGCAAGACCAGCCACTACGGCACCGAGTGCGCGAAGAAAATCTCCTACCAGCTCGCCTACGCCGGGCTGACCGTGGTGAGCGGCCTCGCCCGCGGGATCGACACCGCCGCGCACCAGGCCGCGCTCGCCGCCGAAGGGCGCACCGTCGCGGTCATCGGCTCCGGTTTGATGGACCTCTACCCGCCGGAAAACGCCGGGCTCGCGGAGAAGATCACGGCTAGCGGCGCGGTCGTGAGCGAGTTCCCGATGACCTTCCCACCCAGCCCGCAGACCTTTCCCTATCGCAATCGCATCGTCGCCGGCTGGGGCAGCGGCGTGCTCGTCGTCGAGGCGGGATTGAAGAGCGGCGCGCTCATCACCGCTGGGCAAGCGCTGGACCACGGACGCCTCGTTTATGCCGTGCCCGGCCCGATCGATCGCCCGACTTCCGCCGGCTCGAACCGCCTCATCCAGCAAGGCGCCAAGCTCGTCACCGGCGCCGCCGACATCCTCGACGACCTCCATTCCCTCTTCCCCGAGCAGCGGAAAACCGACGCCGCGATCAACGTCGCCACGCTCAACACCGAGGAGCTCGCCGTGCTCGCGACCGTGGAACGCGACGAGACGCCCCTCGACTCGATCGTGACAAAATCGGGCTTGCCCACGCCAAAAGTGGCGTCCACCTTGCTCGCCCTCGAAATGAAGAGGCTGGTGAAACAACTTCCCGGCCAGCAGTTCGTGAAGCTTTAAGGTCCCCAGCAGATCATGTCCAAAACCCTCGTCATCGCGGAAAAACCCAGTGTCGCCAGCGATCTGGCGAAGGCGCTCGGCGTGAAGAAGGAGGGCGACTTCTACGAGAACTCCCAATACGTCATCTCGTCCGCCGTCGGCCATCTGCTCGAGCTGGCGGTGCCCGAGGAGCACGACATCAAGCGCGGCAAGTGGTCCATGGAAAAGCTCCCGCACCTCCCGCCGGAGTTCGCGCTCGCGCCGATCGAGAAGAACGCCAACCGCCTCGCGGTGCTGCGCCGCCTCATCAAGCGCAAGGACGTCACCGCGCTCATCAATGCGTGCGACGCCGGCCGCGAGGGCGAATTGATTTTCCGCAACATCGTCCGCGCCACCGCCGCCAAGCAGCCCATCCAGCGCCTGTGGCTCCAGTCGATGACCACCGAGGCGATCCGCACCGCTTTCACCCGCCTGCGCAGCGACGACGAGATGCGCCCGCTCTCCGACGCCGCGACCTCACGTAGCGAATCCGACTGGCTCGTCGGCATCAATTCCACGCGAGCCCTGACCGCTTTTAACTCGCAAGGCGGCGGCTTCAGCAAGACCACCGCGGGCCGCGTGCAGACGCCGACCCTCGCCATCCTCGTCGAGCGCGAGGAAAAAATCCGCGCCTTCGAGCCGCGCGCCTATTGGGAAGTGTTCGGTGATTTTGAAGTCGCCGCCGGAAGCTACCGCGGACGCTGGTACGATCAGGCCTTTAAGAAAGCCGGCGAAGAAGAAGCGCGCGCCGAGCGCATCTGGGACCAGGCCAAGGCCGACGCCATCAAGGCCAAGTGCGAAGGCAAGCCCGGCACGATCGAGGAGGAAAAGAAGCCCGCGAGTCAGGCGCCGCCGCTCCTCTACGACCTCACCACACTCCAGCGCGAAGCCAATGGCCGTCATGGTTTCCCGGCGAAGATGACCCTGCAGATCGCGCAGGCCCTTTACGAAAAGCACAAGGCGCTCACCTATCCGCGAACCGATTCGCGCTACCTGCCCGAGGATCACATCGCCACGGCGAAGAGCGTGATGGGCAGCTTTCAGGATCGCTCGCTCTCTATCCACGCCGACAGAGCGCTGGAGCGCGGCTACGTCCACCAGAACAAGCGCATCTTCAATAACGCGAAGGTCAGCGATCACTTTGCCATCGTCCCGACCGGCACCGTGCCGCACGGGCTGAGCGAGACCGAGCAGAAGATCTACGACCTCGTCGCGCGGCGCTTCATCGCGGTGTTTTATCCCGCGGCGCAGTTCGAGATCACCACGCGTATCACCACCGTCGAGGGCGAGAAGTTCAAGACCGACGGCAAGATCATCATCGATCCGGGCTGGCTCGCGGTCTACGGCAAGCAGGCCGAGGGCGAAGGCGAAGATGCCAAGGCCATCGTGGCCGTCGCCTCGGGCGAGACCGCGCAAACGCAGGCGATCGAGGTGAAGGAAAACGTCACCAAGCCGCCACCTCGTTACAACGAAGGCACGCTCCTCTCCGCCATGGAAGGCGCGGGCAAACTCATCGACGACGAAGAGCTGCGCGAAGCCATGGCCGAACGCGGCCTCGGCACGCCCGCCACTCGCGCGCAGACCATCGAAGGCCTGATCTACGAGGGTTACCTACTCCGGCAGGGTCGCGACCTCATCGTCACCGCCAAGGGCCTCTCGCTCATCACCCTGCTCCGCAGCCTCCACGCCGAAGCGCTCACCAAACCCGAGCTCACCGGCGAGTGGGAACACAAGCTCCGCCAGATGGAGCGCGGCCAGCTCGCGCGCCCGGTCTTCATGAATGAAATCCGCGGCCTGACCACGGAGATCGTCAACAAAGTCCGCGGCGGCATGGGCCAGACCGTCGAAGGACGGTTCAAGGATCTCGAAGCCAAGTGCCCGAAGTGCGGCAACGGCACCTTCAAGGAAAGCTTCAAGGCCTACGAGTGCTCCAATGCCGAGTGCAAACTCATCGTCTGGAAAACCATGTCGGGTCGCGAATTCGAGCGCGAGGATGTGGTCAAGCTCCTCACCACCGGCCGCGTCGGCCCGCTGGAAGGCTTCCGCAGCAAACTCGGCCGCGCCTTCAACGCCGAGATCATCCTCGACGAGAAGACCGAGTGGAAACAGAAGTTCGACTTCGACGACGACAAGGACGGCACCGGCGCCGGCAAACCGATCGACCTCACCCAAGCCAAGTCGCTCGGCGAAACCCCAAACGGTGCTGTCTATGAAACCGACGCCGCCTACCTCTGCGTCCCGGCAGCCGGCGGCAAGCCGATCCGCATGGGCAAGAGCATCTGCCAGCGCGCCATCCCGGCCGATCAGGCGCTGAAGATTTTCCGCGACGGCAAGACCGACCTCCTCCCGCGTTTCATCTCGAAGAAAGGCAAACCCTTCTCCGCCTACCTCAAGCTGGACGGCGCCAAGGTCACATTCGAGTTCGAGCCCCGTGTGAAGAAAGCCCCGGCGGCAAAGAAGCCCGCAGCAGCCAAGGCCGACGCCTGATCAGCCGACACGGGCCGACCCTCTCCCCGCTCAGAGCTCAATTGTTAGGTCCATATACCGAATGGAAGCCCTGCTCCTTCGGTGGCCACTCAAACGGGCGCTTTCTTGAAGCATTATTGAGTGTGGTACTGCGGGGCTGCTTCGTTGTGGTGCAGGCGACGCAGGTCCGCGCTTCGGAAGAGCTGAAAGCGTTGCCCTCCTTCCCGGAGCAAGCACCTGCCGCCGACATTTCCGGTCATTCGGCGGTGCCAAGTGCACAACCTTTCGTTTGTCGTAAAATGGCTGCCTCACTAGGATTTGAACCTAGACAAAACGATTCAGAGTCGTTTGTGCTACCGTTACACCATGAGGCAAAAAGCGGGACGCAGAACCTAGTGAGACGGCGGGGGTTGTAAATCACTTTTTCCGCAACGGCGCGCGTCTTTCGCTGGAATGCCAGTCGGAGTTGTCCGTTGAGCGCGGGCCGACAAATGCGAAGCTGCAGGCGCACCACGTGCTTCTTTTGCCAAGCACTCCGAACGCCATGAAATTCCTGCTCGCTCTCCTGCTGCTCCTGCCTGCGATGGCGTTTGGCCAGGCGGGCACGCACGATTTCGTCACCCGCGAGATTGAGTGGGGAAAGGCCGTCGCGCTCGCGGAATTTGGCGGGCCCGATCTGGAAGTCGGCGTGCGGGCTCGCGAGATGACGCATGTCGTCGCGGAGATCATCGACTACACGCGCCTCGTTCCGATCGCGCGGGCCAATGTGCAGGGCGTCATCGTCAATCCGGTCAACAACACCGCCGCAGTGATCGCCAGTCCCGATGCCAAGATGGTGCCGATGAAGACGCAGATCCGCGTCGAGAAAAGGAATGGCACGCGTTCCCCCGACAGCAACAAGGAGATGTATCTCCTCTTTCACGAACCGCAGTCGGGCATCGCCGTGTATTTTCTCGATGCCATCGCCCGACAAAATCATGACCAGGTCGTGATCGCCCTCCCCAAGCCCGTGGAAGAAACCGCCGGGAACACGCTGCGGATGCGGATCCCGGGCTCCCCTTCGGCTCTCATTCCGGAACTCACGGATTGGTATCAGCGCCTGCTCGCCGAGCGCCGGACGCTCGACACCACCGATGCGGTGGCGGTGGCGCGCTTCAACCAGCACGCCGCCGACTATCACTCAGCGCTGGCGAAGATGCGCGCCGCGCGAGACGCAATGAAATTAGCTCCGCCCGGCACGCTGCGTTGATCCACCCTGCTGGACAGACCCCGTGGCGCTGCTAAACGTCCCGCCATGCAAATTCCGGAACCGCACGCGAAGCCGCTCGGCAATATCATTTTCTTCAGTCGCTGGCTGCAAGCGCCGCTCTACCTCGGGCTCATCGTCGCGCAGGGCGTCTACGTTTACCGCTTCATCATCGAGCTCTGGCACCTCGTCTCGCACGCGACCGATCTGCAGTTCAAGGAAGAGCAGATCATGATCGCGGTCCTGACGCTGATCGACATCGTGATGATCGCGAATCTGCTCATCATGGTCATCGTCGGAGGCTACGAGACGTTCGTTTCGCGCCTTAAGCTCGACGGTCACCCCGATCAACCGGAGTGGCTTTCCCACGTGAATGCTGGGGTGCTAAAGGTCAAGCTGGCCACAGCGCTCATCGGCATCTCTTCGATCCATTTGCTCAAGACGTTCATCGACATCGTGAGCAACGACAAACTGACTGATCGCGTCGTGATGTGGCAGGTGGTGATCCATTGCGTCTTCATCGCTTCCGCTTTCATGCTCGCGTGGACCGATCGCATCACGACCAGGACCTCGACCGAACTCGCCCACAAATAACGCGATGGCCAAATCGACGCGCCTCAACTGCCCGATCTGCGGCAAGGAGAACGACTACTTCGCGGAACCGCTCGGACCTTTCTGCGGCAACCGCTGCAAGCTCGTGGATCTCGGCAAATGGCTCGGCGAGGAATACCGCGTGAGCGAACCGTTGCGGCCCGATCATTTCGCCAGTTACGAAGATCTGCCGGAGGGCGATCTCGATCGTCCCGACCAGCAGGCGTGACGCGCCCACAGCCGCGGATTGCATTTGCCCCGACGAGCAGCCATTCATTTCCGACACCTGCCATGAAGCTCTCCCCCACTCCACGCCGTCACTTTCTCAAAACGCTCGCCGCGGCTGCGGTCGCGTCACCCTTCACCCAGCGCGCTCTCGCCGCGACGCCGAAGATCAAGCTCGGCATGGACAACTTCGCCGTGCGCGCGATGGCGTGGAAAGCGCCGCAACTGCTCGACTACGCCGCTTCGCTCAAACTCGACACGCTGCTCATCTCCGACCTCGACGCCTACGACTCGCTCGAAGACGCGCACCTGCGCGAGGTGAAGGCCAAAGCCGATGCGTTAAAGATCGAGATCTACGTCGGTTCGTGGAGCATTTGCCCGACCTCGGTCCGTTTCAAAAAGAACTGGGGCACCGCTGAAGAACATGTGGCCACGGGCATCCGCGTGGCCAAAGCGCTGGGCTCCCCAGTCTTCCGCGTGGTCCTCGGCGCGGCCGATGATCGCAAAACCGAGGGCGGCATCCGCGCGCGAATCGCCGACACCGTGAAGGTGCTGAAGAATTCCGAAAAAGCTGCGAAGGATGCCGGGGTGAAGATCGCCGTGGAAAACCACGCGGGCGACATGCACTCGTGGGAACTCGTGGATCTCATCGAAGCCGCGGGCAAGGATTTCGTCGGCGCAAATATCGACTCCGGCAACGCCGCGTGGACCCTCGAGGACCCGCTCGACGTGCTCGAACGCCTCGGCCCTTACACCATCTGCTCCAGCCTGCGCGACGACATGATCTGGGAGTCGCCGGACGGTGCGACCATCGCGTGGACCGCCGCCGGTGAGGGCCTCATCGACTGGAAAAAATACGCCGCCCGCTGGGCCGAGCTTTGCCCAACCGTGCCGATCATCATCGAGACGATCTCCGGCTTTTCGCGCAACTTTCCCTACAAAAAAGACGACTTCTGGCAGCACTACGACAAGCGCCCCGAGGTGCTGGCGAAATTCGAGGCGATGGCCAAACGCGGCCACGCAATCGCCAACTTCAAGGCCCCCGAAGGCGCGGACAAAAAGCCGGCCGAACAGGAATTCCAGAAGGGCGAAATCGAACGCTCGATCAAGTATCTGCGCGAGCAGATCGGGCTTGGGCTGAAGGCGTAGCGATTACTTCGCGCTCCGCGCACAGCGGAAGCCGAGTTCCGACGAGGCGAAGGCCGGCGGCGCCTTTTTGCGCGCGCTCGGGCGGTAACCCGCGCCATTCGTCTCGCTGCTGAGATACGAGCCGCCGCGCGCCACCCGCTTCGGCACGCCTGGCTCGTCGGGATCGAGGCTCTCCGGCGGACCGGGCGGATCTTTGCGAACCGTCTTCTTGTAATACTCCGTGCTGTACCAGTCGGCCGTCCACTCCCACACGTTCCCGGCCATGTCATGGAGGCCGTAGTCGTTCAACCGAAACGTTCCCACCGGCGCGCGCCCCGCGAAGCCATCAACCGGCGGCCCTTTGCCACCGATCGGCCCCTGCCAGGCATTGGCGTACCAACGTCCGCCCGGCGTCAGGTCGCGCCCCCAAACGTAGGGCATATGCATCGCCCCGCCTCGCGCCGCGTATTCCCATTCCGCCTCGGTCGGCAGACGTTTTCCGGCCCATTGAGCAAAGGCGACCGCGTCGTCCCAGCAGACTTGCACGACCGGCTCCTTCTCTCGCCCTGCGATGCTCGACCCCGGCCCATCAGGATGGCGCCAATTGGCTCCAGGCTCTTGCTTCCAGAGCGCCCCGGAATCAACCACCACGAAAATCCAGCCACCCTCGACGACGCCGCTCACGCCCGGCTTTTCGGCCCGCGTCACATACGTCGTCTCTTTCACAAATCGCGCGAACTGCTCGTTCGTTACCTCCTCGCGATCGATCCAAAAACCGCTCAGCCGCACATCGTGCATCGGTGCTTCGTCGGGTGCTCCAGCGATCCCTCCCATGGTCATCTTGCCCGTGGGAATCCATACCATGCCCCCGCCTGCAGACTGACTGTTCAGCGCTCGCGTTTGCTCACGCTCGCGTTTGATCCGCTGCGCTTCGCGCGAAACCCCCACAACCACGAGCAGAATGAACACGGAAAAAAGTCCACCGATGATCACCGAAGAACGGGCGGCGGGCGAGAGTCTGAAAGGCGATACGCGAGGTTTGGACACCGATAATGGAACGTGGCCGGGATGCCGGTAGATGCAAGGGCCGCAACACGCTAAAGCGTGAGCAGAAATTTCTTCAAATCATCGAGCCGCGGGCTTTTGGCGTTGCGCACGTAAAAGCCGGAGGTGGCGACGCCGATCTGCAAACTGCCTGCGAGATCCAGCCCGAGCAGGCGACCGAGGCAGAAGCCCGCATTAAAATGATCCCCCGCCCCGGTGGTGATCTTCGGCTTCGCCGTGAAGGGCCCGACGACATGCGTGGCCCCGCTCGCGTCCGCCGCGGCGGCAAATTGCGTGGGATGCACAACCACGGTATCGATCTTCAACGCCTTGCGCAGATCGTCGGCGTGCTGCGTGACCGTGCCGTAAGTTTCGTCCGGCGACTTAAAGCCCAGCACCTCGCCGACCTGTCGGCTTTCGGCAAGATTGAGCCCGAGAATGACGCGGAAGTGTTTCTGGAACTTTGCGATCTGCTGGAGCGCGGCGGTGAGATCTTCCGGCGAACGCTTCGCCGGATCGCAGAGGTCGAAGAACAACCAGCGCTTTTCACCCGTGAGTTTGGGTGCAATGCGCGACGCGACCTTCTGCCAGATCGCCGTCATTTGCGTGAGCATCGTCCAATTCACCAGCGCGATGAGCGATGACTCCTGAAAGATGCCGAGCAGTTTCTCCTCCGACACATGCGCGATGAGATTGGTCCAATTGACGTCGCGCAGGCTCTCGTGCTTGCCGCACATCAGTTTCCCATCCTCGAATTCGATCGCATCCGTGTAGCCCGGCTCGGAAATGGAATGCACCGTGGCACGCGCGGCCAGGTCGGAAAAAACGGGGTGCAAATTCGGGGCGCCGAGGCTGCCGATGTAGGTGATCGGCGTGCCGTAGCTGCCGAGCGCATTGGCCATGATCGGGCCGTTGCCGCCCAGCTTCACCATCTGGGTGACGAACTCGAAATTGGCGCTCAGGCCCGCGGCGGCATCGATCTTGGAAGCAAACTCCCGCATCGCGGCCATGCGCGCATACTTCGTCACCGATTCCCGCCGCGCCACCACGTGCAGAATGGTGTCCACGAAGCCGTCGAAACCGACCAGCACCTTGCTGGCAGCGAGTTGCGGGCGGGCCGTGCGGAGTTGGCTGTGGACGAGTTGCGGTAGGCTGCGGGACATGGGGGCGGCGTTATACGTATCCCTGCGCGAGGTGTCCAGTGTTCCGGCAAACGGGCAGCACTTTTCCGTGCGCGCTCACCGCAGGATCGGGCCTACGGCAAGTGCGTGACGCCCATGAGGAAGCGGTCGCACTCGCGGGCGGCGCCGCGGCCTTCGTTGATCGCCCAGACGACGAGAGATTGTCCGCGACGCATGTCTCCGGCGGCGAAGACGCCGGGGAGATTGGTGGTGAAGGTCCCGTGCTCGGCTTTCACGTTGGAACGAGCGTCGGTGGCGAGGGCAAACTGCTTCACGAGTTCCTGCTCGGGGCCC
>Ga0163144_10023830_pt1 | contig 12053 bp, 15 predicted proteins | sample OliLak19BULKMAT1_FD_123175 | JGI IMG/M metagenome (GOLD analysis project Ga0163144, IMG submission 123175) | Freshwater microbial mat bacterial communities from Lake Vanda, McMurdo Dry Valleys, Antarctica - Oligotrophic Lake LV.19.BULKMAT1 | ecosystem: Environmental > Aquatic > Freshwater >...
CGACGACGACGACGACCTCTTCGAGGACGATGACGACAAGGGGACGAAGAAGTCCCTGAAGGCCGCGGACAAGGCGAAGGACCGCAGCGAGAAGCGGAAGACGCCCGACAAGCCGGCCCCGAAGCCGCCGACCAGCAAGGGCGGCACGGCGAAGAAGAAGTGACCCGGTAACGGGTCGGTGAGCGGACCCCACCCTAACCGGTGGGGTCCGCTTCTTACACTCACGGAGAACACCGTTCATGGCCAAAGCGAAGGTGAAGAAGCGCATCGGCCGCAGCGACGCGGGGGTCAACACGCTGCTGGACGATGACGACGAGCCGAAAAAGTCGCCGGCCGAGAAAGCCGCGGACGACGAAGATAAGCCACCGCCCAAGAAGGGCAAGAAGGCAGCGAAAGCCGTCGTCAGCACGGCGGACGACGACGCCGACTTGTTCGAGGACGACGAGCCGGTGCCCACGAAGACCGCCCGGCCCTCCACCGGCAAGAAACGCGTCGTGACCCCCACGCCGCGGCTGGTTGTGGATCTGGCTGGCGACCGCAAGCTGACCAAGAAGGACGAGGTCCGGCTCGCTGGCTGGAAGGGCCGCACCCGCGGCAAGATGCTAGACGGGTTCTTCGCCCGCCAGCGGGACGAAGCCCGTAAGAAGTTCGGGCACTCTTCCGTGTACATGGGGAGCGAGGCCGAGACGCTGGTCATCGGCATTCCGTGCCCGGCCTTGGCGTTCGAGTACGTGATCGCCCAGGACTGCTTCCCTCTCGGCCTGGTCATGCAGATCGTCGCCAAACACGGCGTCGGCAAGTCCGGGCTGCTCGCGGAGTTCGGCCGGTGGTTCGACCTGGCCGGCGGCGGGATGGTGCTGTGCGAGAACGAGACCAAGTTCAACCCGCACTGGTACTCGTCGATCATGGGGCCTGACATCTACGAGCGGATGCAGCTCCACCGCTGCAAGTCGGTCGAAGACTGGCAGCGGCACCTCACGTGGTCGACCAAGAAGATGCGGGAGGACATGGCGGGCACGAAGGAGCTGCCCGGCCCCGGCAAGAGTTTCCCGGTGCTGTTCGGCGTCGACTCCATCATGGGGAAGATGGCCGAGGAGAACCAGGAAAAGATCATGGGGAAGACCGGGAAGAAGGGTAAGCTCGGGACCACCGGCGAGGGATTCGCCCAGGCCCGCAGCTTCCCGATCGAGGCGGGTAGCATCACCAAGTACATGCGGACCTACCCGCAGCTGATCGACGAGTGGCCGTTTAGCTTGGTGCTCATCAACCACCTGCGCATCAAGAACGACGACATGGGGAACCCCGAACGGAACAAGACCGGCGGGGAACAAGTCAATTTCCAGGAGAGCTTCGAGCTTGAACTCAAGAAGATCGGCGGGCACGCGAAGAAGATCGCCACCACCGACTTCGAGGGCATCATGCTCCAGCTGTCCTGCGAGAAGAACTCGTTCGGCCCCACGGGTCGCAAGATCCAGGTCCGCTTGCTCTGGTGGCACGAGCAGGACGAGGACAGCGGCCAGCCCGTCCAGAAGTCCGTGTGGGACTGGGACTGGGCCACCGTCCACTTGCTGAACAACCTCCTGCGGGGGGAGAACGTCAGCACGTACCTCCGGGCGAAGCTGAAGGCCATGGACTTCCACCTGGAGACGCCGAGCGTCGGGGACAGTGACAACACCGCCTGGTCGAAGTCGCTGGGAATGACCGCGAAGGACGCTGCGCCCTGGGCCGACGTGGGGGCCTTGATCCGCGAGGACAAGGCACTCACGGGTGAGCTGCGGAATGCCCTGGGCATCACCCGCCGGCCGGTGCTGGCGGGCGACTACATGAAGCAGATGGAAACGCTCGCCGAGGAGATGCCGTAATGGCGAAGGAGCATCCGTTCGGGAAGTTGACCAGTGGGCAGTCGTATCACGACCGGATGGCCGCGAGGGCCGACGCCGCGTTCGAGGAGGGTAAGGTCAACTACCTCCTCAAGACGTTCAACTACAACGTGCGCAAGGCGGCGGCCCAGTTGTGCAAGCTCGCCGAGCAGACGGTGGGGAGCCCGGACCTGACATTCCGGGCCTTCCACCAGCAGGAGCCGTCGTTCCCCCTCTACCTGGGGGCGTCGCGGCTCAACGGGGTGCAGCTGCACCTCGAACCTACTGCCATGCTGCCGGCTCTCTTCAAGGCGTTCGGGGCGGCCCCGTTCGTCCAGTTCTACGACCAGTTCTACGAGGCCAACGCGGAGAGGGCGGGCGACCGCCCCGTCGGCCTCGTGTTCCCCAGGAAGGGGTTCAAGAACGGTCTGGTGGTGTACGCAGCCGACGACCCGCAGATCATTCCGTTCTGCGAGCGGGAGGCGTTTTTCACTTACGTGGGTGGCAAGAAGAAGGACCAGCACTGGGTACTCGTGCGGTCCTTCCAGAAGGTGTTGGAAGCCGTCCACAACGGCGGGCACGGCTGGAGGCCGCAGTCCGCCTGATCGCGTAATCTCCCAAATAGTGTTTTTTGGGAGCAGGTAAGTTCTAGCCCCGAAGGGGCATCCGCGGTACACTCCCACTCTGCGGAACTTTGTGTACCGCACACCCAAGACCGAGGAAATTAGATGAGCACGTCCGTTGTGAACCCGATCGAGAAGGCCCGCCTGAGCATCTACAAGAAGATGTCCCCCGCCCTCCAGGAGGTCGCCAAGACCTTCGAGGAGAAGCTGGGCAAGGGGGCGACTGCGATCGTGGTCATCATGTACGACATGGGTTCGCGGCTGAAGGAGGTGGTGGACGACGAGGGCACGTACGGCTCCGGGGCCGTCAAGCAGCTCGCCGACTACCACGGCATCCCGGGCGGCGAGACCATGCTGTACGGGATGATGAACTTATCCAAGGCGTTCGACAAGGAGTACGTGAAGACGAACTCCCTGCGGCCGATGGCGAACGGCCACTACATGACGCTGGGGCACTGGCTCCACCTGATGAAGATCCAGGACGACACGAAGCGGGAGAAGATGCTCGAACGCGTCCTCCGCGAGTCGATCTCGGCCAACGACCTCGAAAAGGAGATCCGGGCCGGAGCCGCGGGCGGCACGAAGAACGCCCGCCAGGGTGGTCGCAAGCCGAAGGCCCCGTCGAGCCCGATCATGGGCTTGCAGAAGACCTTCGAGCTGGCCAACAAGTTCGTCCGCTGGGACGACGTGGCCCAGACCGCGGTGTTCGACAACATCGACGAGATGGAGCCGGACAAGGTCACGGACAACCTGCTGGCCAAGGCCAAGACCACGCTGGAGATGGTCGAGAAGGTGGGCGAGACGGCCGAGAGCATGAAGACGCACCTCGAAGCCAACATCGAGCGCATCGAGAAGGTGCTGGAGTCCAAGGCCGAGAACGCGGCCGAGGAGTACGACGAGGAAGAGGCCGACCAGAAGCCGAAGAAGAAGGCGAAGGCCGCGAAGCCGAGCGAGAACGGCAAGGCCGAGAAGGACGGCAAGAAGAAGAAGAAGAAGAAGGTGGCGGTCGAGGCCGGCACCGAGGACTGAGCCTGAAGCGGGCTGGAACGTGACGCGGGGCCGGGTTACCATCCGTTCGGTAACCCGACCCCTTCGCATGGATGCGTCATGTTCTCAATCAACGTGCTCCTGTACGGCGACAACTCGAAGCTCGCCGCCCGTTGCCTGGGGTCCATTCAGGCCAAGATGGACCCCTCCCTGGTGAGCGACGTGCGCATCGGGATGAACGGGTGCGAGGAGGCAACATGGGACGTGGTACTGTCCGTGGCCAAGTCCCTGTCCGTGCCCTGCCACGTGTACTCCGAGAAGGAGAGCGGCAGGAACGTGCTGAAGTACCCGCTCATGCGACGGATGCTGTACGACCCGCAGCGGCCCATCTCGGCGTCGCGGGTCATGTGGTTCGACGACGACAGCTTCGTGCACAACCGCAAGGGCGTGCGGTGGCTCACGGAGATCGACGACCTGTGGTGGAAGCACAAGACGGTGCTGATGGGCTCGGCGTACCTGCCCAAGTACCCGTGGAACGAGCACGAGCAGGCTGCCATTAAAAGGCAGCCGTGGTACACGGGCGAGCCGTTGAACATCAAGCCGATGTTCATGACCGGCGGGTGGTGGGCAGCCGACCTGGAGTTTTTGGCCAAGTGGGATTACCCTGTACGCGAGCTGAAGCACAACGGGGGCGACGTTCTCCTGGGCGAGATCTGCCGCCAGCAGAAGGCCAAGATGACCGGCAACAAGGTCACCGTGGCCATCAACTACGATGAGGCCCGCGGCGGCGAGTCGCGGGCGATCAGGCGGGGCGTAACGACGCCCAGGCCGTTCGAGGCCCCGCCGCCGTACAATTACGATCACCACAACTTCGACGTGGTGGTGGACAGCTACTGAACGCCAAGGAGGGCGAGATGATCTTCGAGCCGTATTGGGTGGACGTCAAACCGTTCCTGCTGAACAAGCAGCAGCCGGTGTTCATCCTCCCGCGTGAGGCCGCACACAGCGGCCCCAAGGCGTGGGCGGGACAATCGAAGGTCGGCACCATGGGGGAGTTCTGGGTGCCCCACGGCGACCTCCTGGGCGGGGGTCAGGTGGAGTTCGCCCCCACGGTCGTAGGCGAGGCCATCCGCATCCCGGTGTGGGCGTACCGCACGACGCACCGGGCTCTGCCGGCCGTTTTCGGCCTGGGGCTGCAAATTGGTATGGCGGCAATCGCCCAGTTGCGGAACCATACCTCCGAGAGCCCGAAGCAGATCCACCTCGTCATGGGTGGCGAGTGCACGGACCTGCAACCGGCCGAGGAAAGTTTCCGCTGCTACATCGGGATCGCCGTCCGCACCAAGTAGGAGGCCCCGGTGTCACGGAAGAATCACAGGAACAGGAAGTCCAAAGGGAAGGAGCCTACAGTGAGTACGCCGACAGGACACCCGGCCGCAGCGGGCCAGGTCGCCGCACCGCCCCGCGTGGTGCAGCCGCAACAGCAGCGAGATCCCAGGTACGAGGTGCCCGCCCTGCTCAGTGAGCTGGACGCGTGGTTCCTCAACCTCAAGCGGTCCACGGCCGCCTATAACTCGCTGCACGCGTCGTTCATGTCGGCCACCGGGCAGGTGCCCGAAGGGGAACGCAAGAAGGGGCTCCCGGTTTTCGAGTTCACCGCCGCCCTGGAGGGCAAGGAGTCGCGGGAACCGGTGAAGTGTGTGGTGGATCTGAAGAAGGTGAACCCGGAATACCTCGGCCACGTGATGATCCCGTTGATCAACGCGCAGGCGGTCGACCTCATCGAGTCGGCCGAGGAAATCAAGGCCCACGTCGAGATCCTACTCCCACTGCTCCGGCTCATCACCGGGCAGACGGCCGAGCAACAGCCCGCGGCGTGAGCCGTTGGCGGTTGGCACTCCGGGACCGGTCGGGTAAGGGGAGAGGTACTCGGCCGGTCCCGGAGATTGTCATGGCAGAAGGCTTTTCCGAAGGTGACCCCTTCCGCGGCTTGGAAGGTAAGGACGGTTTTCACGTCGTAAAAATTGAGTCCGGCCCCGTTCTCATGCTCTCGTGCATGGCCTACGCGGGCGGCGTACCTTGCAACCCAGTGTCCGACAACCCGAACGACGCGAGCGTGGAGATCCTGGAGATCCACGACCCCACGCCGGCCCACCACGGGGCCGTCACGCGGCTGCACCTCGTCCTCGACGCGGTGGCCCGCTACCTTACGACGGGCGGGCGGTGGCGTGAACTGGACGCCGCCCTGAAGACGATGGAGAAGGTGGCCGTCGGGGGACTCGTGTTCCCCGGCTACCACTTGACTACGTCCTACTCGACCATCGACGGCACCTACCAGCACGTCTTCACCAAGGACGGGACCAGGGACGCCGTGCTGTGGGAGGAGCCGGAGGTGGGCGACTCGGGGCTGCCCGTCGGCGGGTGGATCGAGTCGACGACCCTGGAGAAGCTACGCGAGCAGCAGGAAAACGATGAAACCTCATGGGGACAACGACTCGTCGAAATCATCGAAGTCGAAGAAGGAGCCGACCCCGCCCAAGCCGGTCACTCCGATCTACTACAACTACCACCTGGACCAGGTGTTCAAGACGCGGGAAAACCTGAAGATGGCAGTGCGGGAGGAGTTCCTGGGTCGAACCCCGACGGGGGTTAAGTTCGCCCGGCTCGTCTCACTGGTTCAGGAGATCCTGCCCGGCCAGATCGACTACGACGTGCTGGAGGACTCCCTCCGGCACGTGGCCGGCACCGAAATCGACGCCCGCCTACTGGACGACTTCTGCTGGCGCATGGCCGGCAACACACGCCGACTCAAGCAGTTCCGGCCCGTGCCGCCGTGGCACGTGCAGAAGCTGCCCGAGTGGGTGCCCGTGCAGATCGTCAGTGCCCGCCGCGCACGCAACGACCGCAACGACATGGGTGCGTTGATGGGGTTCAAGGTGCTGGCCGGGACGCCGTGCCCGCGGGTGGTGCACAAGTGGTGGAGCCTGAAGATGGCCCGCTATGTGTCCACCGACCTGGGGTTCACGCGGCAGCGTGGTAAGGAGCCGAGCAGGTTCCCGTACAGCTACCCCGAGCAACTGGTGAGCCTGCGTCACTACGTGCTCATCGACCCGGACGAGTGCGACAAGGAGCCGGGGTTCTCTCAACTGGCGTACTCGGAGAGCATGAAGGAGTGGAACCGGGACACCGTTGTGGCCAGGTTCCGGGCAGACGCCGATTTCCACTGCCAGATGGGGAAGTCGGCCGAAGAGTTGCCGTGCCACAGGTGCCCGATCGGGTTCGAGAAGTGTAGGGCTGGCACGCACCGGCACGACTGGGTGCAGAAGGAATGCACCCACTGCGAGAAGAAAGACGCCTGGTTCGACCCCGAAATCGTGGGCAACAAGTGCGTCGAGTGTTTCGTACGCGACGTGTACAAGAGGGACAGTTCCAATGGCTGAAAAAGTGAAGGAGTTCCCGACGCTCTACAAGAGCACCACCAAGGGCGGCACCCAGGTGTGGGACATTTGGGTCGAGCGGGACGGGCAGACCGGCGTCATCGTCGTCTCGCACGGCCTGATCGACGGCAAGAAGCAGGTGGAGCGGGAGGTCATCTCCAAGGGCAAGAACGTCGGGAAGAAGAACGCGTCCACGCCGCTCGCGCAGGCGGTGGCCGAGGCCCAAAGCAAGTGGGAGATCAAGCTCTCCCGCAAGGGCTACGGGGCCACGGTGGAGGAGTCGGCGGCCGTGCGGTGGGCGAGCCCGATGCTGGCCCTGCCCTACGAGAAGCAGTACAAGAAGGTGGACTGGTCCACCGCGTTCAGCCAGCCCAAGCTGGACGGGTTCCGCATGATGGCCCGCCTGGACAAGACCGGCAAGGTGCAGATCACCAGCCGCGAGAATCAGCCCCTCACCGCCCTGTCGCACCTCCGCGAGATCATCCAGTCCGTCAAGTACCACGTCGCCGGCAAGAACATCACGGAGGTGGTGTTCGACGGCGAGGCGTACTGTCACGGCATGTCGCTCAACGAGATCTCGTCGGCGTGCAAGAAGAAGTCGGAAATCACGGATAAAATCCAGTTCCACGTGTACGACGCCATGATGGGGACCATGGCGTTCGAGGAGCGGAGCCTCTTCGCGTCGGAGTTCGCGGAAGCCTCGGGCAGCGACCTACTGGTGCCCGTGGAGACCGTGAAGGTCCGCAGCGAGGCGGACCTGATGAGGTGCCAGCAGGAGTTCATGGATCAGGGGTACGAGGGGGCCATGCTGCGGCACGGCAACGTCGGCTACCAGGCGGGCAAGCGGAGTGCCCACTTGCTCAAGGTGAAGACGTTCGTGGACGCCGAGTTCGAGGTGGTGGACTTCAAGATGGGCCGCGGCAAGTACGCCGGGGTGCCCATCTTCACCTGCCAGACGAAGATGGGCGACCACTTCGACGTGACCGCCCCGGGCGACATGGAGGAGAAGAAGGAGTTCGGCAAGAACGCTGCCGCCTACGTGGGCAAGCAGTTGACGGTGAAGTACATTTACTTTACAAAGACTGAGGAGCCCGTTCCTTTCTTGCCGGTGGCAAAATGCTTCAGGGAAAAGCCTCGGAAGTGAAGAAGTGTAAGAAGTGCGGCGGGACCGGCCCGTTCACTTCTCACCCAACGACCGCGGATAGGCTGTACCCTAATTGTGCTGCGTGTGAGCGTATAAGACACAAGGCATACGGCAAAACGCCGCGTGGTAAAGCCGCACGTGCCTGGACATCAATGAACTGGCGTTCTGGAAACAAGACTGGACGCACGCCAGCGTACGCTGCTGTTGAAGTTAGGATGACGCGGGAGCAGTTCATGCTGTGGGCTGTTCCCGCGTTTACGTTATGGCAGAAGAATAGCCCGACCAAGGTAGCTTCTGTCGATCGTGTCAAAAACACCGGTCACTACGCGGTGGAGAACATCCGCCTGATCGAAAAGGTAGCCAATCAACTACGTTCGACACGGTACAAGAACCTTAACGGGTGTCCGCGAGGTAAAGCGTGGTGTTCCAGCTGTAAAGCGTATCATGCGACGAGCTTGTTCAGTAGCTGTGCCCGAACGCCCAACGGATTGCAGCCGATGTGCCGCGAGGCCCATCGCGTGTACATGCGCAAGTACCGGACCAGCAAGTGAGCCTAAATCCACTATTGGAGTCCGGGAATGGGCAGGGAACGCTACACGCCGCAGGCCCAGGAGTTCTACCGGAACTACCTGAACAGCCCGGCGTGGAAGGCCAGGAAGAACGCTCGCATCGTGAAGGCGGGTGGCACGTGCGAGTTCGTGACGACGTACATGGAACCGGGAGGGCCGAGGGAGATACGCTGCACCCGCCAGCGGTATCTGTGCGTGCACCACAACAACTACGACCGGCTGGGGAAGGAACTGGACAAGGACATCGACGTGTTCTGCTGGTTCCACCACATGCTTGAGCATTTGCTGTGGAAGAAGTGCCACGTGTGTGCGAACCCCTGCCTGGGGTACGACTCGCTGGCCGAGTTGTGGCTGACGGCGACCCTCGCCCAAATGGGGATCGACCTCGATTCCGGCAAAGTGGACTGGCGGGGGTTGCCGACCAAGGAGAAGCTGGCCGACCAGATACACCACACGTGTCTGCGGTGCCGGGGCTTCGTCTTCGAGGAGGAGAAGCCGTGAGTCGCAAGCAGAAGGACAAGGACAAGCCCGTCAGCGACGGGCTGGTCGAGGCCCGCATCCGAGCCAGCTTGGGGCACTCGAAGTACGGCTACCCCAAGTACAAGCCCGCCCGCCGACTCAAGTGCGGGGAGTGCAAGAAGACCTGGAAGTTCAGTGACGCCCTGAACTTCTCGACCTGTCCGGCGTGCAAGAAGGGAAGGCTATCGTGAACCTGTTTCAGAAGGGTGCCATCACCCTCCGCAGTGGCAAGAAGTCCGACTACAAGATCGAGTGCGATGCCCTCACCCAGGACGACTGGGAGGGCATCGCCGCGGCCATCATGGAGGAGAAGCTGCTGCTGCCGTTCTCCGGCGTCAGCGGCGTGCCTCGCGGGGGAGTCCCGCTGGCGAACGCGATGATGCAGTACGTCACCCCGCTGGCGGATACGCTGCTCATCTGCGAGGACATCGTTACCACCGGCGGCAGCATGGAGCGGTGGCACGCCAAACTGGCCGCCGATCAGGCCGTGAAGTTCCGGTGGGTAGCGGGCGTGTGCTTCATCGCCCGCGGAAACACGCCGATCTGGGTGACGCCGCTGCTCAAGCTGCGGGCGGACAACACCCTGTTCACGAAGCAGTCATTCCGCCCGGAGTGAACTCTACGAACTCTACAAACTCTACAGGAGGGAGGGGTCTTGACCCTCGATCGGATTTAAGTTATATTCAGTTACTGATACTGGAATATAATGGAGGTTCGATATGACTTCTACGCAGATGGCCCGGCTGTACGCAAAAACGAAGTCGGTCAAGGTGGTGATGAAGTCGTCCGGCCACGACTTCTACACGACCAAGCGGAAGATCGTCGAAGGGGGCGGCGAGCTACTGCCGCGACGCCGTAAAAGCAAATTGAGTAAACAGCGCATTGTCGAGCTTTACAAAAACCACTCGATCTCGCAGATCGCAAAGCGCAACGGTACGTCCAACACCGTCGTGATACATGTACTTCACGCGGCTGGTGTGGTGATGCGAGACAGGGGTGGCGGTGAGTTCCACAACCGCCCGATCAAGCACGGGCACGCGGGGCGTGCGATCGAACTTGGCATGGACCCGTATCGGTACGTGCGACTGCTCACGGTAGTAAAGTTGGGCGGGGCGTGTTCGGTTTGTGGTGAGAGGGATCTGCGCGTTCTCGACGTGAACCACATCAACGGCGAAGGCGTTGTACGGACCGCCAAACGTCGGTGTCAAAAGGCTCGCTACGCGGAAATGCTGAAGGTTCTTCGAGGTGAAACCGTGCCCTATCTCGAAGTGCGGTGTTGCAACTGCAACCGGCGGCACGAGTACGATCGTGGAATTATTTCCGCGATCCCGAAAGGATTTTATGGCAAGTAAGGTTCCGATCGGCATCTTCATGACCGCCCAGACTAAGGTTAACCGTGACGAGGTTCGCCGGTGGCTGGACTTCATCGGGGTGTCGGGAGACTTCGAGGTGCCGGAAGACGGGGCTATCAGCGACCCGGCACTTCTGATCGCCCTTGCAGGCAAGCGGTGCTATAAGAGCTTCGAGGTCAATCCGGCACTGAACCCAAATATCACCAAGATCCGCAAGGACTGGGGCGAGTACCTGGACAACGTCCTCGCGAGCGGCCACGGCTCGGTCCTCGAACACTCCGTCTACACGTTCGCGTTCGAGAACATCAGCCGTGTGTTCACAGGCGAGATGAACCGGCACCGGGCGGGGTGGGCCATCTCCGAAGGGAGCATGCGGTTCATCCGGTTCTCCGAGGCCGTGCCGTACTGGGAGCCGGACTGCATCAAGGGGCCGGACGCGCTGCACGCCGACATGCAGCAGGTGTTCGTGAATGACAGCTACACGTCGATCGCCGGTGACCTGGAGAACGGGTTCTACGTGGTCGGCGGCGTAGACGAGAAGATGCACGCCACGCGTCTCCTGTTCGAGCGCAGCTTCGACGGCCAGCGGGACTGGTACAAGGTGCTTGAGTTGCTGTGGCAGGAGGAGTTGGCCCCGGAGTCGAAGTTCTCGAAGAAGAAGATGCTCACCAGCATGTTCCGCCGCGGCATCGGCATGGGCTGTGCCACCGGCGGCAAGTGGACCGGCAACATCCGGGCGATACGGCACGTGATCACCATGCGGGCGGCTCCCGAAGCCGAGGAGGAGATCCTGCACGTGTTCAGCCGCGTGGCGAAGATGATGGTCGAGGCCGAGCCCATGCTGTTCGGTGACTTCGTCGAAGAAAATGGGTTCTGGAAGCCGAAGTATCGCAAAGTGTGATCACCGCGTAACGTGCGCGGCGACTGAAACCTAGCCACGACATCACGCCGGGTGACCCGTCCGCCCTGGAGTTCTGGACGACGAAGGACATGCAGAACGAGATCACGCGGCGTGAACTCGCGGCCTGATCGGAGGAGAAACAGTGGGCAAGCAACGACCGGGCTGGCAGAAGAAGAAGTCGTTCTTCCCGCAGAAGCTCAGCAAGGAGGACGCCATGAAACGCGTCCTCTACGCCGAGCTGCTGCAAGAGATCCGCACCAAGGGGCCGGTGCGCGACGAGGTACGCCGGGTACTCGAAGACCTACCCGAATGGACCGCGTTCGAGGACGTGACCGACGAGCTGTCGAGCCCCCTGGCCCGGCGGATGAAGATCAAAGACCCGGCCGTGCTGCTCAAGGCCCAGGAACTCCTGGGCGTGGGCAACAAGTCCACCCGCATGTACCAGAACAGCCGGTACATCGTGAAGGTCACCGAGGTGCAGGAGCCGGGCGGCTGGCACCTCTCCATTCGGACCTTGCAGAACGACGCGAGGCACGACTGGCGGGAGTACCAGCGCATCAAGAACGAGCTGTGCGGCCCGGAGTGTGAGGCGATCGAGCTGTACCCCGCGGAGAGCCGGTTGGTGGACACCGCCAACCAGTTCTTCATCCACGTGCTCCCCC
>Ga0163144_10023831_pt1 | contig 12053 bp, 12 predicted proteins | sample OliLak19BULKMAT1_FD_123175 | JGI IMG/M metagenome (GOLD analysis project Ga0163144, IMG submission 123175) | Freshwater microbial mat bacterial communities from Lake Vanda, McMurdo Dry Valleys, Antarctica - Oligotrophic Lake LV.19.BULKMAT1 | ecosystem: Environmental > Aquatic > Freshwater >...
TACGCGAAATGGGCGGGCAAACGACTGCCGACCGAGGCGGAGTGGGAGTTTGCCGCCCGCGGCGGAAAAGCCGGGCAGCTCTACGCGTGGGGCGACGAGCTGAAGCCCGGCAAGAAATGGATGGCGAACATCTTCGAGGGAAAATTTCCGTACAAGGACACCGGCGAAGACGGCTTCGTCGGTATCGCGCCCGTCGCGCAGTTTCCGCCCAATGACTACGGGCTCCACGATGTCGCCGGCAACGTCTGGGAATGGGTCTCCGACTGGTATCGCCCCGACTATTTCGCCCAGCTCGCCGCCACCGGCGTGGCGCGCAATCCGCAGGGCCCCGCCGACAGCGTTGACCCCGACGAGCCGGGGATTCCAAAGCGCGTGCATCGCGGTGGCTCGTATCTTTGCACCGAGCAATACTGCACCCGCTACATGGTCGGCACGCGCGGCAAAGGCGAAGCCGACACCGGCACCAACCACCTCGGCTTCCGCTGCGTGCAACCCGCGCGCTGAGCGGCGGCGCAACCGTAGCGCAGGCGTCTCGCCTGCCGTACCGCGGTGCTCCCAGCCTGCCTCACGCGCGGCCGCAAGGGACGCAGCCGCAGTCGCACCGGGGCAAGCGGGACGCATGCGCTACGGCAAGCCGGAGGCTTGCGCTACGGGTCGGGGCGCGCGCTGGCGCGCCGAACAGTCGCGGCGAAGAAACCGTTGCCTGTTGCGCGGCGCGGCCCGTAGAATTCCGTCCATGCTTCAAACCACCGAGGCTCTGTCTCCCCGGACTGAGAACTCCGAGTTTCGCCAAACCTATTTCGCCGCCTACCGCTGGATGCTGCTCGCCCGGCTGCTGGAGGAAAAGCTCGCCAGCCTTTATCGCGGCGGGAAAATCACCGGCGGCGTGTTCCTCGGGCGTGGGCAGGAGGCGCTGAGTGTGGCGGTGGGCATGGCCTTGCAAAAAGGGGACATCTTTGCACCGCTCATCCGCGATCAGGCGGGGCGGTTGGCCTTTGGCGAAGCGCTGCTCGACTGCACGCGCACCTACATGGGCTCGCGCCTCGGGCCGATGCGCGGTCGCGACGGCAATGTCCATCGAGGCCGCCCGCGCGAGGGTCTGTTCGCGATGATCAGCCATCTCGGCGCGATGATCCCGGCCGTCGCCGGCGCGCTGCTCGGGCGGCGCTTCCGCGGGATCACCGGCTCGGTCGGGGCGACGTGTCTGGGCGACGGCGCGACTTCCACGGGCGCATTTCACGAGGGGCTGAATATGGCCGCCGTGGAAAAGCTGCCGCTCATCGTGGTCGTGGCGAACAACCAATATGCCTACTCCACACCGACCGCGCGGCAGTTCGCCTGCAAAGATCTGGCGGACAAGGCGCCTGGTTACGGCGTGGCGGCGCACCGCGTGGACGGCACGGATTTGGAAAGCTGTCTGCGCGTGCTGAATCACGCCGTGGCCCAGGCGCGCGAGGGCGGCGGACCGCAACTCGTGGTCGCCTCGCTGCTGCGGCTGGCCGGCCACGGCGAGCACGACGATTCCCATTACATCGACGCGCGCCTCCGCGAATCGCGGCTCGGCCTCGACTGCCTGAAAGTCGCCGAGCAGCGCCTGCTGAAAGAAGGCTGGGCCGACGAAGCCGCACTCCGCAATCTCGATGATCAGGCGCAGCGGCAGATCGACGAAGCCGTCGCCACGACGCTGCGCGAACCGGCTCCCGACCCAAATGTGGAAGACTGGTGCGCGCTCGCCACGCGGCACTTGAGCGAAGACTCGCACGCCGAATGATTACCTACCTCGAAGCCATCCGCGAAGCCCAGGCCCGCGCGCTCGCCGACGACCCGCGCGTCTATATCTACGGTCAGGACGTGGGCTCGTTCGGCGGCGCGTTCAAGGCGACAAAAAATCTCGCGCAGGAATTTCCGGGGCGCGTGCTCGACTCGCCGATCAGCGAGGATGCCATGGTCGGCAGTGCCATCGGCGCGGCCATCGAAGGGATGCGCCCGATCATCGAGATGCAGTTCGCGGATTTCTCGACTGTCGGCTTCAACCAGATCGTGAACCACGCTGCCACGCTGCACTGGCGCACGAACATCCCGTGCCCCATCACCATCCGCCTGCCGAGCGGCGGCACCGCGGGCGCGGGCCCGTTTCACAGCCAGAGCATGGAGGCGCTCTACGCGCACTATCCCGGCCTCATCGTGATGACCCCCGCGACGGTCGAGGACGCCTACTCGATGCTCCTCGAAGCCGTGGCGATCGATGACCCGGTGATCTTCTGCGAGCACAAGTATCTCTACTATCATTTGAAAGCCGACGCGCTGCCGACCGAGGCCATGCCCACCGGCAAAGCGCGCATCGCCCGCGCCGGCCGCGACGCCACGATCGTGACCTACAGCGCGATGGTCCACGAGTCGCTCGCGTGCGCCGAGGAGCTGGCCGCGGAGGGTTGGGAAATCGAGGTCATCGACCTGCGCTCGATCAAGCCGCTCGACACCGACACCGTGCTCGCCAGCGTCGCCCGCACCGGGCGCGTGCTCGCGGTCGGCGAGGCCTGGCCGTGGGGCGGCGTGACTGCCGAAATCCTCGCGCGCATCGCCACGGAAGGCTTCGGCCTGCTCGACGCGCCACCGCAGCGGCTGAACGCGAAAGACACGCCCGTGCCTTACCACCCGAACCTCTGGGGCACGCACCGCCCGACCGCGAAGACCATCAGCGCACGGATGCGCGATCTGCTCCGCCTGTGAGGAAAAGGATGAAGGCGGAAGAATGAAGGATGAAAAGCGAGCACCCCGAACCCGAAGATCTACGCGTGCGTACAAGGCAGTATGCGGTGCGGGTCATCCGGCTTTACTCATCGCTCCCGCGTAATGAAGTCGCACGCACGCTGGGCAAGCAGCTTCTCCGTTCCGGCACTTCCGTCGGCGCACAATACCGCGAGGGAAAACGGGCGAAATCCGCTGCCGATTTGGTCAGCAAGCTCGAAGGTGCATTACAGGAATTGGAGGAATCCGAATACTGGCTGGAGTTGCTCGAAGAAGCCGCCGTCTTTTCCAACAGCCGCCTCCAGCCCCTGCTCGCGGAAACCCACGAACTCATTTCCATCCTCGTGACCGTCGTCAAGAATATCAAAGACCGCTAACCGGTCCTTCATCCTTCCGCCTTCATCCTTCATCCTTTTCTTCATGCCCAGAATTCCGATCATCATGCCGCAGCTTGGGGAGTCCATCGCCGAGGCCACCATTGTCGCGATTCCTTTCCAAATCGGCGACGCCGTGGAGAGCGACCAGGACATCCTCGAAGTCGAGACGAACAAGGCCACGATGGGCGTGACCGCGCCGTGCGCGGGGCGCGTGGCGGAGTTACTCGTCGAGGCAGGGCAAAGTTATGCCGTCGGCGCGACGCTCGGTTTTCTCGAAGTGACCGACGCCGAAGCCGCCCGCGCCGGGCTCGATGCACCCGCGCCGCCGCCGGTGACTGACGAGGTGAACGGCAGCACACCGGCATCCGCGGGCGTGCCGAAACAATCCACCGTGCAACCAACCGTGCGCGGGCTGCCCGTGCCGGCGCACGCCGCGGGCGCGGGCTTCATGTCGCCGCGCATGAAGGCGCGCATGAACGAACTCGGCCTGCACGCCGCCGACCTTGCGGGCATCGCCGGCAGTGGCGCCGCCGGGCGCGTGACCGTCGAGGATTTCGAGAAATTTCTCTCCCAGCTCGAACACCACAAACTCAGCCCCGCGTCCACGATGCGCGTCGCCGTGGCCGACGCCATGCGCCGCTCCTGGTCGCGTCCGCTCGCCACTGTGGGCATGCCCATCCGCCTCGACGCGCTGCTCGCGCATCGTAAAACCAGCGACCCGAAACCCGGCCCCGCGCTCTACGCTTTGCGCGCCCTCGCCGTCGCGCTCGGCGAAAACAGCGCGCCCGCCGGCCGCCTCGTCGGCGACAAGATCGTGCATCCGCGCGCTATTGATGTGGGCTTCGCCGTCGAGGCCGAGGACGGCGTGCTCGTGCCCGTGCTGCGCGCCGCTGACCAGACGCCGCTCGCGCAAATGACCGTCCGCTACAACGAACTCGTCGAACTCGCCCGCCAGCGCCGCCTCCCAGCGACCGCGCAGGGCGGCAGCATCGCCACGGTCACGAATTTCGGCACGTTCGGCCTCGAATGGGCGACGCCGATTCCGCTCCCCGAGCAGACCCTCGTGCTCGGCATGGGCGCGGGCCGCGTCGTCCCGCATTGGGACAAAAAAGCCGCGCAATTCGTGCCGGTCACCGAAGCCCAGCTCACGCTCAGTTTCGATCACCGCGTCCTCGACGGCGGCGGCGCGGGCCGCCTGCTCCAGCGCATCGGCTCGCTGCTGCAAGAGCCGGCAGCGCTCTAGCCGGCATTAGGGCTTTACGGCGCCTGCTCCAGCGCCTGCGTGAGGTCGGCGGTGAGGTCGACCACGTCCTCAAGACCCACGCTGAAGCGGATGAAGCCTTCGCCGATGTCTTCGGGGTAATTCAGCACGCCGAGTTCGGGATGGTTGCCTTCCTGCGGGTAGTATTGGACGAGGCTTTCGGTGTGGCCGAGGCAGACGGCGTGAGTAATAACCCGGAGTGCGCCAAGGAAGGGAAAGTAAGCCGGGTTGCCACCCTTGAGCGCGAAGTTGATCATGCCGCCGTAGCCGGTCATTTGCTGCTTGGCCGTGGCGTGTTGAGGGTGGCTTTCGAGGCCGGGGTAACGGACGAACTTGACCTTGGGATGGGCCTCCAGGAAACGCGCGAGAGCCATGGCATTTTCGCAGTGTTGTTTCATCCGCAGCGGCAGGGTCGCCGCGCTACGCATGAGGAGCCACGCGGTGAAAGGGCTGATCGTGGCTCCGAGGTGGACGCTGGCGGCGAGGCGAATCCGGGAGATGAGTTCCTTCCGCCCAATGACCGCGCCGCCGAGGCTGTCGCCGTGACCGTTCACGTATTTGGTGAGGCTGTGCATGACGAGGTCCGCGCCGAGGCTGAGCGGCTTTTGCATGACGAGGCCGGAGAAGGTGCTGTCCACGGTAAAGATCGCGCCCACGCTTTTCGCGATGACCGCGATGGCGCCGATGTCGCTGACGAGGGTCGTGGGATTCGACGGCGTTTCGACGTGGATGAGCTTGGTGTTGGGCCGCAGCGCCGCCTGTACTTCGGCGGGGTTGGTTGTGTCCACCAGGGTCAGCTCCACGCCAAAGCGTTTGGCGAAGTGCTCGACCAGAAATCCGTGGATGCCAATGTAGCAAATCCGCGAGCTGATCATGTGATCGCCGGTGCTGAGCAGCGTAAAGAACGCGCCAGAAATGGCAGCGACGCCGCTGGCGGAAACCACGCAGTCTTCCCCGCCTTCCATCCCGGCCAGCCGTTCTTCGAGGTAACGGGCATTCGGATGGCGGGAGCGGGGGTAGTTAAAAGCGTCGGGGTTATTCCAGTCGAACGACTCGGGCAGCGTCTCCGAGGTGTCATTTAGCTCAAAGCTATTGGCCAGCGTGATGGGACGGCGGATGGCTTTGGTTTCCGCATCCACACCTTCGCCGCAATGAATAGCGCGGGTGGCCAGGCCGAGTTTGAGGGTTTCTGTAAACGATAGGTTCATGGCTTGGGTTCTTCGGATGGGTCAGATGGGTCGGGCACGTGGTCTTTGTCGAACTTGTCGTAACGGGCCGGGTTGGCGATGACCATGAGCGCACAGATGCCAATGCCCAAACACAGGAACAGCGCGGGAAAGCCGCCGAGGTTCGAGAGCTTGCGAATTCCGCCGAGCTTGAAGTAGGTGATGATGATCCAGCAGAACGCCGCCATCAGGCTGCCCCACGCAATCTTGATCCCCATGCTGGACTCGGTGTGCTCGGGCGAAATTCCCTTGGAGCTGATGTTGCTCATGGTATCGGTGTTGCCGTCGGCGGTAGTCACGAAGGACAGGAAGGCGGTGATGAGCAGGACGGGGATGAGGATGTTGCCCAACGGGAGATGGCTGAGAAACGCAAAGAGCACGGCGCACGGGTTGTTGTCATCCAACAGCGCGGCCAGACCGACTGGCGGCTTTTCAAACATCTCCATGTGGACAACCGCTCCGGTGATCACCGCCATCCAGATGCCCGTGAAGATGGAGGGCAGGATCACATTGAATAACAGGAAGGCGCGAACCGTGTAGCCATAGGCGATGCGACCAAGGAACACCCCCATGATGGGTGCCCAGGCGAAGAAGGCGGAGAAATACATCTGCGTCCAGCCATGCGGCCATGGATCTTGGGTCGCGGCGCCGGTGTTCAGCACCTTTTGGAAATACTGGCCGAGAAACTGCCCAAAACCCTCGACGGCAAAGTCGAGGATGAAGCGGGTGGGTCCGAGGAACAGCACGAGCAGGATAAAGCCGATTAGAAATGCGGTGTTGGCGTTGGCGATCCAGCGGATGCCTTTGGTGATTCCGCTGATCGCGGCCAGCACCGAGGCACCCATGATGGCGGCGATAATCCATCCCAGCATCGTATCGGAAGGCGCGGCGATGTTGCCCAGCGAATCTTTAATGCCGAATACGTGATTGATGCCACCGCCCATGAGCAAAGCCGAGCCGCCGAGGGCGGCGGTCAGCGCGGCGACGAGGCAATAGAGACAGATGGCGTCGATGACTTGGCCGACCCAGCCCGATCCGTGACGGCCCAGCAGCGGAGCCAGCGGTGCGCCGAGGCTGAACGGGCGGCGCATGTTGAAATAAGCGAAGGCGAACATCAGTCCGACGACGGACCCAAAGGCGTAAGGCGTGAGGGTCCAGTGGAGATAGACGGTGGAAATGGCGAAGTGCGCCGCCTCGGCGGAGTTCGGGGCAATGCCGCCGGGCGGCTTGCTCAGGTGCCAGGTGGGTTCAAACACGCCCCAGAAAAGAATGCCCGCGGCGATGTTGGTGGTCAGGACAACCGTGAACATCTGCCAGTTCGTCAGTAACTTCTTCGCAGCGGGGCCGCCCAGCACGGTGCGGCCAAACCGCGAGACATAGATGACTCCGCATAACACGAGCATGGCCAGCGAAAGCAGCGACACCAGCCAGCCAAAGGTGCCCGAAACCCAGTTGAAGGCATCGCCCAGCAGCCCGACGAACCTTTGATCCTCCGGCGCTTTTCTTTGATCGAGAAACTGCAGCACCACGAACGCTGCGCAGAGCAGGAACGGCGGCAGGAAGACTAACGGCTTGATGCCTTTCATGACGTCTTGGGCAGCAGGCGGGCGATGCGGAGGAAGTCGCTCTTCAAATCCGTCTTACCCTTTTCCACAAAGTCGGCGGCGATCTCGGCGTAGGCGGGGACAAACTTGAAGCCCGCGCCGCACAACGGTCCGCAGAGGGTCACGCGGTCGTTGCCGGGATGCTGGTCAATGATTGGCACGTCGTCCGGGGTGTGGTCGTAAAGGCAGGTCCGCAGGCCGACGAGCGGACCGTTGCCTTCCGGGAAATAGCGTTGCAGACCCTTGCGAATGAAGGCCTCGTCGCGCGCGTTGGGCGTGCGGTCGAAGGCATCGGGATTCACGGGATCGCCGTACCAGTGCAGGCCGATTTTATAGCCCGGCACGTCGGTCATCATGGGGAAGCCATAGTAGATGCCGTCCTCGTCCTCGATGCACCAGCAAGGCATCGAGCCATACTCATAAGCCTGCACATTTTGCAATGGCCAGACCCATGCGAAGCTCATGCGCGTGACGGTGACGGGGATGCCGAGATCCTTGAGCAGCTTGCCCGTCCACGGCCCGGCGCAAAAGACGATGCGCTCGGCGGTGTAGGTCTCGCGGTCGGTCTGCACCGTGACTCTGCCGGCGTCGGTGCTCCAGTCGAGAACCTTGGTATTGCCCAGAATGTGCGCGCCACGCTGCATGGCCAGCCGCACATAGGTCGTGATGGTTACTTCCGGCCGCAGCAAGGCGCCTTCCGGATCGTAGGCACCCCAGTAGGGTTCGCCGATTTGAAACTGCGGAAAGCGCGCGCGGACTTGCGCCACGTTGAGGTCCTCGAAGTGCCCGAGGTTTTGTTGGTAGCCGGGAAAGTTCCGATGCGGGGAGAGGTCGAGAAAGCCGGTCTTGACCATGATGTCGGTCTGCCCGGATTCCGCCACGAGCTCGCGATACAGCTCGTAAGCCCGCAGGATGAGCGGCTCGTATTCGCTGCCGATGTAGGGCGCGATCTTGGTCTGGCGGGAGTTGCCGTGCGAGCCACCGAGGTTGTGCGGGATGGAGAACTGTTCCAGGCCGAGGACGCGCAGCCCGCGTTTGGTCAGGTCGTAACAGGTGGCGGAACCGACGGCACCGACGCCGACAACAATGACATCGTATGAATGGGACATAGGCGGAGACTTCTTAAATGAGGCAGTGGTTGGAGATCGTGGAAAGCGGTGGCCGACGCACGCTGGGGCGGGACCAACTGGAGCGGCGGACAATGCGGAGACGGAGACTCACGGGGAGGTCGCGCGAACGTCAAACGAAAACCCGAGCGCACCGGATGCGGGGACGGCAACCCGCCGTGACAGGCGAAATTTTCGTTGCCATACAGCGTCGGCTAAATAGTGTTCGCGGGAACATGCCAAAGCTCACCACCCGCCAGCAGGAAATTCTCGACTTCATCGCCGACTCCCAAGCGCGCTCGGGCATCATCCCCTCAACCCGCGAGATCCAGCAGCACTTCGGCTTCGCCAGCCAGACCGCGGCGATGAACCACCTCCGCGCCTTGCAGAAAAAGGGCGTCATCCAGCGCCCCGCCGGCAAAGCGCGCGCCGTTGCGCTCACCGTCCACCTTGAGCGCGAGGCGATCATCGACGTGCCGATTTACGGCCAGATCGCCGCCGGTTACGCCGAGACCGTGGAGCAGGAAAACGACGGCATCGTTTCCATCGACGCCGCCAGCGTGGGCCTCACCAGGAGCCGCGGCGTCTTTGCTTTGAAGGTGCGCGGCGACTCCATGATCGACGCCGACATCCACGACGGCGACCTCGTCATTCTCGAAAACCGCGAGCCCCGCGCCGGCTCCGTCGTCGCCGCGCTCATTGATGGCGAAACCACGCTCAAGCGCTACCTCATCCAGCGCGGACGCCCCTACCTCAAAGCCGAAAATCCGCGCTTCCCCGACCTCCTGCCCGCCCGCGAACTCTACATCCAGGGCGTCATGGTCGCCCTCATCCGCAAATTCCGAAAGTAACCGCCAGCCCACTCCTCCCATGCTCGGCCTCTGCATCGAAATCACGCTTGTCTCCGCGCTCTTCGTCTGGCTCTACCGGCGCCAACTCCGCGACCGCGCCCGCGCCCGCCGCGTGCGTCCTTCGCAGTTGCGGCTGGAGTTTGACGAGGAGGTCTGAGCGGGCGGCGCGGCTGGAAAGTGTGGATGAGTCGAGCCATGAGGAAGCGCGGTTCCCTGGATGGTCATTCGCGCTTCGACATTCTTTCGACATTCCGTCATTCGTCATTCCCACCATGCTTGACGACATCGACCGCGTCCTTTTCCACGAGCAGACCATCCTCAGCCGGCTGGAGTCGTTGGCGCGTGAAATCACGGAGATTTATCGTGGGGAGGAGCTGACGGTGGTGGCGGTGTTGAATGGGTCGCTGATTTTTGCGGCGGATTTGCTACGCCGGATTCCGCTGCCGCTGCGGCTGGATTGCCTGCGGGTCGCGAGTTACCACGGCGGCACGGAGAGCACGGGGACGGTGACCTTTCACCAACTGAATCTGCCCGACGTGCGCGGACGCCATGTGCTGGTGCTCGATGACATTCTCGACAGCGGCCGCACGCTCCATGCGATCTGTGCGCGGCTGCGTGGCGAAGGGCCGGCGAGTGTGCGGGTGTGCGTGCTTTTGCGCAAAGCGAAGGAGCGAGCCGAGGCGCTGGATGCGGATTTTGTGGGCTTCGAGATTGGCGATGAATTCGTCGTCGGCTACGGCCTCGACTACGCCGAGCGGTACCGGAATCTGCCGTTCGTCGGGGTGTTGCGGAGCGAGGTGTTCGCCGACTGAGCCGCGCACGGCAGATTCCCCGATGTCGCGCCAAACCGTGGCCCGACAAAAGTCCATGGCACGCCGCTACCCGCAATTCTGCTCCACCCAGCGGAGGTAGGCGGGCAGGCCGTCGGTCACGCGGACCGCGAGCACCTCGGGCACCTGATACGGATGTAGTGCGCGCAGCCGCGTCTCAAACATCTGGTAGCTGCCGATGACCGTCTTGAAAACGACCAGTACCTCCGCGCCCGTCTCCACTTTGCCCTCCCAGCGATAGACCGACTCGACCGCGGGCACGATGTTTCCACACGCCGCGAGCCGCTCCTCTACCAGCGTCCGCGCGGCGGTCCGCGCCGTCGCGAGATCAGGCCACGTCGTGAAAACCGTGAGGACTTCTTCGGCCATTCAGCAATTGGGATTTTGCACTGAGGATTTTGGCATCTGCGCCGCGTCTTGGAGCAAATGCTAAATGCTAAATGCCTGCTGGCGCACGATCCAGCCGCCGCCGAGCACTTCATCACCGCGATAACACACCGCCGCCTGCCCCGGCGTGACCGCGCGTTGCGGCGTGTGCAGACGCACGCGGGCCTCGCCATTTTCGCCGGGAAAAACGGTCGCCGTCGCGCCGGCATGCGCGTAACGGATTTTCACCGTCACCTCGAAAGGCGCATCCGTCGCGCCATGCCACAGGCAGTGATCCATGGTGAACTCGTCCGTCACCAAATCGTCCGCCTCGCCGACGATCACGCGGCTCGTCGCCGGATCGATGTCGATGACATACATCGGCCGCGGCGAACCGCCCGGCAGTCCTTTGCGCTGGCCGATCGTGAACATCTCGATGCCCTCGTGCTCGGCCACGCGATTGCCCGCCTTGTCGTAAATTCCGCCGGGATGAAACTCGCCCTCGCCCATGTGCGACCGCAGGAACGCCTTGTAGTCATTGCCCGGCACGAAACAAATCTCCTGGCTGTCCACCTTGTCCGCCGTCTTCAGCCCGAGCTGCCGCGCGATGGCGCGAATCTCCGTCTTCTCCATCCCGCCCAGCGGCGTGAGCGCGCGCGCGAGCTGCGCCTGCCGGAGACTGAAAAGGAAATACGACTGATCCTTCCGCGGATCGCGCCCCTTGCGCAGCACCGCCCGGTCGGCGTGGTGCTCGATGATCGCGTAGTGCCCCGTGGCGATGTAGTCCGCGCCCAGCGCCTTGGCCTTGCCCCACAGGTTGCCAAATTTCACCTTCTCATTGCACATCACGCACGGGTTCGGTGTGCGGCCTTTCTTGTACTCGTCAGTGAAATAGTCGATCACCAGCCGCTCGAAGTTTTCCCCCTCATCAATCACGTAATGCGGCACGCCCAGCGCGTGCGCCACGCCGCGCGCATCCGCGATCGCCTGCGGCCCGCAGCACTTGTCCTCCGCGCGCGAGATGCAGTCCTGCGGCCACACCTTCATCGTCACGCCGATGACTTCGTAGCCCTGCTCCTTCAGCAGCCACGCCGCCACGCTCGAGTCCACGCCGCCGCTCATGCCCACGACCACGCGTCCACGTTGGGTGGGCGGGCGTTCGGCAGTTGTTGAAAGGTCGGGCAGGTTCACAGCGGCGCGCACCTTTCACCGGTCCCCCGCCTCGCTCAACCGTTTTTCGCGGCGGCCGGAACGCCGCCCTCGACCCTGGTCGCGAATTTCTATGACAGACCCGGACCTCACGCTCTAACTCCCCGCCAACCGTCGGGCCGCGCCTTTCGTGCCGCGGATCGTCGCCACGTCTCCGCCCTCACCTTCCTTTTCAGGAACATCCCAAGCATTCTCCGCCCGCTTTTTCTCGCCCTTGCGCTCAGCCCGCTCCTCCACGCCGCGCCGCTGCGCGTGCTCATCGCGGGCGGCGACGCGGCGTTCGCCGAAGACTCCGCCGCCGCTTTGCAGAAAGCCGGTGCGGTCGTGACCACCGCCGCGGTGCCGGATGCGGGCCTGCGGCAGCGACGCCGGAGCAGGCTGGAAGTCTGCGCTACGGCAAGCGCGACGCCTGCGCTACGTCCCGCCGCGCGCTACCCGCCTTCGTCATTCGCCAGCCGCCTCCGCCCGCAGGCAA
>Ga0163144_10023832_pt1 | contig 12053 bp, 8 predicted proteins | sample OliLak19BULKMAT1_FD_123175 | JGI IMG/M metagenome (GOLD analysis project Ga0163144, IMG submission 123175) | Freshwater microbial mat bacterial communities from Lake Vanda, McMurdo Dry Valleys, Antarctica - Oligotrophic Lake LV.19.BULKMAT1 | ecosystem: Environmental > Aquatic > Freshwater > Lake...
GAACGGCCCGCTGGGCAGAAGACCCAACGCCTGCTCCCGTCCTGCCAATGACTGCGCCAGAGCCACAGACCGCGCCTCGACTCGTATCGACACGTCAACCTCAGGCAGCGACCGGCCCAGCCTCCACATCACCGGGGTCGGGCTCGACATCACGGCCACACACTAGCGGCTAACACGCCAACTGTCGGGGGAACGGCTGGTTCAAGCGCCATCTCATGAAGGCGATCACCGCGCGGGAGGGTGGACCGACGGATACGAGCCGCGACTACGACTTCACCGACTGGCCCGCGGTCGACCAGTTCGCCGACGACGCTGCTGACCCGTTCGGGAACCGGCTGGAGTTCCTCCAGCCCCTCACGGTCAGGGTTGGGTGAGCGAGGATCGGCCTGGGTTGCTGAGGGGCGTGGCCTATTCGTCCTGCGCGATAGGTGCCGGCCGCTTGCTTGATGGGGGCCGCTCACGGCGTCGTGGGTGTCGGGGCTGCTGTGATGCGGGCGGCGGCGGCGCGGCCAGGACTTGTCTCGGTCTCCGACCATTCACGCCAGGACATCTGCGGGGTGAGGCGGTGGACGGTGCCGTCGTCGGGGTCGACGGCGGCGAGGCTCATCCACTCGTTTCTCAACAACGTGTCCACACTGGGGTTGGCGGTGACGATCCGGTGGATGTGTTCCGGTCTGGCCCAGACGAGGACGATCTGGCGCAGGGGTTCGTGCTGGGTGCTGTGGGGGTGCTGGTGCGGGTCGTTGGTGAACAGGGCCTGCCAGGGCAGGCCGAGTCGAAGGTCGCCGTGGGCGCCGCTGAGGACCCCGACGTCGCCGACGACGTTGTGGGTGGCCTTGTCGCCGGCGCCGAAGACCTCGTGGTCCACGGTGGAGGCGTAGTACTGGGCGTTGATCCACTGCGTGACGATGGCGGGGGCGGTGAGGATCGTGGTGAGGATCGCGCCGTCCGGGTCGAGGGCGGGGTCGTAGTCGTGCAGGAACACCCGGCCCTGCAGGTCGAGGCCCCGGGTGAGCGCCCGGGGTCCGACGACGAAGGCGGCGTTGCCGGCCAGGCCCCACTCCGGGGCCGGTTGCGCCCAGTCGCCGGCTCGGGCCCGGAAGTGACGCAGCAGCGACCGCCGCTTGGTGCCCGTACCCGTGTCTCGCGATCGCGTGGTGGGCATACCTGGCAGCGATGGGCGCCGCTCTAGGCGGACCGCTTCGCCGGCTCGGCCGAGGTCGTCGCGGAACCGCTTCACGAAGTCGTGGATGTCGCCTTGGGCGTCTGTTCCGGCGAAGGGGTCGATGGTCACCTCGTCGGTGGTGGTGTCGTGCACCGCGGCGACGGCGGTCGTGCTCGCCGGGATGGTGATGCCGCGGGCGAGCAGCCCGGTCCGAACGGCGGGATCGTTCAGGATGAAGGCGAGGACGCGGGCGTTGACGTGCCCGCTGTTGCCGCCGCAGGCGCCGCAGTCGTAGGCCGAGGCGAAGGCGTTGTTCTCCACCGTCGCGCCGTGCCCGCACAGGACGATCAAGCGGGCGAAGCCAGAGGTGAGGCCGATCGCCTGCAGGACGTCGTGGGCGGTGTCGACCTTCTGCTCGAGGGTTAGGCCGACGACCAGGTCACGGGGGCCCCACCGGTTGTGCCCGCGGTGCCACCGCTGGACCAGGCTGTGCCAGCGAGCCGGTGAGAAGGTACGCGCGATGGTTGCGGCGCCGGCGATGGCACCGCCTGCTTCGGCGACGAGCAGCGCGGTCAGGGGAGAGGAGTGCGCCGCGGACAGCGCGGCTGCGAGCCCGGGTGCCCGAGTGTGCCCGGGGGCTCGCCGGTCGGGGCCCGGCGGGGAGGACGCAACCGTGAACGCCGGCCGGATCAGGGCCGGGCACTGTGCGAAGCCTTGGCCCTCGGGCGTGGTGTAGTGCAGCGCCACCCCGAAGAACCCTGCGAAGCCGAAGGTCTCGTAGGCGCCGGCGGCCTCTACGGCACGTCGCATCCGCTCCGAGCGCACGTCGATGCAGAAGACCAGCTGCGCATCCGGACCCTCCGCCGGGGAGGCGGCTGCTGCGTGCAGTGCCCTGGCCAGGTCTCTCGCCTGGGGACGTAGCCTGGCGACGAGCACGTTCTGGAACCCGAGCTCGTAGGCCCGTTGCCACACTGCCGCCGACCCCAGACCGTCGCGGTCCAGGCCGACGGCGGGATGCTGGTGGGCGGCTGGGGCTTCCTGTCGCTTGTCGGCGTGAGCCCAGATAACGCGGTGGAAGACGGTGGGGTCGACACTGCCTGCGACCAGGATGTCCAGAGCCGCTCGCAGGGCCAGCAGCTGCACCAGGGGCGTCGTGTCGGCCTGTTCCCGGGCGCGCCACGCGGCGTGGGCGGCCCAACCCGGGGCCGCGCTCAGCAGGGCCGACAGGTAGGCCGCGTGCGAGGACTCCTCGAGACCCGCTCGATGCAGCAGCTGAGCCAGGGCGGCGTACGGGTCCGCGGGCAGGCTCTGGACGACGTCGCGCAGTCCCGGCATCCCCACCCAGCGGTCGTGGGCAGGGTCCGCCGCCGCGCTCCGCCACAGCCCCCACGGCCCCCCCGCGGGCTCCACGAGGGCACGCGACCATGCTCGTGCGCACCACAGGGCGGCGTGGTCGTCCACGAACCGGCGCGCGCGTTCCTGGCCGGTGTGGTCGTGGAGTTCGATGTGGTCCACGAGGCGCTGGGCGGTGCGCGGCCGCCCACCGAGCGGATCTGATGTGCTCACCGTGCGTCTGGCGTCTTCGAGGAGCCGCTCGGCTCGGAGGTGTTCGCGGTCTGCGTCCGGGTCCTCGCCGCGTTCGTGGCTGAGCTGGCCCGAGGCTTCCAGCAGGTGCTCGCGGCTGATGCGACCGTCCAGGTGCAGCTGCTGGTAAGCGGGCAGCGGCAGGTACCCGCGTGTCCCGTGCAGGCGGGCGGACAGGAACATGGCGTCTTGGTGGGTGAATCCCTCGAAGCCTGCCAGCGGGTTGGCCGCGACCATCTCCCGCAAGGGCCAGGCGGGTCCTACCCCCATGACCGCCACCTGCACCTGGTGCCGGACCCGGGCCGGGTCGTCGGCCGGCGCAGACGGGTGGGCGTTCGCGAGAGCCGTCGGCACTACGAGACGGCGGTCAGGGCTGCGGTCAAGGTTGAGGTTGTGGTTGTGGTTGTGGGTGGGGATGTGGTTGTGGGTGGGGTCGGGATGGATGTATCCGTTGACACTGCCGGCCCCTGTGCTGGGTGGTGCGACTGGCGACTTGGCCGAGATGCCGAGGCGTCGGGACCACGGCGGTAGCGCGCTGAGGGTCAGGCGTAGCGAGAGTCGACCGGTCGGATCGGCGTGCACCCTGCGCAGCAGCACGGCGACCACGACAGCGACCGCCGCGGTGCCTGCCAGCAGAACGACGCCGATCGGGTTCGACCAGAGGGGGACCAGCGGCATGGAGGGGGCCAGCCCGGACTCGAAGGCGACCAGCGCCCACGCATACACCGTTACGGCCGCTGCGCCCGCGCCGCCGAGCACGCTCAGGGAACCGAACCCCGCCGGAGCCGTGTCGACGGTGCGGGGGCGTGCGGCAGCCCGAAGGGCGACCACGAGCGTGGCCAGGGCTGCCGAGGTCGGCAGCAACGCAGCAGGTCCCAGCGATCCGACGGCGATCACGACTGCCGGCAGCGCCCCGCCAGCGGCAAGGACCGTCGCCGCCACCACGAGGACCTGGTCGTGGCGGCGAGGGCGCTGGGGTGAGCCCGCATGTCCGGGAAGATCACGGGCAGGACCGGCGGAAGGCACTGTGGCGGGCTCTCGGCGTGCCCGTGTGACGGCACCACCGGCCCGGAGGAACAGCCACGCCTTGTAGCAACCGTGGCCGATGAGGTGCGCGACGGCGGCGGCGGGCAGGCCGATCCCCAGCTGGACGGCCATGTAGCCCATCTGCGTCGTCGTGGAGCCGGCGAGTCGACCCTTGACGTCCGTGCGGAAGCTCAGCGTGAGGGCACCGACGATCACGGAGGCCGCGCCGAGGAGGAGGAGGGCCAGCAGTGCGCCCGGCGCGGCGGCGAACAGCGCCCAGAACAGGCACACCATGACACCGGCGCCGTTGACCATGCCTGCGTGCAGCAGCGCCGACACGGGTGAGGGGGCCTCTGCGGTTTCCACCAGCCACGACTGGGCCGGGAACAGCGCCGAGCGGACCAGGCACCCGAGGACCAGCAGGCCTGCGACCGCCAGCGTGGGCCACAGCGGAAGTTCGGCTGTCGGCAGCTCGGAGCGGTTCAGCGTGGGGAGCAGAACCAAGCCCGCACCCACCGCGGCCCACACGGCCACATCACCCAACAGCAGTCGTCGCCTGACGTAGCCGCCGGCGCGTCGGGCCGCAGTCGTGTGCGCATGACTGACCAGGGCCGCCAGCGCCAGGCCGCTGCTGGTCCAACCCAGCGCCACCACCGGCAGGCTCGCCCCGAGGAGCATGACCACGAGCGAGGCGAGGGCCCCGAGCAGCAGCCACCCGAAGTGCGCCGCCCCACCGCGACCAGCGAGGTTGCGGATGGAGTACGACGCCACCAGCACCACCACGCCGGCCACGAACCCGAGCAGGAGCACGCTCAAGACGTCGAACCTGAACCCCACCTCCACCCCGGCGGGACTGGCGAGGACCCAGGAGAACGGCCCCACGACCACGACCCGGACTCCCAGCAGGAGCGCCAGGACGACCAGGACCACAGACACCGAGCGGACCGCATGCACCATGACCACCGCGGCAACATACATGCATTGCGTTACAGGTGTTGTGTTTCCTGATCTAAGGTGTGCCCACAACCGCTCGCAGCGGAGAATCGACATCGCAGGAGGAGCCTGTGCCATTGACGCGTGAGTCCAGGTCGGCAGGGTCCCAGACGGAGCCGACGTCTCGGTGGCGGTTCCTCACCAACCACGGCCACGTGCTCGTCTATCTGTCCCGGCACCCGGAGTCGCGGGTTCGTGACATCGCCCTGGCCATCGGGATCACCGAGCGGTCGACGCAGTCGATCCTGTCCGACCTCGAGACCGACAGCTACGTCAGCAAGGTGCGCCACGGACGCCGCAACCGCTACGAGCTGCACCCCGAGCTGCACTTCCGGCACCCGCAGGAAGCCGACCACCAGATCGGTGAGCTGCTCGCCATCTTCCACTGAAGTAGCGCAACGACGCCCCCTTGCCGGCCGTTCTCACTCGTCCTGGCGCGCAGTCTCGTGACTGGGTGCTCGTGGAGCCTCCGCCATCGTTGGCGAGGCACTGCGCACTCTGATGTGGCGGGCAGGACGAAGCACACCGCGAGACCGAACGCTGTCCCCGGCGCCGACGGACGGCGTGGAACAGGAAGGTGCCTGATCTGCAGGCGGGGTCAAGGACCCGTTGGGTGAGCGGTTCGGGTACCGGAGTCGTGACGATCTGCTCGGCGAGCCAGTTGGGGGTGTAGTACTCCCCCAGCCGCTTACGCGTCTCAGTGCCAATGACCGACTCGTACAGGACCTTGAGGACGTCGTGCGCCACGGCCGCCCAGGCGAACCGGGACAGCCGGCGGGCCATGGTCCGGATGAACGAGGCGCCGCCGGGGACCTCGAGGACAGGTGAGCGGTGATCCCGTCGCTGACGAGCATCGTGTGCTCGGGGAGCAGGTCCGACGGTCGCCGACGACGTGACTTGCGGTGTCGTAACCGGCCCGGCCGGGCCCACGCATCGCGTGTCCCTCCCGTGAGCCGGGGCCGCCCGCCACGGTTGACTCATGCCAGCAGCCGGGCGCACAGGACACCACCGGGCGTCGGACATCCGACTTGTGACGGTCCGGGAACGGATTCGTCTCGATCGTCCCCGGTGCTGGCTCGCGTCATAGCCTCGGCCCGTCGAGGCACGTCCCTCGCGGCCGTCGGACCCGATCGTGGCCAGCATGTTCATCGAAACACGGGAGGGGCCAATGGACCGCAGGAGATGGGCGAGAACCGCCGCCGGTGCTGGTGCGGGGGTCATGGGAGGGGTCGTCTACGCCCTTGCCCTGTCGAGGATGGACATGTTCTCGTCCATTGCCGAGATCTTCCATCTTCGGGGCGACGTGGTCGGCTGGGTGCTGCACCTGTGCGTCAGTGCCGTCCTCGGTGGGCTCTATGGGCTCGTGAACGTCCCCGCCACCGGCCCCTCCCGCCTCGGCGACGGCCTGGCGATCGGCACCGTGTACGGCCTCGTCTGGTGGTGCCTCGGCTCCCTCACCCTGAGCCCGCTGCTGCGTTCCGGCCAGGTGGGCTGGTCCATGGCGCAGGCCGGTGCCGAGTTCCCGAACCTGCTCGGGCACCTGGCCTACGGCGCCGTGACGGGGCTGGTCTTCCAGGTGGTCGCGCTCACGCTGGCCGAACGCGAGCCGTTGCCGCGCGACGGGGTCGCGACCCGCCATCGCGTGGTGATCCTGGGAGGTGGCTTCGGCGGCATGGCGGCGGCGATGCGATGGGAGAAGCTCCTGCGCCGCCGACCGGAGATCGACGTGACGCTGGTGAGCGACAGCAACTACTCGCTGTTCACGCCGATGCTCGCGGAGGTGGCGGGCGGTGGCCTCGAGCCCGCTCACATCAGCAGTTCTGTGCGGTCCTTCCTCGGACGCGTACAGTTCCGCCGCGCCTTGGTGGACGAGATCGACCTCGTCACGCGGACCGTCAGCGTGCGGTCCTCGGAGACCTCGCCGCCGAGCGACATCGCCTTCGACCAGATCCTGGTGTCGCTCGGGTCGACGTCGCACGACTTCGGACTGCCCGGCATCGCCGAGCACGCCTACACCCTCAAGACGCTCGAAGACGCGATCCTGCTGCGCGAGCACGTCATCACGACGCTGGAACTCGCCGATGCCACGCCGGGTCCGCCGTCTCCGGGCCTGCTGACGTTCGTCGTCGCCGGTGGCGGCTTCTCTGGCATGGAGATCGTCGCGGAACTGCACGACCTCGTGCACCACGCGCTGCCCTACTACCCCCGGCTGACGCCGCAGGACATCCGGTTCGTGCTGGTCCATGGCGGAGCCCATGTCCTGCCCGAGCTCAGCGAACGCCTGGGTGACTACGCGCTGCGCAAGCTGCGCGAGCGCGGGATCGAGTTCCTGCTGGAGGCCAGGGTCGCCGGCTGCACCGCCGATCAGGTGATGATCGAGAACTCCGACCCGGTGGTCGCCCGGACGTTGATCTGGACGACGGGCAACCGTGCGCACCCGGTCGTGGAATCGCTCCAGATCGCCCGCGAGGCCCGACACATCACCACAGATCCTGCACTGCGGAGCGTGAGCGACGCGTGCGTCTGGGCGGTCGGCGACTGTGCCGCCAATCCGATGCCGGACGGTTCGCCCTATGCGCCGACCGCCCAGAACGCCTCCCGGAGCGGGAAGCTGGCAGCCGACAACATGCTGGCGGTCATCGACGGGCGACCGGTGCGGCCGTTCGTCTTCGCGCCGCTGGGACTGCTGGTCGTGCTCGGGCGGCGGACGGCGGCCGCGGAGATCGGCCGGTTCGAGTTCAGTGGGCTGCTCGCCTGGCTCCTCTGGCGCGGCATCTACCTCAGCAAGCTGCCCGGTCTGGAGAAGAAGGTGCGGGTGTTCCTGGACTGGACGGTCGAGTTCTTCTTTCCTCGCGACCTCGTCCTCGCCCAGCGGGTGACCGCGCCGGCCCGGCCCGAGCGGCAGTCCCCGACGCACTCCTCGACACAGCGGGTCGCCCCGTGAAGCTCCTGCCCCTCGGGCTGGCGTGCGCCGTCGCAGGCGCCCTGGCCCTCGGGCTCGCCGCCGTGCTCGCGGCTCAGGCCGGACTGCCCGGGAGCTGGGGGGTCGACATCGGGTTCGGCGCCCTGTGGGCCGTCGCGTTCGTTCTGGTAATCGGCGAGCAGCGAGTGCCGGTGCGCGACGGGATCCTGTGGGGAGCCGCATTCGGCTTCCTCGGCTGGTTCGTGGGTCCCCTGAGCCTCGGTGGGCTGATCGCCGGGGACGGTGTCCGGTGGGAGCTCTCGCAGGCCGCGAGCCGGTTCCCGGAGCTATGCGGCTTCATCGCCTACGGGCTCGTCATCGGCGTCACCCGGTCGACGGCCGACCGGATCCGGAACCGGCGGGTACCATCGCCGGCCGGACTGCGCTCGGGCGCGCTCACGCGAGGCGGCCTGGCCGCTGCGCTCACGCGAGGCGGCGTGGCGGGGCTGGTGGCGGGCCTGGTGCTGATCCGCCGGTTGCCGAGCATGTCGCTGTTCGGGGGGTCGGGCACCGACGGCCTACCGCTCGGGAGCCCTATCGACCTCTTGCTGGCCTTGGCCGCGGGGGCGTTACTCGCAGCTGTGATCGCGCAGGCGCAGGAGCGCGCCGGCGTCAGCCTGATCCGCGGGTTCGCCTACGGACTCCTCTGGTGGTTCGTCGTGCAGTTGACGATGCTGCCGCTCCTGCGCGGCGAGGCAGTCACCTGGGACGTCGGCACTGCCCGGGCGTCGATCGGCAGCCTGCTGTCCCTCATGCTGTTCGGGTCCATCGCCGCGCTGGTCTATCGCGGCCTGACCGCGCTGGAGCACGCCCTGTTCGCCGATGACGTCGGCCTCGGTGAGCGCGGCGACGGCATCGGGAGCCGCAATCTGCGGGCCATCGTCTGGGGAGCGACCGGCTCACTTCTCGGCGGGCTGGCCTTCACCGTCGTGATGGTGCAGGCGGGCGCCCTGCCGAGGATCGCCGGCATCGTCGGGGGCAGCAGCAGCGCGACCGGGTTGGTTGTCCACTTCGTTATCTCGATCATCATCGGGGCGCTCTACGCACTGCTGTTCGGCGGGCGGACCACCTCCGTCGGCACCGCCGCCGTATGGGGGACCGTGTACGGGCTGTTCTGGTGGACGCTAGGTCCGGTCACGCTGCTGCCCATCCTCCTGGGCGAGGGCGACGGGCCGGTCCGCGCCGCGGCGCTGGCTGCCTTCCCGGGCAGCTTCATCGGACACATCGTCTACGGCGTCATGACCGCCGTGTACGTCCACCTGATCGGTCGGCGGCACCGCGAGGAGGATCGACCTCGCACGGTACCCGCTGACGCGACCGTGGCCCCGCTGTGGCTGGTCGTCTCGTCCTTCGCGGTGTTAGTGCCGGTGCTGCTCGGCTGAGCGCGGAGACCTCAAGCCGACGACGTCGGTCGCCTGGCAACGGGTGAACCAGGGTTGGGTGGCAACCAGTGGGGTGGTGCTCGTCCGCGCAGTGGCCGTCGTCGCGCTCGTGGTGAGGGTGGTGGCTGACGCGGCCCACAGGGGGTGGCCGGTGGTGACAGTCAACGTGCTGGCCTGCCCGGTGTCATCCACCAGGTCCCGGGTGATCAGGTGCCGGGTGCCGGTACCGGTGATGGTGTCCAACACCGGGTTCGCCGTTGACAGGCCCGTGTCCGGGTCCGTAGTCAGGAGCAGGTCACCCGGCTGGATGGTTTCGATGGGGACCGGGGTGCCGTCAGCGAGGAGCACCGGGGTGCCCGCCGAGAAACTGTTACCCGCCCGGCACGTCTTCCCGGCACCTCGGATGGCGCGGGTGACCTTCGCTCCTGCCCGGGCGGCCGCACCCCCGACCCGGCCGGCCTTGACCCCCACCCGCACCGCAGCCAACCCCACCTTCACCGCAGCACCAGCCCCGGCACCGACACCGACACCGACACCGACGAGGTTCGCCGCCGCGATGACGGCCATCTCCGCGGCTTTCGCATTGTTACCCGTCGCCAGATACGCCACCGCACTGACCGCACCGGCCGCCGCCCCGATCGGCCCCGGAATGAACGCCGCCACCTCCCCCACCACAGCCACAACCTTCAACACACCACGCAACGACCACTGCCCATCCAAATCCGTACAATTCACCGGCGGGATGGCCGCGAGATTTGGGATCAAGCCAGACGGCGGGCTGCCCCGCCTCGACCCCTACGCGGTCCCGGCCGGTGGGGCTTCCGGCGCCCGCGCTGCAGGGTCTGCCGAATACGTCGCCCCTGCTGGCGCCCCGACGGCCTGGATCGTCGACGTGGACGGAACCCTCGCTCGCATGACCGGCCGCAGCCCCTTCGATTGGGCGCGGGCCGGCGAGGACGAGCCGATCCCAGCCCTGGTGTCGGCGGTTACCGCCCTGGCTCGCGACGGACATCGGATCGTCGTCATGCTCCACCAATCACGCCCGTGCAGAGGGAAGGAACCACAGCACCGCTGTCTCACCCAATCCTCACGCACAGGGATGCGCCCCGAGGGCAACACCGAGCAGGACGCCCTCATCAAGGGGCGCCTTTTCGATGGCCACGTTCGGGAGCGGCTCGCGGTCGTCGGGGTCCTGGACGACCGTGACCAGGTCGTGGCCCTGTGGCGCAGCCTCGGCTTGCCGTGCTTCCAGGTGGCACCGGGCGCCTTCTGAGCTTTGCCCTGGCCCAGCGGGGGCTCTTTGACCGTCCCGCTAGCGGCAGATCCGGCGTGGTGGCGGCGGCAGAACCGGCACGTGCCTAGCGGCAGATCCGTCACAACGCACCGTGAGCAGGTCATACTCGTGACCGTGACCGTGACCGAGCTCAAGAGCCCCCTCGGTCGGATCCTGCAACGGCGCGCCGAGGTGCAAGTGGCGGCCGCGCTCCTCGATACCCGGGTGGTCGTAGTGAACGGCGCCCGACAGTCAGGAAAGAGCACCCTGGTACGACTCGTGGTGCAAGCCGAGCAGCGCGTTGATGGTCCAGCAACGTGGCGGACCCTCGACGACGAACGGACATTGGAGGCGGCCGTGGCCGACCCGAGCGGTTTCGTCGACACCGACGACCTTCTTGTCATTGACGAGATCCAGCGCGCGCCACGCCTGCTACTGGCGATGAAGGAGCGGGTGGACCGCGATCCCCGTCCCGGGCGTTACCTCGTGACGGGCTCCGCCCGCGTGCTCGGTCTGCGTGCATTACCCGACGCCTTGCCGGGTCGAACCGAGACCATCGAACTGTGGCCGTTCTCCCAAGGCGAGATGGATGGCGCCCCGGACGGATTCGTCGATTCTGCCTTCGCTACCGGGCCTGCGATGCGACACGAGTCGGGGCTGCGCCGCCGCGACTACATCGAACGAGTAGTCAGGGGTGGCTTTCCCGAGTCGCTCGCCCGCCCCTCGCCCGAACGCAGACAGCGATTCCTCCAGTCCTACGTCGAGGACATCATCGTTCGCGACGTGGCTGCGATGTCGGATATCGAGCAGGTCCCGGCGATGCGAGCCCTCATTCGACTCGTCGCGGCTCGATCGGGTCAGCTGCTGGTGGAGAGCACTCTGGCCAGCGGCGTCGGTCTCTCGCAGAAGACGATCGGTCGCTATATCGACCTGCTGGAGGAAGTCTTTCTGATCAAGCGCATTCCCGCGTGGTCCCGCAATTTGTCAGCTCGCGCATTGAGTACCCCCAAGGTCGCGATCGTGGACTCCGGCCTGGCGGCAGACCTCCTCGACCTCGACGCCGACTACCTCGCCGAGCCGACAGCGCCCTTGGGGCTGTTACTTGAAGGCTTCGTCCTCATGGAACTGGCCCGGCAACTGACGTGGAGCACCCGCCGCGCCCGCCTCTATCACTACAGGACCCGCGACGGGGTCGAGGTGGATGCGGTTCTAGAGGACCGGCGCGGCCGAGTCGTCGCGATCGAGGTCAAGGCCTCCAGCACCGTCCGCAACGATGACTTTCGCGGGCTTCGTCACCTGGCCGAACGCTTGGGCGACGACTTCGTCCTCGGCGTCGTGCTCTACACCGGACCGGAGACGCTTCCATTTGGTCCCAAAATACGCGCCATGCCTGTAAGCGCCCTTTGGGAGGTTGGCCTACCTCAGTCCTAGTGGACTTTTCGGGACACACCGCGCACTGACCCGAGTCCGGCTTGGGGGCCGAGTAGCCGGGGGGAGTCGCGCCCCCCGGCCCTCACAGATCCGTACGTGACAGTCTCCCGTCACACGGCTCTTGTCGTCCTGGTCACCAGACGGGCGGTGGGTAGGTGATCCAGGCCCAGTGGGCGAAGAACCGGGGTCGTCGTGTGACGGCTTGGTTCCAGGCGTCCTGGGCTTTCTTCCTGCTCC
>Ga0163144_10023834_pt1 | contig 12053 bp, 13 predicted proteins | sample OliLak19BULKMAT1_FD_123175 | JGI IMG/M metagenome (GOLD analysis project Ga0163144, IMG submission 123175) | Freshwater microbial mat bacterial communities from Lake Vanda, McMurdo Dry Valleys, Antarctica - Oligotrophic Lake LV.19.BULKMAT1 | ecosystem: Environmental > Aquatic > Freshwater >...
AGTCTGTGGATTTGCGCCACTTTTGAGTTCAATCACCACACGGATGTCAGAAGTGGACTCGTCACGCATTTCACGAATTCCTTCAATTTTTTTTTCACGCACAAGCTCAGCAATCTTTTCTTGCATGTCAGCTTTATTTACGCGGAATGGAATTGAAGTAATGACAATAATAAAATTACCTTTCTTATCTTCAGAAATTTCTGCCTCACCTCGCACAACTACGCCCCCTCGTCCGTTTGCATATGCGTGTGCAATAGCTTTTTTATCAAACGCCACTCCACCCATTGGGAAGTCTGGGCCTTGCACAAACTTTAATAAGTCATCAGTAGATGCTTCAGGATTATCAATGAGGTGTTCTACAGCAGAAGCAAGTTCACGCAAATTGTGTGGAGGGATGTTAGTGGCCATTCCAACTGCAATACCCAATGTCCCCATAAGAAGGAGGTTTGGTAATCCTGCTGGCAACACCTCAGGTTCTTTTTTAGTCCCATCAAAGTTTGGTCGCCAATTGACAGTATCTTTTTCCAAATCACGCAACATCTCTTCTGCAATCTTCGACATCTTAGCTTCAGTGTATCGGTAGGCAGCAGCTGAGTCACCGTCGATTGATCCAAAGTTTCCTTGTCCTAGAATAAGCGGGTAGCGAGTAGCAAATGGTTGTGCGAGTTTTACCATTGATTCATACACCGCTACGTCTCCATGTGGATGAAAGCTACCAAGTACATCTCCTACTACCGTCGCAGATTTTTTAAATCGTGCTGTTGAGGTAAGTCCATTAAGTCGCATTGAATACAAAATGCGTCGGTGCACAGGCTTAAGCCCATCACGTACGTCAGGCAATGCGCGAGACGTGATAACAGACATGGCATAGTCCAAATAGGACGTACGCATTTCGTCGGTAATATTTTGAGCAATGATTCCTCGTTGTGGATTAATTGGCTCTACTGGAACGGCAACTGTCTTTTTCGGCATATCTAAGTCTTGGTATCAAATAAAATAATGTGCATTGAGTATACCACATCTATGTGCCTCTTGGGCTCTAAGGCGCAACAATAGGCTTTGTAGCTGGTGATGTTGTTGCCCGTAATGGTGTAGTAAGTTGCTTTTCCATACGTGCCTTAGTAGAAGATGCATACAATTCTTCTAAGTTAAGAGTATTCGATACGGGCTTTGATGGTTCTTCTTTTTGTGTATACACAACCGTTGCGCGCATTGAAGTTACCATGTCTCCTATAGATTCTTTCAACTGTGTAAATGAGCGTGAGAGACTGCTTGTAGTTTCTACCTGAGACACAATTTCGTGCTCATTTGGTGAAAAGCGATTAATCGTTGTCACTGCCCACACTGAAGCGATGCATAAGGTAATAAGAAAGGAAAAGCCAAACGCATAGGCATTACGAACATGAAGTGGTTTTGTACGTAGTGATTCTATGTGGCGTAACATATGTTTTAAACTATCGTTACATCATAAAAATGTACTAGAAAGACAAGACTATAACTTCACCGGCCATTGCTTCAATATCTTTCTTTTTGATAGTCAATTTTTCAACTGGTTTGACGTCATCTGCGCTTTCTTCTTTCAGAAATGCTTTTAACGCAGGAGCATCATAGTGCATTGGAATAATGAGTTTTGCTTCAAGTTTTACCGCAAGCTTCGATGCTGCTGGCACATCAAGTACGTCACCACCTCCAATAGGTACAAAGAGGATATCAATGTTGCCGAGCTCGCCGAGAATCTTAGGATCAATTTCCGGATTACCTAGGGCTCCTAAGAACACCATATTGATTCCCTCAAGTACTACTTGGTAGAGCGTATTAACATGAGGTTTACCGTCGTAAGTAGTATCAATACCGTACCCTCGCGCAGTTACGTCACCAATTTCATATTCCCCTGGCCCCTCAACAATAAACGGCTCGCGTGAACCATGTGCAACCTGATCAGTGCCGTTAAAATCTGGATGATGAAGTGATACAAATACAACATCTGAACCAAACTTCGTTGACGATAATTTTGATTCTTTTGAAATGGGGTCAAAAGCAAGAGTTGTATCGCCAAATGAAACTTTAAAACATTGTCCGCCGTGGTGTGTGATTATCATAGTGAGTGTAGTATAGCAAGAAAAATGCAATGCGTTAAAGAGCAGGATAAAATATATCTGAAGTGACTCATTCTATACTGTGTACAACCGCCGTGACAGCATAGCCAAACTCTACGATAATTACCAATAGATACCGCATTCAAACGGTACCGGAAGACTGGTGAAACACCGCTTGTCGCAAGCTGAAATCAGCACACCGCAAAAGCAAAAAAATGCACTGGCACTTAGTTGCGATTCTGCTTTGGACTCGCTGAAGTCCAAAGCAGAATCAACCCGAATCGCCGCAATTAATCCAAATTGTCTGGCGATTTTTTGCTTCTGTATCGCTTGCAAAGACAAAGCGAAGTATTTGCGTTTTCACTAAAACTGTAGTATAAGATTAACCACCTCTCGCCAAGTATCCCGACAAGGGGAGGAGTGTCGGGAGCGAGAAATCGACCGCGGTAATGCGTGTACAGTTGGGCAGTCCTGTCCCGATATACCCGATGTGCAATATAACCGCGGTCGATCACGTTCTTTTGTCAGTTTTCGAGACGTTGGTGTGAAGCATCTGCTATCCCTCGTAATAGATGCTCCATCAACTGATGCGGCCCCGCTTTGGCTGAGGCATGGGGCCGCACCCCAACACAGACCCCTAGGATTTCCTTCGGGTCTTATTGCTTTTTATAGAAAAACTGGTAAAATCTCCGCACTTTCGTTATGAAGGTTTATTAGTTCTCGCACAGTACGGCCTAACCCTGGTAATACGGATACGGCTACGAGACATGGCTTACCAAAAGTCGTACTGTGGATACAACAACACATGTCAGAAACAACAATCGCGACTCCAGAAGTCGCACAAGGTGTGATGAGCACCTTTCTTACTCAAATCCCTGCTACACCAAAAATTGGTGATCTAGTAGAGGGTACTGTCTCAGCATTAGGCCGAGCACGGGTATACATCAACATTCCATCATTTGGTGCAGGTATTATTTACGGACGTGAGTACATGAATGCTCGCGACATTCTTCGTAAAGTAAGTGTCGGTGACACCATCGCTGCGAAAGTAGTGGATGTAAAAAACGAAGACGGATATCTTGAACTTTCACTTAAAGAAGCCCGACAGGCACTTATTTGGGCTGACGCAGAAACTGCTTCAAAGAATCAAAATGTTCTTTCTCTTGAAGTAAAAGAAGCAAACAAAGGAGGGCTTATCATTGAATGGCAAGGAATTCAAGGTTTTTTACCAGCTTCACAACTTGGAGCTGACCACTATCCACGAGTTGCCGATGGAGATAAAGACAAAATTCTTACCGCACTTAACGACCTAGTAGGAAAACACCTGAATGTCATTGTTATTACTGCAGACCAAAAAGAAGGAAAGCTTATCTTCTCAGAAAAGGGACCCCAGGAAAAAGAGGTTAAGGAAGAAAAAGTAAGTAAGTACGAAGTTGGTAACGTACTTAATGGTGAAGTAACAGGTGCAGTAGACTTCGGCGTATTCGTAAAAATCGAAGATGGTCTTGAGGGACTGGTACACATTTCAGAACTTGACTGGGGACTTGTTGAAGATACTCGATCTCTCTATAAAGTAGGCGATAAAGTAAAAGTAAAAGTTATTGAAGTAAAAGACGATAAGATTTCACTTTCAATCAAACAACTCAAAGAAAACCCATGGGTAGAAGCTTCAAAGAAGTACAAGAAAGACGAGATTGTAAATGGAGTAGTTATAAAATACAACAAACATGGAGCTCTTGCTTCAATTGAAGAAGGTGTTGCAGGATTGGTACACATCTCAGAATTTGCAAGTGAAGAAGAACTCAAAAATACTTTGTCTCTTGGCGGAGTACACAAGTTCAAAATTTCACTCTTTGAACCAAAAGAGCAGCGAATGACCTTGGTGTACAAGGAGGTCAACCAGGCATAAACTATAAAAGAAACAAAAAAGCGTATTCTGAAAAATACGCTTTTTTTGTGTGTGGTCTTGATTCACTTTATGTATGAAGGAGGTAGCACCATTTCAATTTCAGGCAGCACTATTCCACTTGCAAAAACTACCCTCTGTTCTTGACCTAGTTCTATGCCACTTTCAACAAATCCTAACTTTTTATAAAACGTAATAGCTTTGTCGTTATAGGTTACAACTTCTAGCACAACTGGATTTACTCTTCCTAAATAACCAAGTGCCTCGTTTATAAGTTTCTGTCCGATACCTTTACTCTGAAATTCAGGCAAAATATAAATGGACCCAATTCGTCCCAGTTTTTCTTCTTTTTTAGCAAAGCAAAATCCAACGACAACCCCATTAATGCAAGCTACAAAGGTCTTTGAATCGTTTTTTGCTATAACTTCTTTCCATTTGAGAGTTGAAAGTACTCTTGTTACTCTTTCAAGAACATCTTCTTTTGTAATCCCAAAAGTATCATTGGGGTACGTCTCTAAACATACAACTTTATGAATATTAGAAATCGTCTCAGCGTCAATGATTTCTGCTCCAGTTATCGAAACTTCCATATCATCTTGTTTAGGTATGTCCATATCATCAATTAAACTGATTCATTGTTGCTTCTCTTCCTTTTGTAATTAAAGATACTAATACATCAGAAGTAAGTTCTTTTACTTTTTCCAATCCTTTTTCTTCAGACCTATCAAAGTGACCTAATACAAAAGACGCAAGCTTTTCACCTTTTGGACGCACTAACTTCCCTGTCCATATACTCTTTTTTGCAATACCAACTCGCAAACGAACAAAGTCTTGTGACCCGAGTTTTTCAATAATAGACTTTATACCATTGTGTCCTCCATCTCCTCTTCCAAAAGAAATTTTTATTTCTCCAAACGCCAAATCAATATCATCATATACAACAATAAGTTTCTCTTTCTCATTTTTTGGTACCAGTTTTGTGACGGCACTGCCTGAAGCATTCATAAAAGTTGTTGGTAAAAGTACCTGCACTTCTTCATCCACCACGACACCAGTACTTATTAATCCAGAGTATGCACTTACTGCATGTAATGATGAAAGTGATTTTGCTGCAACAAAAGATTCAAGTAACGTAAAACCAATATTATGACGAGTACCAACGTGCTCCTCTCCAGGATTTCCAAGACCAACGATATAAAACATACCTAAAGTGTATCAAAAAACTCTGCGGACAACTACGTTGTACGCAGAGTTTTTTGCAATTTTTGCGTTTGTACTTTTATTGAACTATACTAGTGTTTGAAATTAACTTTACAACGTTATGAGTACCTTAGAAACCAACAAACTTATGAATGAACCCGACCACAAAACACACTCTGACACTGAGAAAGACGGAGTAAAAAAAATTCATCCTTTTGTAGAGTTACTACAATTTGCTGCAATAGCATTACTTATTGTTGTACCAGTTCGTTACTTTATTGCACAACCATTTATCGTTTCTGGTGCCTCAATGGAAAACACCTTTCATACAGGAGAGTACCTCATTATTGACCAACTCACCTATGTGTTTAATGACCCAGAGCGAGGGGACGTCATAGTCTTTCATTACCCAAAAGACCCCTCAAAGTTCTTTATTAAGCGAGTTATTGGTCTACCGGGGGAAAGTATCGATATCCAAGGAAATGTAGTCACTATAACAAAAACTGACGGCACTACAGAGATTCTCACGGAACCCTATATCAAAACAATGGCGGAAAATACTTCACTTACAGAAACGTTAGGAGAGCGTGAATACTTTGTGATGGGAGATAATCGTGATGCCAGTAGCGATTCACGAGTGTGGGGAGTGCTACCAAAAGACAAGATAGTGGGACGAGCGCTGTTTCGGCTCTTTCCATTTACAAAAATTGAAACAGTACCGGGTAAGTACACTTTTATAAACAATTAACTCATTACGTATGGAAGTTACAGCCACAGAATTTTTAAAGCAAGCATCCACTACAGCAGAACATTTTGGATTCAAAAGTCTTGATGTGGTTAAAAAAGACCCTTTGTGTAAAAATTGTGCAAAAAAATTAGAGCACACAGCGGGAGCAACGCAACGAAAAACCGACGCGCTTGGCGGTATGCTCACTTCAGGTATGCACAATTTTTGTGAACTTAAATTCCATGAAATAACTGATCCGGTACTTTTTTATAGCCTTGAACAAACGCCGAGAGCAGGAGAAGCTGCAATTGCGCTACAGATTTTTAATGTTGAGAAAAGTATTGCTGAAGCAGTTTTAATTCAAACCGCACGTTCTCTCACAAAAGACCTCGGTTACGAAAACTCTTCAGTACGTATTAACTCCTTAGGCGACAGAGAGTCTTCAAGTCGCTACATCCGTGAACTAACCAACTACTTACGAAAGCGTATGGACGACATGCCTGAAAGCGCTCGCGAGCTTATGAAGGAACATGTTATGACAGCACTCTTGCACCTGATTGAAAAAGAACACGAGCTTGCATACAAAACCCCAAATCCCCTTGAATACTTAAGTGACCAGAGTCGTAAGCACTTTCGTGAGATTGTTGAGTTCCTCGATATGAGTGATACACCCTACGAAATTGATCCAAAGCTTATAGGTCATCATGAATGCTACTCTGATGCACTGTTTGCAATTGATTTACTAGACACCGAAGGTACTCGTATGGAAAACGCTCCTCTGTCTATCCGTGGCGGACGCTACAGTGAATTTGTATTCCGTAACACAAAAAAACAAATTGCTGCGGCTGGTGCGGTGATTGTCCTGAAAGATAAAAAAGCTCCTATAAATAATCCAAAAGCAAAAGTTTCTGTTCCATCGGTATATGTTATTCAACTTGGATTTGGTCCAAAAATTAAAACACTCATGATGATCGACGAACTTCGAAAGTCCGGAATCAAGGTACACCAGAATCTTGCAAGTGATTCCCTTTCAACACAGTTGCGTGATGCGGAAAGCAAACAAGTAAAGTACACGGTGATTATGGGACAAAAAGAGTATGTAGACGGTACGGTGATTTTGCGAGATATGTTGGGCCGAAATCAAGAGTATGTAAAAATGGATGTCCTCACACAAAAGCTCAAGCGAGCAACACAAGTCACATAAGAGTATTTGCGTATTTTTAAATACATCACAACGTAAATCATAACTTAAGTCATCGAATGACTTACGTTATGATTGGTAAAAAGTCTCTCATTGATAGGTGTATTTTTGGATATTCTATACCTTCTTATCCTCGTTTTTTACATACAAAAGGCCGATGCAAAACAACGCAGACCGGCCTTTTGTTTTGCGTCGACCTTATTTCGGCTTCGCATGGAAGCCAGGAAAGAGTTGCTGGAACTCATCGATTTGCTTCTGGCAACCAAGCTCTTGGAGAGCGTAGAAACACCATCCCATAGTGCTCCGACTACTACGACCACGTAGTTTTGCTTCATCAAGCACATAGGTAGCGACGTCACCATTGCTCGCTCGGACCATAGTTGGTTTGGTTCCTGCTTCGCCCGCGACGAGTGTCGTCACCTCCTTGTTGATGTCAACGAAAAAGACAGATTCTCCATATGACAAACTGAAAAGCTGAGTCTTCTGCGAGGTGTCGTGTGCACCCACTTGGCATTCAGGCGGAACTCGTAAACCTGCATAATTCAAAGTTGCTCTATCAGCACCAATCCATAGCCGACTGACTTTGAAGTGTGGTTTCTGTGTACCGCAGGTAGAAAGAGTTATTCCCGGGATTGACTTCACAAGAAGAAGTGTACTACCCCTCCCATTCCGCTCGACTAAACTTAGGTTAGGAACTGCTGTTGTGGATCTATCTTCAGGAAGTCCAGCTTCAAGCAGTACATTGTCGCCAGTTACGCCATAACGTGTAAGACGACTGTGTATCGGTATATGATACTTCTTACCCGCTCCCACAAGAAGCAAACTCTGGCGACCTAGATTGTCACTTAAAGCAAACCCCGGTCTTAAAACAGCTAACCCATCATTGTTCGGCCCCAAGGTATAACAGTTTGGAATGGGCATGGCTTATCCTTTCAATATCTGCCCATCAGTGGACATTGCCACTACTAAAACAAAATACCCTATAAAAAGCAACCTAAAAGCCTTGCATACCTAGACTTGCCATGCTATTCTTGCGACCACATACCAGTCCTGTTAGAAATCTTTCATAGATTAAAATAGGCTTTATAATATAAACATAATTTCTAATTAGGATGGCAATAAATGTTCAAGTTGAAAAAAATCAAAACGAGAGTAGTGCAAATGTTATTCGTCGTTTTACCAAAAGAATGCAAGGTTCTGGAGTAGTTCCACGAGTTCGAAAGATTCGATACCATGCACGGACAAAAAGCGAAAACGTTCGGCAAACAGCAAAACTTAAGAAGCTTGTGAAAGCAGTAGCATACGAAAAAGAGCTTAAACTCGGTAAAATCCAAGAAAAGCCAACGCGACGTCGATAATCCACTATCACACAAAAATCCTAGGCAAGGCCTAGGATTTTTGTTGTATGTTAGTTTTCAAAAATTTGATTACTGTACTATCAACTTTGCATGCAAGAGAAATACAATCCAGTACGTGGTACAGAATATTCATGTGGAGTAGATTCATTAGAAATGAGGTAGGATGCTATACTACTACGTCATGGAAACATTTTCTCTTTCAACAACCGTAAAAAAATATCCTATTCATCCCTATGAAACAATCAAAAATGATATTCTTGGAAAAAAGTATATCCTCTCACTTGCCTTTATAGGTAGCATCCAAGCCCAAAGACTTAATAAAGAACACAGGCAGAAAACGTACGTACCAAACGTCCTTTCCTTCCCTCTTACCGATAATACTGGAGAAATTTTTATTACCCCATCTGTAGCCATCAAGGAAGCCAAGAAGTTTTCAATGACCGTTGATGGGTATATCGGTTTTCTCTTTATTCACGCACTTCTCCATTTGAAAGGACTCGACCATGGCGATACAATGGAGAAAGCAGAAAAGAAATACTGCGGTACATACAATCTGACGTAAGAAAATCTTTGCGTTACTTTTTTTGCATATACAATGACTGATCGAATTATCACTGGTATTGATGTGGGCACCTATCAAGTAAAGGTGGTTATTGCTCGTGTGGCAAAAAATAATACCGAACACGCTCTTCCTCAAATTATTGGTACAGGATACGCAGAAAGTCGTGGTCTTCGAAATGGCTATATAATCAATGAATCAGACGTGATTCGGAGTGTCAGAAGCGCAGTAGCACAAGCTGAGAAGTCGGCGGGAGTTGAGATTAAAAAGGCCTACGTGGCAATTGGTGGCATTGGCATAGACGAAATAACCTCAAAGGGGGAAATCATTACCTCGCGAGCAGACTCAGAGATTACTGCGGTAGACATCGAAAAGGCGATGCAAGATAGTGAAGACCGCATTCAAGAACATATTCCAAATAGAAAAATACTTCATGCTATCCCCCTCTACTATCGTATCGATGGAGAATTAGTGCTTGGAAAACCTATGGGAATGAAGGGTACCAAACTTGAAGTTGAAACGCTTTTTATTACTACGTTTGAACAACACCTCAATGATTTAGTGACTTCCATAGAAAATACTGGTATTGCGGTAGAAGATATTATGGTTTCTCCACTTGCAGCATCGTTTGTCATGCTTACCAAAGCCCAAAAACGAGCGGGATGTATCTTGGCAAACATTGGAGCTGAAACAGTATCAATTGCAGTGTTTGAAAACAGCACTCCGATTTCTATTAAAATCTTTCCTATTGGATCAAACGACATCACCAACGACATAGCGCTTGGCTTAAAAATTACTCTTGAAGAGGCTGAGAAAATCAAGCGCGGGGCAATTTCAAATGCCAGTTATTCAAAGCGAAAACTTGACGACATTATCGCAGCACGTTTAACTGATATTTTTGAACTTATTGATACGCACCTCAAGAAAATCAAGCGCGATGGTTTACTTCCTGCAGGAATTATTATTACAGGAGGCGGTTCGGGGGTTGCAACCATTCAAGACTTAGCGCGAGCTTCACTAAAACTTCCCTCTCGAATAGCAACCTTAGACCCAGGACAAAATGGAAAAGTTCGTGATGCTTCATGGGCCGTTTCATATGGATTGTGTATGTGGGGTAGTAGCGACAACGGCGACGATGCTTCACTTGGTATTGCAAAAAAAACCAAAAATACTATTCTTTCTTGGTTAAGCCAGTTCCTCCCCTAGGCTCCAGAAAATCTCCAGCTACTTCGTTGACTTCGTCGTATGAAAACTCACCGTACACAACAGTACGTTTCCTTTTCACGCTCCTTGTCGCCTCGTATCTGAAGTTTTCTGAAACCTAAGACTGTAAATATACATAATTGATTTTGTATTCATTTGCTTACTTTAAGACGCACTCAACAAGTTCTGGGAATTCATCTCCTCCCATCTCTTCTGTAATATAGTGACCATGATTAGGTAAGTTAATCACTCTACAATCTAACTCTTTATTAACAATTAAAAGATTCTGCTTACCTTCTTCTACTTCAATATCTGATGTAAAAATAATACTTTCTTGTACACGATTTTTTATTGTTCCGTCAATCTCAAAAGAATAGAAATCTTTTAAGGTTTGTTCTGTACTTGTAGTGACAAAATTTGGTGCAGCCATAATAAGTTTAGTGACATTAGGTTTCATTTCTCCAAGATATCGTACAAGAAAAGCACAGCCACGACTGTGGCCAATCAAGACCATTGACTCATTAATATCAAAAGTTTCAAATACTTTTTTATACTCTCCATAACTTGGGCTCCAAGGGTTTGGCATTGAAGGTATTTCAACAGACATACTGGCTTTTTCAAGCTCATTTTTTACCCATGGATACCAATAGAGCTCCTGCAAAAAATGAGGAGTGGTTTCTTCCTCCTCTATAGGGCCACCGTGTATGACAATGCAATTTCTTATTCTATCTAGTATACACTTTATGATTTTATAATTTCGTATCGCTCAAAATTCTAATTTCTGTAGTAAAAGATAGATTTTTCAATCACACGAAAGAGGATAAAGTCAATATGGTGACAGACTTGTTTTATCCCTGTATGATGTCCCTACTTATCAGTTCCTTGCCTAGGGATGGGCGTGGAGGTACGTAGTTAATATTATTTATGGAACAAATTAAATCAGACGTTGAATCATTTGCTCGTATCCGAGTTATTGGTGTTGGAGGTTCGGGAAACAACGCGGTCAACCACATGGTTGAATCAAAAATTAAAGGTGTTGAGTTTATTGCAATCAATAGTGATGCTCAAGACTTGCATCATTCACTTGCAAAGAAAAAAATCCATGTAGGAAAAAATCTTACACGTGGTCTTGGAGCAGGAGGTAATCCTGACATGGGACGTCGTGCTGCTGAAGAGACTCGCGAAGAGATTGCAAATTCTCTAAAAGGTTCTGACATGATTTTTATCACTGGAGGAATGGGTGGTGGAACAGGAACTGGTGCTGCGCCAGTAGTTGCAAAAATCGCTCGCGATAGCGGAGCGTTAACAGTGGGTGTGGTTACAAAACCGTTCTTATTTGAAGGACAGGAGCGTATGCGTTTGGCGATGCAAGGCATTGAAGAACTCAAGCGTGAAGTTGATGCACTCATCACCATCCCTAACGATCGACTCTTAGCAATTGTCGATAAAGATACAACCGTCAAAGCTGCGTTTGCAATGTGTGACGATATTCTTAAACAAGCGGTAGAAGGTATCTCTGACCTTATAACTATGCCAGGTATTATTAACGTGGACTTTGCCGACATCCGTTCAGTAATGGAAAACGCGGGGAGTGCACTGATGGGTATCGGACTTTCTACTGGTGAAAAACGTGCTGAAGAAGCAGCGCGATCTGCTATTAACTCTCCACTACTTGAAGTTTCTATTACTGGTGCTAAAGGAGTACTGTTTGCTATTGCAGGAGGAGATGACCTCGGTATGCTTGAGATTCAAGACGCTGCTAGAGTTATTACCGAATCAATTGACCCCTATGCAAAAGTTATC
>Ga0163144_10023836_pt1 | contig 12052 bp, 7 predicted proteins | sample OliLak19BULKMAT1_FD_123175 | JGI IMG/M metagenome (GOLD analysis project Ga0163144, IMG submission 123175) | Freshwater microbial mat bacterial communities from Lake Vanda, McMurdo Dry Valleys, Antarctica - Oligotrophic Lake LV.19.BULKMAT1 | ecosystem: Environmental > Aquatic > Freshwater > Lake...
CGGGTGGTGGCGCAGTATGCGACGCTGCCGAGGCCGTTCCGGCGGTATGCGTGCTCGCAGGTGTGGCGGGCGGACAAGCCGGAGAAGGGGCGGTTCCGCGAGTTTGGGCAGTTTGACTTTGATGCGGTGGGTATTGACGGGCCGGCGGGTGAACTGGCGGACGTGGAGATCATCGCGCTCATGTGCGACGCGATGCGGGCGCTTGAGGTCGGGCCGTTTGAGGTGCGGTATTCGAGCCGCGCAATTTTGGGGTTGCTGCTGAAGTATGCCGGCGTGCCGGATCGGCTGGCGACCAAGCGGGTGACGCGGGTTGCGACGGCGGATGGAAAAGAGCAGTTCGTGACTGAGGATGTGTGGGTTGAGGGGACGGATGTGTTCCGGGTGCTTGACAAGCTCGAGAAAGTCGGCCTTGAAAAGGTTCGCAAGGAACTGACGACGGGGTATAAGCCGGAGCCGGGCGACCCGATTCCGGGGCTGGGCCTGAGCGGCGAGCAGGTGGAGCGGATTGAGCGGTTTTTGGCCATCAAAGACAAGAGCCGCACGGTGGTGCTCACGAAGCTGCGCGGGTTGTTTGAGGGGCTTGAGGGGGCGGCGGCGGAGATCGATCGTGTGGAACGGATTTCGAAACGGCTGTACGCGATTGGCTACGGCGACGACTGCGTGACGCTCGATCTTTCGATTGCGCGCGGGCTGGCGTATTACACGGGGCCGGTGTTTGAGACCGTGCTGCTGGATGCGCCACAGTATGGCTCGGTGTGCTCGGGCGGGCGGTATGACGATCTGGTGCTGCGGTTCCACGGGGAGCGGCTGCCGGCGGTTGGTGCGTCGATTGGGATCGATCGGCTGCTGGCGGCGCTGACGGAACTGGGGCGGATTGGGCTGCGGAAGTCGATCGCGCAGGTGCTGGTGACGACGATGGATGAATCACTGCTGGATGAATATCTGGCCATGACGTTTGAACTGCGGCGGGCGGGTGTGTCAACGGAGATATTCCTGGCCAAGAAGGGCTTTGGGAAGCAGATCAAGCACGCCGATACGCAGGAGATTCCGCTGTCAATCGTTTGCGGCAGTGATGAGCACGCGCGGGGGGTGGTGACGATCAAGGAGATGAGCGCGGGGAAGGCGATCAGCGCTCAGATCACGGATCACGCGGCGTGGAAGCAGACGCGGCCGGGGCAGACCGAGGTGCCGCGGGGTGAGATGGTGCAGGCGGTGAAGCACCTGCTGGGGATGTGAGGTTGCTCAGACGGGGGCAAGGGCGGGGGCTACTTCGGGCCAACGGCGCATGACGGCGATGGTGATGGCAGCGCCGATGGCGGCGCCGGCGATGGTGTCGCTGGCCCAGTGTTCGCCGGTGAGGACGCGGGCGGCCATGACGATGAGCATGAGGAAGAGGACGAGCCAGCGGAGGCTGGGGAAGAGCGAGGCGAGGACGACGGAGCAGACGGCGGCGAAAGCGGAGTGGCGCGAGGGCATGGACTCGAGGTGGAAGACTCCGGACCAGGCGTGAAGGGTTTTGGTGCCGCCATCACGGAGTTTTTCGGGGACGGTGCCCCAGAGCCAAACGAAGTCCATGGGGCCAAGCGAGCCGACGAGGCGCTCGGTGTGCATGGCGGTGGGGCGCGGGCGGGCGATGAGGATCTTGAGGGCGTTTGCGGAGAGGAAGACGAAGAGCGAGCTTACAACCCAGCCCCAGATGCGGGCGCGCTGGCGGGGGGCGAGGAGCAGGATGACGATGCCGATGACGAGGCTGAAGGTCACCTGGCCATATTGCTGGAGGGCGAGCACTTCGCGGCGGACATCGCTTGGGAAGGAGGCGAAAAGGTCCTTTGCGGCAAGGGTGATGAGGAGGTCGGCGGGCATGAGGGCGAGGGTGAGGATGAGCCCGGCGGCGAGGAGAGAGCACACGGGGTGATCGGCCGCCCAGGCGACGGAGTGGTGGAGAATCCGCACCGGCCACGCGAGGGTGCGGTTATAGTCGATGCTTGTGCTGAAGCGACTGCTTTCCATGCTGGGACGGGCCTCCACACTGCGCGACGTGACGTTGCTGGTCGCGCTGTGTGCAGCAGTGTATCTCCCGGGTTTGAGGGCGATTGCGGCGGTGGATCGCGACGAGGCCCGGTTTGCGCAGGCGAGCCGGCAAATGTTTGAAGCGGCGGCGCTGCCGGTGGAGGCACGCGAGGCGCGGCTGCATGGTGGCGGGTGGGCGGTGCCGTATCTGGGCGAGGTGGCGCGGCTGAACAAGCCGCCGCTGGTGTACTGGATGCAGGTGGCGAGCGCGTGGGTGATGACTGGTGGGCGTCCGGAGCGTGACGCGATCTGGATGTATCGGATTCCGAGCGTGCTGGCGGCGGTGGGAACGGTGCTGCTGACGCGGCGGCTGGGGAACCAGATGTTTGGAGCTGGGGCGGGCGGGGGAGCGGGGGGGGTCGGGGGGCGGGGAATCGGGACCATGGCGGCGGCGCTGCTGGCGGTGAGCCCGATCTTTGTGTGGGATGCGCACCAGGCACGGGCGGATCAGGTGATGGTGTTTTTTACGATGGCGGCGGTGTGTGCGCTGTATCGGTGCCTGACGGATGTGCTGGGCGCGAAGAGCGGCGGGCGAAGCGCCAGGCTGGGGCCGGCGCTGGTGCTGCACGCGGCCATTGCGGCGGGAGTGATGACGAAGGGGCCGATCACGCTCATGGTGGTGGTGCTGGCGGTGGTGACGGCGGCGTTTTGGATGCGGTCATGGCGGTGGATTGCGGGGTTGCGGCCGGGGCTGCTGGCGGTGATGCTGGCGGGGGCGGCGGGGCCGTGGCTGTGGAGTGTGGCACAGCAGCAGGGCGGGCTGGGCGTGTATGTGCGCGGGGTGTGGGATGAGTTCTTTGTGCGGGCGGCGACGGGGAGCAAAGAGGGGCACTTCTGGCCGCCGGGGTTTCACACGGTGATGCTGGCGGTGCTGTTCTGGCCTGGGTCGCTGGTGACGCTGGCGGCGGTTGGGGGCGCGTGGCGGGAGGTTTTTGCAACTGCGGGGCGAGACGATAGAACTGGTGGGGCGCGAGATGGTGGCGGGGTGATGGGCAGGGTATGGGGCGCGGGGCGCGGGCTTGTGCTGGCGCGGGCGGGCGGGTTTTCGCCGGCGCTCTTTCTGCTGGCGGTGATCGGGCCGAGTTGGTTGTTGTTTGAGCTTTCGCCGGCGAAACTGCTGCATTACACGATGCCGCTGTATCCGCTGGTGGCCATCGTGACAGCGCGGGCGCTGCTGACGGGCGTGGTGGCGGGGTTGGCGGGGCGGGTCATTTGGTGGTTGGTGGGCGGGGGGCCGATTGTGGTGATGGCGCTCGGGATGGTGGCCATGTTTGCGCCGAGTTTTGCGGCGGGCGAATCGCCGGATGCGGGCACGATTCGGACACGGATCGTGATGTTGGCGGCGGCGGGCGCTGCGCTGGTCTTTGCGATTGCGGCGGGCTCGGTGGTGCTGCGGAGGCGGTTGGCGTCGGCGATGGTGGTGGGCACGGGGCTGGCGATCGTGTCGCTGGTTTGCATGGTGGGACCGCTGCTGGCGATTGTGGCTCCGCTGCTTGTGCCGGGCAGAGCATCTGAAGAACTGCGGCAGGTGCTGGAGGCGGTAGACCCGGCGCGGGCGCGACCGTGGGCGACTACGAATCTTGCCGACAGCGTGGGGTTTGCGACACGGGCGCACGCGGAGCGGATTGCGAAGGGGGATGTGGGCAAGTGGCTCGAGGCGCACCCGGGCGGGCTGGTAATTGTGCCGTGGGATTCAGAGCGTGGAGGCGGGGCACGACTGCCAGCGGGTACTCGCGAGGTTGGGCAGGCGGCGGTGCCGGGGTATCAACGGATGAGTGGGTGGGTGATTGTGGAGCGGGAGCGATGATGAATGACACACCTAAAGACGATGCTGCACCAACACCCCCACCAACACCCCAACCGCCATTCTTAACCCCGGCACCGTCACCGATTCCGACGCCCGCGGGGCTGCTCATCATTGATAAGCCGCTGCGGCGGTCGTCGATGGATGTGTGCCGCATTGTGAGGCGAAAACTGGTGCTGGCGGGCGCACCCAAGCGGGTAAAAGTGGGGCATGGCGGCACGCTTGATCCGCTGGCGACGGGGCTGCTGGTGATTCTGGTGGGCAAGGCGACGCCACTGTGCAACAAGATCATGACCGAGGCGAAGAGCTATTTGACGGAGATCGATCTGTCGGCGTTCAGCACGACGGATGATGCCGAAGGAGAACGGACGGAGGTGGCTGTGGCTGAGCCGCCGACGCTTGAGCAAGTTGAGTCGGTGTGCCGAAACTTTGTGGGCGTGATCTCGCAACGGCCGCCGGCGTTTAGCGCCATGAAGATCGGCGGGCAGCGGGCGTATGCGCTGGCGCGAAGGGGCGAGGAGGTTGTTTTGGCGGCGCGGCCGGTGCGGATTGATGCCATCACGATTCTGGAATACGCGTATCCGCGACTGCGGCTGAACATTGACTGCGGCAAGGGGACGTACATTCGAGCGCTGGGGCGGGACATTGGAACAGCGCTGGGGACGGGGGGAACGATTGCGGCGCTGCGAAGGACACGGACGGGGCCGTTTGTGATCGAGCAGGCGAAGACGGTGGCGGAGTTGCCCGATGTGCTGCGGCAGGGGGATTTGCTGGCGATTCCGAATGAACTGGCCTGAGACGCGACCCGCCGGGCTCGCGCAGGGCAAAAGCACAGCGACCCCGCGAGGTGTGGCCCGCGGGGTCGCTGGAATACTCAAACTGCTACCGGTTGCTGATCAGCCCTTGGACTTCTTGACGATTTCTTCCTGAAGGGTGCGGGGCATGGTGCGGTAGGCGTGGAACTCCATCGTGTTGCTGGCGCGGCCCTGAGTGAGGGAGCGGAGCGTGGTGGTGTAGCCGAACATCTCGCTCAGCGGCACCTCGCAGGTGACGAGCTTGACGATGCCGCGGTCATCGGTATCGATGATCATGCCGCGGCGGCTGGAGATGTCGCCGGTGACGGCGCCGAAGTATTCGTCGGGGACGGTGACGACGACCTTCATGATCGGCTCGAGGAGAACGCCCTGTGCCTTGGCGACGGCCTCCTGGAGGGCGATGCGGCCGGCCTGTTCGAAGGCGATCTGCGAGGAGTCGACATCGTGGTAGGAGCCGTAAGTGAGGGTGACCTTGATGTTGATGAGGGGGTAGCCCGCGAAGACGCCGGCGAGGGCGGTCTGGCGAACGCCGTACTCGATCGAGGGGATGAACTCTTTGGGAATGGCGCCACCGACGACTTCGTTGACGAAGGCGACGCTATTGGTGAACTCGACTTCGTCGGCCTCGGCCTGGGCGGCGGTGTAGGGCTCAAGGGTGATGACACAGTCACCGAACTGACCGCGACCACCGGACTGCTTGGCGTGCTTACCGCGGACATCGGTGACCTTGCGGCTGATGGTCTCGCGATAGGCGACCTGGGGCTTGCCGACTTCGACACTGATCTTCATGTCGCGGACGAGCTTGGTCTTGATGATGTCAAGGTGGAGCTCGCCCATGCCGGAGATGATGGTCTGGCCGGTTTCATCGTTGTAGGAGAAGCGGAAGGACGGGTCCTCGCGGCGGATGACGCCGAGGGCGTTGCCGAGCTTCTGGCGGTCGTCGGCCGACTTGGGCTCGATGGCCATGGAGATGACGGGCTCGGGGAAGGTCATGCGCTCGAGGACGATCTGGTCGTCGGGGTCGCAGACGGTGTCACCGGTGAACGACTTCTTGATACCGACGACGGCGACGATGTTGCCGGCGGTGGCGCGATCGAGGGGGATCCGGTCCTTGGCGTGCATCTCGAAGATGCGGCTGGCGAGTTCGCGCTCACCGTTGACGGGATTGACGACGCGTTGGCCCTTCTCGAGGGTGCCCGAGTAGATGCGCATGTAGGTGAGATCGCCGTGGGTATCGGAGACGACCTTGAAGACGAGGGCGGAGAAGGGTGCCTTCTCGTCGTGGGGACGGGTCATCTTGACGTTCTTGTCGCGCGGATCGGTTCCTTCGACCTCTTCCTTTTGGAAGGGGGCGGGGAGGTACTTGCAGACGGCGTCGAGAATCATCTGGACGCCGATGTTGCGGAGGGCAGCGCCGCAGAGGACGGGATTGCACTGGCGGGCAATCGTGCCCTTGCGGATGGCGGCGCGGATCTCGTCGTTGGTGATCGACTTCTCGTCGGTCAGGTACTTTTCGGTGAGGGTGTCATCGAGCTCGGAAGCCTTCTCGACGAGGGTGTGGCGCCACTCGGCCGCCTTCTCGGCGAACTCTTCGGGGATGGGGATCTCGGTGATGACGGCGCCGTTTTCGTCGGCCTCGAAGTCGTAGGCCCGCATCTCGACAAGGTCGATGATGCCGCGGAGTTCGTTGCCCTTGCCGATGGGGTACTGGATGGCGATGGCGTTGGCGCCGAGGCGCGTCTTGATGGTGCCGAAGGAGAACTCAAAGTCGGCGCCGAGCTTGTCCATCTTGTTGACGAAGCAGAGGCGGGGAACGCGGTAACGGTCGGCTTGACGCCAGACGGTTTCGGACTGGGCCTCAACGCCTTCTTTGCCGTCGAACACGGCGACGGCGCCGTCGAGGACGCGGAGGGAGCGCTCGACCTCGATGGTGAAGTCGACGTGGCCGGGGGTGTCGATGAGGTTGACCTTGTAGTCATGGCCTTCGAACGTCCACGGACAGGTGGTGGCGGCCGACTGGATGGTGATGCCGCGCTCCTGCTCGTCTTGCAGGAAGTCCATGGTGGCGGTGCCTTCGTGCACTTCGCCCATCTTGTAGTTCTTGCCGGTGTAGAACAGGATGCGTTCGGAGACGGTGGTCTTGCCTGCGTCGATGTGGGCGCAGATACCGATGTTGCGGATATATTCGAGCGGGTTGGTCGTCATGTTCGTGGTCCTTGCAGTCGCCGATTCAGTGGAGGGGGTGCTCATGGGGATCAATGCGGGCCTGGCCTGCGAAGCGGAAGGGGCCAGGGGAGGAGGTGAGGGGAACAGATCAGCAGCCGCCTCGCGCGGCCAATGTGCTGCGGAATCGCCGATGGCTGCGGCTCAGAGCGAGTCGTGACCACCGACAGGAAAGTTCGTGAGAACGAGAAGAGTGCTTTGGGTCCCCATCGTGAGTCGGGGATAGCCATCGACCTCTGAAGGGTCGTTAACCGACGTCGTCTTCGCTGTCATCGGATTCGGTCATGGCGACGCTCGCGGCACCAAAGGCACTCAGTTCACTCAGGGCAATGGCCCGAAGTTGACTGTGTTCGGGGGAAGGACAATGTTAGCGGTGAGGCTTGCGCGGTCAACCGGTTGGATGGGCTCAGAACAGGGGCGGATGCTGGTTGGGGCTGGTTTTGGCGAGCGGCCTGACCATCGCCAAACCCGTACAAAACACGATCTTCAACCGCGAATGAAAAAGGCCCGCGGACGGATCCGCGGGCCTTTGAACTTGCTGGTCGTCAGTCAACCAAGATTACTTCTTGGCGGACTTTTCCTTCTTGGCGGGCTTGTCGCCGGCATCGGCCTTCTTCGCGCCCTTGGCCTTGGCGGGCTTGGCATCGGCTGCGGCGGCGGCGGCATCGCCGGCGGGAGCGGCGGGGGCATCGCCCCAGCCCACAACGCGCTTCGCGGTGAAGTCCATCTTGGCGAAGTTCATGCTGCCACGACCGCCACGGTCCTCGCGATCCTTGCGCTCGGGGCGCTCGCCGCCACGATCGCCACCACCACCAGCGCGATCACCACCACCAGCGCGGTCGCCGCCACCGGCGCGGTCGCCACGGGGCTTGTCGCCGGCGGCTGCGGGCTTGCCATCCTTGCCGGCCTCGGCGGTGGCACCTTCGGCACCAGCGGCAGCGGCCTTGGCATCACCAGCGGGCTTCTCTTCTTGGCGACCACCGAGGTCGAGCTTGCGATCGGCTTGGATGTGGATCTTGATGACGGTGTCGAGTTCGGGGCCGAACTTGACGTGGATGTCGTAGTTGTCGATGCGCTTGATGTTCTGGCCGATGCGGACTTCGCGGGCCGTGATGCCGGGGTGGCCTGCGGCGGTGAGGGCGGCTGCGATGTCCTGCTGCGTGACGGCGGCGTAGAGAATGCCGGCATCGTTGCAAGAACGGACCATGCTGAGTTCGAAGCCCTTGATCTTCTCGATGATGCTGGCGCGCTGCGAGCGGAGGGCTTCGAGTTCCTTGAGAGCGTCGGCACGCTTGCTCTGGAGCTGCTTGATGAGGGCGTCAGAGGGGACGGTGGCGAGGTTGCGGGGGAGGAGGAAGTTGCGGGCGTAGCCCTTGCGGACGGTGACCACATCACCGACGATGCCGGTGTTTTCGACGTTTTCAGTGAGGAGAAGTTTGAGCGAGTGAGCCACTGGGAGCTGTCCTTTCGGGCCTGTGCCGCGCTTTCGAGAAGCGCGGGGTGATCAGCCCAGAGAGTTAGGAGTTGGTCTTGCCAACAAGGCGAGCCGACCCCAACTAAGGGAACGAGATGGGCCGAGCCGAGTCGATGAGACGGGGCCGGGCAGGAGGGGAGTGTAGGAGCGCGCGGGCTTTGAGCGAATGGCGTGCGGAGGGCTGATTGGCGGCTCGAAGGCCGGATGTTCGGGCGATTTTTGGCAACTGATCAGTGCGCCGGGAGGTATTGGAGGGGCGCGTTGGTGCCGAGCGGCCATCCGAAGGCGAGCCATACCAAGAGGAAGGTGGTCCAGCAGAGGAAGAACGAGATGGAGTAGGGCAGCATGAGGGCGATGAGGGTGCCGAGGCCGGCATCTTTGCGGTATTTCTGGAGCACGGCGAGGATGATGAGCAGGTAGGAGTTCATGGGCGTGATGGTGTTCACGACCGAGTCGCCGATGCGGTAGGCGGCGGTGGTGAGTTCGGGGCTGAGCCCGACCATCATGAACATGGGAATGAAGATGGGCGCAAGGAGAGCGAACTTGCTAAGCATACCGCTGATGGCGAAGTCGCCGGCGACGACGATGAGGATGAAGAGGACGAGGAGGACTGGGGTGGGAAGATCAGCGCGCATGAGGAGGTCGCCGCCGGCAAAGGCGAGCATGCGGTCGAGGCCGGAGTAGGAGAAATAGTTGACGAACTGGCCGAGGAAGAACGCGATGGCAATGACGGGGATGATGGAGGCGATGCCGTGGTAGACGGCCTCGACGAAGTTTTTCTGAGTCCGGAGCGAGCCGGTGAGGCGGCCGTACACGATGCCGGGGATCAGGAACGCGAAGAGAATGAGCGGCACGATGGCCTGCGTCCAGCGGTCGCTGGTGTTTTCAAGGAGTCGCGGCTTGCCGGGACCGGGGCCGACTGGAAGCGGCGCTTCAGCCAGGAGGGTTCCGGCGGGGGCGAGAGCGGCTTGCTCGGGCGAAAGGGTCTGGGCGTTCTGCTGCACGAGGACGCGGCCGTCAGCAAGTGTGGGCAGGCCTTTACCGGCGAGGGGCCAGCCGGGGAGGAGTGTCATGGCGATGAACAGGGCAACGACGACGACGAACGCGAGGCCGGCACCGATGAGGCCGCGGCGCTCGGTGGATGTGATGGCCATGTCAACGGGGGTCAGATTGCGAACGGGGGTGTTGGCCGATGTGCTGGCGGCAGCGGCAGCATGGCGGAGGAGGCGGGGCTCGACGATGCGGTCGGTGATAAACCAGCCGACGAGGGTGATGATGATCGCCGAGCCCATTTTGAAGTACTGATTGTGAGTGGTGACAACATCGTGGTAGTCGGGATCGATGATTCCCGCGGCTTGCGACGCGACACCGGCAAGGAATCCATCGGCGGCGTTGGGGAAGAACCCGCCGCCGAAACCGCCGGCGACACCCGCGAACGCCGCGGCGAGGCCGGCGACGGGGTGGCGACGGACGGCGAGGTAGAGCGCCGCGGCGAGGGGCGGCAGGATGACGAAACCGGCATCGGCGGCGACGCTGGAGTTGGCTCCCAGAAAGACGACCATGGGCGTGAGGAGCGTGCGGGGCGTGGCGAGGGCGAGGATGCGCATGAACGCGCCGAAGAAGCCGACCTTCTCGGCCAGGCCGATGCCGAGCATGCAGACAACGACGAGTCCGAGCGCCGGGAGCGTGACGAAGTTGCGGACCATGGACGAGAGCATCCAATAGACGCCGTCGGTGGTCATCAGGCTTCGGGGTGCGATGGGCGAGCCGATATCGACGAGTGTGGTGACGGGTTTGCCGTGCGGATCCAAGCGCGGCGTCATTTTCGGTTGGCCGCCGGCGAGCAGCAAGGGCGCTCCGGCGGCATCGACCTGCGCGATAAGTTCGACGCGAACCTGTTTGGGCTGAACGCGCCAGCCCAGAGCGGAGCCAAACCCTGAGAGCAGGATGACCACGGCGGCGAGGATGGCGAAGAGGACGGCGGGTTCGGGGAGTTTGTTGCCGAGCCATTCGACGGCGTCGAAGAAGCGCGAGCCGAGGGGCGGGCGCGGTGAGGGGGAACGTTCAGAGCCGTGCGATGCGGGTCCGTTGGGCATTCGGGGGGCTCACGGGGAGGCGGGGGCGAAGAGGTGAGGATGGACCGATGGTAACGGAAAACGGGGAACGTCACCGTGCGGGTCGGCGCGCGTCTGTACGATTCACGAAGGGGTCAGTCGTCGATCCGCGCGAAAGCTGCTGCACTGTTTGAAAGACCGCCGTTGACCACCCCCGCACACAACCTGCCACCGATTCTGCCCGTGGGGACGGCGGTGGTCGCGCTGGTGGAGGTGCGGGGGGCGGATGGGCGGCCGTCGCACCCGCGGGGGACGGCGGGGCTGATCGTGACAGCGCCGGGTGACCCCGAGCACGCGTACCGGGTGCGATTTTCGGGGGGTGACGAGCACGCGCTGAAGCGGCGCGAACTTCAGGCGCTGAGCGTGTATCAGCGGGCCGACTATTCGCGGAGCGTTGATCCGCTGACGGAGTATGACCTGTATGACCACGTGATTTTTCGCGTGGTGATTGGTTCGCGGGCGTATGGGCTTGATCGCGACGGGTCGGACACGGACCGGCGGGGGATTTATCTGCCCCCGGCGCGGATGCACTGGTCGATCTATGGTGTGCCGGAGCAACTCGAGAATGTGGACAACGAGGAGTGCTACTGGGAACTTGAGAAGTTCATGAAACTGGCGCTCAAGGCCAACCCCAACGTGCTTGAAGCGCTCTATTCGCCGATTGTGGAGCATGCCGATCCGATTGCGCAGCGGCTGGTGGAGGGGCGCTCGATGTTCCTCTCGCGGCTCGTGTTTCAGACGTTCAACGGGTATGCCCTCTCGCAGTTTCGCAAGATCGAGCAGGACGTGCGCACGAGCGGGCAGGTAAAGTGGAAGCACGCGATGCACCTGATTCGGCTGCTGATATCGGGGATCGCGGCGCTCCGCACGGGTGAGCTGCCGGTGCGGGTGGTCGAGCAGCGCGAGCAGCTTCTGGCGATTCGCGATGGGCTATTGGCGTGGGACGATGTGGACCGGTGGCGGCAGTCGCTGCACCGGGAGTTTGAGGAAGCTTTCGGCGACTGCCGGTTGCCCGAGCGGCCCGACTATGAGCGGGCGAATGCGATCCTGATCGAAGCGAGGCGCGAGATGGCGCGGCGAGAGGAGACACGATGAACGAGCATGCGGGCTTTGATCTGTCGCTGTGCCGGGAGATCATGAGCGGACAGCCGTATGGGCTGGTGTTCGCGACGGTGAGCGGGGCGCACCTGTATGGGTTTGCATCGCCCGACAGCGATTACGACCTTCGCGGCACGCACGTGCTGCCGGCGCGTGAGGTCTTTCGACTCGAAGAGCCACGGCGGACGATCGAGTCGGAGGGGATTTTCCGCGGCGTTGAGATCGATTTAGTGACGCACGACGTCGAGAAGTTCTTCCACATGCTGCTGAAGCGCAACGGGTATGTGCTGGAGCAGTTGCTCTCGCCGCTCATTGTGCGGACGTCGCCCGAGCACGCGGAGTTGTGCTCACTGGCGCCGGCGTGCCTCACGCGATATCACGCGTTTCACTATCTGGGGTTCGCCGAAACGCAGTGGGGCCTGTTTGCAAAGGAGAACCCGCCGCGGGTGAAGCC
>Ga0163144_10023837_pt1 | contig 12052 bp, 10 predicted proteins | sample OliLak19BULKMAT1_FD_123175 | JGI IMG/M metagenome (GOLD analysis project Ga0163144, IMG submission 123175) | Freshwater microbial mat bacterial communities from Lake Vanda, McMurdo Dry Valleys, Antarctica - Oligotrophic Lake LV.19.BULKMAT1 | ecosystem: Environmental > Aquatic > Freshwater >...
AACATGTCGAAGGTCACGTCGTACTTGGTGCTGCAGAATTCCAAAATCTGCGCCTCGGAGCCGGGCTCCTGTCCGCCGAAGTCGTTCGAGGGGAATCCAAGGATGACGAGCCCTTTGCCGGCGTCTTTTTTGTATAGCGTCTCAAGGCCCGCGTACTGCTTCGTGAAGCCGCACTTGCTGGCGGTGTTGACGATGAGCACCACCTTGCCCGCATACTTCTGAGCGAGGTCGACGTCGTTCCCCTTGATGTCCTTCACGGTGAACTTCAGCGCCGACGTCGCGGGCGTCCCCGCCATGTCCTCTGCGCGAGCGCCGGACGTCACACCCAGCGCGAGCGCGACCGACGCCAAGACCGAAGACACGGAAAGAATGGCTGAAAGATTCAGGCGAAACATGCGCGTATCCCTTCGTAAATGGTTTGAAAGAGCCGGACGCGAAAAAAAAAACGTCCGACAGATCTTGAACACTATCGTAGGCCGGACAACAGTTTCGATCACGTCCGGGGAATTATTATCGGCACCGCGCCGACCGGCAACTGTTGCGCGGGGAAGTGTTCAAGTTTGCGCCCCCGCTTGGTCGAAACTTCAACGGTCACGACCGAAGAAAACGGACCGTGACAAAATCTGAGCGGTGAACGAACGGATTCGTTCACCACCTCGGCCACGGTGCTTCGGTGCCCGGCCCGTCTGCGTGTCAGGAACAAGGAGGTTCACCCACCCCCGACATCCCACACCTCTCCCCCGCCGACGTTTATGCGTCGGACTGCCGACGCGGAGCGTTGGACTGCCGACGCGGAGCGTTGGACTGCCGACGCGGAGCGTTGGCTCGATAACTTCAACTTCCATCGCCCTTCGTGACCGCGGGTTCGTACCTGAATCGGTTTCCGGCTCATAGGGCATCGTGAATGATTTTTCCGTCGGAGCCGAAGCTTCGACGTGTCGGATACGGACATCCGGCACCGAGTCCAAAACCCAATTTGACGGGCCCCCCGTCAAACTTGACGGCAAAACGCCGTCCGTGTCACGGAGGATACGCTTATGAGCCGCATCAATACTAATATTTCGTCACTTCAGGCGTCCAACCGCCTACGTATTAACAACAACGACGTCTCGCTCCGGCTTCAACGCCTGAGCACCGGGCTTCGCGTCAACGCCGGTAAGGACGACCCCGCGGGTCTGATCGCCAGTGAAACGCTGCGCAGCGAAATTAAGGGCATCAGCACCGCCGTCGACAACAGCCAGCGTGCCAATAACGTCATCAACACCGCAGAAGGCGCACTGAACGAAGTCTCCAGCCTGCTGCTGCAGGTGCAGGGCCTTACCAACCAAGCCGCCAACACCGGCGCGCTCAGCCCGGAGGAAATCAAGGCGAATCAGCTTCAGGTTGACTCGATCCTGACCAGTGTCAACCGCATCGCCAATACCACACAGTTCGGTGGGGTCAAGCTCCTTAACGGGGCGCTCGACTTCACCACGAGCGGCGTCGCGACGAGCGCGATCAGCGTCGTCAACATCAACGCCGCCAAGCTCCCCGACAACGGCTCGGTCAACGTCACCGTCCAAGTGACCGCCAGCGCGCAGCTCGGTCAGATCGTCTACACCGCGTCGGGCATCGCGTCGGTCCCCACCACCATCGAAATCGCCGGTAATGGTGGCACCGAGCAAATCAGCTTCGCCGCCAGCGCCCAGAACAGCGCGGTCGCGGTCGCGATCAATCAATTGAAAGACTCGACCGGCGTGAGCGCGATCGTCAGCGCCAACGGTGACCTGGTCCTCAACAGCACCGGGTACGGTTCCAAAAACTTCGTCAGCGTCAAGACGATCAACGGTAGCTTCCTGACTGCAAAAGACTACGGCGTCAACGCCTCGGTCAACATCAACGGCAGCCAGGCGGAAGTCGACGGACTCACTGCGTCGATCCGTAACGGTGACACTGACATCTCCGTCGACCTCACCGCCGGCTTCGGTACGCAGACCGCGGTCAGTAGAAACTTCAACATCACCGGCGGAGGGGCCAAATTCCAGCTCGGCTCCGACGTCAACCGACAAGGACAGGTCCAGATCGGTATCGGCTCGGTCTCGACCAGCAAACTCGGCAACGACGTGCTCGGCTTCCTATCGGAACTGGGCAGTGGTGGTAACGCCTCACTCGTCAGTGGAAACACCGTCGCCGCGCAGAAAATCATCACCGAAGCCATCAAACAGGTCGCAACGCTCCGTGGTCGGCTCGGCGCGTTGCAGAAGAACGTCATCGAGACGAACATCAACAGCCTCAACGTCGCGCTGGAGAACGTCACCAGTAGCGAAAGCGCCATCCGTGACGCCGATTTCGCCTCAGAAACCGCTTCACTCACGCGTGCACAGATTCTGGTTCAGGCGAACACCACCGTGCTCGCCCAGGCCAATTCCACCCCGCAAAACGTGCTGGCGCTGCTCCGAGGCTAATCCTCGGACGACGTCAAACACGACTGGAGCAGCGTAAACACACACGGGCGGTGTCCTCACGGACGCCGCCCGATGTGTTTTCCATGTTCTGAATCAAGTGGTGGTGGGGGCGGGATTCGGAAGCGCGTTCACCACAATTTCGTACGCAGCGCCTTGAGGACCAGGCTTTTGTTGTCGAAGTCGAAAAAGCTCGGCAATTTCGACGCCGGCGCACTTCCCGTGCTCGCGGGCGTCGCTTCCCCCTGCACCCGCCGAAGCAGTTGCTCGATCCGCGCCACCGGGTACACCACCGCCATCTCCGACAACGGGATCGCGACCAGCGGAATCGACTTGCCGTACTCGTCGCCCCCGCCCAGCGTGGCGTCTGGGTTCTGGTACGAACGCTGGACGATCTCTTCGATGAATTCGTTGAAGTCCTCGATCATCGCCGTCGTACCGCGCGAGGCAGTCGCGTCACGGAACTCGGCCAATCGAGCATTGACCAGCACAATCGTGTCGCTCAAGTCCGAATTGATCTCACGATTGAAATACCCCGCACATCCGTACCCCGAACGCAACAACGCTGCCACCGGCAAATAATCCGATACCGCCGATTCAGCACCAATGAGCTTCAGGAAGTCGGACTTGTTCATGCCCGGAAGCGTACGGTCTGATCCGGCAATTTCAATCCGGCCGCTGTCGGGCAAGAACTTTATCGACTAAACCAACACGGCGCACATCTTTCCGAGCGCGAGTCGTGTCTCGCGCGTGTCGCGTTTATCATGTTGCCATGCCGCTCGACCTCACCTGGACCACCGACCCCGCCGACCTTACGCGCGTCGCACGCGTGCGCCTGCAAACCTATCGTCATGCCGAAAACGGCTTCGCGCAAATGCTCGCGACCACCAACACCGAGCACGCGAGCGGCGAGTGTGAATTTCTGCTCGCGACCGACGGCACGAATGACATCGGTACCACCACCGCATGGTCGTTCAACATGCACTCCCGGCGTGCGGTCTTCCCGTGTCAGGGCGTCGCGTGGGTCGGTACGATCAAAACCGCACGCCGGCGCGGCGACGAAGGCGTCGCGACCCGGCTCATGCACGCGACTTTGGCCCGTGCGCGCGAGCGGGAGTTTGTGGTGACGGCGCTCATGCCGTTCCGGGCCAGTTTTTACCAGCACTTCGGCTACGGGCTCGCCGAGCGACGTACCGACTGGACGATTCCAATTTCGCTGCTCCCTCGCGGCAAAAGCGACGGCTTCACCTTCGCAACCCCCGCCGACCACGCCGACATCCACGCCGCGCGCGAGCAACAGGCCCGCACCGGTCAGTGCGATCTTACGCGCTCGAATGCCCGTTGGAATCTGTTCCACACGAACGACGAACCGAACGGCTTCACCGTCGTCCACCGCGCGGGAGGAACCGTGCGCGGGTGGATGTGGCTAAAACATTTTCATAAGGACGGCCGTGACGTTCTGCACGTCGCCGATGCGTCGTGGGAATCACCCGACGCGCTGCGCCGTCAGCTCGAATTTTTGTCGACGCTGCGCGATCAGTACGCGTCGGTGCTGATGTCCCTGCCCACCGACCTTCCGCTGACACGCCTCTTGAGCGAGCCGCAGGTGCCCCACCGATTGGTGAACCATCCCGTCGCCGAGCCTCGCGTCTACACGCGGATGCAAGTGCGAATTTTAGACCACGCGCGATTCCTAAGCGGGCTGCATTGGCCGGCCGAAGTGACCGGCCACGCGACGATCGCGGTGCGGGAATGCGAAGGGACGGAGTCGAAATTTCGACTGGACGTCGACGCAGGTCATGCGACCGTATCGGCGTCGACGCGGGAGCCGGACGTGTCGTGTCCCGACCACGTCTGGGCGTCGGTCGTGACCGGAGACCTCTCCGCAACGTCGGCCCGTCATTGGGGTCTGCTGCACGCCACCGACGCCGCAACGCGCCTGCTCGACGCGCTGTCGGAAGGACCAACGCCGTTCAGCAATGAATACTTTTGAGCTGGAGAAAAGACGCAGCCGCCAAGCCGCTCCCTATCTTCCCGTCGCCTGCTTGGCGCGGTTAATTCGCTCGGCGATCGGCTTCGATCCGGGCTGGAGGCGTTGGGCTTGTTCGTACAGGGGCAGCGCGGTCTCGGGCTGGCCTTGGACCATGAGCAAGTCCGCCCACTGGACGCGGCATTGAACGGATTCCGGGAAGGCGATGACCCCGGCTTGGTATAACGCGGCGGCGCGGTCGGGGTGGCCGTTGCGCCATTCGAGTTGTGCGAGTTGAAGTCGCGACGGCTCGAAACGCGCGTCGATCTGGAGCACGCGTTCGAACTCGGCGGCGGCTTCGGCGGGCTGATTTTGGCGCAAATATTCTGTCGCAAGTAGATGACGTGGTAAAAGAGCCAAGGGCCCGACGTCGACAGCCGTGCGCAGCGATGCCAAGGCTTCAGTGGGACGATTTTGACGACGAAGGACGTCGGCCAAGCCCGTGTGAGCCTCATGGTGAGTGTCGTGGATTTCAATCGCCCTTCGGTAGTACGCCTCGGCGGAGTCGAGATCGCCTTGCTCCAACGCGATCGCGGCCAAATGATCCAGCGCGATCCAGGCGGCCGGGTTCGTCTTCAACGTCGCCTGCCACAGCGTCGTCGGCGTGCGAAACGTGCCTGCGTGAACACGCGTTATCACGCACAACGCGCCCGACGCCAACGTCAGCGCCACGACCAACGGACCAATCAATTTTCGCGCCGATGCGGCGCGCCACGCGCCCTCGACCACCAGCACAATCACCCCCACGCCGGCGAGGTATTGAAAGTGGTCGGCGGCGAAGGAATAACGCATCGGGTAGACGTTCACAAAGCCCAGCGCCGGAAAAATCGTCCCGCAGAAAAAAAGCCACCCCGCCAGCATCCCGCGCCCACCGCGTGCGGCGACGACGACGCCGATCAGTGTCAGGGCCACTACAGAACCGACCCACAACCAAGGGAGCAAGAGCGTCGGGTCCGTCGGCCATTTCGCGTAAATGAAACAAAGGTCGGCCGGCCAGATGATCGTCTGCACGTAATGCATGATCGCCCGCGACGCGATCAGCACGCGCTCGACGAACGAAAAGTCCCAGTCCGCGCCGCGCGCGCCGACAATCTCACGCTCCATGTGAGCGGTGACCGACCCGAGACAAACCGACACCACGAACATCGGAAGTGTCGTCAGCACGGCACGGCGTGAGAGCGACCGTTTCCACCACAGCACGACGAGCAGCGCCGCCGGTAACGACCCCGCGACCGTCTTCGACGCGACGGCGCAGACAAACAACGCGAATGACGCCGCATACCACCGCCCCGCCGACGGCGGGCGCTTTGACGGTTCTGATTGGTAAAACTGGCTTCGCAAGAAACACGCCGCAGCGCCGAGGTACAGCAGCGTCGACAGCGTGTTCTTCCGCTCACTCACCCACGCGACGGTTTCGACCTGAACCGGGTGCAACGCCCACACGCACGCGATCAGCCCTGCGGCGCGAAGTCCGAGCGACTTCAGAATCCGCCACAAAATCAGCGATGCCCCTGCGTGCATGAGCAGGCTGACGACGTGATAGCCCACTGGATTCAGTCCGAACACGCGGAACTCGAGCCAGAACGACGTGTGCGTCAGTGGATAATACTGCGGGGTCGCGCCGAGGCGCGTCCAGATCATTTCCAAACCGCGCCCGTCGCGCAAGAGTGTGTTGGCGGTGACATGAACGTCGTCGTCCCACGTCCACTGACCGAAAAGCGCCGGCCAATACGCCCAGAGCAAAACAGCGCCGACCAGCGCCGGCGCGAGCCACGCGCGGGAGGTTGGATCCGTCGGTGGTTGAAGCGGCGAGTCGGTCGTCACGGGACGCGGAAGAATAGCAGATTGGGGTCGAATCTCACGCCGGCCAGAGTTCACTCCCCCGCGGGGCGCTCGGTGGCGGTGAAGGTGACTTCGCGGCGGGCGCTGGCGTCGTCCACGGTCACGCCCTCGGGCAGGTCGATGAAACGCAGCGTCTTGAGACGCGGGTTTTCGACATCGGATTTGCTCAGATCAAGCACGGCACGCGGCTTGGGCTGGTAGTCTTCGCGGCGGAGCAGTTCGATTTTTTGTGGCGGGCCGACGACGGTCACGCGCGGGAGGATCGGGTCGTAGGCGATCTTGTATTGAGATTGAATGTTCGCCGACGCCAGTACGAAGACGGCGACACTGGGGATCGTGTACGTGGCGTTGGCCTCGCGCACGTTGAAGCTGACGGAGACTTCGGTCGGTGTGACCACGCGGTGGTGGTCGTCCTTGGCTCGGAGGATTTTGACGGATTTCTCGGCGTGCGGGCCGGGGATTTTGACCGACGGAAGCGATTCCATGTCCGCGTAAGCGAAGAGCGTGCCGGCGGACTCGGCTCCGGCCAGGCGCGGCTCGGCGTCTTCGATACGCACGGTCGGTGGGTCGAAGACGGCGGACTCGATCGTGGACAAAGCGGGGGGCACGCGCAACGGGACGTCCCGGCTCCCGATTCTGTCGACGCGTACGGTCAGGGTTGCGGGGCTGGTGTTCAGGACGGTCACGCCGCTCTGTTTGAAGATCGGGTCTTGGTCGATGAGCTGCTGGATATTCAGCGTGTGTGTACGCCCCGGTTGGAGCGAAGCGTCGACCACGATGCGCACCGGGGACTGCCCGTCGCGCGGCTGGAGCAACTCACGTACGAAATCGAGCCGCGAGCGCGAGCCGGTCAATTCCGCGACGACGGATCGCTCGTCCATGTTCTGAACTTCGACCAGGCGGCTCTGGTCGGCGCTGACGACTTCGAACGGAATGGTCTGCGAAACTTTCTGATCGTTCTCGCGCTCGGCGTAGACCCAGATCAAGATGGTCAACGGGACGACCAACGTCATGTTTTTGAGGAACGTGACGAGCTGATCTCGCGACGTCAAGCGACGCGCAAAGCGCATGACCTCGCGACTTGCGACTGCCTGGTGCGCGAGGAAGCCGCGCTTTGGGGCCGGGCCGGTACGGGTCTTGCGAATCTTTGTTTCGAGGTCGGACATGACTGATTCGAGTTATGCAACGTTCCGGGACGTTTCGCCGACGGGCTGTTCTTCGGTCGGGTCTCCGTCGCTCCCGCCGAGCAGTTCGGTGAGTAGGCCGCGCAGGGCTTCGGGCGACAGTTTGCGAATCAGCCGGCCGGCTTCGGCGATGCTGATGTCACCCGTTTCTTCGGACACGATCAGTACGACTGCATCCGACTCCTGGCTCATGCCGACGGCGGCACGGTGACGGCTGCCCAGTTCCCGCTCCTCCAAGTCTCCCGACTCGGCCAGCGGAAATTGCACGCCCGCGTACGCTACCTTGCCGTTGCTCACCACCACCCCCAGGTCGTGTAACGGACTGTTCGGCCAGAAAATCGTGTTTAACAACGACGCACTCAGGTCGGCGTTGATCTTGGTCCCGCTCTCGGCAATCCCGCCGAGCCCCACTTCACGCTCGATCGCAATGACCGCGCCGATCTTTCTGCGGGAAAGAAACAACGCCGACTCCACTAACTGTCCCACGTCGTCGTGAATCTGGTTCGAAAATGACCTGAACAATCGCGTTTCACCGAGGCGCATCAGCGCCCGGCGGAGCTCTGGCTGAAACACCACGACGATCGCGACTGATGCGAATTGAAGAAACCTGCTGTAGAGCCAGTCGATACGCTCGAGTTCCATCGTCTTTGCGGCAAAGCGAATGATGAGGTAGAGCATCAGCAGGAGGAAGCCGATGCCTTTAAGCATGCGTGCCCCGCGCGTCCCGCGCAGGAAGACCAGAACCCAGTAGACGACGATGCCGATAAACAGAAGCTCGATCGCGACGCGCCACCAGCCGTAACCGCTGAGGGCACGGAAGAAGTTGGCGAAATTGGGAAGATCGAGGTTCATGTGCTCGTCACTCACGTCGGCCGACGGACTTGTTGCGGGCCGGGCGCAGAATCTAACCGGACTATATCTTCGATCGGACAGAGCGACCATCCGACCGAACAAAAACACGGCTGTACGGGAAATTTCGCCCGATAAATTATCGCAGGCGTGCCATGATCGCTTGAGTCATTCGGACGACCTGCGACATCTCACCGACGTCATGGACACGCACGATGCCACATCCGTTGGTGACCGCCCAGCAAATCGTCGCCGCCGTCCCGAACTGACGGCGGGCGGGGTCGGGCTCGTTGATGACGTGACCGATAAAACCCTTGCGACTCGTGCCAATGAGTAATGGATAACCCAGGTCGAGAAACTCCCGCTGGCGCGCGAGCAGATCGAGGTTGTGTTCAACGGACTTGCCGAACCCGATGCCGGGGTCGATCACAATCCGGTCGCGCGAAACGCCGGCCTTGATCGCGATTTCGGCGCGGTCGCGCAGGAACGACTTTACATCCCGTACGACTTCAGCGTAGGCCGGTGAAACCTGCATGGTCTGCGGGGTTCCCTGCATGTGCATCAAGACGACCGCGGCCCCGGTGCGCGCGACGAGGGGGAGAAGGTCGGGGTCGAACCGCCCTGCCGACACGTCGTTCACCATCGTCGCGCCCGCGTCCAGCGCCGCCGAAGCGACGGTAGCGCTCGTGGTGTCGATCGAGCACGTCACATTCAGCCGCGCACGAACTTCAGACAACGCCGGAATCACCCGATGAATCTGTAGTTCCGAAGGGATAGGGACGGCACCCGGTCGGGTCGACTCCCCGCCGAAGTCGAGCAGATCGGCCCCGGCTCGCACCATCTCTTCCGCCCGCACGACGACGGCGTCGACACTGTCCAGCAACCCGCCGTCACTGAAGCTGTCGGGAGTGCAATTGAGAATGCCCATGACCAGCGGACGTCTTCCGTCAGTCCGTTCACGAAGCCAGGAGTTGAACTCAGTCGGTGACATAAAAATTAAACTAAGCCAAAAAAAAAGTTTTATACATTAGCTTTTGATTCAGACGATGTTAATAATATATTAACAATTGGAAAGTTGAGGTTAGCATGTCTGACCGTTACAAGAAGTTGCTTTATCTGACCGGTTTCGCCGTAATGATGTCATCATTGTACGTCTTAGCCGAGGCGAAGAGCTTGGAGAGCCAGGCAAGCCGGAAATCTTGGCCGGCCAACGATCCGGAAATGGCGTACCGAGTCACCCACGCGGACGACGACTCGCACGCAGTAATTCTGACCAACGCTGAGTAATGGCACGCCTTGCGCGCCTTGACGTTGGCTTGCCGCTCTTCGCGTCCTTCGTGGCTCCCCCCTCTGATTTACCGAGCCGGAACGCTCCCCGCCGGGTGCATCAGTCGACCAGGTTCTTCTCGAACACCACCAGATTGTCCGCGTGGGTTGAATCCCACCGGATTCCCACGATGTCGTACCCCAGCGTCACCCCGAAGTGAATGAATTCGCGCTGGTGGTTCATGCACTCGCAGCGGATGTATTCATAGCCGTGGTCCTTGGCCCAGGCCTGTTGCGCTTCCTGCAATTGCCTGCCCACGCCTTGGCGTCGCACGTCGGGCGTGACGGCACCAAGCCAGTGGTAAAACATTCCCGGCTTCAGTTCGAACCCGATCCAAAACCCCACCGGCCGCTGGTCCAGCGTCGCGATTAAGGTCAGGCAGTTGTAACGGCCCATGAAGCGCCGTTTGAAAAAGTCCGCCTCCCGCTTCGGGCGAAAAATAGAATTATGAAGCTCGACCGCCTTGGGCAGGAGCTTCTCGTCTGCAATGATAATGTCCGCCTGAGCCACCTAAAACATACCTCCACGGGTCGCGCGGCGGGATTGTAGCGACCGAGACGAGCGATTGCACGCACGACGTCGCCGACGTGTGCTGTGGGTGTAACTCCTATTTGTGGCACTTCGCGCGGACGACCGTGCGTTGCTCACCTCATCGTTCGCGCCCGAAGCGCCCGTCATTCTCGAACGAAGTCAAGAACCTGCCTCGCCTGAGAGGCCATCTACATCAAAAACGGGCCTCACATGCGAAGCAGTTCCTTCACTTCGTTCGCGGATGACGGAAGCCGACTGCGCGAAGGACAAGGTAAGCGCTATTCGGGCGTTCACGAGTCGGTGCCACAAAAGAGCGTCACACCCGTGCTGTTCAATAGGTTTCGAAGCACTTTGCACAACAAAAAGTCACGGGGGCGCTGCGCGCGTCCCCGTGGCTGGCTCGGATTGAAAAGGTCGAATTACCGGTCACGGTCCGGCCGAGCGCCGCGTTCACCGCGTTCGGGACGATCACCACCGCCACCACCTACATTGCCTTCTCCCCGTGGCGGGCGTTCGCCTTGCTTCCCGTCCGGACCCTCTCCACCCGGCGGGCGGCGCGGGGGGCGGGCCTGATCGACGAGCTTTCGTTGCTCGGGCGTCAGGATTTCATACAGCTTGCGCTTGGTCTCCTGTTCCAGAGCCCGCACCTGATCGTCCTGCTCGTCAGTCAGGTCGAGGTTTTCCATGACGTGACGCGGAAGCAGGTGAAAACCCGCCGGCGGACGCCCACCCGGTCCCGCGCCGCCTTCACGAGGCCCGTCGGCGCTTTTCTCGGCCAAGGCCACCGAAGCGCCCGCGAGCGCGAGCATTCCCACAACACACATGTTTCGAATCGACTTGTTCATTAATGATTCCTCCGGCGGACGAGCGACGAATCCGAAAGGAGACGTTCATCAAGTCCTTGTCCACTTGAGTGTCCCCGGCCCCGATTCGGTTTACCCGCGCCCTCGGATTCCGCAGCCGCAGGGCAATTGCATGTTCGTCCGGCCCCCTCTCCCGGTACGCCGGGGGGGGGCCGGGGTGGGGTCTTTTCAGTGAAAACCTAAGCCCCCCACCCCGGCCCTCCCCCGCGAGTACGCGGAAGAGGGGGTCAAACCGCGAACATGCGATTGCCCTGTCCACATCCGCCTCGCTCGCCGAGGCCCGTCTGGACAACGTCCCGCGCTTACTGAACAATCCCCGGCAACTTTTACCCACACAGGAGGCTCCGCGTGTCACTTCGTCTTCCGTCTGTCTTGTCCGATCACATGGTCATTCAGCGCGACAAACCGATCAACGTATGGGGTTGGGCGTCGCCCGGCGCGACCGTCGACGTGGCGTTCGCGGGCGCGACGGTATCCGGGACCGCGGGCACAGACGGAACGTGGCTCGTCGCCCTGCCAGAAGTCGGCGCGGGCGGGCCACACACGCTATCGGTCACGGACGCGACTTCACACATCGAACTTAAAGATGTCCTGGTCGGGGAGGTGTGGGTCTGCTCCGGGCAGTCGAATATGGAATGGACCTTGGACAGGTCCCGTGACGCCCGCGCGGAAATCGCGGCTGCGAATTTTCCGCTCGTCCGCATGTTCACCGTCGAAAAGAGCGCGCAGAAAACGCCGCAGGCCGACTGTCCGGGGAAGTGGAACGTCTGCCACCCGCAGCACGCGGGGGCGTTCAGCGCGGTCGGGTATTTCTTCGCGCGGAAGCTGTTTCAGGAAATCAATGTGCCGATCGGCATGTTGCACACGAGCTGGGGCGGCACGACTGCGGAGTCGTGGACGAGTTCAGAGGCGCTGGAGGCAGAGCCATCTCTTCGGTACCTGGCAGAACAGGCGCGATTGGGACAGGCGCTCGAATCTCTCGTGCC
>Ga0163144_10023838_pt1 | contig 12052 bp, 13 predicted proteins | sample OliLak19BULKMAT1_FD_123175 | JGI IMG/M metagenome (GOLD analysis project Ga0163144, IMG submission 123175) | Freshwater microbial mat bacterial communities from Lake Vanda, McMurdo Dry Valleys, Antarctica - Oligotrophic Lake LV.19.BULKMAT1 | ecosystem: Environmental > Aquatic > Freshwater >...
CGTCGACTGCGGCGGCATGTCAGCGCCATGATCGCGTCGGGGATCGTTGCTCTGCGGAGAAGCGTCGGCTCGACCGCGTTCTCGCCCTCGTCGACTTTGCTGGCTGCGGTGCTCGCGGTCGCTGCATGTTCCGACGATGTCGAGCACCCGCTCGATGAACCACGGCCAACGCACGATGACCTGGTCGAACTCTACACGACGTTCTGCACCCACTGGAAAGGTTGCGTGCCGAACTTCGAACTCGGCTGGAACTCGATCGAGGAGTGCGCCGAGTTCCAAGTCGACTACTACGAAGAGCTGCCCACCACGTGCCTGAACAACGTGATCGTTTTTTATTAGTGTGTGATGGATTCGGAATGCGATGCCTACGCCGAGCCTCCCATCCTCTTCCCTGATCCGCGCTTCTACGTCTGCAAAGCCGAGCGCGACGCGATCGGCGACGTCGACTGCGGCGGCATGTCGGCGGCGTGAGCCGTCAGCCTGCTGCACTGGCGAACCTCGGACGCGTCGCCGTGCTGCGATCGACGCTGCATGCCTCCCTCGGCCTTCGCCGTCGATCCCGACGAGCCGCGCGCCCGACGCAGGACGTATGGGACGCAATGGCGGCGCAGCAGCGGGATCACGTGATCGCGTCGCTGCCGGCCGACATGCCTTGGGACCTGCATCCCCCGAGGGTGACAGCCACCGCGATCCCAAGCATTCCGCTCGCGACGCGCTGAGCGAGCACTTCCGTCGCAAGGGCCGGCGCGTCTAAGTGTCGTCCGAGCTCGTGATTTACTACCCCGGGCAGCCGCGCTTTTGCCCCGACGTTCTCGCCGTGCTCGACGTCGAGCCCCGCGGACGCGAGAGCTGGATCGTCAGCGCCGAGGGCAAGGGGCTCGACTTCGTGCTCGAGATTCACACAGCCGGCGACGAGCGCAAGGACTTCGAACGCAACGTGCAGCGCTACGCGGCGCTTGGCATCCCGAAATACTTCGCGTTCGATCGTCCACGCGCGAGGCTCTGGGGTTGGCGACTCACCGAGCCAGGTGCCGGCATTTATTTAGAGACTCGTGCCGCACCGCGGCCGCTTGTTCTGCGCGACACTGGGGCTTGAGCTCACGGTCGAGCAGGGGCGCGTACGCTTTTACGAAGGCAACGCGCCGCTGCTCTTTGTCGACGAGTTGGTGGGGCGGTTGGAGGGACTCGTCGACGAGCTAATCGACGCGCGCGACGCAGCGGTCCATCGCGCCGAGGAGCAAGCGCGTCGCGCCGAGGACCTGCCGCGAGAAATCGAACGTTTGCGCGCCGAGCTCGAGCGTCGCCCTCGCTGATGATTGCCACCCGCGCAACCGGCAACGCGGCGCGACGTGCGGCGAACGCGAACAGGGGGCACGAGGCCGCAAGCGAGGCTTTGCGGTGCGGTGCCACGCAAGTGTGGCAAGCTTCGGTCTACGGAAGGTCGTTCGTTGACCGCCCTCGTCCAGCTTCGATCCGCGCGTCCGTCGGGAGTCGCGGGTCAGCTGCAGCTCGTCGATCGGGCGGCCCGCCGCGTCCGCTATCTGCGGGTCTCGCTGACAGATCGCTGCAACTACCGCTGCACGTACTGCATGCCGGATCGGTCGATCGCCTACGGCCCGCGCGCGGACCTCTTGCGGCTCGAGGAAGTCGTCGCGCTGGTCGCCGCGTTCGCGCAGGCCGGGGTCGAGCGCGTGCGCCTGACCGGCGGCGAGCCTCTGGTTCGCCGCGGCATCGTCGAGCTGGTCGCCGAGCTGTCGCGCATCGAGACCAAGAGGGGCCGACTCGAGATCGTGATGACGACGAACGGCGAGCTGCTCGCGCCGCTCGCCAAGCCGCTCCGCGATGCTGGCCTGCACGCAATCACGGTCAGCCTCGATAGCCTCGACGCCGATCGGTTCGTCGCGATCACGCGTCGCGGTCGGCTCGATCGCGTCATCGCGGGCATCGATGCTGCGGCGGAGGCGGGCTTCCACTCGGTGAAGCTCAACACCGTCGCCATTCGCGGCTTCAACGACGACGAGTTCGCTTCGATCGCGCGCTGGGCATGGGCGCGCGAGGTGGTGCCGCGCTTCATCGAGCTGATGCCGATGTCCGCCGGCGAGCTGTTCGTGCCCGGCACGTTGATGCCGGCCGCCCAGGTGCGCGACACGATCGCCGCGTCGCTCGGGGCGACGCTCGCTGCCGCAGGCCCGAGCGACGGGCCCACCGGCCCCGCGACGTATCACGTGGTGCAGGGCGGTGCCCAAGGCCATGACTGGTCGGGCCGCGTGCTCGGCACGATCGCCGCGATGACCGAGAACTTCTGCGCAGGCTGCAACCGCCTGCGCATCACCGCGACGGGGCAGCTCCACGGCTGCCTCGCGCACGATGATGCCGGGGATCTGCGCGGCGTGCTGCGCGAGCAGGGAGCGGATGCGCTCGAGCTCGTGGTGCGTCACGTGCTCGGAACCAAGCGCGACGGTCACGGGTTTCACATCGATGGAACCGGCGGTCCACGCAAGACAATGATGAGCATCGGAGGATGACACCATGGCGCTGACAGCAGGAACCAGAGTGGGATTGGGTGTCGTCGTCGCCGCCGCGATCGGCTATCTCGTGCTCTCGGACACGGGCGAGGGCGTGCTCGAGTACATGTACGTGGACCAGCTGATGGCCGACGTCTCGAAGCACGAGGGCCGCACGCTGAAGGTGCATGGGCTCGTCGAGGCCGGCTCGATCCAGCGCAAGAGGGGCACGACCGGCGATCTCAAGTTCGTCGTCGAGTACAACGGCCAGCGACTCCCGGTGCACTACACGAACATCCCGCCCGACACCTTCCAAGAGGAGGGCGAGGTCGTGCTGACGGGCAAGCTCGTCGACGGGGTCTTCGAGTCCGACGAGATGTCGGCGAAGTGCCCGTCGAAGTACGAAGAAGAAGTGGGCAAAGCCACGCTGGTCGGCGCAGACCCAAAGAAGGGCGGCTAGCCGAACATGCTCATTTCCACGCTTGGCACCATCTGTGTGCTGGTGCTGTTCCTGTTGTCGGTCGCGACCGTCGCGCTCGGGGTCGTCGGCGCGGCGCGTCGCTCCGAGCGGCTGATCGAGGGCTCGGTGCAGGGCATCCACGGCATCCTCGGGGTCGCCGTGCTCGCCTCGATGCTGCTCGAGTACGCGTTTTTATCCGGCGACACGAGCATCCAGTACGTCCATCACAACAGCCATCCGGCGATGCCGGTGGTGTACAAAATCACCGCGTTTTGGGGCTCGCTCGACGGCAGCCTCTTGTTCTGGGTGCTGCTGCTCAGCCTGTTCGCGTCGCTCGCGGTGCGAGCGAATCGCCAGCGTCATCGCGTGCTCATCCCGCACGCGGTTGCGATCCTCGCGACGATCATCGGCTTTTTTGCCGCGCTGCTCGTGTTCATGAACAACCCGTTCGAGCCGTGGCTGTTGCCCGACATGGCGCCGACGCAGCCCAAGGGGCTCAACCCGCTGCTGCAGAACCCGTACATGGTCTGCCATCCGCCGAGCCTGTACCTCGGCATGGTGTCGCTCGCCGTGCCGTACGCGTTCGGCATGGCCGCGCTCATCACCGGGCACGTCGACGAGGCATGGCAACGCAGCGTGCGCCGGTGGACGCTCTTCGCGTGGTTGTTCCTCGCGATCGGCCTCGTGCTCGGCGGCCTGTGGGCTTACGAAGAGCTCGGCTGGGGCGGCTACTGGGCGTGGGATCCGGTCGAGAACGCGGGCCTGTTGCCGTGGCTCACCTGCACCGCGTTCTTGCACTCGATCATGGTCCAGGAACGCCGGGGCATGCTGAAGGTGTGGAACCTGGTCCTGGTGATCATCTCGTTCTTCCTGACGATCTTCGGCACGTTTCTCACGCGCAGCGGCGTCGTGCAGAGCGTGCACGCGTTCGGTGAGGACCCGGCGCTCGCGTGGACGTTCGGCGGCTTCATGGCCGTGATCCTCGTCGGCTCGTTCGGCTTGCTGTTCTGGCGCCGTCGGCTCTTGCGCTCGCGCCACGAGCTCGAGAGCGTGCTCAGCCGCGAGTTCGCATTCTTGCTGAACAACTGGATGTTCCTCATCTGCGCGCTGTTCGTCGCCGGCGCGACGATGTACCCGACGATCACGCAGTGGTCCGGGCTGCTCGCGGAGAAGTACGACTGGTACCGCGAGGTGATGTTCGCGCTCGGCATCTACGACGAGTCGGCGTGGGCAACCGCGCTGCTCGAGGGCAAGGCGATGCCGTGGTCGCGCGTGACGATCGGTCCCGCGTTCTTCAACCACTACATGACGCCGCTCGGCCTCGGCCTGCTGTTGCTCACCGGCATCGGCCCGCTCGTCGCGTGGCGCAAGACCAGCACCGCGTCGCTCCGCGAGCAGTTCATCGCCCCGCTCGGTGCCGGCGTCGTCGCGCTGCTCATCGCCGCGTTCGGCATCCCGCTGGTGCGCATGGACGGCGAGTTCGAGGTGCTGTCGGGCTGGGGTCTCACCGCGTTCGGCCTGTGCGGCTTCACGTTCTGGACGCTCGTGCAGGAGTTCTACCGCGGCGTCGCAGTGCGGCGGAAGAACCGTCCGCAGAGCGTGCTCGATGCGCTCATCGGTCTCGTGGTGCGCGCGCGTCGGCGCTACGGCGGCTACATCGTGCACCTCGGCATCGTGCTGATGTTCTTCGGCTGGGCCGGCAACGCCTACAAGCTCGAGCGCAAGCTCGGCATCTATCCCGGCGAGATCGTCGCGCTCGGCGACTATCAGATCGAGTACGTCGGTGCGCGCGCGACCCAGGACTGGCAAAAGGACATGATCACGGTCGAGCTGTCCGTGTCGCGCGACGGCGCGAAGTCGGGCGACCTCGAGCCAGCGAAGTGGTGGTACTACCAGCTCCCGGATCAGCCGACGACCGAGGTCTCGCGGCTCATGCGTCCGGGCGGCGACGTGTATGCATCGATCGCCGACGTCGACATGAGCACCGGCTGGACGCGCCTGAACCTGTACTACAACCCGCTCGTGAACTGGGTGTGGGTCGGGTTCGCGACGCTGCTCGCCGGCGGCATCGTGTGCATCGGGTCGAAGCGCGAGGAAGCCGAGGGCGGTGGTTGAGGCGACGCAGAGCCCGGTGGTCGCGAACGCACGACCGCGAGCGTTGATCGCGATCGCGATCGGCTCCGTCGCGCTCGGGTTGTTCCTCGTCGTGGTTCTTCGCGCACGACTCGACATCGCCACCGTGGCACTCGTGCTCGTCGGGTTGTCGCTCGTCGGATGTCTGCGTGGGCTGCACCGCGTGGTCGGTGCGCTCGCGAAGGGCGCGCTCGACACGGTCGTCGAGACCGAGAGCGAGTACGGCGGCGTGTCGGAGCGCGAGCTGCGAGAGGAGCGACGTCGGCTCCTGCGAGCGATCAACGAGCTTCGCTTCGATCACGAGATGGGCAAGCTTTCGCAGGTCGATTACGACTCGGTACGCGCGGGCTACGAGCTGCGCGCGCTCGAGGTGATGCGCGCGCTCGATGCCGGCGAGACGCTCCACCCGGAGCTCGCAGCACGGCTCGCGCAGGCCGCTGCCGCCGAGGCGGCTGCGCCAGTCCCGAGCGATCTGCTTCCGGCGGACGCGGCTACGTCTGTGCCCGAGGCTGCGAGTGCCTCGCGCGCGTGTGCATCGTGCGACGGGGGCAACGACCCCGACGCAAAATTCTGCAAGCACTGTGGGAAGGAGCTCGCCGCGTGATTCGTCGCCTCGTTCTCACTACGCTCGTCGGCCTCACGGTCGCGCTCGGCTTTGTGTCCGATCGCGTTCACGCCGGTCCACCACCGGTCGATCCGCGGCAGATGTCCGGCATCCCGCGCGTCGATCCGCAGCTCCCGTCCGGCACCGTCACGGTGCGCGTGCTCGACGGCGGCTTCGAAGCTCCGGCGACCGACGTCACGGTCACGCTCGAGCTCACCGGCCCGGACGGCACCACTTCGACACGCACGGCGACGACCGACGCGCAGGGCAGGGCGACGATCGACGAGCTCGGCGCGTTCATCGGCGGCAAGGCGATCGCCAAGGCGACGCGCGGTGGCACCGAGCTCACCTCGCAGCCGATGGACCTCATGACCGAAGGCGGCTCGCGCGTCATGCTCGTCGCCGGCGCGGAGCAGCGTGTAGCACCGCGTCACGGCGAAGCTGGAGGTCCCGAGGTCCCGAATCCCGGCAGCGCGTTCGTGCTCGAGGGCACGCCAGCGGGCGAGCTCGTCGTCGGCACGTTCGACCTCGACGCACGCAAGCCGATCGGCGGCGTCGAGGTGACGCTGCAGCTCACGCTTGCGGGCGGCAAGGTGCAGACGCGCAAGCAGACGAGCGATGCGCGAGGCAAGGTCGCGTTCGACAAGCTGTTGCCGCCCGAGACGCCGAGCGGCACCAAGCTCGAGGTTTCCGCAGTGCTCGGCGCAGGCCAGGCGGTGAAGACGTCGTCGACGTTCGAGATGGACGCGAACGTCGGTATGGCGGTCGTGCTCGCGAACGGCGAGATGCGGGTCGAACCGGCCCCGCAACCTCCGCAGGGCCGTGCGCCGGTGCCGGGTCCACGCATCGTGCCTTCGCTGCCGAACGGTACGGTGCGCGTGCGGATCTTCGACGGCAACGATGCCCCGCTCGCCAGCCAGCACGTCACCGTGGTCAAGAAGGATCAGAGCGGCAAGGACGTCCCCTACGAGGGCGAGACCGACAAGACCGGCCACGCCGACATCGTCGTCGACGTGCAATCCGATGCGGTCTACCTCGTGCTCACGCGCTACGACGGCGGGCCCTACTCGAGCACGTTCTTCCAGGTCGACAAGCGCGGCGGCATCGCGGTCGACATGCGTGTGTTCGAGACGACGAGCGACGTCTCGCGCGTACGCTCGGTCGTGCAGTTCGACGTCGACGGCCTCGAGAACGACCTCGCCCGCGTCGTGCAGCTCCAAGACGTGATGGTCGGCGGCGACGAGGCGTTCTGGCCCGAAGGCGGCATGCAGATCATGCCCGCCGAAGGTGGCAAGAGCGTCACCGTGTTGCCGATGTCCGAGGAGTGGCTCAACCACGAGGAGAAGGCCCCGTTCGCGACGCTCGCGGGCCCGATTCCGCCGGGCCAGCTCACCCGGCTCGCGCTCGCGTACGTCATCGAGCACGACGGCACCGCGAAGGTCGACTTCACGACGCAGCTCGACTCGCTCGAGACCAGCGTGCTCGTCGGCGACGAGCAGATCCTGACGGCGGCCGGCGCGACCAAGACGACCAAGAGCGAGCATGCATCGCCGATCGCCGACAAGGCGGTCTGGCTGATGGGCCCACGCGGGCCGGGCGCGAAGATCGAGTTCTCGGTCGGGGGGCTGCCGCGACGCGATCCGATCTACCGCACCATCGGTCTGTTCGGCGGGCTCGCGCTCGGCCTCGTCGTGATCGCTGCGCTCGTCACCCGGCCGCGCGCGGACCCGAAGGCGCGGCTGCACGCGCGTCGCGACGAGCTGCTCGCGGTGCTCGACGGGCTCCCGCCGTCGAGCAAGCAGCGGCGCGACAAGATCATCGCGGCGCTCGACCACGTGTGGCGGCAGCTCGACGTGCTCGAGCGGGGACGACCCGGTATGGCCCGTGCCGGGGGCGGTGCTCCCGTGATGCCCGCCAAGGACTGAGCGAGATGGCGATCGTCCCGCTGCAGCTGCAGGGCCTGAGCAAGCGCTTCGGTCGCCTGGTAGTTCTGCGTGGGATCGAGCTCACCGTCGACGCGGGCGAGATCGTCGCGTTGCTCGGTGCGAACGGCTGCGGCAAAACCACGCTCTTGTCGATCGCTGCCGGTCTCGCGCCGGCGAGCACCGGCGCGTGCACGTGGGGCGATGCGGCAGATCTCGACATCGAGGCTCGACGTCGGCTCGCGTTCGTCGCCCACTCGACGCAGATCTACGCGCGGCTGTCGGCGCGCGAGAACCTGCGGCTCGTCGCAGCGCTGCGCGGAGACGTCGGTGCCGATCCGAACATCGATCGCTTGATCGCCCGCGTAGGCCTCGCGGACGCGGCCGATCGCGCCGCCGGTATGTTCTCCCGCGGCATGCAGCAGCGCCTCGCAATCGCGCGCGCGCTGCTCGGCGCCCCGGAGCTCTTGCTGCTCGACGAGCCCTTCACTGCGCTCGACTTCGCCGGCCGCACGTTGCTCGGCCGGCTGCTGCTCGAGGAGCGCAGCCGTGGCGCAGCGATCCTGCTGACGTCGCACGACCTCGACGCGGTCGCCGAGGTCAGCGATCGCGCGGTGCTGCTCGCGGACGGCCGCATCACCGCGCAGGCGAGCCGTGAGGGCAGCGAGTCTGTGGTGTCGTTCGCCGAGCGCATCCGCCGACTCGGCACCGACACGCGCACGAACGCCGTGCAGGAGCTCGCCCCCCATGCCTGAAGCACGCGCTTCGTGCTACAAACCGGGCAGCCGTGTCGCTGGTACGCCAGTCGTGGTTGCTCGCGAAGAACGATCTCGTACAAGAGCTCCGCGACCTCGAAATGGTGATGACCGCGGCGTTTTTCACGCTCGTGGTGCTGGTGATGTTCGCGCTCTCGTTCGCGGCGCTTCCGGCCGCGGACCAGACGCTCGCGGTGCCGGGCATGCTGTGGCTCGCGATCGCGTTCGTCGGCGCGCTGACGCTGACCAGGATCTTCGATCGCGAGCGCGAGGCCGACACGCTTCGCGCCGTGCTGACGTGGCCCGTCGATCGCGTCGCGATCTACTTCGGCAAGCTCGGCGTGACGCTGCTGGTCGTGACGGGCTGCGGCGCGCTGCTGATGCCGGCGCTCGCGCTGCTGTTCCCCGCTGCCGAGGTGTTCCTCGAGCGTCCGCTCGAGTCGGCGACGCTGCTCGTGCTCGGGTGCGTCGCCTACTGCGCCGTCGGCACGCTGTTCGCCGCGGGCCTCGCGACCGCGAGCGGCAAGAACGTGCTGCTGTCGGTGATCCTGTATCCGCTCACGTCACCGGCGCTGATCTTCGCGCTCGTCGCGACGCGGGCGCTGCTCGAGGGCCATCCCGCGCTCACGACGTATCTCGGCCAGCTCGCCGCACTCGACGCGATGCTGGTCGCGCTCGCGAGTTGGTTGTTCGAGCCGGTGCTGCTCGGCAACGTCGTGAAGCCCGTCCGCAGTGCACCACGAAGGCGTCCCATGAAGGAGTAGCTGACTGATGCTCGCGCGACTTCCACTCGTGCTGTTCGCCGCCGCCGCGCTCGCGATCCCCTACAGCGTGCAGCGGATCTTCTTGCACACCGGCATCGAGAAGAAGATGGGCACGGTGCAGAAGATCTTCTACTTCCACGTGCCGCTCGCGTGGATCATGATGGCGCTCGCGGTCGCGTGCGGCATCGCGGCGGCGATCCAGCTCCGGCGTCGTTCGCAGCTCGCAGAGTCGATCTCGATCGCGACCGGCGAGCTCGTGCTCATCACCGGCCTCGCGGTGCTCGTCACCGGCCCGATCTGGGGGCACGCGACGTGGGGCCGCGCGTGGACCTGGGACGCGCGTCAGGTGTCGACGGGCCTGTTGTGGCTCATCTTCGCCGCGTTCGTGCTGCTGCGCCGCTATGGAGCCGCGGGATCGGAGCGCCTCGCAGCAGCGCTCGCGGTGTTCGGTGCGGTCGACGTGCCGGTCATCTACTACGCGGTGAAGATCTGGAAGACGACGCATCCGTCGACCGACGTGGTCGGCTCGCTTCCGCCGCAGATGTGGGCGTCGTTGTGGCCGGCACTCGGCGCGCTGGTGTGCGTGACGCTCGGCCTCTTGCTCGTGCGCATTCGCCAGGAGCAGGACCAGGCCGGGCTCGATGAAGCGTGGATAGCCCTCGATACGGGAGGTAAGTGATGTCCTGGATCACGAGCGACCTGCGCGCTCCGGCGGAAGCGAAGACGCCTGCGGACGACGGCTACGAGCCGGTCACCGGTCTCGATCAAGGGACCGTGCAGTGCGTGCGCGCGTGCGAGGCCGAAGCCGCGGCGAAGACCGCCTCGGACTACTCGCACGTGGTGTGGGCGTACGGCGTGATCTGGGCGCTGTTCGCGGGCTACGGCATCCTGCTGTGGCAGCGCGCATCCGCACAACGGATCGACACGGCCGAGCTGCGGCGGCGGATCGACCGCGGCGCCTCGCCATGACGCTCGCGCACTTCGTCTACATCCCCGGGATCCTCCTGGTCGGCATCGTCATCGGCTACGTGCTCGGTGGGCGCGCGGCGGTGACGGCGAGTGCCGACAAGGACGCGCGCGCGCAGGCCCGAGAGGCGCGTCGCGCCCGCGCGCCGTCGGACGCAACGCCGTCGGACTGAACGCACCCGCGGCTGCCCGTGGTATCACCCGGGCATGTTCGATCTGCGACTCACCGACGAACAACACGCCTTCATCACCGCAGCGCGCAAGTTCGCCGCGGAACGCATCATCCCGGTCGCCGGCGAGTACGACGAAAAGAGCGAGATGCCGCTGGCGGTGTTCCGCGCCGCCTTCGACACCGGGCTCGTCAACGTCGAGATCCCCGAGGCATACGGCGGCCTCGGCCTGCAGACGTTCGAGGGCTGTCTCATCGCCGAGGAGCTCGCGTACGGCTGTGCTGGCGTCGCGACCTCGATCATGTGCAATCACCTCGGCGCGCTGCCGCTGATGATCGCCGGCACCGAGGCACAAAAGCAGCAGTGGCTCGGCGGCCTCACGGCGGAATTCGGCTTCGTCAGCTACTGCTGCAGCGAGCCCGAGGCCGGCTCGGACGTCGCCGCGATGCGCACGCGCCTGACGAAGAAAGCCGACGGCTGGATCCTCAACGGGCAAAAGCGGTGGATCACCAACGGTGGCTACGCGGGCTTCTTCACCGGCTTCGCGACCGTCGATCCGGCGGCGCGACACAAGGGCATCACGGCGTTCGTGATCCCGCGCGAGCTGCCCGGCATCTCGATCGGTCGCAAGGAGAGCAAGCTCGGCCAGCGCTGCTCGAACACCGTCGACGTGATCTTCGAGGACGTCGAGCTCGGTCCCGAGCACCTGCTCGGCGCGCCCGGTGGCGGCTTCGCTATCGCGATGGAGACGTTCGACAAGTCGCGCCCGATGATCGCGGCGCAGTGCGCCGGTCTCATCCGTCGCGCGATGGACGAGTCGGTCGCCTACGCGAAGGAGCGCAAGACGTTCGGCGTGCCGATCGCCCAGCACCAGGCGATCCAATTCATGATCGCGGAGATGGCGATGGCGTACGAGGCCGTGCGCCTGCTGTACATGAAGGCGGCGTGGGAGGTCGACAACGACATCCGGCGCACGAGCACCTCGGCGATCGCGAAGGCGACCGGTGCGGATCTCGCGATGAAGTGCACGACCGACGCGGTGCAGGTCTTCGGTGGCTACGGCTACACCAAGGAGTACCCGGTCGAGAAGCTGATGCGCGACGCGAAGCTGATGCAGATCTACGAGGGCACGTCGCAGGTGCAGCGCCTCGTCATCGCGAAGAACCTGCTCGTGCGCGGATGAACGCTGCCCTGCCGATCGGCGTCTTCGACTCCGGCGTCGGCGGCCTCACCGTGCTCCGGGCGCTACGCGGCGCGCTACCAGCCGAGTCGTTCGTGTACCTCGGCGATACGGCGCGGCTGCCCTACGGCACCAAGAGCGCCGGCACGATCTCGCGGTACGCGGTGCAAGCCGCTAGCGCGCTCGTCGATCGCGGCATCAAGCTGCTCGTCGTCGCGTGCAACACCGCGAGCGCGGTCGCGATCGACGAGCTGCGCGCGCAGTGGCCCAGGCTGCCGGTCATCGGCGTCGTCGAGCCCGGGGCCCAAGCGGCAGTCGCCGCATCACGCTCGCGGCGAATCGCGGTGATCGGCACCGAGAGCACGATCCGCGGCGGCGCGTACACCCGAGCGATCACGGCGCTCGCCCCCGAGGCGACGGTGCTCGGCCGCGCGTGCCCGCTGTTCGTCGCGCTCGCCGAAGAGGGTTGGACCGACGGTGCGATCGCCGAGTCGATCGCTCACGAGTACCTCGCGACGCTGGTCAACGACTGCGACGTCCTGGTGCTCGGCTGTACGCACTTTCCTCTGCTCGCCAGCGCGATCGCTCGCGTCA